>Ga0335397_10003037_pt1 | contig 22719 bp, 26 predicted proteins | sample MAT04_FD_205740 | JGI IMG/M metagenome (GOLD analysis project Ga0335397, IMG submission 205740) | Freshwater microbial communities from Lake Fryxell liftoff mats and glacier meltwater in Antarctica - MAT-04 (spades assembly) (version 2) ... | reverse complement strand
CTATGGGACCTTTGGCAGGTCTTTAGCGACCTTGCGCCCGTTGCGCCCGTTGCGCCCGTTGCGCCCGCACCCGTTCCGGTAAAACCAACCCCCGCACCAGACTCGGCTCCGGCGGCCCCGGAAGGACCCACACCGACCCCGGCGCCACCCACTCCGGCCAGCCCCGCACCCGCGGCTCCTGAGCCCGCTCCGGTGAAGCCGGCACCTGCGCCAGACGCGGCCTCGCCCGCTCCTGCTGCTCCGACTCCCGAAGCGCCTAAACCCAATCCGACCGAGAACTCCGCGCCCGCCCAATGACCGCTGCCGCCACCGCTTCCTCTCCGACGATGACCGCTGCCGCCGATTTCCCGGCGGCCGAACGCGCCGCCATCGATGCCTCCACGCGCGGCCCGGTGCTCTTCTTTTTCGGCAACGCCATGTTGTGGCTGTTCCTCGCTTCGATCCTCGGCTTCATCGCTTCCGTTCAACTGCACAGCCCGGAGTTTCTCGCGAGCATCCCTTTCCTCACCTACGGACGCATCTGGCCAGCCTACACCAATGTCATGAACTTTGGCTGGGCGAGTCTCGCCGGGATGGGCGTCGCTATCTGGTTGCTCGCGCGCCTCAGTCGGGTGCGAATCAAGTTTCCGGGGGTGCTCATCACGGGCGGCGTTTTCTGGCAGGTGGGGCTGACTTACGGGATCATCAGCATTCTCGCCGGAAAGACGACTGGCTTGGAGGGACTGGAAATTCCGACGGGCTCAGCGGCCTTGATGCTCTTCGGATATTTGCTGGTCGCGCTATGGGGTTCTCTGCTCTTTGGTTTTCGCTCGCAGGCTCCGGCTTATATCTCCGTCTGGTATCTGGTGGCAGCGCTGTTTTGGTTCCCGTGGACTTTTGCCGCGGCGCATGCGGCCAACATTCTGCCCGGAGTTTCCGGCGTGGTGCAAAACCTCGCGGCCGCCTGGGCGGCGCAGAACTTCCAGAGCGTCTGGCTCTCCGCCATCGGCATCGCCACCGCGTATTACCTCATCCCCAAGGTCATCAACCGCCCCATCCACAGCTACAATCTGGCTTCGATCGGGTTTTGGACGTTCATCCTCTTCTCAGGACTGACCGGCGCGACGCGGCTGAGCGGCGGCCCGATTCCGGCGTGGGTTGTGACCCTCAGCATTTCCGCGAGCATCCTGCTCCTCGTCCACATCATCACGGTCACGGTGAACCTCGTGCTGACCATGCGCGGCCAATACCACATGGTTTATCACAGCCCCACGATTCGCTTCACGTTCTTCGGGGTCCTTGCCTTCACCATCGCGAGCGTGATCGGCCTGTTTGGTTCGCTGCGTTCGGTGGACAAGGTGCTGCACTTCACCCAGTTCCATAACGCGCAGTTTCATCTCGTGATCTTCGCCTTCTACAGCATGGTGATCTTCGGTGCGATCTACTACATCCTGCCGCGTCTGGTCGGCTGCGAGTGGCTGTCCGCCTCCATGATCAGCCTGCATTTCTGGGGTGCGGCCTACGGCGGGGGCATGATGATCTGCATGCTGCTCTTCAGCGGCATTTCCACCGGGCTGTCGCTCATCGATCCCGAAGCGACCTTTGGGCAGGCCTTGCAAGTCAGCCAAGTCTATCAGGTCGGCCGGACGATTGCCTGGGGCATGGTGGCCATTGGCCAGACGATTTTCGCCGTGCACTTCCTGCTCATGCTGATGCGCATCGGCCAGCCCGGTGGTGAGCCGACGCTCTTTGCCCCGATCGGAGAGGAGGAGAAACACTAATGAACCGCTCCAGTTATTTGCTCGCCGGCATCATCGGCTCTTTCCTGCTCTCGGTGTACGCGCTCGTCATTATCCCGCAGAAACAACTCGGCTCGATGCAGCCGCAGTTTCAGGACGACGAAGGAAAAATCGTGGATATCTATCCGGTCGAGAATGTCGGCATCGTGCACGCGGGCCGCGCCGTGTATGCCTCGGAAGGCTGCATCTACTGCCACTCGCAGCAGGTGCGCGATGAGCAGAACGGCCTCGATATGGAGCGCGGCTGGGGCGTGCGCCGCACCGTGGCGCGCGATTATCTCTTCGATGATCCGCCCTTCCTCGGCAGCACCCGCATGGGCCCCGATCTAGCGAATGTCGGCTCGGCCAAATGGCGCAACGAACCGGAAAACGAAGACCCCGATCACAAGCCGGCGAAGCGCGACGCCAAGTGGCATCTGCTGCACCTCTACAATCCGCGCGTCATCGTGAAGGATTCGAACATGCCGCCCTACCGCTACCTGTTTAAGAAGCAGAAGATCGGCGGTCAGCGTTCCGTGGACGCGCTCGATGTGCCAGTCGAAGAGGGCTACGAGATCGTGCCCAAGCCCGAGGCCAAAAACCTCGTCGGCTACCTGCTCTCGCTCGACAAGAGCCACCCCTTGAAAGAAGTCAAAACCGCCGCGCCGGAGGTCGCCGCCAAGTGAGCAAACCCAACGAAGGTTCCGACCGCATCGATTATCAGGAAACCCCGGACATCACCGAGGTTCACGCCGCCGTCGAGCGCGAGAAACCCGAGCCGTCCGCCGAAGTCACTCCGATGCCGCTCTGGCTGACCGGCGTGTGTGCCGTCGCCACCGTTTGGGCCGGCATCTATTTTGGCATCTTTAACGGAGGTCTGAGCGGCAACGTCTATAACGAATACGAAAGTTCGCCCGCGGTGCTCTTCCCGATCCCAAAGAAGGCCGGGGCAATCGCCGGAGCCGGAGCCGCAGCGGAGCAGACGCTGGCGCAGCAGGGCAAAGCGGTGTACGGCCAATGCGTTGCTTGTCACCAACCGGGTGGGCAGGGTGTGTCGGCGCAATTCCCGCCGCTGGCCAATTCCGAGTGGGTGACCGGCGGTGAAAAGCGACTGATCGCCGTTTTGCTCAAAGGTCTGACGGGCCCGATCACCATCCAAGGCGCGCCGCACACCTACAGTGGGAACATGGTCGGCTGGGAGACTTCGCTCTCGCCGAAGAAAATCGCTGCCGTGGCCACCTTCATCCGACAGGAATGGGGCAACAAATCCGGCGAGATTTCCGAAGCCAAGGTGGTTGCGGCGAAAAAAGAGTTTGCGGGCAAGACCGGGCAATGGACCGAGGCAGAACTCGCTGCATTCGCCAACGAAAACTTGCCTGACGCCGGCGGTGCCGCGGCCCAACCAGCGGCTCCGGCCGCCGCCGCCGCCGCCTCGCCCGCAGCGGGAACCCCGGCCGCCTCGCCAACAGCGGCTGCTCCCGCCCTCGCGCCCACTGCCACTCCGGGCATCGACGGCGCAGAACTCGTCGCCAAGGGCAAGATGCAATACATGATGGTCTGCGTGGCCTGCCATCAGCCAACCGGCATGGGGCTGCCGATGGTTTTCCCGCCGCTCGCCAAATCGCCCTACGTCAGCGGTTCGCCCGAGCGTTTCGCCGCGATCATCCTCAAGGGCAACGCCGGTCCCTTCGTGGTCGATGGGAAGAATTACAACAACATGATGCCGCCACAGGAGGCGATGCTGACCGACGAGAAGATCGCGCAAATCATGAGCTACGTGCGTTCGACGTTCGGCAACAACGCGCCGCCGGTGCAGCCCGAAGTCGTGGCCGCCACCCGCAAGAAATTCCACGATCACAAAACCCCGTGGACCCAGGCCGAACTTGACGCTTGGAAAGACTGAACCTGATTTTCCAATCCTCGAAATGAAGAAAACCGCTCTGCTCCTCCTCACCGCGTTCACCGGCACCGCCCGATTGATCGCTCAAGACGCCGCCGCCCCTGCCGCCCCTGCCGCAGATCCTGCGGTCCTGGCTGAGGGAAAGAAGAACTACATGATGGTCTGCGTAGCCTGCCATCAGCCGACTGGCATGGGCTTGCCGATGGTTTTCCCACCGTTAACCAAGTCGCCCTACGTGGCCGGTTCGGCGGAACGCTTGGTGGCCATTATTCTCAAGGGCAACATCGGTCCCTTTACGATCGACGGGAAGCCCTACAACAACATCATGCCGCCGCAGGAGGCGATGCTGGACGACAACAAGATCGCGTCAATTTCGACGTTCGTGCGCGCGAGCTTTGGTAATACCGCGGGGCCGGTAGCGCCCGAGATGGTCGCCGCTGCGCGCAAGAAATTCGTGGATCGCAAGACGCCGTGGACACAGGCCGAACTCGACGCTTGGAAGGAATGACTGAGCTTTTCGCCGGTATCCATTCTGCATTTCCGCACGTAGTTTCATCGCACTTTCGCGGCTGCGAAATTTCCGCCGCCTGCTAGTTTTCACCGCTCGATTTTTCCACGTATGTCTTCCACCCACGCTCACGGTCACGACGATCATCACGCTCACGAAGACCACCACGAACCCGGGTTCTGGCGGAAGTGGGTTTTCTCGACCGATCACAAAATGATCGGCATCCAGTACGGCGTCACCGGGCTGGCGTTTCTCTTCTTCGGTTTCCTTTTGATGCTGGTGATGCGCTGGCAGTTGGCCAATCCGGGCATGCCTGTGCCGATGATCGGCGGAATGTTGCAGGCATTCTTTGGGGAAAGTGCTTTCCAGTCCACGCCCGAAGGCGTGAAAGGGGTGCTCACCGCGAACGGCTACAACGCCTTCGGCGCAATGCACGGCACGATCATGGTGTTCTTTGGCATCGTCCCCGTGGCCTTCGCGGCTTTCGGAAACTTCGTCGTCCCGCTCCAGATCGGTGCGCCCGACATGACCTTCCCGAAGATCAACATGGCGAGCTTCCACTGCTTCTTCGTCAGTTGCATCATCATGATGGGGAGCTTTCTTGTGCCGGGTGGCGCGGCCAAGTCGGGTTGGACTTCCTATCCTCCGCTGGCTGGCGTAGCGGATATGGGGCCGGGCTTCCATCCGTTCTTTAATGGGCAGACGCTGTGGCTCGTCGGCATGATTTTCAACATCACCGCGTCGCTCCTCGGCTCGGTGAACTTCATCGCGACGATCATCCAGCTTCGCGCTCCTGGCATGACGTGGATGCGGCTTCCCTTCTTCGTCTGGGCGCAGTTCGTCACCGCCTGGCTCTTGCTGCTCGCCTTCCCGCCGCTCGAAGCCGCCGGTGTCATGCAGACCATGGATCGCGCCTTCGGCACGAGCTTCTTTATGCCGACCGGCCTGATCGTAAATGGGCAACTCTCCGAATGGTCGGGTGGCGGCAGCCCGATCCTCTGGCAGCATCTGTTCTGGTTCCTTGCCCATCCGGAGGTCTATGTGCTCATCCTGCCCGGCATTGGCATGGTCGCGGAAATCATCGCCAACAACACCCGCAAACCGCTCTACGGCTACAAGGCGATGGTCGGCGCGATCTTCGTGCTCGGCTTCCTCAGCTTCATCGTCTGGGCGCATCACATGTATATGACCGGCATGGGCGCCAAGGTCGCCGGTTTCTTCCAGACGACGACGATCATGATCTCGGTGCCGTCGGTTATTCTGATTACGGCGCTGATGCTCTCACTCTGGGGCGGGTCGATCCGATTTACCCCGCCGATGCTTTTTGCCACGGCCTTCCTGCCGATGTTCGGCATCGGCGGTCTCACCGGCATCCCCCTCGCCTTTAACGCCGTCGATCTCTATCTGCACGACACCTATTACGTCATTGGCCACTTCCACTACGTCGTCGCGCCAGGCACGATTTTCGCCATCTTCGCGGGCGTCTATTATTGGTACCCGAAAGCCACCGGGCGAATGATGAACACTGGGCTGGCCCACCTCCATTTCTGGCCGTCGCTCATCGCCATCAACGGCATCTTCTTCCCCATGATGCTGCAGGGCATGGCGGGTGTGCATCGCCGCTGGTATGACGGCGGCGCGACCTACGAGCAGATCATCAAGCCGGTCATCCACTGGAACAACTTCATGTCGGTGTCCGCGTTCCTGCTTTGCGCCGCGCAGTTCCCCTTCATCATCAACTTCTGCTACAGCATGTTTAAGGGCAAGAAGGTGCCGAACGACAATCCTTGGGACGCCACGACCGTCGAGTGGGACACTCCTTCGCCTCCCGGACACGGCAATTTCACCAAGGAAATCGCCGTTTACCGCGGCCCCTACGAATACAGCGTGCCTGGTGCCGAAAAGGATTTCACTCCGCAGACTGAACCTCCGAAATCCGACAAACCGGCGACCTCGCCCGCGCATCTTTCGTCGGCGCCTGCCCACTCTCACTAGCTGCCGTTCATGCAAATCCCTCACGAAGTCACGGCCCGTCCCGATACGGGTCTCTACAACGCCAAACTCGGCATCTGGCTCTTCCTCGCCTCGGAAGTCATGCTCTTCGGCGGCCTCTTTTCCGCCTACATCTTCCTCCGCATGGGTTCGGATGACGGCTACTGGCCGATGGGCCTGCTCAACGTTCCGATTGGCACGATGAACACCGCGATCCTCATCGCTTCGTCCGTCACCGTGGTGCTCGCGTGGGCCGCGCTGAAGATGCGCAACTGGGCGCAGTACAAGCTCTACATGGCGATCACGATCATCTGCGGGATTATCTTCCTCGCGGTGAAGCTGACCCTCGAATGGCCGGAGAAATTCGTCCACTTCGGCGCCTTTATTAAAAAAGACAAATGGGCGCAGTATGAGGCGTATCTCGGCAACGAGCATCTGGCGAAAAAGGGTCTCGCCCCGCGGCCTGAGATCAGCGGTCACTTGGAAGCCGTCGAGGTGACGGTGGCGCCGGAGAAGAAAGCCGACTTCGACGCGTTCCTCGCCAAAAACCATCTCGTCGCGGAAGCCGGTCACGATCCCGCGCATCCGGTCATCATCGTGAAAGGTGAGCACCACGGCCCGAAGCCCTCGGTCGCGGAAAAGCTCGTCCGTCTCCCCGGGGTGAAGGCCGTCGCCTACGAAGTCCAGCTCGACGCCGTCAATGCCGAACCGGCCAGCCCCGACAACGAGCGCCCGCACTTCATCCCGCGCAAGCGCAGTGACAAAGTCGCCACGATCAAGGCCGAGGACATCAGTTCGTGGAGCGCCTTTGCGCCCAAGCACAGCCCCTACTTTGCCGTCTATTTCACCATCACCGGCTTGCATGGATTGCACGTCCTCGCGGGGGTGCTCGTCTTCATCTATTTCTATTTCTTCGGGGAAAAACTTTACCGCAAGAACCCCGAACACATGGCGAACCGTGTGGAAGTGAGCGGCCTGTTCTGGCACTTTGTTGATCTCGTCTGGATCTTCGTTTTCCCAATCTTTTATCTCCTCTAACCGCATGAGCGACCACCAACCCGCCGTCACTGCCGAAACGCCCACCGCGCCGCACGACCACGATCATGCCCACGACGTCAGCAAACACATCAGGGGCTACCTGATCATTGGCGCATTGTTACTGGTGTTCACCGGCATCACCGTCGCGCTGGCCTACGTGGACTTCGGTTCGCATTCCGCGAACGTCGTCGTCGCCATGATCGTCGCCACCTTCAAAGCGGGACTGGTCGCCGCGATCTTTATGCACCTAAAGGGCGAAAAATGGACCATCTGGAAGTTCTTGCTCTTCACTGTCTTCTTTTGCGCGGGGCTCTTTTTCCTCACGCTTTTCCATTACGCGGATCCGATCTTCGGCACCAGCCACAGCACCCACCACTAAACAATGTCACTCCGGGCCTTCCACGTTCTTTTCATCATCCTCGCCATCCTCATGGCCGCGGGTTGCGCGGGGTGGGCTTTCGCTAATGGCGTCGCCCCGGCTTTCGGCATTAGTTGCGCAGTGGTCGCCATCGGTCTCGTTCTCTACGCTGTCTATTTTCTCAAAAAAACGAAGAAGCTCATCCTATGAAACCCTCCGCGTTCTCTCGCGCGCTGGCGGTGATTTTCGCTGCCGCGCTCGTCCACCTTCCTGGCACCGCAGCGGCCTGCACCGCCTGCATGGGAGATGCCAATAGCAAGACCGGCCCCGCCATGAACGCCGCCATCTTTCTTATGCTCGGCTGCATCGGCTTGATGCTTGGCTGTGCCGCCGCCTTCGGCTTCTACCTCATGAAGCGCGCTAATGCTCCGCTCCCTCCGCACGCCGAATTCGCCGGCATGAATCAACCGCCGGAGGATCTCTCTTAATATGTTCAATCTCAACAAAGCCGCGGGCATGGTGCCAAACGCGGCCGAGCATGGCTACCTGGTCGATCACATGCTGGAAGCCTGCCATTGGTTCATGGCTGCGCTCTTCGTCGGCTGGTCGTGCTACTTCGTTTACACCATCTGGCGCTTCCATCGCTCGCGGAATCCGAAAGCCGACTACCACGGCGTGCAGAGCAAAGCCTCAGCGCACTTGGAGTTCAGCGTCGTCCTCATCGAAGCCGTGCTCCTGCTTGGTTTCGGTCTTCCGCTTTGGGGCAAGCGCGTGACGGGCGATCAGTTTCCCGCGGGCGACGACGCGATCCGCGTTCACGCCGTCGCCGAGCAGTTCGCGTGGAACTTCCACTATCCCGGCCCCGACGGTATCCACGGGAAAAAACGCGCCGATTTCATCAGCGGCAGTAATCCGCTCGGCCTCGACCACAACGATCCGGCCAGCAAGGACGATCTTATCTCGAAAAACGAACTCCACTTGCTCAACCAAAAGCCGGCCGTCATCGAGATCACCTCGAAGGACGTGATCCACGGTTTTCAGATCCAGCACATGCGGATCAGCCAGGACGCCATTCCCGGATCAAGGATTCCGGTGTGGTTTCGCCCGATCCGCGCCGGTGAGTACGAACTCGTTTGCTCGCAGCTTTGCGGCGCGGGCCACTTTGCCATGCGCGCTCTTTTGAAGGTCGAGGATAAGGCTGAGTTCGACGCTTGGATGAAGGAGCAGACCGATCTTCAGCATCCGCCAACCGCCGCCGCCCCGGCACCAGCAGCCCAGTAAGCCGGCCGGGTGCCGGGCGCTGACCGCACGGTGCGGCCAGCGGGCGCTCCTCCCGCTTCCGATCCGCCCGTGAATTTTACCGAACTCCAACAACCCGTCGCCCACGTCTGGCTGGCGCGTTACGCGAAGCTCGTCGTTTTCGCGGCCTTCTGGCTGATCTTTACCGGCGGTCACACCACCACCGCAGGCGCCGGCATGGCGTTTCCGGATTGGCCGCTGAGCAATGGCTCGCTCAACCCCGACGGCTGGTTGACCGACTTTTTCATGCTGCTCGAACACGGCCATCGGCTTACCGCTGGTCTGGTGCTGACCATGGTCACCGTGCAGTTCATCTGGATCGCCCGCGTCCGACGGACGTTGCCAGATGCAGCGTTCGCGCTCGCGCTCTGGGCCCTGGTCGGCGTGCTCGCGCAAGCTGTGCTGGGTGGATTGCGCGTGGTCCTCGATCCGCAAGGCATCGCGGCCTCGTCCGCACAGGTCGCCACCACCTTCCGCGTGCTGCACGGTTGTTTCGCCCAAGTCGAACTTTGTCTGGTCGTCGCCCTCGCGGCGGTGCTTTCGCCGGCCTGGCCGCGGATCAAATCTACGCCAGCCTTCCGTAACATCTCCCGACTCGCGTGGGTGGTTGCGGGTTTGATTTTTGTGCAGCTCATCGTCGGCGCCACCATGCGCCATCTCGGCGCCGGTCTGGCCATTCCGACCTTCCCGCTCACGCCGGAGGGCGGCCTGATGCCCGCGGTTCACAATGTCTTCGTCGATCTGAACTTTACCCACACTCGTGTTGGCGCCCTGGTCGTCACGATTTTCGTCGCCTGGCTCACCGTACGTGTTCGGCGCCAGGCCAAGGGCGAACCGCGCCTCCTTCGTCCCGCGCTGCTGCTGGATGGTCTGCTGGTGGCGCAACTGGCCCTCGGCATGTTTGTCATCTGGCAGCAAAAGCGATCTCTGGAATTGACCACGCTGCACGTCGTCAATGGCGCCGCCCTTCTCGCCACCACGGTGCTGATCGCCGTGCGCGCCGGTCGCGCTCCGACTCCTTTCGTCTCCACGCCGCACACCGCGCCGCAACCTTTAGCCGAAGCTCTACTATGAATCGCGTGACCTCTGAGATGGCCGACGCCATGGAATTGCCCGCCACTCAGATCGAGCCCGGTTTGATGAGCGATATTTTTGTCCTGACCAAGGCGCGCCTCAGCCTGCTCGTCATCATCACGACCTTCGTCGGCTTCTGCATGGCGTCGGGCGCGACTCTCGACTGGCTGCTGCTCCTGCATGCCGTCGGCGGCACCACGCTCGCCGCCGCCGCCGCTGCGGTGCTCAACCAGTGCCTCGAATCCAACGTCGATCGGCTCATGGAGCGCACCCGCCACCGCCCGCTGCCCGCGGGCCGCATGAAGCCCGGGCCGGCGCTGGCGCTCGGCGCGGGGCTCGGTATCGCCGGCGTGGTCTGGCTCGGACTCGCGGTGAATTCCCTGAGCGCCACGCTCGCCGCCGCCACCATTTTGATTTATATCGCCGCCTACACGCCGCTGAAACGCTGCACTTCGCTCTGCACCATTGTCGGTGCCGTCGCCGGGGCGATCCCGCCGGTCATCGGCTGGGTCGCGGTGCAACCTTCGTTTGGTCTCGGCGCATGGGTCCTCTTCGGCATCCTTTTCACCTGGCAGATGCCGCACTTCCTCGCCATTGCCTGGATGTATCGCGACGAATACGCGCAGGCTGGCTTTATCATGATCCGCCGCGACGACCTGAGCGGCTGCGTGACCGCGATGCAAAGCCTGCTCTACACCGGCGCCCTCATCGTCGTCACCCTCATCCCATTTTATTCCGGGATGAACAGTTCCATCTATCTCGGCGGCGCGCTCGCGCTTGATGGCGTGATGCTCTTCTTCGCCGTGCAGTTTCTCATCGAACGCGACCGCGCCAGCGCCCGCAGCCTTTTCTTTACCTCGATCTTCTTCCTGCCGCTCATCCTTGGGCTGATGATTTTCACCAAGCTGTGAGGACCCGGCTTTATCCAGCGCTGCTGCTCGGCGCGACGTTGTTCTTCGGGGGCTGCAAGGAACGCGCCGCCGTAGAATCCCTTCAGCCCCTGCCCACGCCCGCGGTGCTGGCGAAACATTGGACGCTCCCCGACTTCGAACTCACTGAGCGAAACGGCCAGCCGCTTCGTCTCGCCGACCTGACCGGCAAAGTCTGGGTCGCAGATTTTTTTTACACGACCTGCCCAGGCCCGTGTCCCATGCTCACGAGCCGTTTCAGCGACGTGCAGAAGGCGCTCGGCAACGAGTCCGAAGTGCGGCTCGTTTCCATCTCCGTCGATCCCGGAAAGGATACCACCGATGTCCTCAAGCTCTACGCCGACCGTTTCAAGGCGGGCGACCGCTGGCTCTTTTGCACCGGAAATAAAGACGCCATCTACTCCCTCGCGCGCGACGGTTTCAAGCTCCCTATCGCCGACGCGCCGGCCGAAGGCGGCATGATCACCCACACCACGCGCCTCATTCTCGTGGACCGCACCGGGACCGTCCGCGGCTTCTACGAGGGCACTACCGAGACCGGCGTGCAGGAGGTCGTCCGCGACGTCCATCGACTCCTCGACGAAAAGTGATCCGCGCCTCCCGCCCATGACCGTCTCCGACCTGCCCGCGATTAACGCCAGCCTCAACGCGATGAGCACGGGCTTCATCCTCGCAGGCATCGTCTTCATCAAAAACGAAATGAAGTTTGCGCACATCCTTTCGATGTTGAGCGCCCTCCTGACCTCCACGGTGTTTCTCGCGTGCTACCTCACGTATCACTATCTGAAGGCGGGCCACGTCACCTACTTCACTCACCCCGGCTGGCCGAAAGTTCTCTACATGGTGATCCTTTGGACGCACATCCCGCTGGCTGCTCTCACTGTCCCTCTGGTCTTCATGACCGTCATACCTGCCTTCCAGGCCCGCTACGACAAACATCGCCGCCTGGCCGCATGGACGTTCCCGATCTGGCTCTATGTCTCGGTGACGGGCGTGCTTGTATATTTCATGCTCTACGTCTGGTTCCCGCCGATACCGTTGGCGGGCTGAATCCGAAAAATCAGAGCATTCTGTCCGGAGTCGCCCGAAGGTCTCACCGCTTGGAATGGTTCGAGGCCCCCAAGAATTCCTACAACCCCGCATCCTCCGGCGGGAGGAAGACGCGGAAGCGGTTTTTGTCGATCGCCTTCATGTAGGCTTCGTGCGGAGTGACGATGCCCTGCTGCATGACGCTCCAAATCGCGTCGTCCATGAATTGCATGCCCTGACTTTTTCCCGCGACGATTACATCCTGCAATTTTTGCGTCGCGCCTTCGCGGATGATTGCGGAGACGGCGGGGTTGCTCACGAGGATTTCGTTCACGGCGAGGCGTCCTGTGCCATCCGCCTTTTTTAAAAGGAGCTGCGCGACGACGCCGCGGAGCGAACTCGACAGCATCGTGCGCACTTGAGCCTGCTGGTCGGACGGGAAAACGTCGATGAGACGATCGACGGTTTTGCGGGCGTTGTTCGTGTGCAGCGTCCCGAACACGAGCAGACCGGTCTCCGCGGCAGTGAGGGCGAGCTGAACTGTCTCAAGATCCCGCATCTCGCCGACGAGCACGATATCCGTGTCCTCGCGCAGCGCCGCCTTCAGCCCGGAGGCGAAGGTCGCGGAATGCTCCGGAACTTCCCGCTGGGTGATCACACTGCGCTTGTGATTGTGGACGAACTCGATCGGCTCCTCGACCGTGATGATGTGCTTCGTGTAGTTGGAATTGATGTAGTCGATCACGGCCGCCAGCGTTGTGCTTTTGCCGGAACCCGTCGGACCGGTGACGAGGACGATGCCGCCCCGGAAGCTGGCGAATTGCTTGACGATCGCGGGAATGCCGAGCTGGTCGAGCGTCATGATCTTCGTCGGGATGAGCCGGAAGACCGCGCCGTAGCCGGAGCTTTGCTTCAAAAAATTGCAGCGGAATCGCGAGGTCTCATCCATCTCGTAGGCGAAGTCGAGATCGCCTTTTTCCTCGAAGCGTTTCCAGCGTTCCGGGCCGCTGATTTCGCTGAGCATATAGCCCGCTTCCTCCTCGGTCACCGGTTCCTGGCGAATCGGCACCACGTCGCCGTGACGCCGGATTTTTGGCGAGCGCCCCACGGCGAGGTGCAGATCTGACGCGCCGGCCTCGATGAGCACCTGGAAAAATTGATCGATGTATGCCATGCGGCGGTGTGGCCTTTAAGCCTTCAAATGCTGGGTCATGCGCGGCTTGTCCTCGGCCCGCCCGAACGCTTCTTCCTGGGAGATGAGGCCCTTGTCGTAAAGATCCATCAGCGATTCATCCATCAGTTTCATGCCGAGTTTTTTCCCCGTCTGCATCACCCCGGGCAACATGAAGGTCTTTCCCTCGCGGATACAATTGGCGACCGCAGGCGAGTTCGTGAGCACCTCCATCGCCATGACGCGGCCTTTCCCGTCGGCGCGCGGGATGAGCTGCTGGGTGACGATGCCGCGCAACGATTCGCTGACCATGATGCGGATCTGATCGCGCTGCTCCAGTGGGAAGACATCGAGCACGCGGTCCAGGGTGCGCGCGGCGCTGCTTGTATGCAAAGTGCCCAGCACGAGATGGCCGGTTTCGGAGGCCGTTACCGCGAGTGAGATCGTCTCGAGGTCGCGCATTTCACCGACGAGGATCACGTCCGGATCCTGTCGCAGACAGCCCCGCAGCGCGGTGGCGAAAGATTCCGTGTGCAGGTGGACCTCACGCTGCGTGATCTGGCAGCCTTTCGGCTCGTACACAAATTCGATCGGATCCTCGAGCGTGATGATGTGGTCGTGCCGCGTGCAATTCACCTGTTCGATGAAGGCCGCGAGGGTGGTTGATTTTCCGCTGCCGACCGCGCCGGTCACGAGGATCAGGCCATTGTGATATTGCGTGAGGAGCTTGAGGTTGTCGGGCAGACCCAGCTCATCCATCGTCCGCACTCGGGCATTGATGATGCGAAAGACCAGTTCGTAGCCATGGCGCTGGCGCACGACGCTGCCGCGGTAGCGGCCGAAGTCATTGGCGTAGGCAAAATCGACATCGCCCATCGCATCCAATTTTTTCCGGTGGTCCGGGCTCAGCAGCATCAAGCCCATGCGCTCCGTCTGCTCCGGCGTCAGCAGCGGCGCATCCGGCCAGATCGGCTCAAGCACGCCGTTCCGCCGCCAGATCGGCTGGGCCTTGGCGCCGAGATGGACGTCCGAAGCGCCGGATTGCTGGCCAACCTGCAGATATTGATCGACGTGCATCGGTGCGCCGACCGCATCGCTCGCGACGGTCATTTCAGGGAAAAATTTGGTTGGGAAAGCGCTGCCATACCTGCTCGGAAGTTGGTCTCTCGCGGTAAATAAATGCAATCTTAAGTTTGCCAAAAGCGGACGCGAGCCGGCGCCCGCGCTCGACCGTCCTTAGCGGTGCAGATCTCCCTGAGCCTGGCGTGTCGCGATGTAGTCGGTGACACGCTTCCGGGCCCATGCGGTGACCGCTGGCCGGGCGAAATCGAGGACCATTTTCAGGATCCCGAGCAGCATGCCGGCCTTCCCGGCCTTTTCCAGCATGGGCTCCGCCGGTTGGCGAATCGTCATCGGTTTACTCTTCGTCGATCGTCCGGGCGAAAATCGCGCGAGAATCAGACCCGCGAGCGCCGCGCCGCCGAGCCAGGGCAGGGGACCGCGCTTGAAGGCTTTCTGCGCGCGCGTCGAAAAATCGAGGTTGCTCCGCAGCGCCACGGCGTTCTCGGTGACGAGTGCGCGGGCGCGGGCAAGTTCCGCGATCAGAGCGGCTTTGTCGTGGTCTTGAGCCATTCCTGGTCCTTTTGAAGTTCTCCGAGGGTGAGGGGGAAAAACGGCGCGCTGAGTTTTGCCTTGGCGGTCAGCACCAGCACGACCGCACCGAGGAAGTGGAGCAGCGCCGCGCCAAGCAGCACCCAGATCCACGCGTTCCCGCTGTCGAAGGCGAGGGCCACGAGGAAGACGAGCGCGAGAACCAGGAGGAAGTAACCGAAGGTGACGGCGATCAGTGCGCCCAGCGCCAAGCCGAGAATGACGCCGCCGTGGATGGCGGCTTCCTTGCCCTCGATTCCTGCGAGCTTCAAACGCGCCCGCAGGTAGCCGAGTTTCGCCGCGAGCAGCGCGGATACGTGCCCGAGGATTCCCGCTGCTTCCGCCGCGTGCGGTTCTTCCGTGATCGGCCCGGCCATGCGCCAACCTTTAGCGGCGGAACAGGAGCCCGAGGACGAAGCCCGCGGCTACGGCGGTGAAGACGGCCTTGGTCGGATTCCCGCGGATGTAGGCTTCGCCATCTTCCTGGAAAGTACGGACGCGCTCACGGGTCTCGCCGTAAGTCTGCTCGGCCTTGCCGCGGAATTCCCGCGCCCTGGTTTCGGCAGTGTCGCGAAACTCGCGGGCCTTGGCCTCGGCGGCCGTGCGCAGGTCGTCGGCGGCATGTTTCAAATGCTCCTTGGACTGATCGACGGCTTCTTTGAGATGCGACTTGGTGACATCGACGGCTTCCTTGGCGTGGGCCTTGGCGCTGTCGAGATTCGAGTTGGGTTGGGTTTCGTCGGACATGGCGATGGTTTTATTTGTGGGACGGTTGTTAAGATGCTCCGCGCTGTCGTGGGCGGCGAGGATTCATCGGATTCGCGAGAGGAGTGACAGTTGCGCTTAGGCCGCGCTCATTGTTCGCGAAAAATAATCCGCGCTTTGCCTAGGTCGTACGGTGACAACTCGACCTCGACCTTGTCGCCGGGGACGATGCGGATGAAATGCCTGCGCATTTTCCCCGAGATATGAGCGAGCACGAGCGCGCCGTTCGGGAGTTGCACCCGGAACATGGTGCCGGGGAGCACATCCTTGACGACGCCTTCGGTTTTGAGTGCGTCTTCTTTCGCCATTGCGGGGAAAAGATGCGAATGCGGCGGCGTGAATGCAACTCCGCAGTGGCGACGGATGGCTAGCTCTGCGCGACCGGCCGCGGCGGCAGGGGAGAGGTGTCCGCGTACTGCGTGGGATCCGCCAAGCGGGCGAGTGCAAACGCTTCGCGCCGCTCGACGCAGGTACCGCACGCCCCGCAGTGGATGTCGCCGCCCTTGTAGCACGACCAGGTCTGCGCGAAATCGACGCCGAGGTCGTGGCCGCGCCGGGCGATCTGCGCCTTGCTCATCGTGATGAAGGGCCGGAGCAACTCGACCTCCGCATAAGTCCCGCTCCGTAGCGCCGCGTCCATGGCTTGCATGAAGGTTTCGCGGCAATCCGGATAAATGGCGTGATCGCCGGCGTGCGCGGCGATGACCAGGCCGGCGGCGCCGCTGCTTTCCGCGTAGCCACCGGCGATGGCGAGCATGATGCCGTTACGAAAGGGCACCACCGTTTGTTTCATTGTCTCCTCTTCGTAGTGCCCATCGGGAATCTCGCCGCCGGAGGCGAGGAGATGCGAGGTGAAGAGTTCGTTCATGAACGAAAGCGGAATCATCTGATGGGCAATGCCCAGCTTCTCGCAGTGGCGCGCCGCGAAAGGGATTTCCCGCAGATTGTGTTTCGAGCCGTAGTTGAAGCTGACGGCGCCGACGACTTCGTGAGTGGCCCGCGCATCGTAAAGGGCGGCGACGGAATCCATCCCGCCGCTGACGAGGACTACGACTTTCATGGTCTCAAGTCGCACGCTGCCGGCCTTTGCCCAGGGCCGCGGCGGGCGGACGCTTGCGCGGGCGATTCGGGTGTTCCGCATCCACGGTCACGCTGATCCCGCCGCGCGGCGAAAACTCGCCGTGCACCAGCGCGTAGCGTGGGCGGCAGGCGGCGACGAGATCGTCGAGAATGCGGTTCACGATGGCTTCGTTGAAGGAGCGCGTGTTGCGAAAAGACGCGAGGTAAAACTTCAGCGACTTCGTTTCGATGCAGAGCTGGTCTGCCACGTACTCGATGCGGAGGTGCGCGAAGTCCGGCTGGCCGGTCACCGGACACATCGAGGTAAACTCCATGCACTCGAAAGTGATGAGATAATCGCGCCCGGCGTTGCGGTTCGGAAAAGTTTCCAGAATCGCGACGCTGGGTTCTTCGGGAAACTTGGCGGGATGGCCGAGCAGAGTCAGGCCGGATGATTTCTTGGTTTTGCTCACGTCGATGATTTGGGGCTGGACCGCAGTGTGGCGGGCCGCGGCAGTTCCAGCAACGGAACACTCTCCACCAAAACTCCACGACCCCGCGCGGGGCGTTATTCGCCGATGATCTTGATCAGCGCCCGCTTGCGCCGCAGCCCGTCGAATTCGCCGTAGAAAATCTGCTCCCACGGCCCGAGATCGAGCTGCCCGGCGGTGATTGCCACGGTGACTTCGCGGCCCATGATCGTCCGCTTCAAATGCGCGTCGGCGTTGTCCTCGCCGCCATTGTGCCGGTACTGGCTGTGCGGTTTTTCCGGCGCGAGTTTTTCCAGCCACACCTCGAAGTCCTGATGCAGCCCGCTCTCGTCGTCGTTGATGAAAACGCTCGCCGTGATGTGCATCGCGTTGACCAGGCAGAGCCCTTCGCGCACCCCGCTCTCGCGCAAGGCGGCCGCCACTTCCGGTGTGATGTTCACCAGTTCACGCCGCCGCGGCAGCTCGAACCAGAGTTCTTTGCGAAAGGATTTCATAGGCGGATCGCCCAAAGGATCGGCGCACCCGCGCCGCCCTGGCGAGGTAAAACTGGGGGCGCGTTCCCAGCGAAGCCGCGTCGAATGGAGCGTGCTTAACGATTTCGCCGAATTTTCGGGCGCGGGGCTTGCCGCTCCCGGTCGCGCCTCCTACACCTGTGCGCCGTATGAGCCAATCTCCCCGCGCTAAACTTTTCGTCATGATGGTCCTGGAGTTCTTCATCTGGGGCGCGTGGCTGCCGCCGCTCTTTCACCTCATGGGTGCGGAGGATGGGCTGAATTTCACCGCCGGCCAGCAGACGGCTATCGGGAGTTGCTTCGCCATCGCCTCGGTGCTCGGCATCTTCTTTTCAAATCAATTCGCGGATCGCAATTTCGCCTCGGAGAAATTCATGGCTTTCAGCCATCTCGTCGGCGGCCTGGCCGTGGGCGCGCTCTATTGGGTGAAGGATTTTCCGACGTTCTTCGCGCTGCTGCTCATCCACTCGCTCTTCTATGTGCCGACCATCTCGGTCGCCAATTCGCTGGCCTTCGCGAACATGAAAGACCCGGCGAAGGAGTTCGGCATCGTGCGCATGGGCGGCACGATCGGCTGGATTCTGGCGTCGTGGCCGTTCTTTTTTCTGCTCCAGGGCAAGACCGGTGCCGAGCAGATCAACGCCGAGCGTCTGGCTTTCCTCGTCGCCGGCATCGCCTCGCTGCTGCTGGCCGCGTTCAGCCTCACGCTCCCGCACACGCCGCCAAAGCGCGCCGTCGCCGGCACGGAGGAAAAACTCGCCTGGCTCGAAGCGATGAAACTGCTGCGCGTGCCGTTCATCCTCGTCCTGTTCATCGTCACGTTCATCGACGCGACGATTCACAACGGCTACTTCGTCACCGCATTCAGCTTCCTCGCCGATGTCGGATTTAAGGGCGAACACATCATGCTCATCATGAGCCTCGGTCAGGTCGCGGAGATCGCGACCATGCTCGTGCTCGGCACGGTGCTGGCGAAGTTCGGTTGGCGCACGACGATGATCATGGGCATCCTCGGCCACGCGGCGCGCTACGCCGTCTTTGCCTTCTTCCCAAACAATCTGCCCGTCCTCGTCGTCGTCCAGGTGCTCCACGGCATCTGCTACGCCTTCTTCTTCGCCACCGTCTATATTTTCATCGACGCCGCTTTCCCAAAAGACGTGCGCGCGTCGGCCCAGGGTCTGTTCAATTTGCTCATCCTCGGTCTTGGCGATCTCGCGGCGAAGTGGCTCTTCATCCCGCTCATGAATTCGTGGAAGGTCACGGTCGGAACCGGCGAGCAAGCGAAGGTGATGATCGACTATCCGAAGTTGTTCCTCGTGCCAGTCGGTCTCGCGCTCTTCGCCGCGGTGCTGCTCGCCCTCGCTTTCCGGCCGCCCAAAGAAATCTCCGCGGGGGGCCTCGCCGCACCGCCGCATTAGGCGACCCGGTGGGACGCGCTCCTGCGTGGCCCTGATCACGGACGCGCGGGAGCGCGTCCCTCCGGGGATTCTTCCGCGGTGCGGAGTTCTTCGGGCACCCTCCCTTCGGCGCGCAGCGTCCGCAGACTGAGCGCATCGTGGCGTTTGGCGAGGCGCCGGCCGTGTTCGTCGTTGACCAGTGGGCAGTGGAAAAAGGCCGGGGCGTCGAGTCCGAGCGCGCGATAAAGCAGGAGCTGGCGGAAGGTGCTGGCGATGAGGTCAGCCCCGCGCACGACTTCGGTGATTTGCATCGCCGCATCGTCGGCCACGCAGGCGAGTTGGTAGCTGGGAAAGTCGTCTTTGCGCCAGACGAGGAAGTCGCCGAAGTCGCGCCCGGCTACTTCGCTTTGCTGGCCGCAGGCTCCGTCGGAAAAGGAAATCGTCCCGCCGTCGGACACTCGGAAACGCCAGTTCACGCCAGCTCTGGGAGTTTCGGATTTCCCGCCCGCAGGCGGGCGGCAGATGCCGGGATAGACCGGTTCGTCCTCACCGGGATGTGGCGCCGTCAGCGCGCGCCGCACGTCCTGCCGCGAGCAATTGCAGGGATAGATGAAGCCGCCGGCCCGCAGTTGTTCGAACGCGGCGAGGTATTGCGGAATCCGCGCGCTCTGATCGTAGGGGGCGTGCGGCCCGCCCATGTCCGGCCCTTCGCTCCAGCGCAGGCCAAACCAGCGCAGATCCTCGATCATCGCCGCGACGAATTCCGGTTTGCAGCGCGGACCATCGAGGTCGTCGTTGCGCAGGATCAGCGTCCCGCCCGCGGCGACTGCGCGCTGCTGTGCGATCCGGAACGTCCGCGCGTGGCCGAGGTGAAGATGGCCGGTGGGGGAGGGAGCGAGGCGTCCGCGATACGTCCTGGCTTCGGTCGGCATGTTGATTTACCGCAGAGGCGCAAAGGACGCAGAGAACCGCAGAGGGCTGTCCTGCTTCTTTCCTCGGCGCCTCTGCGGCAAAATCATCGACGACTATTTTGCAACCGGCTTCAAGTCCTGGTCATAGACGACCACCTTCCCGATCTTTTCCAATGCCGGCTGAATCTCCTTGGCCTCGCCGACGATCACCACGGCGACATTCTCCGTGGTCAGATACTTCTTCGCCAGCTCCTGGATTTTCGCCGGGGTCGTTTCAGCCATCCGGCGCGCGTAGGTTTTGTAGAAGTCGCCGGGCAGATCGTAGAGGTCGATGTCCTGCACGCGCTGCGCGGTGCGTGAGCTGTTTTCAAGGCTGAGCAGGTAATTGCCGACATTGTACTGGCGCTGCAGCGCAATCTCCGGCTCCGGCGCCGCTTCGTCGCGAATGCGGGCAATTTCCTTGAGGATTTCCGTAACCGCGGGAGCCGTGACGGCATTGCGCGTTTCCGCGGTGGCCTGAAATGCACCGGCGAATTTTTTGTAATCGAAGGCGCACGAAGACCCGTAGGTCCAGCCGTGTTTTTCGCGGAGGTTTTGGAAGAGGCGTCCACTGAACCCGCCACCGAGCGTGGAGGTGAGGACATTGACTTCGGGCAGGTCGGGAAAATTCCGCACCGGTCCTGTCGTGGCGACGATGATGTTCGATTGCACCGAGCCGGGGCGATTCACGAGATGGATCGTCAGGCCCTGGAGTCCGGGCGGGGTATTTTTCGCCGGCACTTGGGATTCCCCACGAACCCAGCCGCCGAACGCTTTTTGGATGAGGGGCAGGATGGCGTCGGCCTTCACGTCGCCGACGATGGCGAGCGTGGCGTTGTTGGGCAGGAAATGCGCGCGATGAAACGACGCGAGGTCTTCACGCTGGATCGCTTTCACCGTGTCGGGGGTCAGGTAGTCGCCGTAGGGCAGGGCGCCGTAGATCACCTTGCCAAGGAGCTTGGAAGCGAGGCTGTCCGGCTCCTGTTTTTCTGCTTCGAGCGAAGAGAGGGTCTTGCGCTGGAGCCGGGTGAATTGATCCGCGGGAAAGTTGGGATGCAGCACGGCATCCGACAACAGATCGAGAATTTGGTCGGTGTATTTGGTCAGCCCGCCGGCGGAGACGGAGATCGCATCCGCACCGGCCGCCGCCTCGACGCGCACCCCGATGGAATCCGTTTCCATGGCGAAGGTTGCAGCGTCACGCTTCTCGGTGCCGCGATTGAGCAACCCGGCGACGAAGCTCGCGGTGCCGGTCTTTTTGCCATCGAGGAACGAGCCGCCACGGATGACGAGGCGCAGCGTGACGGTAGGTTTGCGATCGTCTTCGATGACGAAAACCTTCAATCCATTGGGCAGGGTTTCGGTGCGATATTCGGGGAACGATGCGGCCGGCGCCGGATCGGGTTCGGGCTTTTTCGTGCGATCGATGGCGCCGAAGGCGGGCAGGGCGACGGCGGTGAGAAGAGCAAAGGGAAGAGCTTTCATCGGATGAAAAAATGGAAAAGTGGAGAGGTCTATTTTGCCGCCGGAGGGCCGGGCGCAGGCTTTTTGACAGCGGCCGGATAGCGAAGGACGAAGACGCCTTCCTTGGTCAGATATTGTTTCGCGACGCGCTGCAGATCTTCGCGCTTCACCGCAAAGTAGCGATCGAGTTCGGTATTGATGAGGTTCGCGTCGCGGTAAAAGACGTGGTAGCGGGCGAGGTTCCGGGCCCGCGTGGACATCGTTCCGGAGCCGCTGGCAAACTCCGCTTCCTTTTGGTTGAGCACCTTCTGGAACTCCTCCTCGGTCACGCCTTCGGTCTTCACTTTTTCGACCTCCTCGTCGATCAGCGTGTCGAGTTGTTCAAGCGTCGCGCCCTGCTGGCCGGTGGCGAAGACGCCGAGCATCCCGGCTTTTTCGAGCAGGAACGGGAAGGCGTCGCAGTTCAGCGCGGCCTGTTCTTTTTCCACGAGCCGCTTGTAGAGCCGCGAACTCCGGCCGGAGCTGAGCACGCTGCCGAGCATCTCGATGGCGTAAGCGTCGGGATGCGTCTCCGGCACCGCGCGCCAGGCGTGCAGCGTCGCGTTGAGCGGCGTTTTGTCTTCCTTCACGTCCAGCTTCACCGGCTCGGCTTGCGGCGTGAGCTTTACTTCCGGGCGTTGAATTTCCGGCCCGCGCGGGATGGATCCGAAGTAATCCTCGACCAGCTTTTTCGTCGTCTCGAGTTCGAAGTCACCGGCAATGGCCAGCGTGGCGTTATTCGGCAGGTAGTAGGTTTTATAGAAGTCGCGGAACTCTTCGATCTTCGCCTGGTCGATGTATTGCACCGAACCGATCGGCACCCACGCGTAGGGCGTGCCCGCGAAGACCAGCTTGGCCAGTTGCTCGAAGAGCGAGCCGTAGGGCTGGTTGTCGTAGCGTCCGCGCTTTTCCTCCTTCACCACCTCGCGCTGCGTTTCGACCCCTTTTTCGTCGATCACCGCCTGAAGCATGCGGTCGCTTTCGATCCAGAGCGCCAGCTTGAGTTGGTTGCTGGGCACGTTGAAATAATAGTCGGTCTGATCGAAGGAAGTGCTGGCGTTGAGATTGCCGCCGGCGCCGGAAATCAACTTGTCGATCGTCCCGCGCGGGATATTGGCGGTGCCTTCAAACATCAAGTGCTCGAAAAAATGGGCGAATCCCGTGCGGTCGGGCCGCTCGTTTTTCGCACCGACATGGTAGAGCACGTAGGTGGAGACGACTGGAATGGAGCGGTTTTGATGGAGAATGACGTGCAGGCCGTTCGGTAGATCGTATTCGACGAACTGGATGGGTTTGAGCTGCACACGCGCGGGCGCGGCGGCATCTTTGGCGGTGAT
>Ga0335397_10003032_pt1 | contig 22747 bp, 16 predicted proteins | sample MAT04_FD_205740 | JGI IMG/M metagenome (GOLD analysis project Ga0335397, IMG submission 205740) | Freshwater microbial communities from Lake Fryxell liftoff mats and glacier meltwater in Antarctica - MAT-04 (spades assembly) (version 2) ... | reverse complement strand
CAACCGTGCATCGGAATTGAAGGAAGCTGTTCCCCCCTCACCCGGCTCGCGAAGGCGAAGCGAGCCACGGGGTTCATCCCCGTGGTGTGTTGGAGAACGCATCACCCACGGGGATGAACCTCGTGGCTCGCCGACGCCCCACTCCTTCCGCCACCGTTTCTTACTGGTTCCATCCTCGTATGTACCTCCACAAACGATCTGACCGGACTCCGGCGCTCTGGACAGATTTGACGGGCATCAGACGCAGCGATCACTCCCCGGCCCCTGCAGTAGCGCCATGATGTGCAACCCGAGGATGCGAAGTGGATCCGACATCGGAACTGACAGCGGGGAATGATACCCACACTGGCACGTCTACAAACTTACCTCACCGGCCTGTCGATCGGTTGCTAAGTCCGATCCGGCGTTTCATGCATGTGGAATCGTCCAGCGGAATTGTTCTGCTGGCAGCGACCGTTTTGGCTCTGGGTCTGGCGAATTCCCCTCTGGCCGGATGGTTCGAGTCGATCTGGAAAACGCCCGTTGGAATCAAGCTCGGTTCATTTGAACTCACGGGCGACCTCCGCCACCTCGTGATCAATGATGGGTTGATGGTGATCTTCTTCTTCGTCGTCGGCCTGGAGATCAAGTGGGAGATCGTGGGGGGTGAATTAAGCGAACTCTCGAAAGCCCTCCTCCCCGTGTTCGCCGCGATTGGTGGGATGGTGGCCCCGGCCGTGATTTATCTCGGCCTTCAGTGGGGTGAGCCAGGCCAGCGTGGGTGGGCGATCCCGATGGCCACGGACATCGCGTTCGTGGTCGGGTTCCTCGCGCTGTTCGGATCGCGTGTGCCGTTCTCGCTGAAAATCCTGCTACTCTCGCTCGCCATCGTGGATGACCTCGGAGCAGTCCTGATCATCGCCCTGGTCTTCACCCATGATCTGGCATGGAACTGGCTCATTGTCGTTGGGGGTTGCGTGGGGCTGATTTACATCTTGAACCGCAGTGGTGTTCGCTCGGTGACGGTGTACGTGATGGTCGGGGTCGTCATCTGGCTGGCGGTCTACAAGTCGGGGATCCACCCGACCGTTGCCGGAGTGCTGCTGGGACTGCTGACTCCCGCAAGTGCCTGGATCGGAGATAAGCGTTTCTTCGCCATCGTCGGGGAGTTGTGGGACCGCCTCAAAGGGCACGAGTTGAAGCCTGACCGGCAAGATGACCTGAACGCCCTTCAATTCGCTGCCCGTGAAGCCCTCTCGCCACTCCATCGACTGGAGACCGCACTTCACACGTGGGTGGCTTTCGTCATCATGCCGCTGTTTGCGCTCGCGAATGCCGGGGTGCCACTCGAAGTGTCCGGGATCGGGAACCCGGTTGCGCTGGCGGTTGCCGCCGGGCTTGCGATCGGCAAACCGGTCGGAATCATGTTGTTCTGTTTGCTGGCAGTGCGGCTCGGGATCGCCAAGCTGCCCGATGGCGTGAGTTGGTGGCTACTGCTTGGCGGGGCGTGTCTGGCGGGAGTGGGCTTTACGATGGCCCTGTTCATCAACGGGCTGGCGTTTCCCTCATCCGAGTTCCCGGAGATGGAGTCTGCCGGGAAGCTTGGCACGCTGCTGGGGTCGGTCATCAGCGCGGTGCTTGGTGCCGGGGTTATCCTGCTGGTCGTGCGAAACCGTCAGGGTACGTCGGCGTAGCCGTCACACCGCCGCTAGCATGGGTGTGTGAAACGAAGGCTTCTTCGCCGTGGTATCGTCCGTCACCACGCCTCCAACCATCCGCACGACGCGATCGGTGGCGGTCACAATGTCGAGGTTGTGGGTGACCATCACAATGGTCACGCCGTCGTCGCGGTTCAAATCTCGCAGCAACCGCACGATCTCGTCACCGGTCGCGGCATCGAGGTTGCCGGTTGGTTCATCGGCCAGCAGGACGCGCGGACTCATGAGCAGCGCTCGAGCCACGGCCGCCCGCTGCAACTCGCCGCCGGAAAGCTCGCGCGGGCGGTGCTTGATCCGGTGGCTCATCCCCACTTTCGTGAGCAGTTCCAGTGCGCGAGCACGCCATTGCGATCGCGTCTTCATCCAGCCGAACACCGAGTGACCGATGTACGCGGGCATCAGCACGTTGTCGAGCGTCGTGAGTTCGGGGAGCAGGTGGTAGAACTGGAAGATGTAGCCGAAGGTGCGGTTCCGAAGCGCGTCGCGATCGCGATTCGGGAGGTTATCGATGCGCTTACCGTCGAGCAGAATGCGGCCCGAATCGGGAGCGTCGAGCGTCCCAAGCAGGTGGAGCAGCGTGCTCTTTCCCGAGCCGCTGGCCCCAACGATGCTCAGGAATTCGCCGGTCTGCACTTCCAGGTCCAGTCCGTTCAGAACGGGTACCCGAACGGCCTGACGGTGGTACGCTTTGTGGAGGTTTTCAGCTTGCAACATCGGGTTTACCGGGGATCGGGTGTATCGGGTATCGGGTATCGGGTGTCGGGTGTCGGGTGTATCGGGTGTATCGGGTGTCGGGTGTATCGGGCGTCGGGTGTCGGGTGTATCGGGCGTCGGGTGTCGGGTGTATCGGGCGTCGGGTGTATCGGGTATTGGAAAAGACACCGAACCGCAGAGTCGGGCACCCGGCGCAGGCTCGGGTTTTCCCCGACACCCGATACCCGATACCCGATACCCACCCGTCACCCGTCACCCGTCACCCGATACCCGATACCCGCCGATTATTCGAACCTCAAAGCGCGGACTGGATGCAACCGGGCGGCTCGCCATGCAGGCAGAAGGCTGAACAGTGTCGCGATGCCAACGGCACCCACGTTCACCATCACCACGCTCATGACCTCGATGTTCGTGGGGATATCCTTGAAGTAGTACACGTCACGCGGGAACACGGCCTTGCCGGTCACCTTCGTCAGGAAGGCTTCGATTTCGTTGATGTTCTCGGTGATCCACAACCCCATCGCGGTCCCTGCACCACATCCGACGGTACCCAACAACAAGCCATATCCGACGAAGATGCTCATCACCCCGCGGTTGCCCGCACCGAGTGACTTCAGGATGCCAATGTCGCGATACTTCTCCGACACAATCATCGTGAAGATCGCCAGGATGCTGAACCCCGCGACGCCGACGATCATGAACAACAGTAGGTTCAGGATGCTCTTCTCGACCTCGATCGCGGTCAGGAGCGACCCCTGGTGTTCTTCCCATGTCGCGACACGGGAACCCATGCGTGGGTCGAAGATGTCGCGCAGGGCGTCCGCGACTGCGACCTTATCCGTCTCGTAGTCCTTCAGTTTGATCTGGAACGCGGTGCAGCGCCCTTCCATCGTGCGGAGTTGCTGCAGTTGATCCAGAGGCACGTAGACGAAGCTCTGGTCGTACTCACTCATCTCGGTCTTGAGATAATCGGTCACGAGGAAGCTGCCAAACACGGGCCGCATCCGCATTCCTTCACCCTGAGCACCGCCGACAGTGAAGATGGTCACGTCGTCACCGGGTTTCAGGGCCGCTTCTTCGACGGTTGTGCCGTGTTCATCGCGGTATCGGAAGTGAGCGAGCGTGTAGCCGGGGATGACGCCGTGGAGCTTGGCCACAGGCATCTCCGCCTTCATCACCGTCTCGTCAGGCTCCGGGATCGCGTTCGGATCCGGGACGAGCGCCTTCGGCATCGGCACATTGGGCACTTCAAGAACCGAGGCGCGTTCCTGGCGGCGTCGGTTCAGTTCATGCTGCTTCAAGGCTTCGGGCGTCAGGTCGAAGCTCGGTTTCGGTGAGCCGTGCTGCCGAACGAGATATTCCGAGAAGCCGCCGACCGAGGCTCGACCTTCAGGGTCGATGCCGATCAACCGAACGGGTTTCGTGAGCGTTTGCCCACGGAAGTTGAACTGAAGAATCGCGAACACCTCGATCGTCGGGGTGATCGCGGCAATCTTCGGTCCCGCGGGGCTGTCCTTGATCTTCTGGATGATCTGATCGGGAGTCAGTGATTTGCCGTTGGAGTCCGTGATCTCGAAACCGTCCATTCGGTCGGTGTCGATGATGATGTCGGACAAGACACCATGGAGCCGGTCCTTCAGCTTGGTGCTGAAACCGCTCATCACAGCGTTCACCACGATGAGCGTGGCGACCCCCAGCATCACACTGACAATGCAGATGAATGCCAGGTAGCGGGTTTGAAGATAGCGAACACAAAGAAGCAACTTATACACGGGAGTCCTTCCCCGTTCAGTGGGCGCACGTGCCGGGAGCGAGGCCGGCGAAGGGGGTTGTAACAAGTTCGGGGGTTCAGGAAAAGGCGAACTGCCACGCGGGCAGGGTCGTTGAATTCTCGGGCTTGGAGAGAGTAGGCGACTCGCTCCGAGAGTCGCCAATTCTTACTGCTCAGAAGTGGTCACTCTCGGAGAAAGTAGGAGAGTCGCCAATTCTTGCTGCATTCAGAAGTGGTCACTCTCGGAGAGAGTGACCTACTCTCCACAGAGAATTAAACGACCCTGGCCACGCGGGGTGCACTGCATTTTTTGGCAGTCTTGGGAGGACGAGCTTCCTGCCGAGCCATTTTCGTGAGAGCAATCCCGGCTCGGCAGGAGACTCGCCCTCCCGGTGCCAAAATCAATGTGGGCACCCTGCCGCGCGAGTTACGTGAGTGAGGGCAGCGAACAGTCAACTACTTTTCGATCTGATGAGATGTTAAATCTTGGATAGATGTGAGCGAAGAATCCTGATAATTCTATTGCTCAAGGCCGTGCGTAAATGTAAAAACGTATCGAAGACCTCTTCACTGGATGTTCTTTGCCTTCATGTGAAAAGCGTTTTGCGATCCGTATCTAACAGAGAGGTTCGAACATGCGCAGCATTGCCAAACAGATGGTTTCGTTCCTGAAGAAGGAAGATGGCCCGACAGCAGTTGAGTACGCCGTAATGTTGGCCCTCATCGTTGTCGTTTGTATCGCTGCCATCTCGGCGCTGGGCAAGAACGCCAACACCACCTTCAGCAAGATCGGCTCCGCTGTTAAGTAAGTTGGCAACAATGTTGGCCTCCTCTCCGACGACTCGCAAAGCCTCTCCTGCGAGTCGTTCCACATCTTTGCGAGCGGCCCTACTTCGGTTCCCCAAGATGTGTCTTGAAGAAGCCTGCGGTCTTCGCCCACAGACGCTCCATCACGGTTGGGTCGGCGCTGTACATGTGCGTCACGCCCGGTAACGCCAGCGCTTCGAAATCCTTCCCCGCACGAAATAACGCATCCGACAACTTCAGTGTGTGGCGGTAATACACATTGTCGTCGGCCGTGCCGTGAACCAGCATCAACGGCCGCTTCAGATCCTTTGCAAGTGGCAACAGGCTCGCCGCGTCGTAAGCCGCCTTCGACTCCGGCAGTAGCCCCATGTAGCGTTCCGTGTAGTGCGTGTCATAGTCCTCCCAATCTGTGACGGGGGCGCCCGCGACCGCCGCCTTGAACACGTCCGGCTTGCGAAGCACGCCCGACGCCGCCATGTAGCCGCCGAACGACCACCCCACGATGCCGACGCGGTCCTTGTCCAGTTCCGGGAACTTGTCGCACAGCAACTCCAACCCCTTCACCTGATCCTCGATCGGCACCGTGCCGAACTTCTGGTAAATCGCCCGTTCCCACTCTCGCCCACGGCCGGGCGTGCCGCGGTTCTCGATCGCGACGACGATGAAGCCCTGATCCGCGAGCCACTGCGGCACCAGCCAGTTCCGCATCGCCTGCACGATGTGCAAGTGCTTCGGCCCGCCGTACACGTCCACGATCACGGGATACTTCTTCTTCGGGTCGAAGTTCCGCGGCCGCACGATGGCGGTCCAGAAGTCGCCGACTTTCTCGATCTTGACGTTCGGCTGGAATGGTGGCTCTGGCGCGAGCGAGGGCAGCGTGCCGAACTCGCGGCCCTTCGCCTCGGCGACAATAACCTTTGAAACTGGCATCGTGGACAGCGTTGTGGAAGTGAACACCCCGAGTTTCGTGTCTTTTGAAACAACCGCAGTGTGGAGACCGGGAGCAGTGGTTACCTGTGTGCCAACGCCGGATTCGTCCTCGTCCTTGGGCTCGCGACAGAAGATGTGTTGCTGCGTGGGATCGGTGCGTGAAGAAAACACGACCCGCCGACTGGTCTCATCGAACCCAACCACTTCATCGACCGCTGCAACGCCTTGCATGTGTAAGCCACCACGATCAGGGAATCTCCAAGTTTCCGCTCCGTATGGCCGGTGTGTCGGCCCGGTCGTGGAATAACTTTCCATCTGTGGGCGATGCATCAGGAAGGTTTCCCCGTCTGCCAAAGGTTTGGGATCGGGAGGCAGGTTATACCATCCGCCGGGCATACCAGCAGGGTGGAATGTGGAGCCTCCACCGGTGACTTGCCCCGTGGCGGGGTCGGCCGTCGTGAACTTCATTGTCCGTTGGTCTCGGGATTGAAGAACCAACATCAACCCAGCCTTTTCCGCCCACGCCACGCGGGCCAGATACTCGAACTTCTCATGGTCCCATTCCACCCACTTCGTCTCGCCGCCCTCGGCGGGGATGATGCCGAGCTTCACGGCGACGTTCTTCTTGCCGGGCCGCGGGTAGAACTGCTCGCTCGGCTTCTGGTCGGGCTTGAGCGGGTCGGCGACGTACCACGTCTCGACGCCGGTGTGGTCCGCTTCCTCGTAGGCGATGTGCTTGCCGTCCGGCGACCACCAGTAGCCGCTGAAGCGGCCCATCTCTTCCTGTGCGACGAACTCCGCGAGGCCGTGCGTTCTGAGCAGGGTACCGCCCGTGGTGACGGCCGATTCCTTCTCGGTGGCGAGATCGTACACGTACACGTCGAAGCCGCGAACATACGCGACCTTCTTGCCGTCCGGCGACCACTTCGGATCGACGATCGCGCCAGCGCCGGTCTTCAGTTCGGTGGGCTTCGCCGTCGCGCGATCGAAGACGTACAGCTTGCCGCCGAGTACCACCAGCACGCGATTGCCGTCGCGGTCGAGGTGGTAGTCGGTGAAGCCGCCGACGCTGACTCGCTGCCGCTCGCGGCGTGCCTTCTCCTCGGGCGACAGGTTCTCCTCGGCACCCTTGAGCAGCGTTTCAGGGGAGAGCAGTTCCTTCGTCTGGCCGCTGGCCACGTCGAACTCGAACAGCTTGAGCTTCGGCGTTTTCGGGTCGGCTCGGAGGAACAGCACCGCCTTGCCGTCGGGTGCGATCTTGGGCTTCTGGGGGCGGCCGAGCATGAAACCGCGGGTCTCGGCATACTGCTTGAGGAACGTCGTGTCCAAGGGCTTTCCGGGAACGGGGTCGGCAGCGTGCGCGAATGCTGCGAGGAGCACAACACCGAGCGCGAGGATGGTGGTTTTCATGGGAATGAAGATACCACGACTTCGGAGGAGATTCACGTGGTTGGTTCTTGGTGATCGTCGGAGGGTGGTTGTTGGTTGGTTGTTGGGGGCTGTTGGTTGTCTTCCCAAAAATCAACCAACAACAACCCTCCACAAAAGAGAGAGGCAGCAGGCGAACACATCGCCCACTGCCTCGTGTCTTTCCAACAAACAACGTCCTACCACCTACTCACAAGCAAGATCAGTCCTTCGGGTTCACGATCATGCCGATGTCGTTGCCGGTGACCTTGGCGCTCATGATCACGTCCTTGTTCTTGGACGAGGTCTTCACGCTCTCGAGGATACCAGCCAGCGGCTTGAGGCGAGGATCGGCAGCGCCTGCGAACTGGGCCAGTGGCTTGACCTGCTTCATGAGGTCGTCCAGCGCGTTTCGCATGTCGTTGGCCGAGTCTTCATCCTTCATGCCGATCACAACGTCGAGGTTCACGTCTGCGCCGATCTTGACCGTGACGGTCACGGCTTCCATCGCCGGCATCACCTTCTCGAACTTGTCGAGCTTCACTGGCAGGTTGCCGCCACCGGGAAGCTTCACCTCGTCGAGCTTGCCTTTGAGCAGCGAGATCGCGACGACTGATGCCTTTTCATCGGACTTCTTGATGAGGTCGGCGAGTTCCTTCTTGAGCGCGGGTGGCTTGCTCGCGGTTTCGGCGGCCAGAGCCGTCGTGATGAGCTTCTTCTCGCTGGCGGCGATCACGGTGGTGTCGTTCACAACCGTCGCGTACATCGGCGGCTGGCCGTTGTCTGGCTGCACCTTGAACATGACGGTGTTGCCGTCCTTCACCATCTGGAACTTGTCGGCGTTCTTCTTGGATTCCGCTTCGGCGGTCTTGTAGAGCTTCTCGGCGTCGAATTTGCCGTGGACGATGAGCAGATACTTGGCTTCGGCCTGGTTGCCGAACTTGGTCTCGATTGAAGCAGCGATGAGCTTCTCGACGTCCTTGAGCGGGTCGAGGCCGAGGTCGCCCAGCAACTTCTTGACATCCTGCCCTTCCAGCGCTTGCTTGAGCTGCTCCAGGGCATACTTCTTGACGATTTCGGAGTCGAGAATCTGCTTGAGATTCACGATGGCGACGAGGTCCGAATCGGCAGGCAACAGTTTATCTGGCTCGGCGGCGCGAGCCATCGGTGCGGAGGACGCGAATACTCCGACGACCAAGGCGGCCCCCAGGAGCATGCGGCTCAAACGAATCATGAGATAGTCCTTTAGGGAGGTATACGGCCACCAGCACTCCGGCCGGTCTTCAGCCACGGCGTATTGTACCCGGCTGTCCAGGGGGGTGTTTCACCGAAACCAGGAACTGCGAATTGTAAGGCACAAAAACGAAAAAGCCCGGTCGGTTTCCCGCCGGGCTTTCTGAATCAGTCTCAACTGATTACTTCTTGCCACCCTTGAGCTTAACCTCGGTGATCGTGTCCTTATCGGTGGTGATGTCAATTTTCATCTTGCCAGCACCCTTGGCGAGAACTTTTTCCAGGGTCTCAACCTTGCCTTCTTTCGCGTTTCCGTCCTTGTCCACCATCGAGACCTTGGTCTTGTCGGTGATGGTGTAGGTGGCTTCCTTGTCGCCTTCCTTCACGGTCACAGCCTTCTTTTCCTTGTCGTACTTCACAACGGTCACTTCGGCGGCAACGACCAGGCCCGCCATCAGGAACAGAACAACGACGGCAGACAGTAACTTCCGCATTGGAACACACCCCAAGGAGAAGGAGCTGTTCCGCACGGCAAAGCGCCGCGGGGATCGGCTCACAACAATAGTATTGAACCCAAAATTCCCGCAGAGTCTCGCGAAAACTGATGAGAAAGTTCTGGGAAAGACTGAAACATCAAGTCGCCGTCATTCCTTGGTCGCATCCCAGACTGCAACTTGAGTTCCAGCAGTAACGAGTAGTTGTCCGTTCTCCGCGAATTCAATCACGGTGACCGGTCCCGAGTGGCGACGAAACCCCATCAATTCCAGACCCGTACTGAGGTCCCAGAGTTTCACTTCGCCCGTTGCCCCACCACTGACGAGCGTGCGACCATCAGGAGAAATTCCAAGACCCGTAACCCTGCCAACATGACCGTGAAGTGTGAGTTCCTCGCGGCCATCGAGGAGGTTCCACACTCGAATGACGCCGCTACGGCCAGCAATAACAATCCGACCATTATTTGAGAAGAGCTTGAACACGGCTTGATCGTCAGTGGGGACCTTCAGCAACTGTTTCAAATCTTGGAGGCTCCATACGCCAACACCATCCGCTGATATTGCCGCGATCGTCGTGCCATCGTTCGAGATAGCGATTCGTAGGATCGGCTGGCGGTGCCCACAGTCGAGGCTGCCAAGTGAGCTACCCGTGGTCACATTCCACAGGGATACCCGTCCGCGATCGTCGCCGACAGCGAGCGTCAGCCCATCGGGAGTCGCGTCGATCGCCGTGGCCGCTGCCCCATCGGCGGGCGTGAAACGGACTTTCTCGTTCGCCGCATTCGGTTCGCGAACCACCACCGAACGATCGCGGAACTCGACACCGAGGGTGATCCCTTCCACCTTGCCCGCTTTCAAAACTCGGAGCACCGCGAACCGACCTGGCACCGAGGTCTCATCCCGCGTGCCGAACTGCCACGTCAGGGAGTTCGCGCTGGCAACGTTCACCCAGCGTGCTTCCGGGTCGATCCCGATGGCCAGGACAGAATCCACGGAGAGTGCGGCACGGTCGCGAAAATCGCGCGGGAACTGCCACGATCGAATGATGCCATCTTCGCCACCCGTGAAGAGCGTCTTCCGGTCGCGGGTGACGGCTCCGGCCCGGATGGTGCCCGCGTCGCCCGTGGTGAGTTCGCCCCATCGACCCGAGCGAAGCAGCACCCGGCCCGAGCCTTCACCGGCCGCGAACCCCCGGACCACGGGCAAAATCCAGCTCACTTCACCCTGGGTAGGAACCATCCAGGCATCGAGGACTGCCATGAAGATGCCGCCCTGACAGGCCGCCGCGTACTGTCGCTTACCCAGATCAAAGAGCGCCGTGACCGAACCGGTAGAAGCTCCTTCGCCATCTTCCGGCTTGAGGTCTGCGGAAAGCCGCCGAACCTTGCCGCTACTCATTCCGACGAGCGTTGACTGACCCGGGTCGCAGAACGCAATCGCGGTGATCGGATCGAGGCGGCCCAACTCCACGGACCGGTTTTTGGTGCCATCGCGGAGGTGAATTTGAAACACCTGCCCCAGTGCCGTACCGAGCAGCGCGATCTCGCCATCTGCGGAAACCGCGAGGCAACGAGTGTCCTTCGCCAGAACTCGATTCGCCCCCGGAGAGGGTGTGATTTCTCCGAGTTGATTCACATTCCAGCCCAGGCCGGTTTCCTGGTTGTTCGCGATCTGCCCCACGGTCAGCAAGCGGGCATCGCCAAGCGCGAATGCCACCTGCGTGACCGCGTAGTTGTACGCTCGGACCGTGCCGAGTTGCTCGCCTGTCTCGCGATCCCACACGGTCAGTGTGCCGTTGGCGTGCCCGCTGGCGATCCGCGTTCCATCTGCGGAAACGGCCAGCGCTGTGACCGGCCCGGCCGGGCACACGATCATCAGGCGATCGGTCGCGATCAGCTTCGCCAGGTATCTGTAGGCGAAGTCTGTCCCGTGGCCGCCGATTTGAGCCAGCCGCCAGGCCGTGTCGAGGTAATCCTCGGCGGCCTTCTTGTCGCCCGCTCGCCAGGCCAGGAATGCTGAGCGAACGTTCTTCGCGTAATCCCGGGACTGGTCGTTCCGCGTGCGTTCCGCTTGATTTTGCAGGACGCGATCGCGGTCGGTCTGTAGCTTCCGCGTCTCCATGATGCTGAGCGATCCGAGCGCGAGCAGCACTGATGCGATGGTGGTGACCACGACGAGGGCAACCGCCTGATCGTTTCGGCGAAGCCAGCGTGCGGACCGGCCGGCCCACTTCAGCGGTCGGGCGATGGTTGGCTTATCATCGAGAAAGCGCCGCAGATCGTCCGCGAGGTCGATGGCCGTGCGGTAACGCTTCCCGGGGATGCGGTGCATCGCCTTGAGGCAGATCGCCTCAATGTCGCGGGGAACGTCCTTCCGCAGGTGCCGGGGCTGGATCAGGTTCCCTTCGATCGACTGGCGGAGAACCTCGACATCCGACTCGCCATCGTACGGAGCACGGCCGGTGATCATCTCGTACAGGATCACGCCAAGAGCGTAGACATCCGCAGCCGGGCCGACATCGGCATGGCGAGCCTGGGCTTGCTCGGGGGCCATGTATTTCGGCGTTCCGAGAATCTGGCGTGTTGTGGTCTCGGAAGGGCCGCCACGTTCGAGCAACTTCGCGAGACCGAAGTCCACGATTCGCGGGATGAACTGATCGCCGCGCAGGACGATGGAACCGGGTGGGGGTTCTTGCTCTTCCGGGTCGTCCTTGGTTGCCTGGAGAATGACGTTATTCGGCTTCAAATCCCGGTGCAGAACGCCGCGGTCGTGGGCGTGCTGGACCGCTTCCGCGAGGGTCGCAACCAGTCGGGCCGTCTGCCGAATCGGAACCGGGAACGCTTGCCGGTCGAGCCATTCGCTCAGCGTCTGACCCGGGCAGAATGCCGTGGCGATGAAACAGATGGGGCCGATCTCACCCGATTCGTAAACCGGTACCAGGTTCGGATGATCGAACTCCGCGGCAGCGAGTGCCTCGCGGACGAGCCGACGGCGAGCGTCCTGGCTCAGAAGCATTTCCGGCCGCGGAACCTTCAGCGCGACTTCGCGCTCCAGTTTCGGGTCGTACGCCAGGAACACGATCCCACAACCGCCCTTGCCCAGTTGCCGACGCAGCTCGAAACGGCCGACCCGGTGCGGACCGCCGGCGAGGTGAAACTTCCCGGATTTCGGAGCACGGATTGGGACGATCTGCGAAGGCTCGGTTGGGAATTCGTCGATGGAAAAATCGTGGTCCGACTTCCCCGTGAGATGCGCAACCGCACGCTCGCCGTCCTTCAGATCCACCGTTGGCACACCGATGGTCGGGGCGCGATCGTCCGCACCGTCGATAGCCTGGTCATACGCGGCCAGCAGCCGCGCCAGGTTTTCGTCGAGCTGGATCGAATCTGCGGGATCGTTCATCCGAGTTGCTAACGTGAAGACATCGATCCTGGTTGCAAATGCGACCACTATGCAAGTTTACCACGACACCGCCCCCAGATCGAACGCGCATTTCGTGAAAACCATGCCTCAATTCACGGTATCCTGAGGCGGATGTCCCTGTGTTCGAGGAATCTCGTGAAAGCTCTCGTCATTCAATCCGCGTTCGGACTCGAAAACCTCGCATTCGAGGATCGCCCCGAACCGGTTCCCGGGCAAGGGCAGGTTCTCGTGCAAGTCCGGGCCGCGTCGCTGAACTTTCGCGATCTGCTGATCGCGCGCGGTATCTACAACCCGAAACTCAAATTCCCGCGGGTGCTCGGGTCCGATGGTGCTGGCGAGGTGGTTGCTGTGGGTCCGGGGGTCACGAAGTTCGCGCCGGGCGACCGCGTGATCGGTTGCTTCATGCAGAACTGGGTGAGTGGTCCGATCAGCGACGTGGGCGCGAAATCGACCCTTGGTGGCGACCGCGACGGAGTCCTTGCCGAACGGGTGGTGCTGCAAGAGGAGGGGCTGGTTGGGGTGCCGGGGTCGTTGACGTTCGAGGAGGCGGCAACGCTCCCGTGTGCAGCGGTGACAGCCTGGAACGCACTGACGGGGGCCGAATGTGGACCCGGGAAGACGGTGCTGCTTCAGGGAACCGGTGGGGTGTCGATCTTCGCGCTGCAGTTCGCGAAGGCTCTCGGCGCTCGAGTGTTCATCACGTCTGGGCACGATGAGAAGCTCGCACGTGCCATCGCCATGGGGGCGAGCGCCGGCACGAACTACCGCATGAATCCCGCGTGGGACAAATGGGCACGCGAGCAAACCGATGGCGTCGGCGTCGATATCGTCGTGGAAGTGGGTGGTGCCGGCACGCTCGACAGTTCCGCGAAGGCCGTCCGCATCGGCGGGCAGATCGCGCTCATCGGCGTGCTCTCCGGAGTCGGCACGTTCAACCCGATCGCGATTCTGATGAAGGCGGTGCGAATGCAGGGCGTGTTCGTGGGATCGCGCATGATGTTCGAGAACATGAATCGCCTGATCGCGGGGGAGGGGATCAAGCCGGTGATCGACCGCGTATTCCCGTTTGCCGAAACACCGGCGGCGTTCAAGCATCTGGAGAGCGGCGCACACTTCGGGAAGGTCGTGATCGCGATGGTGTGACGCTCGCGGCTACAGCTTCAGGAAGCGTTGCAGGAACGGCCGCAGGGTTGCTTCGGGATACAGCACCCAGGAGTAATCGCGGCGCTGCAAGACCGCGTTCGCGGCGACTTCATCGCGGATTCGCCTGAGATCGGATTTTGCGATCGTCGGCTGTTTCCAAACGAAGTGCCGCAATTCGATCGTGACTGCCTGAAGTTCGCGGAACCACGCCCTCCTCGCAGTGTGATCCGTGGGCGGTGGCTCGTTCGCGATCAGAGTGTTCTTACATGACTGCAATGATTGAACTTCGGGCCGAGCAAGTTGCTGTGGAACGAGATGCCGTTGAGGGTTCCAGTGCAGATCGCGAACGCGGTGTTCGGCACGTTTCAAATCGGCGGGCGTGCTCGGGAACGTCGGCAGCGGCAGATGCAGCGTCGCGGAGAGCACCTGATACGCGGGCGGTTCGATGCCGAAATAATTGCGGATGATGTCGTCGGTGACCTCGTCGTACTTCCCGCCGCCGATGCCGTGAATGAAGAAGTCGCCGAGACTCACTCGCCCGAACAGCGTGAGGGTGAGAGCACGGGGACGCAGTTGGCGAACGTCGCTCGTTGCGGTCGCGCGTTCACGTCGTCCGCCGGACGTGCGAACCCAGAACGGTGCTTCGCCTGCCGCGAGTTCCGGTGCCGGGTGGTTATTGCTGCGAATTCCGTTGGCCTTGCGATAAGCCCGGATCGTGGCGTTGTACACATCCCGGAAGCGTGACAGATCGCCGAGTATGCTTCGAGCGAACCGTGCGAACGCTTCCGTCTGTGACAGGCGGCTGACAGTGAGTTCGAGGTTGCGACAACCCCACGCGGCTTCCTGTTCCCGTCGCACGGCGGTGAATGTGTCGCCGATGTTCCTGGCAGGCTGCCAGACACTCTTCAACAACGGTTCGTATCCCCAGTTCGCCCATAGCGGCGCGGCCCGGTCGGGAAACGTGCGGAAGAACTCGGCGTCCACCACCGAACGATCTTCATACGGAACTTCGCCAGTGAACGTGTCGAACGCGTCTGATTCGAGGTGAACCTTCGGGCCACGATGGGGGAGCGCCGGGAAGTGGAGCGAGGTGCTTTTCAGCGTGTCATTATCGACGATCAGGTTCAGAGGGATGCCGCCGATTTTCTTCGCGAGGCCGTTCAGCGCGAAGTTCTTCGCCCACACGCCGGGATGCGACAACTCGGGTTGGTGCCCGGCGAGAAGCAGGGGGGCGTCGGATTCACTCGGCAGCACTTCGCGACGGGCCAGTGCTCGGAGTTCCCGCAACGACATGCCGCCGATCTGCACATCGTCGTGGTTGAGGCGGCGACGGTTCTCCTCCACCAGCGCGGGGATGGCGTCGAATCCCGGCACGGCCAGCACTTCGCCGTTCGCGACCGGTGCCCGGAGCTTCGACATCAGCGCGGCTCCGGACAAACGCACGCCGTCGCGTTGTTCGACGGCATCACCGGTAACTCGTCACGTTCCGCTGATGCGAGCACTTCACGGTAATAGGCAAGCCGTTGCTCGGGGTCGTTCATCACGCCGCCGAACGCCCGGTTCGGGTCGAGGTACAACCGCGGCACGCCGATTTCCTTCACCCGCAGTTGCTGCCGGGCCGCCTGCACCCACAGTTGCAGCGGCATCCCCCAGCCGCGTTCGGTGATGTGCAGCTTCGCCAGCGCTTCCCGTCGATACGCCTTGAACCCGCAGAACGAATCCGTGAGGTCGAAGCCGTAGCGATTGTTGATTTCGCGAGTGATGCTGGCGTTGATGAATCGCCGGTCGGTCGGTGCAGGGGTGTCCTGCCGGAAGTCGCGGAAGTAGCGGGAGCCGGAAACGATGTCGCAATCGTGGATCGCTTCGAGCAACACCGGGATGCGGGAGGGTTCGTGCTGCCCGTCGCAGTCCATGGTCACGAGGACATCGAAATCGTGTTCGAGTGCGTAGGCGAACGCGGAGATCAGAGCGGCACCGTAGCCGATATTCTTGGCGTGATCGACGCGGTGCAGGTTCGGTTCGGCGTCGAGCAACTGGGCGGTGCCATCGGTCGAACCGTCGTTAATCACCAGAATCTCGGGGCTATAGCGGCGCACCTCGGCCAAAACGTGCCGGACATGCTTCGCCTCGTTGTAGACCGGGATCGCGGTAAGAGTGTGCATCGTGAGGTGTCCGGCAACTGTGGCTGTTTCCCAAGGGCCTACACCATCGTAGGCAAAACCAGGTGGGACAAGCAAATCGGATGCCCGCGTACTAAGAACAGGTCTGGATCGACTCCCCGACTCCGGCACGCTGCTCTTAACCTCCCCCACAAGGGGGGAGGTTAAAAACTGCGCCGCTTCGCGGCGTGATATTATTCTGTGCCTGTTGCTAATAGTACCGCCAAGCAGGGGGAGTCTTTCGGCGGAAGTGTCCCGGAAATTGGTGCGGAGTGGCGCGAATGCGCTGGCCGGTTGCTGGCATCTCGCGTGTTCCTCGGTTGAAAGACTTTGACGCAGGTACTCGCGGGGGGAAAACTCCAGATGGCTCACCCGATCCTGGAGTACGCACCATGAAGCGGTACGCGATTGCGCTGGTTGTGACGGCTGTACTCGGTTCATTTGCCATCGCACAACCACCGGCAGCCTTTGGGCCGCCACCTGCCATCCCGCATCAGGCGGTACTGCCTGGCCCCACACCAAGCCCCGGACCGCCGATCGCCACCGCCGGTCAGGATGGGTTCTACAAGAGCGGCGGTGTGATCGTCGGCCGCAATGGTTACTTCCCGTACGACACGGGAACCTACCTCCTCGGCGGCACCGATGGGCTTGCCCGTTCGATGGGGTTCTACACGATGGTCCCGGCGCCTCAGGGCACTGCTCCAGCGGATACCTCGGCGGGATCGCCGTGCCCGTTCTGTTCCCCCAAGACGCATACCCGCCATTTCCGGCGATAATCTTCAGCGAGATCCCACCCTTCAATCGTGCTCGGACTCTGGTTCGGGCGGATGGGGCCTGCGCATGGTGGGGTATCGCGCGGTCTTTGGCAGTTGCTTCTGAGTCGGCAGCGGATTGGTTTTGGGGAGGTCGGGATCGTCGGGGTTGTCGAAATCCGCGATGCTGTCCGAGCCATCGCTCTCGGCGGCTTCCGCAGTCTCGTCGATCTCTTCTGCCTCCCGTTCTTCCTCGTCATCATCGTCCTGATGAGTCGGAGGGAGATCCGATTTCCTCAGCACTGGCACCGGCTTGGTTTTGGGCAACGGCTTCAGTTTGATCTCGGTAACCGTGATATCTTCGTTGTCGTCCTCGGGGACTTCCAACAGAAACGGCCGGCCACACTTCGGGCACTTGGGTTTGAATTGCCCGGGTTTCAGCGCCTTGAGCGTCAGGGTGGCATCGCAGGACGGGCACACGATATTCATGGATGACCCTCGAACGGATCGCAGATCGAATGGGCGACGTGCGACCGTACCTGGCGATTATAATTCACGATTCACTCGAGATGTACGCAGACAGATTGGATTTTTACTCCGATACGGTCGTCTCGTACTCTAACGCGGCGAGTGTGTCGTTCAGTCTCGCCCTCGCGGCGTCACGGTCGAGTTGGTGCTGCTTTTCGAGTTTCGCGATCGCTTCGAGGCGGTCTTCCTGCTGACTCAGCGTGCGAACGAACCGCTCGCGTAGTTCCTTCTCGCTGGCCCGCTCGCCGAGTGAGCCGAGATTCTCGCGGATGCGTTTCTGCTCCGAGTGGATCTGGCTTCGCTCAGTCGTGATCGCCCCGAGTTTCTCCTCGAACGCTGCGATCTCGTGGCGAATCTGGAACGAGGCACGCAGCACCTTTTCCGTCTTCTTGTCGATGAAGCGACTCTCCACCCACGCGGTCAGCACGCTGTCCGTGATCCCCGCGAGGCCAAAGCTCTGGCTCTGCGGTTGTTGCAACTTCACGACGACCTTCACACCCTTGTTCGCGGGGAGCGTCAGCTTGAATCGCCAGTAGTTCTCGGTGATCTCGTGTGCTGCCGTGGTGTCGAACAGATCCCAGTCGCCACCCGGTCGCGGGTGGTCGAGGTACAGCGTCTGTTCCTTGTCCGACTTGCTCGTGAACGTGTACGTCGTCTGGCTGACCTGCCCGAAGTACGTGACGAGCGTGCCCTGCCGAATCATGACGCGGCTGACGTGCTGCCGGAAGCTCTTGAAGTTGTCGAGCACGCGCACGGCCAGTTCCACGGCATACCCGACGAGCCGCTTCTCGGTCGGCTTCAGCGTGTCAAGCATCGCCTCGCCGACGTAACTCCCCTGCTCCAGAACCGTGACCGGCCCGCCTTCGAGGGTCAGCCCCGTGGTGTTCTCGAACTCGACGCAGCGCATCGGGTTCTCGGCCCGTGCCGTCTTCTGATAGAGCAGCACCGACCGCCCCGCGAACGGCTTCAGCACGATCGGCACGAGCGCCGACTGATTCCGCCGCACCGTGACCGGCTTCTCGATTCCGTACTCGAACAGGTCGCCGACCTGCCGCTCGCGTGTCTGTGCCTGCACGGACGACACAGCCGATTTGCGATCATCGCCGCCGTAGCCGCCGCGACCACCGCCACCGCTTGCAGATTCGGCCCTCCGACGCATCTTGGCCATTGCCGGGGCAGGTGAGGCAGCAGCCATCTCAGCAATCGGGGGGATATCAAAGGCTGTCTCGAAGATATCAGCCATCTCCATTCCGCCTTCGGCCACGGGGGGTAGCACGCCGGTCGTTTCCTTCACCTCCACGACGGGGCGGCGAATGTATCGCGGCGTGTACAGGTCGTGGACGAACGACACCGGCAACCCCGCGACGAGCGTGAGCGCCACATCGGTCCAGTCTTCGTCGGAGGTGTTATCGACGACCGCCCAACCTTGGATGAGTGGTTGCGGCTCAAGCCCACTCATTGCAATGGGTGGGCTTTGGGTTTCCTCGCCCAGCAAGATCCGATACGTCGCCTTCCACACCGGCGCTTCCAGCACGTAGCTCACACGCACGGTGCGTTTCCCTTCGCCCTGTGCGAAGAGCGTGAACGCCCGGGCGTCCTTCTTCTTGGAGGCGAGTTGCGTCTTGAGGTAGAAGTCGAGGTCGCGCTTGATGCCTTCATCGAGGAGCGTCAGTTCGAGGTCGAACAGATCGAACGTGCGAACGTCGGCGGAATCGGTGAGCAGCGACAGGCGAACTTCAGTCGTGGTGCCGGCGTCGGTGTGCGTTTCGATGGTGTCGATCCCCAGGATCGCACCCTGCACCGCAGCGCCGCCGGTGGGTTTGACCGCCGCCCGTGCGCCCTTCAACTGTGGAAGCAACCCGACGAGACTCCCCGAATCGGGGATGCTGAGTGCGATTTCGGCGAGGAGTTGCTCGATGGGCGTGGTCGAATCGTAACTCACGGCCGAGACCGTGCCGCCGTCGAGATCGAGAACCGTGAGCGATTTCAGAACGTCGCTCACCTCCCGCTGTTTGAACGACAACGACAGTGATTCATCGCCCTCGATGATGGTTTCACGCTCGAAATACCCGACGCCGTGCTTGTACAACACGACGCGGCGAATCGGTAATGTGGACATGGGAACTCCTAATCTCGGCCGCCCCGCTGGGGCGGCCGCTAAACGTGTCGTGATTGTTTCCGTATACTACCGTGACGCGCCACCTCTCCTCCGCGTTCGCGCTTGCTCTATTCCCGCCTCGCCGACCGAGGGACCGTTGTCGTGTCCAACCGCGAACCCACTCGCACTCCCCGCGAAGTATTGGCCTTCCTCCGCGAACGAGAAGTCAAAGCCATCGACTTCCGCTTCATGGATTTCCCCGGCCTCTGGAAGCACTTCACCGTGCCGGCCGAGGTGCTGGATGAACTCGTTTTCGAGGACGGCATCGGTTTCGACGGGTCAAGCATCCGCGGATGGATGCCGATCAACGAATCGGACATGCTCCTCGTCCCGCAGCCCGAAACATTGTTCATCGATCCGTTTTGCAAAGACGTCACGCTGGCGATGATTTGCAACATTCAGGATCCGCTCACGAAGGAAGATTACAGCAAAGACCCGCGGAACGTGGCACGGAAAGCTGTCAATTACATGAAGAGCACCGGCATCGCCGAATCGGCCATGTTCGGTCCATCGCTCGAGTTCTTCGTGTTCGACGACGTGAAATTCGATCAAACCTCGCACTCGGCGTTCTACTACGTCGATAGCGGTGAGGGTGCGTGGAACACCGGTCGCGATGAGAAACCCAACCTCGGCTACAAGGTGCCGAACCGCCAGGGTTACTTCCCGTGTGCGCCGACCGACGCGGTTCACGATCTCCGTTCCGAGATGATGCTCGCGATGATGGCGTGCGGCATGACGGTCGAAAGCCACCATCACCAGAAAGCCAGCGGCGGGCAGTGCGCCATCAACATCCGGTACGACGAACTCGTGCCGATGGCCGACAACGTGCTGAAGTACAAGTACGTCGTGAAGAACGTGGCTCGCAAGAACGGCAAGACGGCCACGTTCATGCCGAAGCCGCTGTTCGAGGACTACGGCAGCGGAATGCACGTTCACGTTTCGCTCTGGAAGCACGGCGCGAACCTGTTCGCAGGCACCGACTACTCGGGGCTGTCCGATATCGCGATGTACGCACTCGGCGGGTTGCTGAAACACGGTGCAGCGCTGTGTGCCATCACGAACCCGACCACGAACAGCTACAAGCGACTCGTGCCGGGCTACGAGGCTCCGGTCAACCTCGCGTACAGTCAGCGGAACCGCTCGGCCGCTGTGCGGATTCCGGTGTACTCGTCGCGGGCGAAGTCGAAGCGGCTCGAGTATCGCGTCCCCGATGGCGCTGCGAACCCGTATCTGTCATTTTCTGCGATGCTGATGGCGATGCTCGACGGCATCAGAAATAAAACGCACCCAGGGCCCCCGCTGGACAAGGACATTTACGACATGCCGCCGGAAGAGTTAAAGGACTTGCCGCGTGTGCCACAAACGCTCGACGACGCACTGACCGCACTGGAGAAGGATCACGAGTTCCTGCTGCAAGGGAGCGTCTTCACCGAGGACGTGATCGAAACGTGGATCGACTACAAGCGTAAGGAAGAGGTCGCTGCCGTGCGTGTCCGCCCGCATCCATACGAGTTTGCGCTGTACTTCGATATGTGACGCGGCGTGTTCGCACGACGTATCCCGTGGCCTGGGCCACGGGATGGAGTACACATCGAACTCAAATGGCTTGATCTGGAAGTGTCGATGCACTTCCATGAGCCCGAGTAACGCGATTCCCTTCCCTGCCGACGACACGACCCAGGTTGATGAAACCTCCAGTCCCGAACCGCCACTCGTCGTTCTTGGAAATTGAAACCGTACATCGACAATGCGACATCGAGCACCACCGGTTAGGCGTTCGGCAGGTGAAGTTCTACCCAGCCGCTACGCAAGGGGAGAAGAGCGGGTGGGGGTTAAGCCTACACAACTGCACAGGCCTTACCCCCCACCGGCTCGCAAAGCCTCGCCACCTCCCCCACAAGGGGGGAGGACAAAAGACACTCACCTCCCCCCTTGTGGGGGAGGTCGCTCCGAGTCTTCGAGGAGCGGGTGGGGGGTAAACCTTCACCTGCCGAACGCCTTAGTTCGCGATCTACTGATTCCAGCGTGGATAATGCACCCATTTGGGATGGAGAGGCGCCTCGCCCTCCCGACTAAAACCTCGAATGTCCCCAAGAGTGGCGGAGAGCCAGTAAAGCCGATGGCAGCGAACGGGTGTTATTGGTCTGACGACTCAAATCCCCAATCATGAAACACGGAACAGACAGGCCAGCATCGTTCAGGGTCGTTCCGTGTTTCACAGTGTGCATGTCATCACCCCGTCACTGATACTCCGGGGTCCCAAAAGGCAGGCGTTTTCCAGGCGAACCCGAAGCGTCAGCGACGGGGTGCTTCAATACGACCACTGCAGCATCAGTGAGGAAAGGATGAGAACTGTTGCAAACCACAATCCTTGCGCGTAACGTAAAACTATTGCCCATTGGTGGTGTCTTCAGCACACCACCGTCGCGACATTCTTTTCGATCTCTTTTTCATTCCATCCGTTCGCCCCAGTTGAGGAACATTAATGCGTCGATATTCCACCAATCGAGTGGCCTTTACACTCATTGAACTTCTGGTCGTCATCGCCATTATCGCCATTCTCATTGGTCTGTTGCTCCCCGCAGTTCAGAAAGTGCGCGAGGCAGCAGCACGAATGAAGTGCCAGAGCAACATGAAGCAACTCGGGATCGCGATCCACAGTTATCATGACCAGAGTGGTCTATTCCCCACCTTGAACGAACATCTTTCTTCGCCGGCTGATCGTAACACAAACCCCCAGGGGAACGAAGGGCGGAACACCGGCCTGGTGCATATCCTCCCATATATCGAACAGAGCAACGTCTACGCCACCATGACGCAACCGGGCACATATGGAGGCATCTCGATTACGGCGTGGGGGCCGGTTCGCGATCGAACATACTACCCGCCGTATGTGGCGAAGATCCCGGTCTTTATTTGCCCCTCGAATCCGAATCAAAACCCGATCTGGGGGAGTACGGCGTGGGGTGTCCGGAACTACGCAGCGAGCGTCGGCGACAGTATCAACGGCAACCACTCCAACGCGAAGAACCGCGGTCCATTTAGTCGCACCGCGACGAAAATGGCTTCCATCACCGATGGAACCTCGAACACGATCTTCATGGCGGAACGGGCGTTCGGCTCATCGAGTGACCGGAGCACGAAAGGTTACTTCGCCTTCAGCGTTGCAAGCCTCAACACGTCTCCCATCAGTTGCATGAACACGGCAGCCAGTGGCCAGTACAACGCAGGCCAGTCAGTCCTGTCGGCCCGCCCAGCAGGTGTTCAGTGGTTCGATGGTTACCCCGCTTTCACGGGTGTGACCACCATCCTGCCGCCGAATAGCCCATCGTGTGCCGCCGATGCCTGGGGCGATTCCTGGGGGGTGTTCAGCGCGAGTAGTTATCACGCGGGTGGGGTGAGCGTGCTTCTTGGCTGTTCGGCGACGATTAGGACTCCGCTTTAGCGACAATTAGAATTCCCTACTGAACCGCTGCCGTATCGGGGGTGGCATCTTTCGGAGTCCGCGACGACTTGGCCGATTCCAGACGG
>Ga0335397_10003031_pt1 | contig 22754 bp, 19 predicted proteins | sample MAT04_FD_205740 | JGI IMG/M metagenome (GOLD analysis project Ga0335397, IMG submission 205740) | Freshwater microbial communities from Lake Fryxell liftoff mats and glacier meltwater in Antarctica - MAT-04 (spades assembly) (version 2) ... | reverse complement strand
CGTTGCTATTGACCTCAGTCAGTCCCGCATTGACGAGCTGCGCAAGAAGGTAGGGACCGCTGAAAACGTCAAGCTCTACGCGACGGACTTTCTTTCGGCAGAAGCGTTTCCCGAGGAAAAGTTCGACCTAATCTACGCTATGGCGGTGTTCCACCATTTCAAACACCTCGACGCCCTCCTTGACGTAGTAGAGCGGAAGCTCGCCCCCGGCGGGCAGGTGATCACCTATGACCCGGTGAAGGTGTGGTGGGGCGCTCGACTACTCAGGGCCGCCTTTCGCCCCTTCCAGACCGATGCTGCCTGGGAGCACCCCTTCGCAGAGCAGTCCCTGGCAACCATCGAGAAGCGCTTCCGCGTTCTTCATTGCCAAGGAATTATGGGCAAGGCGAAATGGGCCTGCATTGCCGGCGCGATCTCTCCCGCGGCCGGCAGGCGGTTAGCCCAACAATGGCACGAGGATGATTTGCGCACCATGACGGCCACGCGCACTCTGCGCTCATGCCTGCAGGTGTCATATCACCTCCAGAAAATGCCCTAGTGGCGCACCCGTTGAAGGCGCTCGGGTTGGCGGTCCTGTTTGTGCCGCTGTCGACTTCCGCCTTCTTGACCCAGTCATGCAGCGTCTGCGGCGTGCAGCCGATCTTGGCCGCGCTCGACGTCTCTGCCGCCCAGCGCGACGGATGCTCACTCGCGTGATCCAGCACCATCCGAACCGCGCGGGCCTGGACCTCGCGTGAAAACTTGTTCGTCGTCTTGCTTGTCATGGCTCCATCCTCTCAGGAGTTGGAGCTCCGGCAAACCGGGGGCGGTTCACGGCGATGCCGGCGGGGTGGATCAGCGGCCTTCAGGGACCGCCTATGTGCCGCTGAAACTGGTTGGTGTGTTCGTCGCGCTGCGCGTATTTCGCGAGCACAAGATCAAGAGTCTCGACATTTCGCAGCATGGCGAGGCGCTCCAATAGCCACCAACCTTATTATATTACCGAGCGCACTGCCCGCCTCCTGAGCACGATTGTGTTCGCACCCTGTCGTGCTCGCTTTTTGATCTGACCTGCCCACGATTTGCCCATGTGTTGGGCGCGACCGAATAGCGCAGCCGGTGCTGCAGTGCGGTTTTCCGCGAAGGTTTCGATTTCCTGAACGATTTCAGCGCGCCACCCGACTGGCACGGCATTTGATTCTAAGGGGCGAGGCTGTGCCCGCGTAGTGATGCCCTCCGCGTGGGGATTTTCAGTCGAGATCAAGCCCAGCCAGTTTGGCCGGGCCCTTAGCGGGGATAAGACCCATGAAAATTGTTATGGCGATCATCAAGCCATTCAAACTCGAAGAAGTCCGTGACGCCCTGACTGCCATTGGCGTGCACGGTCTGACGGTGACGGAAGTCAAGGGATATGGCCGGCAGAAGGGCCACACGGAAATCTATCGTGGCGCCGAATACGCGGTGAGCTTCCTGCCCAAGATCAAGATCGAGGTCGCGATCGCGACCGATCAGGTCGAGAAGACCATCGAGGCGATCACCACCGCCGCCAAGACCGGCCAGATCGGCGACGGCAAGATCTTCGTCCTCGGCCTCGACCACGCGGTGCGCATCCGCACCGGCGAAGCCGACGCTGCGGCTCTCTGATTTCGCGCTCACCCCACTTCCTTCACTCAGGAGACGACACATGACGTTCAAACGTCCCTACGGCGCGGGATTGGCCGTGCTCGCAGCCGGCCTGTTCGCCGCGACTGCCGCCTACGCCGAGCCCACCGTCAACAAGGGCGACAACGCCTGGATGATGACCTCGACGATTCTCGTCCTGCTGATGACCATCCCGGGCCTCGCGCTGTTCTACGGCGGTCTGGTTCGCTCCAAGAACATGCTCTCGGTGCTGGCGCAGGTGTTCTACACCGTCTGCGTCGGCAGCATCATCTGGGCGGTGTACGGCTACAGCCTCGCCTTCACCGGCGGCTCGGATTTCATCGGCGGCTTCTCCAAGGCGTTCCTCTCCGGCATCACCCCCGATTCGAAGGCCGCCACGTTCTCGGTCGACGCCAATATCTCGGAGCTGATCTACGTCTGCTTCCAGATGACGTTCTGCACACTCACCCCGGCGCTGATCGTCGGCGCCTTCGCCGAGCGCACCCGCTTCGCCGCGGTGGCGCTGTTCATCCCGCTGTGGATCACCCTGATCTACCTGCCGATGGCGCATATGGTCTGGTACTGGGCCGGTCCGGACGCGATCAGTGACGCCGTCAAGGCGCTCGCCGCTGCGACCGACGAAGCCACCAAGGCTGCGGCGCAGGCCAAGCTCGACGAGGTCAACGCCGACGCCGGCTTCCTGTTCAAGAAGGGCGCGCTCGACTTCGCAGGCGGCACCGTGGTGCACATCAACGCCGGCATCGCCGGCCTGGTCGGCGCCCTGCTGGTCGGCCGTCGCACCGGCTACGGCAAGGAGCTGATGGCTCCGCACTCGCTGACCATGACCATGATCGGCGCCTCGCTGCTGTGGGTCGGCTGGTTCGGCTTCAACGCCGGTTCGGCGCTCGAAGCTTCCGGCGGCGCCGGGCTCGCGATGGCCAACACCTTCGTCGCCACCGCGGCGGCGGCGCTGTCGTGGATGTTCGCGGAGTGGATCTTCAAGGGCCACCCCTCGCTGCTCGGCGCACTGTCCGGTGCGGTGGCGGGCCTGGTCGCGGTCACCCCCGCGGCAGGCTACTCCGGCCCGATGGGCGCGATCGTGCTCGGCCTGGTCGCCGGCGTGGTCTGCCTGTTCTTCTGCACCGTGATCAAGAACGCGCTGAAATATGACGACTCGCTCGACGTGTTCGGCGTCCACGCCGTCGGCGGCATCGTCGGCGCGCTCGGCACCGGCATCGTGGTGAACCCGGCGCTCGGCGGCACCGGCGTGTACGACTACACGCTGGGCAAGGTCGCCGAATATGACCTCGTCAACCAGATGATCTCGCAGAGCTGGGGGGTCGGCACCACGCTGCTGCTGTCCGGCATCGGCTCGGCGATCCTCTACAAGGTCGTCGACGTCATCGTCGGCCTGCGCGCCCCGGTCGAAGTCGAGCGCGAAGGCCTCGATCTCGTCGAGCACACCGAGCGCGCCTACAACATGTGAGCTCTCCCGAAGGGCGCGGCCTTTTCCTCCAGGGGGGCCGCGCCCGGAACTACGGTCCGGGCAAATACCCCGGCAATGTCCGGACCGTCGAGGGGTCCCAGCGCAAGCTGGGGCCCCTGTCTTTTTGGCGGGGCGTCCGTCGACCTGGCCAGCGTCGCGAACCGGGCAGAACGTGCTATGATGCGCCGATGGATCGGAATAGCGCCCTCGCCATTCTTCGACAGTCGCAGGCGGCGTTACGCCTGCGTGGTGTGCGCCGCGCTGCGCTGTTCGGATCATTGGCGCGAGGCAGCGACCGGCCCGACAGCGATATCGATATCATGATCGAGATCGATCCAGAGGCCCACATCACGGTGTTCGACTACGCGGACCTGAAGGACTACATCGCAGGCCTGTTCGATCGCCCTGTCGACGTCGTGAACCGCGACCAGCTCAAACCCCACGTGGCGCCGACAGCTGTCATCGACGCGGTCTATGCGTTCTGAGATTTCAGAGCTCGCACTTCGCGACATCCTGCGTCACATCGACTTGGCGACGGCATTCGTTGCCGATAACGTTTTCGCTGCGTTTCGCAGTGACCTGCGCACGGTCTACGCCGTGACGCGCTGTCTCGAAATCATCTCGGAGGCGTCCCGCCGTGTCGCCGAGGACGTCAAGACTCGCCATCCCTCGATCGGCTGGCGGCAGATCGCGGCAGCAGGCAATGTCTATCGGCACGACTACGAGGACGTCGCGTCCCAGATGCTTTGGGACACGGTGAAGCGTGCCCTCCCCGATCTAAAAGCCGCCGTTAGCCGAGAGCTTGCGGACAAGCTCTAGCTCGTCCTCCGCATGTTCCCGAGGTGCTCTTATAATCCAGAGCATGATCCCGAAAACTGGACACCGATTTTCGGAAAAGATCATGCTCAAACAACAACCTGGAGCGGCATGACGATTCAGAGATAAGTCATTCTACTCTAGGCACGCGCTGCCCGGGCGTCGATGGTTAATCGCGTCTTAACCTCGCCGTATCTATGGTGGCTGATCTGTTTGCACCCGCTCCGCATAGCGGCCGGGCGCCCTTAAAACTGGCGTTTTTGAATGGCTTTGCCCGCCTCTTCCGCTTCGGCGCGCGCTGCCGGCAGCCCTTCGGCTGCCGGCCATAGCGAGCGCTCGCCATTCGCGCGTCTGACCGAATTGCTGGCGCCGTATCAGCCCGGCGAGCGACTGATCAATCTGTCGCTCGGCGAGCCGCAGCATCCGGTGCCGGATTTCGTCGGTCCAGTGCTGGCGCAGCACATTGCCGATTTCGGCCGCTATCCGATGGCCAAGGGGATCGCGCCGTTCCGCAACGCGGCCGCGAGCTGGCTGGCCACACGCTTCGCGTTGCCCCGTGCGCCCGATCCCGAGACCGAAGTGCTGGTGCTGAACGGCAGCCGCGAAGGCCTGTTCCTCGCCGCGATCGCCGCCGCGCGCCATGTCGGCCCGCGCGACGGCACGCCGGCGATCCTGATGCCGAATCCGTTCTATCCGGCCTATGCGGCCGGCGCCCGCGCCGCCGGCTGCGAGGCGGTGTTCCTGCCGACCAACCTGGCCAACGGCTTCCTGCCGGATTTGCAGTCACTCGACGAGGCGACGCTGAAGCGCACGGTGGCGATCTACATCGCCTCGCCCGCGAACCCGCAGGGCTCGGTCGCGTCGCGCGATTACTTCGCGCGGCTGAAAGCGCTCGCCGATCGCTACGGCTTCCTGATCCTCGCCGACGAGTGCTACTCGGAGATCTACACCCGCACTGCGCCCGGCAGCGCGCTCGAGGCGGCCGGTCCCGACTTCCGCAACGTCGCGGTGTTCCAATCGCTGTCGAAGCGCTCGAATCTTCCGGGCATGCGCGTCGGCTTCGTCGCCGGCGACGCGAACTTCCTCAATGCGTTTCACGAACTACGCAATGTCGCCGCGCCGCAGGTGCCGGTGGCGCTGCAGCACGTCGCGGTCGCCGCCTATGGCGACGAAGCCCATGTCGAGGAAAACCGCCGGCTGTATCGGCTGAAGTTCGATCTCGCCGATCAGATCCTCGGTGAGCGTTTCGGCTATCAGCGCCCCGCCGGCGGCTTCTGCCTGTGGCTCGACGTCTCCGCTCATGGCGGCGACGAGGCCGCCACCGTGAAGCTGTTCAGGGAGGGAGGCGTCCGCGTCATCCCAGGCAGTTATCTGGCGCGTCCGCAGCCCGACGGTAGCAATCCGGGCGCCGGCTACATCCGGCTGGCGATGGTTCAGGACAGTGAGAGTACCGCCGAAGCGCTGCACCGGCTGGTGCGGATTCTCGATGAGTCGCGAGGCTGAGAGTGAGCATGCCGGCGATCGAACGCGTCATTCCCCTGGTCGGGCACCTGCCCGCGTCGATCCGCGACGCGCTGGTGCGGCGGCTGCGCGAGTTCGCCGGCTTCGGCCTGATCGTGATCGCCACCGTCGGCGCCGCGGCGCTGGCGACCTGGTCGGTGCAGGACCCGAGCCTCAGTCACGCCACCTCGCGCAAGATCCACAATCTGATCGGCTATCCCGGCGCGATCGGCGCTGATCTGTCGATGCAGATCCTCGGCCTCGGCGCCGTCGGGCTCCTGCTCCCGGTCGCGACCTGGGGCTGGCGGATGATCAATCACCGGCCGTTCGACCGCCGCGCATTGCGGTTCGCGGCCTGGATTCTCTGCACCATCTTCGCCGCAGGCTTCGCCTCGTCGTTTCCGCACGACAGCGCCTGGCCGCTGCCCACCGGCCTCGGCGGCGTCGTCGGCGACGCGCTGGTGCGTGCGCCGTCGCTGGTGTTCGGCCCGGGTCTGATCTTCCGCGTCATCCTCAGCATCGTGCTCGGCGCCCTGATGGCCGTGAGCTTCCTGATCGCCAGCGGCTTCGGCTCGCGCGAACCGGACGCCGACGACGTCATCGCCGACGATGTGCCGCTCGACGAAGACGAGGACCGCGATCCCGGCTCGGTCTCGCTCGGCTGGCTGACCCATGCGGCGCTCTCCGCCAAGGCGCGGCTGTGGAGGCTGATGAAGCTCGGCTATCGCGGCCTCGTCAGCAGCGCGCCCGCGGGCCCCGCCGCCGCCTCGTTCGAACGCCAGGAGCCGCGGCTGGGCGGCGGCCGCGTTGCGCCGCCGATCGTGCCGCGGGACCATCTCGACGACGACGACGACACGCTCGATCTCGAACCTGCCGACGCGATCGAAGACGAGGAAGACGAAGCCCCGGTCGCCCGCGCGCCGCGCAAGAAGGCCGCGCCGAAGCCGGCCGCGAAGAAATCCGGCAGGTTCGAGCTGCCCTCGGTCAACGTGCTGACGGCGCCGAAGGCCTCCGATCGCCAGCCGCTCAACAAGGCCGAGCTCGAAGCCAATTCGCGCGCGCTGGAAGGCGTGCTGCAGGATTTCGGCGTGCGCGGCGAAATCGTCAAGGCGCATCCCGGCCCGGTGGTGACGCTGTACGAACTCGAGCCCGCGCCCGGCATCAAATCGTCGCGCGTGATCGGCCTGTCGGACGACATCGCCCGTTCGATGAGCGCGCTGTCGGCGCGCGTCGCCGTGGTGCCCGGCCGCAACGCGATCGGCATCGAGCTGCCCAACGCGCATCGCGAGAAGGTGTATCTGCGCGAACTGCTCAGCGTGAAGGACGGCAACGAGACCGTGCACAAGCTGCCGCTGTGTCTCGGCAAGAACATCGGCGGCGATTCGATCATCATCGATCTCGCACGCACGCCGCATATGCTGATCGCCGGCACCACCGGCTCGGGCAAATCGGTCGCGATCAACACCATGATCCTCAGCCTGGTGTACCGGCTGCGGCCGGATCAGTGCCGGCTGATCATGGTCGATCCGAAGATGCTCGAACTCTCGGTCTATGACGGCATTCCGCATCTGCTGACGCCGGTCGTCACCGATCCGAAGAAGGCCGTCGTCGCCTTGAAATGGGCAGTGCGCGAGATGGAGGAGCGCTACAAGCGCATGGCCAAGCTCGGCGTCCGCAACATCGACGGCTACAACACCCGGCTGTCGGAAGCCAAGGCGCGCGGCGAGGACTTGACCCGCACGGTGCATACCGGATTCGACAAAGAGAGCGGCAAGGCGATCTACGAGGAAGAAAAGCTCGATCTCGAACCGCTGCCCTATATCGTCATCATCGTCGACGAAATGGCCGACCTGATGATGGTCGCCGGCAAGGACATCGAAGGCGCGGTGCAGCGCCTCGCCCAGATGGCGCGCGCCGCCGGCCTGCACGTCATCCTCGCGACGCAGCGGCCCTCGGTCGACGTCATCACCGGCACCATCAAGGCGAACTTCCCGACCCGCATTTCCTTCCAGGTCACCTCGAAGATCGACAGCCGCACCATCCTGGGCGAAATGGGCGCCGAGCAACTGCTCGGCCAGGGCGACATGCTGTACATGGCCGGCGGCGGACGGATCAGCCGCGTCCACGGGCCGTTCGTGTCGGACGAGGAAGTCGAGAAGGTCGTCAAACATCTCAAGACGCAGGGCCAGCCGGAATATCTCGAAGCGGTCACCGCGGAAGAGCCGGCCGAGGGTGAGGATGGCGCGGTGTTCGACGCCACCGGCATGGGCGGCGACGGCGCCGGCGACCTGTTCCAGCAGGCGGTTGCGATCGTCAAACGCGACCGCAAGGCCTCGACCAGCTATATTCAGCGCCGCCTGCAGATCGGCTATAATCGCGCCGCCTCGCTGATGGAGCGCATGGAACTCGAAGGCATCGTCGGCCAGCCCAATCACGCCGGCAAGCGCGAGATCCTGGTGGCCGAAGAAGACTCCAATTTTTGACCGGCGGGATCAGCGTGATGGAAATCTCCGAGCGAGAGTCGCGAAATCGCCACAGCGCCACGGTAGCCGCTGAGGGGCTTGGCGCCGGATCCGCGGCCCCCGCGCAGGACATTGCATTGACGAACGATTTCAATGGTTTGACGCCGAGGCCGGCGATCTCCACCGGGCTCCGCCGGAGCCTCGCGGCCGGCGTCGGCCTGCTGATGGCCACGGTCGCGCCGTTGGCTTTGGCGGAGACCGTGCCGGTGCCGAGGCCGTCGCCGAAAGCGGTCGAGAGGCAGATCAGCACCGCCGAGCCGTCCCGGCCGCAGCGCCCGCCGCAACCGCCGGCCCCGGTGGCGAAGCTGGCCACGCCGCCCGACCCGGTGATCCCCGATCCGCGGCGCAACGTGCCGGCCTCGATCTTCACCACCTTCGACGCCAAGCAGAAGGCGGACGCCGCCCGCGTCAGCGCCTATCTGTCGTCGCTCTCGACGCTGGTCGGCAATTTCGTGCAGGTCGGCCCCGACGGCTCGAAGCTGAAGGGGGATTTCTACATCATGAAGCCGGGCAAGGTGCGGTTCGAATATGACGAGCCGAGCCCGATCTCGATGGTCGCCAACGGCCAGTCGCTGGTGGTGCGCGACCGCAAGCTCGCGACCCAGGACATCTACCCGCTGTCGCAGACGCCGCTGCGCTATCTGCTCAGCGACCGCATCGATCTGTTGCGCGACACCAGCGTCGTCGCCATCACTTCGGACGAGCTCTACATCAGCATCATCATCGAGGAAAAGAACGCGGTGATCGGTACCAGCCGGCTGATGCTGATGCTCGGCGTCAAGGACGGCCAGCTCAAGCAATGGACCGTCACCGATCCGCAGGGCTACGACACCACGGTCGCGATCTACAATCTCGACACCGCCCGGCGCCCCGATCCGGCAATGTTCAAGATCGATTTCACCGACTACTCGACCCCGCCGGGCTAGGCTCCTTCATTTTGTGCTTTGTCTGCTTCGCGGACTGTGCTTTGTCTGCTTCGCGGATGATGGATGCGCGGGTCAAGCCCGCGCATGACGCCGTGCTGGATCGCACCATCGGTCGCGTAGGCCGTGTCTATCAAGACCGTCATTGCCGGGCTTGACCCGGCAATCCATCCCCTTCGTAAGACGCCACAGCAAGCACCTGGCTGGTTGTACACATCAGCGGCTTGCGTTCGATCGCGTGCCGCGCAACAAACAGCGCGCTCCTCGCAAAGACGGCGTCCCGCCCGCAACTCGCCCCGGCTTCCCATGCGCTTCACCCTCACGACATGGAACATCAACTCGGTCCGGCTGCGCATCGATCTGGTCGCGACGTTCCTGAAAGAGCAGCAGCCCGACGTGCTGTGCCTGCAGGAGACCAAGTGTCCCGACGACGCGTTTCCGCTGAAGCGCTTCAAGCAGCTCGGCTACGAGCACATCGCGCTGAACGGACAGAAGGGCTATCACGGCGTCGCGGTGATCTCGAAGATTCCGTTCGTCGCGCGCGACATCCGTATTTTCTGCGACAACCTCGACTCGCGCCACATCTCGGTGTCGCTCGGCACCGGCGACAACGATCCGCCGCTGGTGCTGCATAATTTCTACGTGCCTGCCGGCGGCGACGTTGCCGATCCCGAACTCAATCCGAAGTTCAAGCACAAGCTGTCGTTTCTCGACGAGATGAAGGCCTGCGAGCCGCTGCATCCCTCCGGCGACGCGCGACATATTCTGGTCGGCGACCTCAACGTCGCGCCGCACGAGCACGACGTCTGGTCGCACAAGCAGTTACTTAAAGTCGTGTCGCACACGCCGGTGGAATGCGAGAAGCTGCTCGCCGTGCTGCGCGCCGGCAATTGGGTCGACGTCGCGCGCGACCGGATTCCGCTGTCGGAGAAGATCTACTCCTGGTGGAGCTATCGCGCCGCCGACTGGACCGTCGGCGATCGCGGCCGACGGCTCGATCACATCTGGGTCTCCGAAGCGCTGCGCACCCGCGTCACCGACTTCAAGATCCTGCGCGACGCGCGAAGCTGGGAACGCCCGAGCGACCACGTCCCGGTGACGGTGACGATGGAGCTGTAAGTAACAAGCACAGCGCGCTCCCTCTCCCGCTTGCGGGGGAGGGTTGGGGTGGGGGCAACGCGAGTCGCAGCGCCGCTGATACGCACCCTGCTTCTCGGTCGATGTGAGTGGATGATGCTGAGTAACGATGCGCCCCGAACGAGCGATCAGCCCGGCTGAACACAAGCGCCGTACTCGGCTCGCCCCCACCCCGGCCCTCCCCCGCAAGCGGGAGAGGGTGAAGAGAGCGCCCCCTCTCGAGGACATGCGCGAGCTGCTACGTGAGCTTCGCGCCGGCTCTGGTGATGTCTTTGGCGATCATGGTGGTGCGGGCGGCGAATTCGTCGCGGAGGTTTCGGGCGGCCACGGGGTCGCTTTCGAGCACGCGCTGAAACAGGCTGCGCGCGATCCGGACCACCGACGAGTACTCCATCGCCACCGCGCTCGACGGCCGCGGCATCGGCAGCACCAACGCCAGTTCGCCGATCAGATCGCCCGGCCGCGCGATCATTTCGTGCGGACCGCCGTCGGCCGATGTCACCTGGAACGATCCGGTCTGCACCACATAGCCGGCGTCGGAGGCGTCGCCGGCGGAGAACAGCACGTCGCCGCGGGCGAACTCGCGCTGATCGGAGCCGATCGCCAGCATCCGCAACGAGGTGTCGCCCAACAGCCGCAGCGTCGGGACGCGCTCGAGCAGGGCAACATCATCTTCGATCGACATCAGGGACCGGCCGGCAAAAAACGGGACGCGCCAAACCCTCGGACTTGAAACACTCGGATTTGAGATCCTTGGACTTGAAATCCTTGGATTTGAAATCCTTGGCGGCGATTCGGCCCCTTATTGGTATCACGGCACGAGTTTGTAGCCACCGGCCTCGGTGACCAGAATCTCCGGATTCGCCGCATCCTTCTCGATCTTTTGGCGAAGTCGGTAAATATGGGTCTCGAGCGTGTGGGTCGTCACACCCGAATTATAGCCCCAGACTTCCTGCAGCAGCGTCTCGCGCGACACCGGCGATTGGCTGGCGCGGTACAGGAAGCGCAGGATTGCGGTCTCCTTCTCGGTCAGCCGCACCTTCTTGGCGTTGGCGCCGGTCAGCATCTTGGAGCCGGGGCGGAAGCTGTAGGGGCCGACGGTGAACACCGCGTCCTCGCTGGCTTCGTGCTGGCGGAGCTGGGCGCGAATTCGCGCCAGCAGCACCGCGAAGCGGAACGGCTTGGCGACATAGTCGTTGGCGCCGCTCTCCAGCCCGAGAATGGTATCGGAATCGGTATCGTGCCCGGTCAGCATGATGATCGGCGCCTTGAAGCCGCCCTTGCGCAAGCTGCGCACCACTTCGCGGCCGTCGGTGTCGGGCAGCCCGACATCCATCAGCACCAGATCCGGCGAGTTCGCCTTGGCCGACTGCACGCCCTTGGCGCCGGTGTCGACCGCGGAAGCCTCGAACTCCTCATGGAGCGACAATTGCTCGACCAACGCTTCGCGCAGATCAGTGTCGTCATCCACGATCAGGATCTTGCGGGCGTTCGGCATGGTCGATGTCCTTCGAATCTTGCGGGCAGCGTCGGCCGGGGCGGCCGGGGAGCCCTCCAATCACGCGCGATTGTATCGCAGAACAGCAAATAGGCATGATTTCTGCGGATTTTAACTGCGGCATGTTAAATTTGCTTCACCGCCCGCCCGCGCCAAGCTGATACCGACGTGAAAATAACATTCAGATCAGAGCGTTACAAGAACCCGACGGTGGACCGGCCATTGTCGATGCTGCAGGTTCGCGCCGCGGCGGGTCAGCGCAGCCACGGCTGGCTGACCGCCGGAGGGATGACGATCCCGGTCGCGCTCGGCCGCGGCGGCATCCTCGCCAACAAGCGCGAGGGCGACGGCGGCACGCCGCGCGGGACATTCCGGCCGCGGCGGTTGTGGTGGCGGGCCGACCGCTGGCCGAAGCCGCGAACATTCCTGCCGGTTCGGCCGATCACCGCCGAGGACGCCTGGTGCGAGGACCCTTCGAGCCGGCATTACAACCGTCCGCTGCGCCGCGGCCCCGGCGAGGCCGGCGATCGGCTGCAGCGTGCCGATCACCTGTATGATTTCATCATCGAGATCGACCACAACACAACGCCGCGGATCGCCGGCCGCGGCAGCGCCGTATTCCTGCATCTGGCGCGCGACAATTTCGGCCCGACCGCCGGCTGCGTCGCCATGACCCGTGGCAACCTGCTGCGGCTGTTGGCCAGGATCGGGCCGAACACCAAGATCGTGATCGGGTAGGCGCAGGCGCGCTCGAGCGAGCGAGCACCTCGGGATGACGCGAAGGTTATCTGTGCCCGAAGATCGCCGAGCCGACCCGCACATGGGTCGCGCCGAATTCGATCGCGGTGGCGAAATCGGCGCTCATGCCCATCGACAATTTGCTCAGGCCGTTGCGCCGGGCGATCTTCGCGGTCAGCGCGAAATGCGGCGCCGGAGCCTCATCCACCGGGGGGATGCACATCAGGCCGGCGATCGTCAGCCCCCAGCGTTCGCGGCAGGCGGTGAGGAAGGCGTCGGCGTCCTGCGGCGCGACGCCGGCCTTCTGCGGTTCCTCGCCAGTATTGATCTGGACGAACAGCTCGACCGCACGGCCCGCTAGCGGCAGCGCCTTGCTCAACGCCTCGGCGAGACTTTCGCGATCGACCGAATGAATCGCGTCGAACAGCGCGACGGCTTCCTTGGCCTTGTTGGATTGCAGCGGCCCGATCAGATGCAGCTCGGTGCCGGGATGGCCGGCGACCAGCGCCGGCCATTTGGCCTTGGCTTCCTGCACGCGATTTTCGCCGAACACCCGCTGGCCGGCGGCCAGCACCGGCAGGATCGAATCGGCGTCGAAGGTCTTCGACACTGCGATCAGCGTCACCGAACCGCGCTCGCGTCGCGCCTCCTTGCAGGCCTGCGCGATCTCCTGCTCGACCGCGGCGAGCCCGTGAACCTCCGCGCCGCTCACCTTCGTACCCGCCGAAGCCGCGCCGGCACGCATGGTAAATGACTGGTTAACGGCGCGCATCGGGCAAGAATTTCGCTCAAGGGTTGGGCCTTCGCTCAAATTGTAACGATTACGAAGAAGGGTTTTTGAACCCTTGGACCTAGTGTGTTTGCGGGGGTTGAGGGGTTCACGATGTCACGCATCGCCATCATTCGCAAGAAATCGCAGCTCCGGGGGATGCTCGGAATCCGCGCCAGGCTGGTGGTTCTGGCTCTGATTCTGGTCTGCCCGCTGATGCTCGATCGCGTGCGTCTGCTCGAAAACACGCGCACCACCCAGATTGCCGCGGTGGCCGACAGTGTCGCAACGCTGGCGCAGCGCGCCACCGATGCACAGCGCGAAGTGATCTCCTCGGTCGAGGCGGTGCTGAAATCGGCGGCCTATATCCACGCCGCGGCGTCGCAGATCGGGCGCAGCTGCAGCATCCTGCGCGCCAGCCTGCGGGTCGATCTGCCGTCGATCCGGATGCTGTCGGTGGCGGATTCCAGCGGCATCATCCGCTGCTCCACCTCGTCGATGTTCGTCGGCTCGGATGTCAGTAACCGCGCTTATTTCCGCAAGGCGTTCGAAACCCACGATTTCGTCGTCAGCGACTTCGTGATCGGACAACAGAGCCGCCAGGGCACGATCCTCGCGGCCTATCCGGTGTCGGCGGTCGACACCGGCGAAGAAGCCGTGCTGATCGCCGGCATGAATCTCGATTGGCTGTCGGACATCATGGCCAATCTCGCCGGCCGCCCCGGGATCAACGTCGCGCTGATCGACGGCGAAGGCACCGTGCTGGCGACGCCGCCCGACCACCGCAGCCTGATCGGCCGCAAACTCGATCAGTCGACGCTGGATTTCGCGCTCGGCGCCCGCCCTCTGGAGCGCGAACAGGCGACCACCTCCATTGATTCCGGGCAGACGCTGTCGGTGTCGCGGATACCCGGCACCAATGCGCGGCTGGTGGTGACGCTGGACGAGAACATCGTCTCGGCGGCGATCAGCCGCGACATCCGCACCGCCTATCTGCAATTGGCGCTGGTCTGCCTGCTCGTGCTGCTCGGCGCGCTGATCGCCGCCGAACGGCTGATCGTGCGGCCGATCTCGGTCCTGACCTCGATCGCCAACCAGTTCGCGCAGGGCGACTGGTCGGCGCGCGTCACAAGGGCACGGCTGCCGGCGGAATTTCTGCCCTTGGCGCGCGCGTTCAACGCGATGGCCGCGCAGCTCGGCCAACGCGAGCGCGAACTGGTCGCAAGCAACAACAGCCTGACCGTGATGGCGTCGATGGATCTGCTGAGCGGGCTCGCCAACCGGCGCGGCTTCCAGAGCCGGCTGGATTTCGAATGGATGCGCGGCCTGCAGAACGGTCATAACGTGGCGCTGCTGCTGCTCGACGTCGATTATTTCAAATCGTTCAACGACAGCTACGGCCACCCGGAGGGCGACGCCTGCCTGTCCCGGATCGGCGAGACCCTCGCCACCGTCGCCAACGACACCGGCGGCTTTGCGGCGCGCTATGGCGGCGAGGAGTTCTGCCTTCTGTTGCCGGATACCGACGCCGACACCGCCTATCAGGTCGGCGAAATGGTCCGCGCCACCGTCGAACGGCTGGACGTGCCCCACCACACCAGCTTGTTTCAGCGCGTCACCGTCAGCATCGGCGTCGCGTCGGCTTCGCCGACTGAGGACGCCAGCCCGGCCGAGTTGATCGAGGCCGCCGACGCCGCGCTCTATGCCGCCAAGGGCCGCGGCCGCAACACCGTCGTCGAACACGGCTTCATCCGCGCCACCGACACGATATCGATGGCGATCGCCAGCTGAACCGCGGTGCCCGCCGCGGCTCCGGGCTGACAACACGACACATCGCGGGCGGCGCTGATCTGCGCCCATCCCATTGACCCGACGCAGCGTTTCGTGGCCTATTCCGCGCGCCTCGCGCGCGAATTCCCCAGAGCCCGCACCGGTTTGCGACCTCATTCGCGCGTCCATTATCGCTTGCAGAGCGCTCGAACCGGCCGGCCGACTGATCTCCCATGAGCAACGAACGTTACAACGCCCGCGAATCCGAGCCGAAATGGCAGGCGAAATGGGACGAGGCGAAGATTTTCGCCACCCGCAACGACGACCCGCGCCCGAAATATTACGTGCTGGAGATGTTCCCTTATCCGTCCGGACGGATCCACATGGGGCACGTCCGCAACTACACTATGGGCGACGTGGTGGCGCGGACGATGCGGGCGCGCGGCCACAATGTGCTGCACCCGATGGGCTGGGATGCGTTCGGCCTGCCGGCCGAGAACGCCGCGATCGAGCGCAAGGTCGCCCCCAAGGCGTGGACCTACGCCAATATCGCTGCGATGAAGAAGCAGCTGCAGACCATGGGGCTGTCGCTCGACTGGGCGCGTGAATTCGCGACCTGCGATCCCACCTACTACAAGCACCAGCAGAAGATGTTCCTGGATTTCCTGAAGGCGGGCCTCGCCGAGCGGGAAACCCGCAAGCTCAACTGGGACCCGGTCGATATGACCGTGCTGGCCAATGAGCAGGTGATCGACGGCCGCGGCTGGCGCTCGGGCGCGGTGGTCGAGCAGCGCGAGATGAACCAGTGGGTGTTCAAGATCACCCGCTACGCCCAGGAGCTACTGGACGCGCTGGAGACGCTCGACCGCTGGCCCGACAAGGTGCGGCTGATGCAGCGCAACTGGATCGGCCGCTCCGAAGGCCTGCTGGTGCGGTTCGCGCTGGATTCGGCGACGACGCCGGCCGGCGAAACCGAGCTGAAGATCTTTACCACCCGGCCGGATACGTTGTTCGGCGCCAAATTCATGGCGATCGCCGCCGACCATCCGCTGGCGCAGGCGGCGGCCGCGAAGGACCCCAAGATCGCGGCCTTCGTCGAGGACTGCAAGAAGCGCGGCACCGCGCAGGCCGAGATCGACACCGCCGAGAAGCTGGGCATCGACACCGGCATCCGCGCGCTGCATCCGTTCGACCCGAACTGGCAGATCCCGGTCTATGTCGCGAATTTCGTGCTGATGGAATATGGCACCGGCGCGATTTTCGGCTGCCCGGCGCACGACCAGCGCGACCTCGACTTCGTCAACAAGTACCAGCTCGGCAACACCCCGGTGGTCTGCCCCGAGGGCCAGGATCCTTCGAGCTTCGTGATCACCGACGAGGCCTATGACGGCGACGGCCGCTTGATCAATTCGCGCTTCCTCGACGGCATGAGCATCGCCGAAGCCAAGGAAGACGTGGCGAAGCGGCTCGAGACCGCGACGCTCGGCAATGCGCCGGTCGGCGAGCGCAAGGTCAATTTCCGGCTGCGCGACTGGGGCATCTCACGCCAGCGCTATTGGGGCTGCCCGATTCCGGTGATCCATTGCGAGGTCTGCGGCGTGGTGCCGGTGCCGGACAAGGATCTGCCGGTGGTGCTGCCGGAGGACGTCTCGTTCGACAAGCCCGGCAACGCGCTCGATCATCACCCGACCTGGAAGCACACGGCCTGCCCGCAATGCGGGGCGAAGGCCACGCGCGAAACCGACACAATGGACACCTTCGTGGATTCGTCCTGGTACTTCGCGCGATTCACCGATCCGTGGAACGAGAATGCGCCGACCACGCCGGACGTCGTCAACCGGATGCTGCCGGTCGATCAGTATATCGGCGGCGTCGAGCACGCGATCCTGCACCTGCTGTACAGCCGATTCTTCACCCGGGCGATGAAGGCCACCGGCCATATCGGCCTGGACGAGCCGTTCCGCGGGATGTTCACCCAGGGCATGGTGGTGCACGAGACCTATCGCAAGGCCGACGGCATGTTCGCTTCGCCGGCCGAAGTGGCGATCGTCGCCGAGGGCGATGGCCGCCGCGCGACGCTGCTCGACGACGGCACGCCCATCGAGATCGGCCCGATCGAGAAGATGTCGAAGAGCAAGCGCAATACCGTCGACCCCGACGATATTATCGGCAGCTACGGCGCCGACACCGCGCGCTGGTTCATGCTGTCGGATTCGCCGCCGGACCGCGACGTGATCTGGAGCGAGGAAGGCGTCAAGGGCGCGTCGCGCTTCGTGCAGCGGCTGTGGCGGATGATCAATGACGCCGCCGAGATCGCCAAGGCGGCCCCGGCCGCCCGACCGGACGCGTTCGGACCCGAGGCGCTGGCGGTCCGCAAGGCCGCCCATGGCGCGCTCGACAAGGTTCTGTCCGGCATCGAACGGCTCGCCTTCAATGTCAGCCTCGCCCATATCCGGGAATTCTCCAACAGCCTCGGCGAGGCGCTGGCCAGGCCCGGCGCGGCGTCGCCGGATGTCGCTCCCGATCTCGCCTGGGCGATCCGCGAGGGCGCCGTCATCCTGGTTCAACTGTTTCACCCGATGATGCCGCATCTGGCCGAGGAATGCTGGGCGGCGCTCGGCCAGCCCGGCCTGGTCTCCGAGGCGCTTTGGCCGCAAATCGAACGCGATTTGCTGCTCGAAGACAGCATCACGCTGCCGGTGCAGGTCAACGGCAAGAAGCGCGGAGAGGTCACGGTGGCCAGGGACGCCAACAACCCGGAAATTGAGGCTGCCGTTTTGGCGCTCGATGCGGTAAGACAGGCGTTGGATGGCAAGCCCGTCCGCAAGGTGATTGTGGTTCCGCAGAGGATCGTGAATGTCGTCGGTTAGGCCCGCGGTGGCGAGGGTTTTCGCGCGGCTTGTGCTGGCCGCGATGCTGGCGGCGCCGGTCGCCGGCTGTTTCCAGCCGATGTATGCCGACCGCGGCGACGGCTCGCCGACGCTGCGCGACAAGCTCGCGGCCGTCACCGTGCCGCCGCTCGACGTCCCGAACGGCTCGCGCAATGCCCGGATCGGCGTCGAAATCCGCAACGCGCTGATGTTCAAGATGTACGGCAGCGCCACCGGCGCGCCGCCGCTGTATTCGCTGGCGCTGAACATCAACTCGACCCGTTCGTCGCTGATCGTCGATCCGAACACCACGCTGCCGACGATCGAGAATTACGGCATCGACGCGAACTACCGGCTCACCGAAATCGCCACCGGCAAGGTCGTGATGACCGGCAGCACCTTCTCGCGCGTCGAATACGACGTGCCCGGCCAGACCCAGCGCTTCGCCCGCACCCGCGCCGGCCGAGACGCCGAGGATCGCGCCGCGCAGGAAATCGCCGAGAACATCAATACCCGCCTCGCCTCGTTCTTCTACGCCGGCATCTGAACCGATCGTGCGCGCCGCTTGCGCCACACCGCCGGTCTGAGTCCGCCATGGTCGCGCTGCGCGGAAAAGACGTCACCTCGTTTCTCGCCCGCCCCGATCCGGCGCGGCCGATCATCCTGCTGTACGGACCCGACGCAGGCCTGGTCCGCGAGCGCGCCGACGCGCTGATCGCCTCGGCGCTCGACGATCCCAACGATCCGTTCGCGCTGGTGCGGCTCGACGGCGACGAACTCGCCTCCGAGCCGTCGCGGCTGGTCGACGAAGCGAATTCGATTCCGATGTTCGGCGGCCGCCGCGCGATCCGCGTCCGCGCCGGCTCGCGTAGTTTCGTCGCGGGCGTCGAGACGCTGGCCGCCTCGCCGCCGCGGGAGTGCTGCGTGGTGATCGAAGCCGGCGACATCAAGCCGGACAATGCGCTGCGCAAGGCCTGCGAGAAGGCGCCGAGCGCGGTCGCGATCGGCTGCTATCCGGACGCCGAGGCGGATCTCGCCAGGCTGATCGACGATGAACTCCGCCATTCGAATCTGCAGATCGGCCGCGACGCCCGGGCCGTGCTGATGACGCTGCTCGGCGGCGACCGCCAGGCCTCGCGCAACGAAGTCCGCAAGCTCGCGCTCTACGCCCACGGCCAGAGCGAGATCACGCTCGACGACGTGATGGCCTGCGTGTCCGACGCCTCCGACCTCAAGCTCGACGTCATCGTCGACGCGGCGTTTTCGGGAAAGCCCGCGGTGGTCGAGAGTGAATTCGCCAAGGCGATGGTCGCCGGCACCTATCCGGGGCAGATCATTCTTGCAGCCCAGCGCCACGCCGCGTTCCTGCACAAGACCAGCCTCGCGGTCGAGGCCGGCGCGGCTGCGGCGACCGCGCTCGATAGTGGCTTTCCGCGGCTGCACTTTTCCCGCAAGGCCGCGTCCGAAACCGCACTGCGCAATCTCGGCGCGCCGCGGCTGGCGCAGATCATCGACCAGCTCGCCACCGCCGCCCTGGAAACCCGCCGCCAGGCCACGCTCGGCGCCGCCATCGCCCAACGCACGCTGCTGTCGATCGCAGTGAGCGCACGGCGAAGGAATTAGAGCGTTTTCGAGCGAAGTGGAAACCGGTTCGCGTGAAGAAAACGCGTCAGAACAGAAAATTAGAGCTCCGGTTCTGATTCTATCAGAACCGGAGCTCTAATTGTTATCATCCGTAGGGTGGTGCTGAGCGCAGCGAAGCCCACACACGTAGTTGAGCAATCACCTCTCGTTCGTCATTCCGGGGCGCGCGAAGCGCGAACCCGGAATCCATACCCCCTGCGCTCGTAAAAGCGCACGGCGGCGGACGACCGAAAATGGACGTCAGGGATTATGGATTCCGGGTTCGCTCGCGATGCGAGCGCCCCGGAATGACGAACGCGGGGGCTGAGCACGCGCCCACGCGAAGGAACAACTAACCGCCCGCCTCGAGCCGGCGGATGATGTCGTCGAGCTGATCGAGGTCGGCGTAGCGGATCTGCAGGGAGCCGGTGCCGTCGCGGTCTTCGATCGTGACCTTCATGCCGAGCGCGTCGCTGACGCGTTTTTCCAGCGCCAGCGTGTCGGCGTCCTTGGCGGGCTTCGCGGCGGCGGAGGCGCGCGGCTTCTGCGGCTTGCGCTCCGGCACGCCTTCTTCATGCGCCAGAGCTTCGGTCTGCCGGACGTTGAGGCCTTCGGCGACGATGCGCTTGGCGGCGGCGGACGGATCGGGCACGCCGATCAGCGCGCGCGCATGGCCCGCCGACAGATCGCCCGAGGCGATCAGCGCCAGCACGTCATCCGGCAGCCTGGTCAGTCGCATCATGTTGGCGACGTGGCTGCGGCTTTTGCCGACGATTTTCGCGATGTCGTCTTGGCTGCGTTTGAATTCATTGGCGAGCGCGTGATAGCCCTGCGCCTCTTCGAGCGGATTGAGATCCTCGCGCTGCACATTCTCGACGATCGCGATCTCGAGCGCGTCGGCGTCGCTGACATCGACCGGCACGATCGGCACCTCGTGCAGCCCGGCGCGCTGCGCCGCGCGCCAGCGGCGTTCGCCGGCGATGATCTCGAACCGGTCCTGCGCGCCTTTCACCGGCCGCACCACGATCGGCTGGATCACGCCGTGCTGCTTGATCGAGTCGGAGAGTTCGCCGAGTTCGGCGTCGGAGAAGGTCCGGCGCGGATTGCGCGGATTGGCCTTGATGAATTCGATCGGCACCTTGCGCTGCGCGCGCGGCCGCTCGACATGCGCGGCCTCGCCGCCGACATCCCCGATCAGACTCGCCAGCCCGCGCCCCAGTCGCGAACGGTGCTCGTCGGCCATCGCCAGCTCCCTTGGATTCACGTCGTTACTCCGCGTTACATTTGGTACTTCGTCATCCGCCGATGACGCCGAGTCGTTACTTGTCGCTCGCGACTTTCCTGCAGACCCTCCTTCGAGGCTCGGGGCTACGCCCCGCGCACCTCAGGATGACGCTCTGCTTGGAGCAGCAGCCGAAACGCGCACTACCTCTCCGTCATCCTGAGGTGCGCGCGCTTGTTTGCGCGCCTCGAAGGATGACCGTGCACGGCCCTCGCCGCGCGCAATCACCTCAATGCATCGTGCGCAGTTCGCGCTCGCGCTGGATCACTTCGGTGGCGAGTTTCAGATAAGCCTCCGAGCCGACGCATTTCAGATCGTAGACCAGCACCGGCTTGCCGTAGCTCGGCGCTTCCGAGATCCGCACGTTGCGCGGGATCATGGTGTCGTAGACCTTCTTGCCCATGAACTGGCGGACGTCGGCGACGACCTGGCTCGACAGATTGTTGCGGCTGTCGAACATCGTCAGCACGATGCCGTGGATGGTCAGCTCCGGATTGAGCGTCGAGCGCACCTGCTCGACGGTCTGCAGCAATTGCGACAGACCTTCGAGCGCGAAGAACTCACACTGCAACGGCACCAGGATCGCGTCCGACGCCGCCATCGCATTCACCGTCAACAGGTTCAGCGAGGGCGGGCAATCGATCAGCACATAGGTGTAGTCGAGCGGCGGGTCGACGTCCTTGTTGAGCACGGCGATCGCATCGCGCAGCCGGAAGGCGCGGTCGCGGGAATGGCCGAGCTCGAGTTCGAGACCCGACAGATCCATCGTCGAGGCGGCGATATGCAGCCGCGGCACCGCGGTCGCCACCACGGCGTCGCGCAGCGGCGCTTCGCCGGCCAGCACGTCATAGGTCGAACAGTTACGGTCGCGGCGATCGATGCCGAGCCCGGTCGAAGCGTTGCCCTGCGGATCGAGATCGACGATCAGCACGCGCTCGCCGATCGCCGCCAGCGCGGTGCCGAGATTGATCGCGGTGGTGGTCTTGCCGACCCCGCCCTTCTGGTTCGCGAGCGCGATGATGCGCGGACGCCCGGGCTCGGTCGAAGCCTTATCCCCTTGATATATTTGATCAATTACGGTCATTGCGCGGCTTCTTTGCTGGCGGTGGGGAGGGCTTGACGTTCGATCCGGTCGATTTCGACAATCCAGCCATGTCCACCGGTCAGGCTGGCGTGCAATTGAGGGTCAATCTTCCAATATCTAGTAGCTTCGGTCAATTCAGCTTCTACATCTTGACCCTTCAGGAACAGCGCCTTCCTGCCTTCGGTCATCAACGGTCGGGCGAAACCGATCAGCTGGTGTAGCGGAGCAACCGCGCGCGCGGTGATGCAATCGAGGCCTTGTGGAAATCTATCCACGTTATCCCCGATGTCCGCGAGCATGACTGTGCCGGGCGAGCCGGTCACCCGCAGCGCCTCGCGCAGGAAGGCCGCCTTTTTGGCGTTGCGCTCGACCAGCGTGACGTGACCACCGTCGTGCCCGGCCATCGCGCAGGCGAGCACGATGCCTGGAAAGCCGCCGCCGCTGCCGAAGTCGAGCCAGCGCCGCGCCTTCGGTGCGAGCGCAAGGAGCTGAAGCGAGTCGGCGACATGCCGGGTCCAGAGCTGCGGCAGCGTCGAGGGCGCGACCAGATTGGTCTTGGCCTGCCATTGCCGCAGCAAATCGAGATAGGCGTCGAGCCGCCGCTCTGTTTCACGTGAAACGGGCGTGAGCTGCAACGCGGCAGATTTGTCGGCATGGTCCGGTTGAGAGACTGCCATCGGTGATTGTCGTGAGGCCATCGGCCGACATTCTCGAAACGGGCAAGGAGACTTGGTCGTTTACAGATAGGCCGATGCGACGATTCCAGCCACTGTTTGATGGCCCGGCATCGCTAATAAAAACGAGGCTGGTCCCCGCTGAGGGATCGAAGCTGGGCTTGAGATCCGGGAAGCAGAACTTTGCTGAACATGGCATGATGACCTCCGCGCGCGCCGCTGATCCCTCGACGTGTCGAAATCCATGGCGGCTCGACCGCGGTGTTTGCTGCGCGACTGGTCTTGACCTGAGTGCCCGCGTCTCCCCCACCCCAGCCCTCTCCCGCTTGCGAGACCTCTGCGAAACTCGTTGATTTGGCGAGTTTGCCGCTGGAGGGGTGATGGCGTGATGCGATTTGGCTGCGATCGGCGGTTTCGGCCGCCGTGGCCGCTGATTGTCAGC
>Ga0335397_10003028_pt1 | contig 22759 bp, 16 predicted proteins | sample MAT04_FD_205740 | JGI IMG/M metagenome (GOLD analysis project Ga0335397, IMG submission 205740) | Freshwater microbial communities from Lake Fryxell liftoff mats and glacier meltwater in Antarctica - MAT-04 (spades assembly) (version 2) ... | reverse complement strand
AACTTTCAACATAAAACGATCTACCTGCGCTTCGGGTAATGGATAAGTTCCTTCCTGCTCAATGGGATTTTGTGTAGCCAGTACAAGAAATGGCTCTTGTAATTTATAACTGGTATCGCCAATAGTTACCTGTCTTTCCTGCATGGCTTCCAACAGCGCACTCTGTACTTTTGCCGGTGCACGGTTTATTTCATCTGCCAAAATAAAGTTGGCAAAAATGGGACCTTTGCGTACATAAAATTCATTTTTGCTTTGGTTGTAAATCATTGTACCTATTACATCGGCAGGCAAAAGATCTGGTGTAAACTGGATTCGGCTGTATTGCGCATGTATTGTTTGTGCCAATGATTTTATGGCGAGTGTTTTTGCGAGGCCAGGCACACCTTCTAATAAAACATGTCCGTTGCTCAACATTCCTATCAACAATCTCTCAATCATGGTTTGTTGCCCTACAATTACTTTGCTTAGCTCATCATTTATTCTGGAAACAAAGCCTGATGCATGATTTATTTTATCGTTTAACAAGCGAATGTCTTCTGCGGTTTGTAACATATTAATCTATAATTTTTGCTTTTGTGCAATATAAAGAACCAGTGTTGTAATAATTATGCCTAAAATTAGATATTGGGAAAAACTATGTTAAAATCATTAATTAAAAACATATTTTCCAAACATATTTAAAATTCTTTAATGGTTCATTTTTTAGGGATCAATACTGTACGAGTATTAAATAAAACCCTTAAATAAAATAAAAAAAGTTTAAAAAGGAATATTTTACATATGCAGGTTGGACAAATTTGCAATCCAATTGCAAATTTGTCCAACCCATTTTAAAGTTTATACAACTCATCCATCTCATTCCAGGGCAACATTGTTCCCGCTTTAATAGTAACTTTTTCGTGCCCACCATAAACCACAAAACCTTTTTTACTTTTTTCCTTGGCAAGGGTTCTGTAATAATTTAACCCATCAAAATAATGAGTAGATTTTGTGTGGCTACTTTTTATTTCCACAGGTGTTAGCTGGTTTGCTGTTTCTAATACAATATCTACTTCATGACCATTTTTATCTCGCCAGAAAAAGCTGTTGGGTAATTTTGCTGTGTTGTATCTGTTTTTTAATAATTCTATTATTACATAGTTTTCAAAAATGCCACCTTTGGCAAAATGTGTTTTTATTTGAGTAGGCTTTTCTATTTCCAATAAATAACAAAGCAAACCGGTATCAATAAAATATATTTTTGGTGTTTGTACAATTCTTTTGGAAAAATTATTATGATGCGGCCTCAGCAAATAAATTATATAACTTACTTCCAATACATGTATCCACGCCTTTATAGTATTTACAGCAACGCCCACATCATTTGCTATAGATGATAAATTTAATAACTGACCTACCCTGCCTGCGAGTAGTTTTAAAAAATTAATGAACATTACGGAGTCTGTAATTTTTGTAATTTGTAATACATCTCTTTGCACATAGGTTTGTAAATAGGATGGATAAAAAAAAGACGGCGGTATTTTTTTATCGAATATGCGGGGAAAAAAACCTGTGAAAGCAACATCCTCAAACTTTGGCTTTAGCTTTTTTTCTGCCTGCAGTTCTGTTGCAGAAAATGGGAGTAACGTAAGTATGCCAACCCTGCCTGCAAGTGTTTGCGAAATATGTGCATTTAATAAAAAGTTTTGAGAGCCGCTTAGTATAAATTTTATTTTGGGATCACTATCAACAATGCCTTGTATGTAAGAAAAAATTTGAGGAGCATTTTGTGCTTCATCAATTATTAATCCTTTGGGATAATTGTTTAAAAAGCCGAGTGGATCATTGAGCAGAATCTGAAGATTATCAGGGTTTTCTAAAGTGATGTATGGCAATGCAGGGAAGGTGGTTTTAAGCAAAGTGGACTTACCGGATTGCCTAGGCCCATTTAAAGAAACTACAGGAAAATACTTGTAAATGGCTTTTAATTTTGTAACAATTTGCCTTTGTATCATACAGCAAATATAAATACAATATTGGACAAATTTGCAATCCGATTGCAAATTTGTCCAACCCTTAGCTTAGATATTTTCCAACAATCGGCATTCTTCTTCCTACACCAAAGGCTTTTGGAGAGATTCTTATGATGGGGCAAAATTGGTTGCGTTTGTATTCATTCACATTCACCAATTTTAAAACCCTGTCAACAAGTGCAATATCAAAGCCCTGGTTTTTTATTTCCTGCGGATCTTTTTGCAACTCAATATACTGGTACAAAATTTTATCAAGTATAGAATAATCAGGAAGAGTGTCGCTATCTTTTTGCCCGGGCCTAAGTTCCGCACTCGGTGGTTTTGTAATAATATTTTGCGGAATTATTTCTCCGTTTCTGTTTATATATTTTGCCAGCTCATAAATCTGCAATTTGTAACAATCGCCCAACACGCCAATGCCGCCAGCCATATCTCCATACAATGTACCATAACCGGTTGCCAGTTCACTCTTGTTTGAAGTATTCAAAAGAATATATCCAAATTTATTCGCAATGGCCATTAACAAATTGCCCCTCGTACGGCTCTGTATATTTTCTTCTGCTACACTAAAAGGCAGGTCTTTAAAAAGTGGTTTTAGTTCGGTTAAAAAACTTTCGTAAATATTTTTAATTGGTATGATGTTGTACTCATTTTTCAAATTGATGCTTAACTGTTCTGCGTCTGCAACCGAATGCCCAGTTGAATATTGCGATGGCATTAAAACTGCTTTTACATTTTCTGCACCAAGCGCATCGCAGGCGAGAGCCAATACCACCGCACTATCAATACCACCACTGCTACCAAGTATAGCTTTTGTAAAACCCATTTTTGAGAAATAGTCTTTTATACCTGTAATTAGTGCTTCGTAAATCAGAGGGATGTTAAGCGTTTCGGTTAATGAACTCGGACTTAATTCTCCATCAGGTAAATGTGCAGCATGCTGTAAAATTTCCCCTTCAATAGTACCATCATCATGCAAAAAAAATGATTGTAAATCTTCTTTAAATGAAGCAAGTTTACCACAAAGGTTTGCATCTTTATCAAACACCAAAGAGTTACCATCAAAAACAATTTCTGTTTGGCTGCCCACGCCGTTGCAATAAAAAAGTGGAATTTTATACTTTGAAACATTCGCTTTAATGGCTGCATGCCTATCTTCATCGTGTGTGTAATCGAATGGAGATGCTGATAGGTTAAGCATTACATCAGGCCCCTGCTGTATCAACATATCCATTGGGCAGTTAGTATAAAGTGGATTATCACCAAGGTTCCAAATATCTTCACAAATAGTAACGGCAAATTTTCTGCCTTTGTATTCAACTACATCCCATGCCGTAGCTGGTTCAAAATATCTGTCTTCATCAAACACATCATAAGTAGGCAAACAGGTTTTGTGTATAACCTGTTTTATTTCTTTATCCGCTAGAAAATAGGCAGCGTTGTAAAGGTCTTTTCCTTCCCGCTGCGCATTGCGATGAGGTGCGCCTACTATAACGGCAATACCATCTGCATATAATTTAATTTTATCTATAGATGCATAACATTTTTCAATAAAATCATTAAAGTATAAAAAATCTCTTGGTGGGTAGCCGCACACTGCCAGTTCGCTAAACAAAATGACATCACCATTTTGTTCTTTTGCTTTTAAAATAGCGTCAATAATTTTTGCAGTATTAGCTTCTATATTTCCAATATGATAATTTTGCTGCGCTAAAAATATTTTCATTGCTGATTATTTGTTAAGGTAACTTTATGGTAGTAATTAAAATAATTTGTAAAGTTAAATGTTCAGATGTATGCGTTTGTTATTTTGTTTGATGATAATTTGTTCGCTTTTTTCCTGCAATAATAAAAATAATTTTCCTGACGTATCATCAGTGAAGGTGCAGCTTACAACACAGCGGTTTGAACAATCTTTCTTTTCACTTGATACCAATAATATCGTGCCGCATTTAGATAAAGTATTAGCTGCATATCCATCGTTTGGCGAAAATTTCATGGGTACAATTTTAGGGGTAGATCCTGCATGGCCTGCAGACACGGTAGCATGGTACGTGAAGGAATTTATAAATTATAACAGAAACGTGTATGATACCTCTCAAAAATATTTTAAAGATTTTTCAACTTACCAAAATGACATTAAAAAAGGGTTGCAGTTTGTAAAATATTATTATCCTTCCTATAAAATTCCTACAAAAATAATTACCTACATAGGTCCAACGGATGGTTATGGAGATATTTTGGATGATGAAGTTTTTTATGTTGGATTACATGTTCACCTTGGAAAAGATTTTCCGTTATACAAAACTGCCATGGTACAGGAAACCTACCCTGCCTATGTTACAGCACGTTTTACGCCGGATTATATTGGGGTTAATTGTATGAAAAATATTGTAGGAGACATGTATCCTGAAAAAACTGAAGATAAAAGGTTGTTGGTGCAAATGGTAGAAAAAGGGAAGCGGTTATACCTTCTTCAAAAATTTTTACCGGAAACCGAAGAGTACAAATTGATTGGTTACACTAAAGTACAGATGGAAGACAGTTATAAGAATGAAGCCGTTATTTGGAATTTATTTGTACAGAATAATTTTTTACAAACTGCCGATAATAATCTTATAAAAAATTATGTAACCGAAGGGCCAAGAACGCAGGAACTAGGCGAAAAAGCACCAGGTAATATTGGCTCATTTGCGGGCTGGCAAATTGTAAAAAAGTTTGCTGATAAATATCCTGAAGTAAAATTGGATAGCTTAATGAAAATGGATGGGGAAAAAATTTATAGTGAGGTGAAGTATAAGCCGTAATAAGCGAAAGTGATTGACTTAAAGATGCAATAATACTTTGAAAATATTTTTATTGGTTTATCTATTTAATAATAAAAGTTGAAAAAAGATAAGATGATGAAAGGCTGCCGGATGGGCAGTAGTAGCTTATGCACAAATAGACATAGAATAATTGTATTGCCAAGTTGATAACTACTACTTACAGCCGGAACAAATGTTTACAAGGCAAAAATGCTGATAGCCCCTAATGTCTTTTTTTCGCCCATATTTTTATAATTGAATAAGAAAAGTAATAAACCCAAATAGAGCAAACGATTTACCCTTATTCATGTACGGCCAGCACAGGCACTTTGCTTTGATAAATCATTTTTTTTGTGTGCTGTGTTTTAAATAATTTAGCGAAGAATCCATGAAATTTGGGGCCAATAATGATCATATCTATTTTTTTATCTCTTACAAATAAATTTATTGACTCATGAAAATCGAACAGACGCATAAAATAAAATTCGGGTTTAAATTCACTTAACAATTCTTCCATCTTATCTCTTTCGCTTTTAAAACCGGTAGTTAAAGAAATGTAATGAGAATCATCAACATTTAAAACATGCAAGTTCGGTTTAAAATCTACCAGCATTCTTTTAACCGCAAGCAGCACGGGTGTTTCTTGCACATACCTCATTTCAGAAGCAATAAGTATATTATCTGTGCCAGTATATTTTGCATCGCTCGGCACAATTAACACAGGGCAAACATTTTTTTCGGCCATCTTAAGCGTATTGCTGCCAGAGAACCATTGTGTAATAGCTGATTTTCCAGTTAAGCCCATTACTATCAAATAAGCAGCTTTTACATGTGCATATTTATCTAAACTTTCTATGAAATCATTACCCGATTCTGAGAAAGTTTCAATATTTGCACAATCAACTGATAACTCAGTTTTTAAACTTTGCAAATAGTTATTTGCAATTTCTACATCTTCAGCTTTTGCATAAAAATGATATAAAACAAGTGTAATATCTGCGCTGTTTTTGTACATATTTGCAGCGTAATGCGCAGCGTTAAGGGAGGTTTCAGAAAAATCTAATGGAACAATTACTACTTTTGGCATCTGTTATTTTTGGGTAAAATTAATTACTTTATTTTAAAAATCTTCCGTACAATATTCCCACCATAAAGCTCCGTGGTCTGTGACAGCTTACCTAGTTGACAGAACCGAAAAATTAAAAACTTACTAAGATGACTTTAGGCGTTTATGGATATCGATAATATAAAATGTATTTAAAGCTGCAATCGAAATTTTTTAAAGCCGGTGCTCGAGGGATTTACAGATAAGGTTAAATTGTTTTATTAATCAACATTGAAACTAGGCTGGCAATAAAAATGATTATTCAAAAAGAAAACCCTTTAAATAGTTAAAGGATTTTAGGAGGAGACGGTGTTCCTTACCTAATAAATTAAAACCCCTTTCATTTTTCACTTTACATTTTTTGAATTATTTGCGTTGTTCGTTTGCCCACTCGGCCATGTGAGTTTCTAAAATATTTAATGGCACCGAACCTACCAAAAGCAGTGCATCATGAAAATTTTTGATGTTGAATTTTGCCCCTAAATATTTTTGATAGGTAGCTTTAAGTTCTTTTATTTTTAGCTCACCAATTTTATAAGACAATGCTTGCCCAGGATTAGCCATGTAACGTTCCGTTTCTAAAATAGAACCCTGCTCTGCCCTGCCACCTTTCTCCATCATGTATTTGATAGATTCTTCTCTTGTCATTTTTCCGGTGTGTAAACCCACATCCGTTACCAACCGTATTGACCGGAATAATTCAGATTTTAATGCTGCTAATTTTTGATAAGGATCTTTGTACAATCCTAATTCTTCACCCAATGATTCAGTATACAATGCCCAGCCTTCCGAGAATACAGAGTAGCTTGCAAATTTTCTTATTTTAGGTGTATTGGCATTTTCCTGCTGTAGCGATAATTGAAAATGATGACCAGGTATTGCTTCATGTAAAAAAAGATTTTCAGTGCCCAATTTATTATAAGATGATGCGGTGATGATTGGTACATTAAAATAACCAGGTCTGCTGCCATCTTCTGCACCACGCTGGTAATTGGCCGCTGATGTTGCAGCCTTAAATTTATCAATGGCTTTTACTTCAAAAGCTGCTTTGGGAACGATGTTGAAAATCTTTTTTAAGTTGGGTTGTATTCTTGGTAAAATTGCCCTAAAACTATCGAGCACCTGCTCATCAGTTGTGTAAGGGAAAAATTGTTTAGCCGTTAAAGCATAATTAAAAAACGCAGCCATATCGCCGTTAAAACCAATGGAATTTTTTAGTGTTTCTATTTCTGCCGTAATTCTGTTTACCTCGCTCAGACCAATTTTATAAATATCATCAGGTGTTTGATTAGTAGTAGTGAAAACCTTTACCAGATACTGATAATATGCAGCGCCACCGGGCAAAGCAAATAAACCTGATGTTGCTGTTGCTTTTGGTAAATAGACGTTTTTTACATAGTCCGCCAGTTTTTTATAAGTTGGTATTACTTTGTTGTTGATGGTATTTTGATATGCCATCGTAATCTCTTTTTTCTCCTTTTCAGAAAATGAGGAAGGCATCATTTTTATTGGGCCGTAAAATATATTTTTACTTTCATCAGTAATTGTTTGTGCTTCTAACTGCGGAATCATTTTTACAACCAATGCTTTTGGCAATACCATTCCAACAGCAATGCCTTTATTAAAGTTTGCCATTGCAGTGTCCGCCCAGTCGCCAAAAGCAGTCAATCGCTTTAACCAGTTGTAATAATCTTTTACGGTTTTAAATGGCTGTATCCCTGTGCCGGAACCCATTGAAGGAAGCTCATTTGCCAGACTTCTAAATTGATTGATAGGAATATATTCGGTGTGAAATTTCTCGCTCTCTAATGCCTGGTTAATTTGAAGAGCCAAAATATCGTAAGAAATTTTATCAAAAGAATTCATTGATTCTCTTTTAAAACTTTTTAGTTTCTGTTGTTATTTTAGGTTGTAGTTATGTCTTTTTTTCAGGTAAGGTGTGGCAATGTTGTTTGGTAAAATATCATTAAATCTGTTATCGCCTCTTTGGGTTGCGCCAATTGGGTTAAATGTAATTCCTTCATCGTAATAAGCAGCCAGCAGTTTATTAAAGGGTTTATTATTTTGTGCATTTACATTAAGCGCTTGTGCAATTATTAACAGTACGAAAGTGATTTTTTTTATTTGTAAAGAATGTTTCATAAAATATATTTGGTTTTAAGAATTTTAAAAAATTATTTTATTTAGATAAATAGATCACTCCGTTTTTCATTACGAAATTTACTTTGCGCATAGCAGCTATAGTGGCTACAGGATCACCAGTGACACTTATAATATCGGCTAAGTAACCTGCTTTTATTTGTCCCAAATCATCGCTGTGAAATACTCTTGCATTTACGGAAGTAGCCGATTGCAATACTGCCAATGGCTTCATTCCATAATCTACCATCATTTCCATTTCTCTTGCATTGTCACCATCTGCAAATACAACAGCATCTCCACCAAACACAATGGTAACGCCTGTTTTAAGTGCAAGCTCAAAACTTTTTCTTTTTAAGCGAATACGATTAGGTTCAGGATCCACACCTTTTTTCCGGCCTGCATATTGCGATGTAGTATCACCTGCTGCCAATGTTGGACAAAGTGCAACTGACTTGCTTTTCATTAATTTAAAAATTTTTTCATCACCATCGTCACCATGTTCTATCGTTTCTACCCCACCTTCAACAGCACGGCGCATACCTTCTTTTGTGCCTGCATGCGCAACTACGGGTCTGCCTGTTGTACCAGCAACTTCAACCATATTTTTTATTTCATCAATAGTAAATGTTGCTACACTGGTATTGTTTACTCCCCAGCGGTAATCAGCATAAATTTTAATAAGGTCTACACCATGCCCCATCTGGTTTCTCACAGTAGTTGTCAAATTAGCACCATCACTTTCTTCAGCGCCCTTTATTAAATTTAATTCTGTGTTATCTGATTTTGGCCCGTAACTGCCCGTGGCCACTATTGCTCTGCCGGCAACAATCATCCTGGGCCCTGGTATTAAACCCTTATTGATACTTTGTTTTAAACCCACATCATCATAGCCTGCATCTTCGGTTCCTAAATCTCTAACAGTAGTAAAACCTGCCATCAGCGTTGCTTTTGCGTGGTTAACGGCTCTAACCAAACGCTCTGCTCTGCTTTCTTTTAAAACCTGGTCATTCCATTGTGTTTCGTTGTAGGGGTGTAAAAATAAATGGGAGTGTCCTTCAATTAACCCCGGTAATAAAGTTTGCCCTGGCATATTAATGGTGCTGTCACTTGCAGGTTTATTAGCCGAAGGTTCTGCATATAAAATTGATTTACCCTGTACAATTACCGACCAATCGTTGAGCATTTCTACACCGTCGAAAACCCTGTCTGGCTTTAATAGAATTCTTTTTTGCTGAGCATTGCTGTTGATAAAAATGGTAAGTAAAACGATGGTAGAAAATAATTTCATAGAAATAAGTTGACCGTTAAAATACAAAATTTAGGGGAGAAAAGAATTGATTAAAAAGTAGGCTGATTAGTCTTTGGCCTTAGCATTTGTTGTACACGAAACAACAAAGTAAAAAGTTTTAAAAGGAAATTTTAGATTAGGATATTGGGGGAAGGAAATAAATTCTTACAGAATATTATGTGAATGTTTCGAGTGCCTCAAACCAAAGAATATGAATCTAAGGCAGTTGTTTTTCTATTATTACCATTTAGATGTGCCAAAACTCAAATAGTTTAGGTTTTATTGCGCCATTTTTTGATGTAAGCAAATAAATTGTGTGGCACGAATGAGGGCTGAAAAGAACAAATGCTTTTCTAATTTGTTGCCTTTCAAAATTTTCAATTAAATACAACTGCTTTTAAATCTTCATAACTATCCAATTTGCCTATATATTTTCTCATTTTTACATCTATATGTTGGTTTTTATTCCATGGAATTTTAGCAAAGGAAGTTTCATCTAGATAGTAGAAAGAATCATTACTAAAAGTCCATGCAGTATGTTTTTTATCTGGCACTAGTGCAATGCTGCTGTTATAAAATGTCATAACCCTGTTTACCCCAGCTGCAATTAAATGTATTTCTGAAAATGCTATCTTATTAAGTTTTTCATCCAAAAATTCACAGGCATACGGAACTGTTTGCGGCAAAGATGGCATATCGCAATTCCAATAACCAAAGCCATCAATCTCAAATGTTCTTAGTAATGTTTGATCGAGCTGCATTGTTCGCTGCTTTCTTTCAAAAGCCAGTTGCTTTAATTGTCTGTCATTTGCTAAACTATCAAGTCTTTTATTTCGTGTTTCAACGTATTTATTTCGCAGTGTGATTAATTTATTCAACGCATCAATTTTACTATTCTCCGCCAACACCGCTTTGACAGCAACGGAATCTTTCAATATTATCATGTTTTCATTACGTGCATTTTGTTGTAGTGTTTTCAACTCTTCTTTATCCTGCGCTTTTCTTTGCGCTGCAACCTTTGTAAATTCCATTAATTTTTTTTGGTAGAGTTTTTCTGCAGCTTCAAAATCTTTGCCCTCCAAAACTGGTTTTACTTTATAACTTACAGTTTTGTTTTTTGTAGAGAAGACTGCCTTATATATTCCATTACCTGCACCTTTTTGTAAATCTACATTTTCCCATTCTGTTTTAGAATCTTCACCAACTGTTGCAACACTATGATCTGTTACTTCAAATTTTAGGTTATCGTAAACTATTAACTCTTTAAAACTTAATGGGTCTATTTCTATATTTATTATGGGGTTTATACCAGATGCTTTCTGTGGTGCAACTGGTTTAATATTTTGCTTCTCCCCATCAAAATTATCTTCTAAAAAAGCATTGCCAGACTGTTTTTCAGTGTTTTGGTCTAAAATAGGAAGCATACTTCCTGCTACAACAACATCTTCGAAAATGGGAGACATTTGTCCGGTAGAAATCACCTCATCTTTTCCTCTATTTATCCATTTCCCATTCAATGTATCCAGTCTGTATAAATTAGTATTTTTTTCTTTATTGGTACTCACTAAATTTAATTGCGGCTTTGCAGCCGGGTTCACTTGCAGCAATTCATTGTTTTGATAAGCCTTGATATCTATCATGGCGCTGCTTATAAACTTGTATTGCACACCCGCACTATCATAATTCATTGGTATGCCAGCAATGCTGTAATCAAATGCATCATTAAATTCTCTGGTTCTTATTTCAATATTACCTGTTACAATTTTTCCATTTTTATTCAGTAATGAATTTTTTGGAAAAATAATTATAGAACCATTTTTAGTAAATAAAGTATCACCAACTGTAGCATCAAACCTAAATTCTTCATAAGGCACATTTATACTTTTCATTGCAGGTTTTATTGAAGAGTTTATTTTGGTTTCGGCAATATTTTTTTGACTTTGCACTGGCTTGTCGCTGCTTATTTTATAAACAAAAAATATCAATATAATTATTGCTGCTATTGCTATTAAGCGCTGTATTATTTTTTTAGGTGCATTGGAATTTGTTGTGTCAGTCATTTTCTTTTCCAGCGCTGCCCAGTGTTTTTCAGATGATTGGTCGCTGAACAAATCATTGCTTTCTTTTTCTCTTAATAAATCGTCGAAATTTTTCATTTATTATATTTTATTAAGTGAATAAATATTGTTGTCAATTTCTTTTTTTAATAACCTTCTTGCCTCACTTAAATAGTATCTGCTTGTACCACCTGGTATTTTTAAAAGTTCTGCAATTTCTGTGTGGTTATATTCTTCATACACATAAAGGTTAAAAATCAAAGCAGCATTTTTTGGTAACTTATTGATAATGGCTTTTATATCAGCATTGGTCATTTTTGCAATTACGCCATTTTCTATTTGCGTATTATCAATAAAATCTTCATGGAGTAATTTGGTTTCTAAGGGTATTTTTTTTCTTAGATGGTCTATGCAGGTGTTTATTACAATACGTTTTATCCATGCGTTTATCTTTCCTTCTTCGGTATAAACTTTTATGTTTTTAAAAACCTTTATCATGGCATCATTATACATACTTGCAGATGTTTCTATATCATTGGTATATCTAAAACAAACTTTCATCATCTCTTTATAGCAAAGCAGGTACAATTGTTTTTGCATTAACTGATCCAGTTTTTTGCAGCCGTTAATAATATCAGATAATTCAGTAGTAGTCAATTTGTAGTTTTGGTTGTTTAATATATTAAACGTGTATTTTACTGCAAAGTGTTGGGTTTTTATAATATTTTTTAAAATAGATATTGATACACTTATTGATTCCCCACAAAAAATTAAAAAAGTAATAAACCGAAGCAAAGCTCTGGCGTTGCAGGAGTAGAATTTAGATAAACTTTACCCAATAGCAAATAAATGATTCCATGGTTTACGCCGAAGTTCAATCTCTCGTTCAAGAAATATCCCTATTCCACAATTTATTCAATAAAGCTAAACCGCCCAATGGCTTTAGCGAACTTCCCTCACTGCCGGGGGAGCGATGTGTGCAGTTCCTTAACGGCATACAGCACAGTCCCGCAAAAGGCGTGATAGACTGACTAAGGCCGGACAAATGCTGCACATAGCAGAAAAAAAGAAAAGCCCGTAAGTAATTCACGGGCTTTTAAATAAATATTAAGTATGCTTTAAAAATTACCAATCTACCTGGTTGGTAATTTCATTTTTTACCTGTGGGTAAATCCTTCTGTACAAATCTTCCAACACATCTTCTCTGCGTGGGCTGTTGAAATTATTATTGTTTATTGCGGCCCAATCGTTGTTGCTCAATGCACGTCTGTCGCCGGTGTAGCTGCCGCTTTCTTCCTGCCAGCGGTAGTTGTTGCTAAAGGTGCGGTAACTAATGGTACGGTTTGTTTTTATATCTCTAATGTTCATTTCCATGGCAGCGGTTGCATCAAAACTTTGGCGGCTAAGGTTAAGCGTTGCATACACCTTTTTATAAATAGCCTTGCCAGATGTGTCTTTACCTTCCTGCACATTAGCGCTTACCTGCCGCTGGTAATTGTATGTTATCGGGTAAGGAATGCTCATGTCTCTTAAACGCAAATCCACCACCCAATCAGGCAGCACATTATCTCTGCGTGCATCCCAGTCTGTAAAAAACCTTGCTGCATAACGGTCATAGCCATTGTTGTTTTGTAGTTCCCTCACCAGGTTTTCCTGAAAATACTGGTTGCTATAATTATAGCCTGTATTGCCCCATCCGCTGTTAAAAAAGTAAGAGTTATCTTCTACTCTGTTGATTACTATATTTACAATGGCATTTTCGTAAGCCTGCTGCATTTTTAATTTGCTGTCTTTATAAGAAGGTACATATCTATCTGTGCGCTTAAATAAAGTGTAGGCCCTCTTCGCATCTTCCCTGTTTTGCTTTGCTAAATAATTTTCTGCAGAACTGTACGTAGCTTCTGCAGCTGCCTGTTTTGTCTCCAACAATTCAGTACCAAAATATTGCGGGTTTACAATTTTAAAAGCAGCAGTATTATTTAATATAGCATTGTACGCATTTTGCAAGGCTTCGTATTCTTTAATGAGCAAATCAAAACGGTTAATGTCTTTGCTGCTGTTGTAGTTTTTTATTTTTGCAAGATGATCTATTTTTAAATTGCTGTATAAAATAGGAATTGCTGCAAGCGCATCATCATCATTTTTATCTTTGGCAAGTTTTTTTACTGCATCCTGCAAAGCACGGTCTGTATCGTTTCTCTCTAAATAAGTTTTACTGCTTCCGCAAGATGAGATAATGAAAACTATAAGAAGTGGAAGTATAAATTTTTTCATGACGCTGTATTTTGTATTATGCCTTTTAGCAAATTAAAATCCAAATAGCCAAACGTAAGTATCTTCGGGCATGTGTTAACTTAAATTTTGGTAAAAGTTTCAATTTTTGTTATTCAAATTCATAACTAATTTATCATTTCCCTATTTTCCATAACTTCATTTTTCCAAAAAAAACATTTATGCGAAAAACTTTTCTATCCGTAAAAGCAGGATTGCTGCTATTTATTATTACTCTTTCATTTAATGCCACTGCCCAAGATGCAGAGGGTTACCAAACACCACCAAAAGATATTGCTGACCTGTTGCTTGCAAAACCAACACCCAGTGTTAGTGTAGACGATAAAGGCGAGTGGATGCTGCTTAGCGAACGAAACAGTTATCCATCAGTGGAAGAATTAGGGCAGCCTGAAATTAGAGTGGCGGGGTTAAGGTTAAATCCAAATAATTTTTCGCCGAGCAGGCAGACGTATATCAACAACTTTTCTTTAAAAAATATAAAGACAAATAAGCTGCATCCAATAACTGGGTTACCACTAAATATGCTTGCAGGTAATGTGCAGTGGAACGATGACCAGTCAAAAATTTGTTTTACAAATACTACCGGCAGTAGGGTTGATCTATATGTTGTTGACGTAGCAACACATGTAGCAAAAAAAATAAATAAGCAAGCGCTAAACATTGCTTACGGTGCAGGTATAAGATGGTTCGATACAAATACCATCATGTATAAAACCGCTATCGTAGCACCATCCACGTTAATTAAAAAACCTATCACTCCGAAAGGACCAACTGTGCAGCAAAATATTGGTAAAGCTGCACCCGGCAGAACGTACCAGGATATGATTAAATCGCCGTACGATGAACAGGTTTTTGAGTTTATGGCAACCGCTCAAATGATGATGAACAAAAACGGAATAGAAACTAAAATTGGTAAGCCAACTATTTATTCTTCTGTTCAATTATCGCCGGATAAAAAATATTTGTTGGTAGAAACCGTTAAAAAACCATTTTCGTATTTAGTGCCCGCAGGTGGTTTTCCAAGTACTGTGGCTATTACTGACTTGGCAGGTAAAACCATAAAAGTATTGGCAGAATTACCAAGCACAGAAACTACTCCGTCGGGCAACGACAATATTCAAAATGTACCATCAGGTTACGAATGGAGGGATGATGAAGCGGCTACAATTGTTTGGTCTGCACCGCTTGATAGTGGTATCATAAAAACTAAAATGGAATTTCACGATGCTGTATATGCTTTACCAGCGCCGTTTACAGCGCAACCAAAAGAACTGTTCAAAACAAAGATGCGTTTTAGAGGTATTAATTGGGGTAATGAAACTTTTGCTTGGGTAACAGAAGCTTTGCAGGGCAAACAAACGGCAAGAATAAGCAGGTACAATACAGTTACAAATACAATGGAGACATTGTTTGAAAGAAATATTACAGATGCTTACGGAAACCCCGGGAGTCCTATAACAGAAAAAAATAAGTATAATAGAGATGTAATTAAAGTAACAAACAATGCACTGTTAATGAACAATCCGGTTGGTTCATCACCAAAAGGCGACCTTCCTTTTTTATCTAAGTTTGATCTTGGTACAAAAAAATCAGAAATGCTTTGGCGCAGCCAGGAAGGGGAGTATGAACAAGTGGTTGATGTGTTGGATGCAGAGAAATTGATATTGCTTACCCGCAAAGAATCACAAACAGCAGTGCCGAATTATTTTATTAAAAATTTAAAACTTCGCATGGCAGATGTTGCCATTACAAATTTTACAAATCCGTACCCCGCACTGGAAGGTGTTACAAAAGAAAAAATAAAATACAAGCGTGCAGATGGTGTTGATCTTACCGGTGATTTGTATTTGCCAAAAGGATATAATAAAGAGAAAGATGGTCCGTTGCCGGTTTTAATATGGGCGTATCCTCGTGAATTTAACAATGCTGCAGATGCTGCACAAATTCGTGGTAGCAAAGACAGGTTTACAACCATCAGTTGGGCAAGCCCAATATTTTATGTAACGCAAGGTTTTGCTGTATTAGATAATGCTGAAATGCCCATCGTTAGTACCGATACATCAAAAAAACCAAACGATAATTTCTTAGACCAGCTTCGTTTAAATGCAGAAGCCGCTATCAATAATTTAAGCGATATGGGCGTGGGAGATAGAAAACGTGTGGCAGTTGGCGGGCACAGTTACGGTGCATTTATGACGGCAAATTTGTTGGCACATACCAATCTTTTTAAAGCCGGTATTGCCCGAAGTGGTGCATATAACAGAACGTTGACACCTTTTGGTTTTCAGGCAGAAGACAGAACCTATTGGGAGGCACCACAACTTTATTTTGATATGAGTCCATTTAGTTATGCTAACAAAATAAAAACTCCTTTACTTTTAATACATGGAGAAATGGATGACAACCAGGGAACATTCCCCATAAACAGTGAGCGCTTATATGCTGCAGTAAAAGGAAATGGCGGCACTGTACGTTTTGTGTTTCTACCTTACGAAGCGCACAGTTATAGAGGCAAAGAGAATTTATTACACATGCTGTGGGAGCAAAATGACTGGTTGAAGAAATATGTGAAGTGATATTTGCTTCATAAAATGTAAAATGTAACAAGAACGAGCAGCTAATTACTTAATTAAAGTATCTATCATCGAAATATATTTATCGTTTTCAAATCATTTTATTATGTATAAAAAAGTTTGTGTTTTATTTGTTTTAATTATCTGTTGCGTGTCTACAAAAAAATTGTTTGCAGAGACAGTCCCATATCAATTTGAAAAGCAAAAGACAACGCTTAATTTTTCAGACAGCAACTTTAATGTAATAAATCGTTTATCAGTAAAGGAAATAGAAAAATTATCCGGCCGCAAATTAAATTTCAAAGAAAAAATTGCAATAAAGTTGTACAAATCAAACCCACAATTTTACAACAATTTTGTAGACTCTACTGACGAAAAAAAAATTGAGAAGAAGGCATTATGGGCAAAATGGCTTGGTATAGGATCGTTAGTCGGGTTATTTGTTCCGGTGGTTGGTTTGCTCTCTTTACCGGCAGCAATCATTGCTATTGTATTTGGAGCTTCTACAATTGATAAAGTGAAGAATAAAAGAAACTCCAGGCAGGGAATTATTTTTGGTATTATAACCATAGGAGTACTTTTGTTACTGGTCGCTCTTGTAGCTATTATAGTATCAGGGTTTGGTGTGCGGTAATTTTCATTTAAGTAATTTAATAAATAGATTATGTCTATTTAATCAATAATCTAAACAGTATATAACAAAATACTATCTCAAGTTTTTTAAGAGAATAATAATTTCATAGATTTAAAATGAGTTTAATAAACGAATTCGATTTTGCCAAAAATTATATACTTGAAAATGATGTGGTTTTACTTCGTCCCCTAAAGGCAGATGACGTAGATAATTTAATTTTGTTTGCTAGAAATGAACCAGACATATGGAAGTTTTCTCTGGTAGCTGTACAGGGGGAAGAAGGCTTACAAAAATATATACACACAGCAATAGAACAGAGAAATGCTGGAACGGAATATCCTTTTATCGTTTTCGATAAACGTACCGGGCAATTTGCAGGCAGTACAAGATTTTATGATATTCAAGTTGCCAATAAATCGTTACAGCTAGGTTATACATGGTATGGTAAAGCTTTTCAGGGCACTGGCCTTAACAAAAACTGTAAATTATTATTACTTCAATTTGCATTTGAAGAACTTGCAATGGAAAGGGTAGAATTTAGAGCAGACAACAATAATGAAAAAAGCAAAGCCGCTATGAACAGTATTGGCTGTGTAGAAGAAGGAGTTTTGCGAAGTCATTTACCTTACGGTTCAGGCGTAAGAAGAGACAGTATCATTTTGAGTATTCTAAAAAGCGAATGGGAAAACGGTGTAAAAGAAAAGCTGATCAAAAAGATCAGCCTTCTTAAAAAATAAATTTGCAAAAAGTTAATTTGGAATTTCTACTACCGTCCAGTTTTTATTTCGTCGGTTGTATAGCACGCTATAATCTTTACCATGTAGTAATCTGAATGTGCGAAAACCATTGTAGTCAGGCAATTTTATCCAGCCATATTGGTATATTTCAAATTTAAGAATGAATGACTCCCCGGCTTTAATGGTAGCAGGCTGATAGGTTTTTCCATCATCACTTAATTGTACCGTTTCATCTTTATTACTTTGTATTGATAGTGCGATCCAGGAAGGGTCCGCTTGCGGATCTGTTTGTGTATTGCCTTTATTGCCACCGGATGTTGGTGTTGGTGGCGGGGTATTATTTGTTTGGCTGCCACTATTTGCAGCCGTTGCAGAAGTGTTGGCCCTGGCTGCATTCCATCCACGGGTAATAGCAGCAAGCCTGTCTCTTTTTGCAGGGTGAGTAGCAGACGCTCTATCTGTACCAATTGCAGTCATCGCTGCAAGTGCATAAGCTAAACTTGCGCCCTCTTTTTGCAAAATATATCCCGAAAATGCATCTGCTTCAATTTCCGATGGAATGTTGCTACCTTGCCCACTTACAACATGGTTATAATAATGGTGCCCCATTTCGTGCGCCATAGTACTGATGCTCGCCCATTTTGTTTTTGCATAAGCATCTATATCTTCTAAAAAATTATTATCATACACTATAAACCTTTGCCCACGGGAAATAGTTGCGTAGGCATTTTGAATGCCGTTTTGCTCTCTTAAATTAAAATTTTCTTTCCATTGAATTATATCCAACATCGAATTAACTACTTCCTTGGCTTCGTAAACAGAACTAAAAGAACTTTTTAAAGAACGTGGTGGAATTTTATAACCACAGGGCGTTATTTTTTGTGCACTGGATAATGTAAATATTAACAGTAAAAAAATTGTAGTAAGTAGGGTACGGTAAACATGGTTGGATTGTTTGGATTGAAAAAGTACTTGCTCTTCAACTAAGATAATATTATATGCAACCTGTAAAATAAGTAAGACTGTTAAAAATATTTCTGTTGATTTTATAGCGATGCCTTGGGTTGTCAATAGATTTAAGCTAAATACTAACCGGTAAATTTATTGCCCGTCCAATAATAACCTGCTTCTTGCCATTAAGCAACTGCCCATTACACCCGCTTTTTCGCCGAGTTTAGATGTTACCAGTCTTGTATCGCTGCTTACAAGGTTCAATGCATATTTGTTTAAAGCACTTTTTATTGGTAAGCGAATATAGTCACCGGTTTCTGCCAATGCCCCACCTAGTATTACCAGCTCAGGGTTAAAAAGATTTATAAGAATAGCTAAACCCTTACCCATTTTTTCCCCAATTTCCGCTATTAATTCTATGCTTAAAGTGTCTTCTGTTTTTGCCGCTTTTACAATATCAGCCACACGCAAATCATCTATTACTTTTCCTTTTTTTGCTAGCGATGAACTTGAGCCCTCTTCAATTTTCTTTTTAAAATTTCTTATTAAAGCATTACCGGATGCTTCTGTTTCCAAACAACCTTTTTTGCCACAGTGACAAATTATCTCGTTGTTAAAAAAAGGAATATGACCAAATTCGCCACTAAAGCCAGACTTACCATAATATACTTTTCCATCGATAAGAATACCCAATCCAACTCCATAGTCCATATTTACAAACAGAACATTTTTTTCTTTACTTACTATGCCGCAACAAAATTCACCATAAGCCATTGCCTTACTATCGTTTTCAATAAAAGTCTTAATTCCAATTTCCTGTTCAATAGTTTGACTCAACGGTTCTTCATGAAAATGAAAAAAACTATAACTATAACCAGTGGTATGGTTCACCCTACCCGAAAGGTTTATGCCCAAGCCAAGTATTTTCTGTTTTTCTACAGGAGCATCTGCTATAAAAGACTGAACAATATCCATCAGTTCACGGTAAGATTCCGGTGAATTCTCCAATTTGTAAGGAATGTTTTCTTTAATCTCTACCAGATTTTTTTTAAAATCCATCAGGCCTAAATTGATAAAAAACTTTTTCATATCTACTCCTACAAAAAAACACGATTCTGCTACCAAACCATACAAACTTGCCCGTCTTCCTCCTGTAGAATCAACTTTTCCATAATCTTTTATCAGGCCGTCGTCTATAAGATCAGTAACAAGATTTGTTATTTTTGGTGCGCTTATGTTTAACTCTTTTGTAAGTTCTGCAATGGTAACGTTCCCCGTGGCATCAAAATAGTTTATAATCCGTCTTTTTAATAAGCGGTTTTTATATGCAACGCCTGATGCATTGTCTTCAGAAAATACTTCTATAATTAAATGTGATTCTGCCATGCTACAAGATATCCAATAAAAAATTTTAAAATATAATTTGTGGTAATAATAAATAAAATTTCTAAAAATCCACATCTAAATAAATTAATTTAAAAAGTTTGATGGTTTTAATAAAAATTATTGTTAATATTGGTATCTAATAGCAATATTTTATAAAAACTATTTTCACGATGGATACATCGATACCAGTAAAACTGACCGCAACTCCAAATACCATTAACCAATTAGTTGGTTATGCACATTTATATAAAAACGAATTATTGCAAAATATTCTACCATTTTGGTTAAGCAATAGTAGGGATGAAGAAAATGGAGGTTACTTTACTTGCCTAGATAGAGCTGGAAAAGTGTACGACACCGATAAATTTATGTGGTTGCAAGGCAGAGAAGTTTGGTGTTTTAGCTATATGTATAATAATGTAGCGCAAAAGCAGGAGTGGTTAGATATGGCATTGCACGGTGCAGCTTTTATGGAAAATTATGGCAGAGATGAAAACGGTGACTGGTATTTTTCCTTAACGGCAGATGGTAAACCGTTGGTGCAACCCTTTAATATATTCAGCGATTGTTTTGCTACAATGGCCTTTGCTGCTTTAGATAAAGCAACCCACAACGAGACTTACAAAAAAATTGCACTAGATACTTTCGAAAATATCATTCGCCGCCAGCATAACTGGAAAGGTAAATACAACAAAGCTTATCCGGGAACCCGTCAATTAAAAAATTTTAGTCTTCCGATGATTTTATGTAACCTCTCGTTAGAGCTGGAGCATATAATAGGTAAAGAAAGAGTGGACAGTTTTATTCCTACAGTTATCAATGAAGTGATGAATGTATTTTACCAACAGGAACTTGGGCTTATTTTAGAAAATGTGTATGAAGATGGAAGTATTTGCGACAGTTTTGAAGGAAGATTGTTAAACCCCGGTCACGCCATCGAAGCCATGTGGTTTATTATGGATTTGGGTAAGAGAATGAATGACGAAGCGCTTATAAATAATGCCTGCGAAATTATGCTCAACACAATTGAGTATGGCTGGGACAAAGAATATGGTGGTATTTTTTATTTTATGGATGTAAAAAACAATCCTCCTCAGCAGCTGGAATGGGATCAAAAATTATGGTGGGTACATGTAGAAGCCTTAGTAGCATTGGCTAAAGGTTATGCTTACACAAAAGATGAACGCTGCGCCACATGGTTTAAAAAAATACATGATTATACCTGGAAACATTTTAAAGACGAAGAACACGGAGAATGGTTTGGTTATTTAAATAGAAGAGGTGAAGTATTGCTTGATTTAAAAGGTGGAAAATGGAAAGGATGTTTTCATATACCTAGATCGTTATACCAAGTTTGGAAAACGTTGGAAAAATTATAAAAAGTATTGTCGCCCTGCACTTGTCGAAGCCGGTTTGTTTTGGTAATATCTCAATGTTTTGGTTTAATGACTTCGGCAAGTTCAGGTTGATAATATTAATTGCAAATGGAACATACAGTACGCAACTAAAAATTGGCAAATATTAATGCGAAAAATTTTACTTCCTATAATTACTATTTTATTTTTTGTATGCACTTTACAGGTGCATGCTCAAAATAAAATGCGCACACAGGTGTTGGTTATTGGTGGTGGTACTGGTGGTACTGCCGCAGGCATACAGGCTGCAAGGCTTGGTGTTAACACAATTATTGTAGAACCAAGTACATGGCTCGGTGGTATGATAAGTGCTGCAGGCGTAAGTGCAACAGATGGGAACCACAAATTACCATCCGGGCTGTGGAAAGAATTTAGAGATAAAATTTATATAGTCTATGGTGGTGCAAAAGCGGTAGAAACCGGCTGGGTAAGCAATACACATTTTGAGCCGCACGTAGCAGATAGTATTTTTAAAGCAATGGCTTTTGCCGAAAAAAAATTAAATGTTTTGTATAACTGGCAATTTGAAAAAGCCATTGTGAAAGCAAATAAAATAATTGGTGCCATTTTTAAAAATGCGAAAAATAATGAACTACAAATAACTGCCGATGTAGTTATTGATGCCACAGAAATGGGCGATGTAATGGCAAGTGCAAAACTGCCTTTTGATGTAGGCATGGAAGCTGAAAAAATAACCGGTGAAAAAGTTGGCGTTACAGCTTCTAATGATATTGTACAGGACTTAACTTATGTTGCTATCTTAAAAGATTATGGTGCTGCAAAAGATTGCACAATTGTAAAACCGGTTGGTTACGACCCATTAGAATTTGACGGTGCCTGTACAGATTATTACATAGATAAAAGTAAAGAAGCACCAAATGTAGATGCAAAAAAAATGCTTGAATATGCTAAGCTTCCACATGATAAATACATGCTTAACTGGCCAAGAAAAGGCAACGATACTTATTTAAATGTTGTACAGCTCAGCAATGAGCAAAGAAACATTGAACTTCAAAAAGCAAAACAAACTACGCTGCGTTTTACATACTTTATTCAGCAACAACTTGGTTTTAAAAATCTTGGTTTGGCAGATGATGAATTTCCGACAAACGATAAATTAGCAGTAATGCCTTATTATCGTGAGGGCAGAAGAGTAAAGGGTTTGGTACGTTTTACCATTAACAATATTGCAAAACCTTTTGCAGGAGATCCACTTTACCGCACAGGTATTTCGGTAGGCGATTATCCAATAGATCATCATCATAAAAAAAATGAAGCAGCACCGCAGCACTTAGAATTTTTTCCGGTGCCATCATACAACGTGCCACTCGGCGCTTTAATACCTCAAAAGTTTGATGGA
>Ga0335397_10003026_pt1 | contig 22762 bp, 20 predicted proteins | sample MAT04_FD_205740 | JGI IMG/M metagenome (GOLD analysis project Ga0335397, IMG submission 205740) | Freshwater microbial communities from Lake Fryxell liftoff mats and glacier meltwater in Antarctica - MAT-04 (spades assembly) (version 2) ... | reverse complement strand
CACCTGTCCTACCGGGGCGGCAAGGGCTCCTCCACCAAGCTGGCGCTGGTCGGCAAGGGCATCACGTTCGACTCGGGCGGCATCTCCCTCAAGCCGGCCGCGTCGATGGAGGAGATGAAGAGCGACATGGGTGGCGCAGCTGCCGTCATCGCCGCCGTCACCGCCATCGCCGAGCTGGGCCTGGCTGTCGACGTCGAGGCCTGGGTGCCGATGGCCGAGAACATGCCGAGCGGCACCGCAATCCGCCCGTCCGACGTGCTGACCTTCCGCAACGGCACGACCGTGGAGGTCAACAACACCGACGCCGAGGGCCGCCTGATCCTGGCCGACGCGATCGCCCGCGCCTGCGAGGACGGCCCCGACATCGTCATCGACGTCGCGACGCTGACCGGCGCGCAGCTGGTCGCCCTCGGCTCGCGCACCACCGGCGTCATGGGCAACGACGACGCCCTGCGCACCTCGATCGTCGACGCGGCTGGACGGGCCGGCGAGGCCTCCTGGCCGATGCCGCTGCCGCCCGAGCTGCGCAAGGGCCTGGACTCCGACATCGCCGACCTGGTCAACACCGGCCCGCGCGAGGGCGGCATGCTCACCGCAGGGCTGTTCCTCCAGGAGTTCGTGACCGAGGGCGTGCGCTGGGCCCACCTCGACATCGCCGGACCGGCCTACAACTCCGCCGAGCCGTACGGCTACACCCCCCACGGCGGCACCGGCGCTGCCGTGCGCACCTTCGTGCAGGTCGCCGAGGACCTCGCCGGCTGAGCACTGCCCCTCCCCGGTGATCCACCGCAGCATCGGCGTCCTCAGCGCGCTCGTCGGCACCTGACGACGGTGATGCTGCCGACGATCACGTCGGTTTCGGCGCGCGTCCCCTCAGTGGGGCTGTACGGGTGAAGCACCCGGTGGCGGCTTCAGGGCGGCTCCGGCCGCCGCCGATGGGGCAGGGACACCGCTCCCTGCCGCTCGGAGGCCCCGTGCTCGACCCGCTGCTCAGCCTGCTGGCCACCAAGGCCAAGACCGTCGCCCTGGTCGCCGGGACCGCAGTCATCACTGCCGGCGCCGTCGGCGGGAGCACCGTCGCTCTCCAGACCGTCAGCAGCAGCTCCCCCGCGTCCGAGGGGACCGCGGGCGAGCCGGAGCCGTCGCCGGTCGATCCGGGTGAGGCGTCCTCGCCCGAGCCCGCGCCCGCCGAGCCTCTGCCCACCGAGGTCAGCGAACCAGCTCCCTCCGACAGCCCGGCCCCCGACCCGCTGCTCCCGCCCAAGCCGGTCGAGGTTCAGCCGGTCGAGTCCGAGCCGGTCGAGTCCGGCCCGGTCGAGTCCGAGCCGGTCGAGGCGCCGCCGGTGGCCGCCCCGCCCGCCACCGACCCTGCCCCCGCCTTCGTCTGCGACCCCGCCAAGAACCACGGCCAGAACGTCTCGGCGTACGTCCGGTCGCTGCCCAAGGGCCCGGGCCGCGGCGCGCTGGTCTCCGCCGCGGCGCAGAGCGACTGCGGCAAGACGGTCGCGCAGGAGCCCGAGGTGGCGGAGCCTCCGGCGGAGGAGCCGGCGGCGCGTGAGGCGACCGTCGAGGCCCCCGCCGAGGACCAGGAGCCGGCCGCGACGACGCAGTCCACGCCGAAGAAGGTCACGCCCGCCAAGGAGCGAGGACCCAAGGCCAACCACGGCAAGGGTGGCGGCAAGAAGGACTGACAGCGTCCGCCGACGGTGCGCCCGCCTGCCCGCCTGCCAGTCTCGTTGAGGGGGGGCGGCCCGCCCGCGAGCACGGGCGGACGCCTCAAGCCTCGGGGACGCCGGTCTCGCCGGCGGCCTTGCGCTTGGCGGTCCACTCGCGCATGCGGGGCGGGTAGCCGACGGCCTTCACGTCGTACACCGGGATCGCCGTGCGCTTGCCGAAGCCGAACGCGGCCTTCGGCGACTCCACCCGGCGCCGGGTCCACTCGCCGTCCGCGGCCACGAGCACCAGCGTGGTCGCGGTCGTCCGGGTCTCCGGTTCGACAAAGCCCTCGACCCCGCGGCGGGTTCCGGCCCAGTGCTGCAGATGGTCGAGCTCCTCCGAGGAGGCTCCTCGGGTCGTGCCCGGGCGGTCTCGCCGGCTGGCCAGGCGGTCGCGCAGTCCCACGGTGCTCCCTGTCGTCGTGATCATCGTCTCGTGAGGGACGTCGTACGGGTGAAGTGCGGCCGCCCGGCCCGTGTCAGTGCTCACTGTCCGGGAACGGGCCGGGTGCAGACCTGCACCTGTCGGGTGAAAGGATGCCCTGCGTCGGCATCCGGGCGCCACCCGCCCGGCCCGATTGACCGACCGTCGTCCTGAGGAGATCCTGCAGTGACCCAGTCCACGTCCACCGGCACACCAGGCAGCGAGGTCGACCTCGTGATCCTCGGAGGGGGCAGCGGTGGCTACGCGGCCGCCCTGCGCGCCTCCGAGCTCGGGATGAGCGTCGTCATGGTCGAGAGGGACAAGGTCGGCGGCACCTGCCTGCACCGCGGCTGCATCCCTACCAAGGCATTCCTTCACTCGGCCGAGACGGTCGACGTGATCAAGGAGAGCGAGCAGTTCGGCGTCAACGGCACCTTCGAGTCCGTCGACATGCCCAAGGTCCTGTCGTACAAGAACAAGGTCGTCGACGGGCTGTTCAAGGGCCTGACCGGTCTGGTCAAGTCGCGCAAGATCGAGGTCATCGCCGGCAGCGGGAAGCTGGTCTCCCCCACTGCCGTCGAGGTCGCGCTCGAGGACGGCAGCAGCCGCACCGTCGAGGGCAAGCACGTGCTCCTGGCCACCGGCTCCTACGCGCGTTCGATCCCGGGGGTCGAGATCGACCACCAGCGCATCATCACCAGCGACGACGTGATCGACAAGGAGGACATCCCGGCCTCGGTGATCATCCTGGGCGCCGGTGCGATCGGCTGCGAGTTCGCCTCGGTGTGGCGCTCGTTCGGCGCGGAGGTGACCATCGTGGAGGCGCTGCCGCACCTGGTCCCGCTCGAGGAGGAGAGCAGCAGCAAGCTGCTCGAGCGCGCCTTCCGCAAGCGTGGCATCAAGCAGGAGCTGGGCACCCGCAGCGAGAAGGTCGAGGTCACCCCGAACGGCGTGCAGGTGACGCTGGAGGGCGGCAAGCAGCTCGACGCCGAGCTGCTGCTCGTCGCCATCGGGCGCGGGCCGGTCTCAGCCGACCTGGGCTACGAGCAGGTCGGCGTCACGCTGAACCGCGGGTTCGTCGAGGTCGACGCCTACCTGCAGACCAGCGTCCCGACCATCAGCGCCGTCGGTGACCTCATCCCGACGCTGCAGCTGGCCCACGTCGGCTTCGCCGAGGGGATCCTGGTCGCCGAGCGCCTCGCCGGTCTCGCCGTCACGCCGATCGACTACGACGGCGTCCCGCGCGTCACCTACTCCTCCCCCGAGGTCGCCTCGGTCGGGCTGACGACGGCCCTGGCCAAGGAGCGCGGCTACGACGTGGTGGAGGCGACCTATGACCTGGCCGGCAACGGCAAGGCCCGCATCCTCGGCACGGCCGGTGCCGTGAAGGTCATCGCTTCGAAGGACGGCCCCGTGCTGGGCGTCCACATGGTCGGCGAGCGCGTCGGTGAGCTCATCGCCGAGGCGCAGCTCATCACCAACTGGGAGGCGCTGCCCTCCGAGGTCGCCCAGCTGCTCCACCCGCACCCCACCATGTCCGAAGCCGTCGGCGAGGCCCACCTCGCGCTCGCCGGCAAGCCCCTCCACAGCCATTCCTAGGAGCCCTCACCCCATGGCCGTCTCCGTCACCATGCCCCGACTCGGCGAGAGCGTCTCCGAGGGCACCGTCACCCGCTGGCTGAAGAAGGAGGGCGAGCGCGTCGAGGCCGACGAGCCCCTGCTCGAGGTCTCGACCGACAAGGTCGACACCGAGATCCCCTCCCCCGCCTCGGGCATCGTCAGCTCGATCAAGGTCCAGGAGGACGAGACCGTTGAGGTCGGCGTCGAGCTGGCCGTGATCGACGACGGCGCCGGGGGCGGTGGCGAGGCGGCGGAGCCGGCCGCCGAGCCTGAGGCGGCTGCTGAGCCGGAGCCCGAGCCGACCCCTGAGCCGGAGCCCGAGCCGGAGCCGACCCCGGAGCCGACCCCGGAGCCGGAGCCGGAGCCGGAGCCGACCCCCGAGCCCGAGCCCGAGCCGGCGGCTGAGGCCACGCCCGCCGCCGCGCCGCAGGCGGCCCCCGCCGCGGCCCCGGCAGCGTCGGGCGACGGCGGCCCCGAGGGGGCCTACGTCACCCCGCTCGTCCGCAAGCTCGCCAACGAGCACGGCGTCGACCTCGGCAGCCTGCAGGGGACCGGCGTCGGAGGCCGCATCCGCAAGCAGGACGTCCTGGACGCCGCCGAGCAGGGTGGCGCTGCAGCCGCTCCGGCGGCGGCCGACACCTCCGCCTCCCCGCGTGCGGAGATCTCTCAGCCGGCGAAGGACACCTCGGCCCCCGCTCCCGCCTTCGTCGACCAGGCCGTCAAGGCCGCTCCGACCACCCAGGTCCGCGGGCGCACGGAGAACATGAGCCGGCTGCGCAAGGTCATCGCCCAGCGGCTGACCGAGTCGCTCCAGACCAGCGCGCAGCTCACCACGGTGCTCGAGGCCGACGTCACCAAGATCGCCCGTCTGCGACAGGCGGCGAAGGCCGACTTCGAGGCCCGCGAGGGCACAAAGCTGTCCTTCCTGCCCTTCTTCGCGCTCGCCACGGTCGAGGCGCTCAAGGCTCACCCGGTGCTCAACTGCAGCATCGACGAGGCGGCGGGGACGATCACCTACCACGAGGCTGAGCACCTGGGCATCGCGGTGGACACCGACCGGGGGCTGCTCGTCCCGGTCATCCAGGGCAGCGGCGACCTGAACCTGGCCGGCATGGCCCGCAAGATCGCCGACCTGGCTGAGCGGACCCGCACCAACCGGGTCACGCCGGACGAGCTGGGGGGCGGCACCTTCACGCTCACCAACACCGGCTCGCGGGGCGCGCTGTTCGACACCCCGATCATCAACCAGCCGCAGGTCGGCATCCTCGGCACCGGCGCGGTCGTCAAGCGCCCCGTCGTGGTCAACGACGCCGAGCTCGGTGAGGTCGTGGCGATCCGCTCGATGGTCTACCTCGCACTGACCTACGACCACCGGATCGTTGACGGCGCAGATGCCGCCCGCTTCCTGGTCACGGTCAAGGGGCGGCTCGAGGACGGCGACTTCGCGGCCGAGCTGGGCCTGTAAGTCCCTCCGCGTACGCCGAGGGGCGGTCACCAAGAGCGGTGGCCGCCCCTCGGCATGTCCGGGCCGCACGTTGCGCCGTCCGGGTGCATCTCGCCGGTTTCCGGCAATCTGCACTTGTGGTGCAAGGATGTTACGAGGTAGGCAAAAGGCCCCACCGATCCTGGAGCCTGCATGAGATCCGTCACCACCCGCCGATCGACGGTCGTCGCCGCCGTCGCCGCCGGAGCCCTCAGCCTCACGACGCTCGGCGCGGCGCCCGCCGTCGCCGGCCCCTTCAAGGCCCCGGCAGCCAAGGCGCTGGCCGTGTCGCTGTTCCCGACCGACGACCTCACGGTCCGGGACCGGGGCCAGCGCACCGGGCTCCGCGTCGACCTGCCGACCGAGGACTGCGGGGCGGTGGTCGTCTGCGGGCTTGTCGACCGGCTCAACCAGCTCGACGGCTTCGACCTCGACCCGCGGCTGGCGCTGCGCTTCGACCGGCCCGTCAGCGCGGCGACCGTCGCGGCCGCGACAACCGTGGAGCAGGTGGGCGGCGGCAAGGACAAGCAGTCCACCGGCGTCGACCGGGTCGTCTACGACGGCACCACCAACACCTTCTACGCCCACCCGGCCGAGCAGCTGCGGCCCGGGACGACCTACCGCCTGCGCGTGATCGGGCGCGACCTGCGCCAGGCCCAGACGACGTTCACGACCATGTCCGCGACCGACGGGCTGCTCGACCTCCGCGCGCAGGTCGACAGGCGCGACGCCGGTGGCCTGACGGTCGACGCCGTCGTCCCGGCGGCCGGCACGACCGTCGAGTACCTCCGAGACACGGGGACCGGCTCCCTGACCGCAGGCGCGGTGCCCAGCGCGATCACCGCCGGCTCGTACGTCTTCGGCTCCTTCACCTCGCCGTCCTGGCTGCGCGCCGATCGCACCATCGAGCAGACACCCACGCGGGACAGCGGCCCCGCGGTCCTGGGCGAGCAGGAGCTGCCGTTCCTGCTGGTGCTCCCGCCCGGTCAGGCCCCTGCCGGCGGCTGGCCGGTCGCGATCTTCGGTCATGGCTTCACCGGCGCGGCGAGCAACGTCCTGCTCGCCGCGGCGGCCAACACCGCCGCCGGTGTCGCGACGATCTCCACGCACGTGGTCGGCCACGGCTACGGACCCGGCAGCCAGTGGCGCGTGACGACCGCCACGGGCACGAAGACGATCCCCGCGCTGGGTCGCGGCGTCGACACCGACGGTCAGCCCGGCATCAGCAGCACGGACGGCTCCTCCACCTCGCCGTCGGGTGCGGCGCAGGCCATCGGCAGCCGGGACGCCCTGCGGCAGACCGCCGCTGACCTCATGACGCTCCTGCGTGCCGCGGGCTCGGACGAGGACGAGGTCGACCTGCGCGCTGGGGGTGTCTCCTACTTCGGCCAGAGCTTCGGTGGGATCTACGGCACCATGCTGGCCGGCGCCGAGCCCGACGTGGCGCGTGCGGGCCTGAACGTCCCCGGCGGCCCGATCAGCGAGATCGTGCGACTCAGCCCGAGCTTCCGCCCGATCCTTCAGCAGAATCTGTTCTTCGCGGGCCTGCTCAACGGAGGCACCGCCGGGTTCACCGAGTCCCTTCCGCTCCGAGGTCAGGCCCCGGTCCTGGCGCCGGCCGATGGCGCACTACCGATCCAGGAGTTCATCGCCGGCACGACGTGGCTGAACCGGTCCGGCAGCCCGGAGACCTTCGCTCCGCTGCTCCAGAACGAGCGCGTGCTGTTCCAGATTGCCCGGGGCGACCAGACCGTGCCGAACCCCACGTCGTACACGTTGCTCGACGCCGGTGACCTGTTCGACCGGGCGTCGCTCTACCGCAACGACCTGACACCGCTGCGGGTGGCCAACCCGCACAGCTTCCTCCTCGCGCTGGGGACGCCCTTCGGGACCGCCGCCCTGCAGGGACAGACGCAGATCGCGACGTTCCTGACGACGGGTCAGACCATCGACCCGGACGGCTCGGACCCCGTCTGGGAGACCCCGATCGCCGAGCCGAGGATCCTGCTCACGACGGGCTTCTGAGCGGCGTAAGACGCAGCCTCACGACCGCACCTACCAGAGGGCGGTCACCCCACGGGGTGGCCGCCCTCCGGCGTGCCACGATCGAGACGTGACCCAGCTCGGCCACCTGACCCACCTCGCGCTCGAGCCCGCCGCCCTCGACGCGCTCGTGGCCCTGTCGCTGACCCCCTGAACGGCACCGGCCGCCGAGGTCGGGCAGGATCGGGCCCATGAAGATCGGGATCACCGGCGCGTCCGGACTCATCGGCACACCCCTCGTCTCCTCGCTGCGCCAGGACGGCCACGACGTCGTCCGCTTCGTCCGCGGCCGCGCCGACGCGGTGGACGAGCGCGGGTGGAACCCGGCGTCCCGACGCCTCGAACCCACGGCCGTCGCCGACCTCGACGCCGTCATCCACCTCGCCGGTGCGGGCGTCGCGGACAAGCGCTGGACGACGTCGTACAAGAAGACGGTGCTGCACAGCCGGGTCAACGGCACGACCGCCGTCGCCCAGGCGGTGGCCGCCGCGCACGCCGACGGCCAGGGCCCGAAGGTGCTGCTCTCGGGCAGCGCCGTGGGCTGGTACGGCGACACCGGCGACCGGCTGACCGACGAGACCGGGCCGACCGGCGAGGGGTTCCTGGCCGAGGTCTGCCGCCAGTGGGAGGCCGCGACCGCACCGGCCGAGGCCGCAGGGGTGCGCGTCGCCCACCTACGCACCGGCATCGTGCTGTCCGGCGCGGGCGGCGCCCTGGCCAAGCAGCTGCCGATCTTCAAGCTCGGCGCCGGAGCCCCGCTCGGCAGCGGCCGGCAGTGGAACAGCTGGATCAGCCTGCGCGACGAGATCGCCGCCATGACGCACCTGCTGACCGCCGACGTCTCCGGGCCGGTGAACCTGGTCGGCCCGAACCCGGTGACCAACAAGGAGTTCACCAAGACGCTCGGGAAGGTCGTGGGGCGCCCGACGCTGCCGATCGCCGTGCCCGGGTTCGTGCTCAAGGCCGCGCTGGGGCAGTTCGCCGAGGAAGGCGTGCTGATCGGACAGCGGCTGCAGCCGTCTGTCCTGCAGCGCAGCGGCTTCACCTTCGCCCACAGCGACGTCGAGTCCGCCCTCCGCGCCTCGCTGTAGCGAGGGCCCGCCGCACCCCGGCCGCGGGTCACGCCGGGGTGAGGGACAGGAGCTGCCAGCCGGCTGCGGCGCGCATGAGCTCCACCACCCAGCCGGTGGAGCCGCGCTCCGCGGCCCGGGACACGACCTGGCCTGCGGCGTCCCGCACCTCGTACGCCGCGAGGACGTCGACGACCCGCAGCTGCGCGCGACCGCCCCCGACCGAGCGCACCTCGACGTCCCGGACGGTGTGCCGCAGCCCGTGAGCGGTGCGGCCCGCCGCCGCGAGGGCCTCGACGGCCCGCGTGTCCGCGGCCAACCCGGCTGACCCCGGAGCCCAGACCGCGGCGAGCTCCGCCGGGTCTGCCGCGGTGAAGGCCCGTGCGCGGGCGTCGTCGAGGCCCTCGAGCAAGACAGCCCAGTCGACGCCGGCAGCGGTCGAGGCAGTGGCCGTCGGGACCGGGGTCGAGGACGGGGCAGCGGCCGGGTCAGGGACCGCCACCCCGGCCTTCGCGGGCGCGGCACTCGGCGTCTGCAGCGGGGTCACGGCCGCAGCAGCCGGCACCTCACCACGTCCCGACACCCATCCGATGACGGCAGCGAGCAGGACCAGAGCCCCGAGGGCGCCAAGGGGCACGGCCTGCCGCGGCAGTCGCCGACGGGCACGGGGCGCTGCCGGGACAGGTGGCGCGACGCGGACGACGTGGGTCTCCCGAGGCGGCTCGTGGACCGGAGGTCCGCCGGTGAGCCGGACCGGCGCGGCGGCGTGGGACCGGCGCAGCAGGGAGGCGAACGCCGCTGCCCCGGGCCGCGACGCCGGGTCGACGGCCAGCCCCGCCTCGACCGCGGCGACCAGCGCCCGCGGGGCCGTCGGGGCGAGCAGCCCGAGCGGCGCGCGCTGCCCGGCCACGGCGGCGTCCAGCACCGCAGCGGGGCTGTCGCCGTCGTGCGGCGGCGTACCGGCCAGCAGGTGATGGCAGACCGCTGCCAGCGCCCACACGTCGGAGGCGGGATCGGGGTCCGCTCCCGCGGCGACAGCAGGGTCGACGTACTCCGCGGTGCCGTCGACCGTGGCCAGGCGCTCGCCCGCCACCCGGGCCACACCGAGATCGGCCAGCAGGGGCATGCCGTCAGCGGTGAACAGGACGTTGGCGGGCGACACGTCACCGTGCACCAGCCCGAGCCCGTGGGCGGTCGCGAGCGCGGAGGCCAGGGGCGCGGCGATGGTGACGACCTCGCCGGCGTCGAGGCAGCCGCGGCGGGCCAGCAGCCCGGCCAGCGAGCCGCCGGGCGCGTGGTCGAGCACCAGGACATCCCCGACGACGTCCCGCAGGCGCACGACGAACGGCGTGTCGAGCGTCCGCAGCAGCGTCGCCTCGCGCCGCAGCGCCTCGAGCGCCGCTGAGTCCGCGCCCTCCCGCAGCCGCTTGAGCGCCACCGTGTCGCCGGAGGCGAGCTCCCGGGCCCGCCAGACCTCGCCGGTCGCCCCGAAGCCGATCAGCGCCTGCACGTCGTAGCCCTCGAGGTCCCACACGTCGCTCACACGACGAGCCTGGACCCGACAGACCCCACGAGCCGGGTTGTCCACAGCCCGATCTCCGGCAGCACGAGCCGGGCCGGACCACCCGCGCGGCACTAGGCTGCGCCGGTGCCTGAGGTCGTCGTCGTCGGAGCCGGACTCGCGGGCCTGGCGTGCGCCCGCCACCTGTCCCGGGCGGGCGTCGAGGTGACGGTGCTCGAGGCCGAGGACGTCGTCGGGGGTCGGGTCCGCACCGACGTCGTCGACGGGATGCTGCTCGACCGGGGCTTCCAGGTCCACAACACCGGCTACCCCGAGGCGCAGCGCGTGCTCGACCACGAGGCGCTGGACCTGCGGACCTTCACCGCGGGCGCGCTGATCCGCTACGGCGACCGGCTGCACCGGGTCGGCGACCCCCGCAAGGCGCCGACGTGGGCCCCCGGCACCGTTCTGTCGCCGATCGGGTCCCTGAAGGACAAGGTCCTGATCGCCAAGCTGGCGGCCGAGGCCGGTCTACACTCCCCCGACACGCTGCTGTACCGACCCGAGACCACCACCTACGACGCGCTGCGCGCCCGCGGGCTGTCCGACACGGTCATCGACCGGTTCTTCCGGCCGTTCCTGTCCGGGGTGTTCCTGGAGGACCGGCTCTCCACCAGCAGCCGCTTCTTCGACCTGGTCTGGCGCTCGTTCGTCCGCGGGTCGCAGTGCGTCCCGGCGGGCGGCATGGGCGCCATGCCGGCGCAGCTCGCGCGCGGCCTGGACGTGCGGCTGGCGACGCCGGTGGACCGCGTCGCCGCCCGCGAGGTCCGCACCGGCGGCGAGCTGCTGACGCCCCGGGCAGTCGTCGTCGCGACCGCTGCGCCCGCCGCTGGCCGGCTGCTGCCCGGGCTCGACGTCCCGGCGGGGAGCAGCGTCACCACCCACTACCACCTGGCGTCCGAGCCGCCCGTGCGTGAGCCGGCGATCGTGCTCGACGGGGAGGGCAGCGGTCCGGTCGCCAACACGGTGGTGCTCACGAACGCTGCCCCGTCGTACGCTCCCGGCAGGCACCTGATCTCGAGCAGCGTGGTGTCCGGCGACGCCTCCGAGCCCGCTGTCCGGGCGCACCTGTCCCGGCTCTACGGCGTGGACACCGCCGGCTGGGAGCACGTCGCCGGCTACGACGTACGGGACGCGCTGCCCGTGCAGGGCCCGCCGATGGGCCGGTTCCGCAAGGCGGTGCGGCTCGAGCCCGGCCTGTACGTCTGCGGGGACCACCGCGACTCCTCCTCCATCCAGGGCGCGCTCGTGTCCGGTCGCCGCGCGGCAACGGCCGTGCTGGCGGAGCTGCGGTGAGCCAGGTCCTCGCGATCGGCGGCGGGGGCTTCACCCAGACCGCGCGGTACGCGCTGCAGCCCGGTCCGCTGGTCGAGCACGCCCTGTCCCTCAGCGGCAAGGACGCGCCGCGGGTCTGCGGGCTGTTCACCGCCACCGGTGACGACACGGCGCGGATCGCCGCCTGGTACTCCGCCTGGGCCGCCCGCCCGGAGCGGGCCAGCCACGTCGCGCTGCTCCCGATGCCCAACGTGGACGACCTGCGCGCCCACCTGCTGGCGCAGGACGTCGTCTTCGTCGGGGGCGGGTCGGTCGCCGGGCTGATGGTGCTCTGGCGGCTGCACGGCCTCGACGCAGTCCTGCGCGAGGCGCACGAGGCGGGCGTCGTGCTCTGCGGCGTGAGCGCCGGTTCGCTGTGCTGGCACGTGGGCGGGACCACCGACTCGTACGGCCCGGAGCTGCGGCCCTGGACCGACGGGCTCGGCCTCGTGCCCGACTCGAACTGCCCCCACTACGACAGCGAGGCGCGCCGCCGCCCGCTCTACCAGCGGTTGGTCGCCGACGGCGCGCTACCGCCCGGCTACGCCGCGGACGACGGCGTCGGGCTGCACTACGTCGACGGCGTCCTTCGCGAGGCGGTGCGCGACCGCGACGGCGCGTCAGCCTGGCGCGTCGACCGGGACGGGGAGACGCGGGTCGCGGCCCGGCTGCTCGGCTGACGGACGCGCCAGTGCGCTCGGCCACCAGACCCGGTCGCCGATCTGCAGGGTCAGCGCGGGCACGAGCAGCGAACGCACGATCAGCGTGTCGAGCAGGACGCCGAAGGCGACGGCGAACCCGAGCTCGGCCAGGAACACCAGCGGCAGCACGCCCAGCACGGCGAAGGTCGCCGCGAGCACCACACCGGCGCTGGTGATCACGCCGCCGGTGACCGCCAGCCCCTTGAGGGTCCCGGCGCGGGTGCTGCCCAGCCTCTGCGTCTCCTCGCGGACCCGCGTCATGAGGAAGATGTTGTAGTCGATGCCGAGCGCCACGAGGAAGACGAACGCGTACAGCGGGAACGACGAGTCGGCGCCGGCGAACCCGAACACCTCGTTGAAGAAGAAGGCGCAGACCCCGAGCGTGGCGAGGTAGGACAGCACCACGGTGGCGATGAGCATCACCGGCGCGACGACGGCCCGCAGCAGCAGTCCGAGCACGATCAGGATCATCACGAGGATCAGCGGGATGATCACCACGTTGTCGCGCTGAGCGGCCGTCTGGACGTCGAGGTTGACCGCCGTGAAGCCGCCGACGACCGCGTCCGGGTCGGCCGCGTCGACCGAGGTGCGCAGGCGGCGCACGACGTCCTGCGCCTCGGTCCCGTCACCCGCGACCGACAGGGTGGCGTTGAGCAGCACCCGCCCGTCGACGACCAGCGGCGGACCGCCGGGGGCCTCGCTCTGCGTCACGACCTCGGCGACGTCCGGGTCGGCCGACAGCACCTGCGTGAGCTGCTCGGTCGCGTCTGCCGCGCCGATGACCACGACCGGGACCCCCGACCCGGCCGGGTAGTGCGCCTCCACGACCGCCTGACCCGCCACCGACTGCACCTCGGTGGTGAACGTGTCCTCCTGGCTGATGCCGCTGGCCGACAGCTGGGTCGCGAACAGCGCGAGCACCACCAGGCCACCACCGGTCAGCAGGGCTGTGCGCCGCGGGCGCCGACCGACCGTCGCAGACACCCGCCGCCACAGCCCGCTGCCCTCCTCGTAGAACCCGGTGAACGTGGGCACCCGGGGCCAGAAGACCCGCCGCCCGACGAGCACGAGCAGCGCCGGCAGCAGCGTGATCATCGACAGCACGGCGGCGACGATCCCGAGGGCGGCGACCGGTCCGAGACTGCGGTTGCTGTTGAGGTCCGAGGCGAGCAGGCACAGCAGCCCGAGCACGACCGTGCCGCCGGAGGCCAGGATCGCCGGGACGGCGCCGCGCCAGGCGACCCGCATGGCGTCCCACGGGTGCTCGTGGGTATGCAGCTCCTCGCGGTAGCGCGCGATCAGCAGCAGCGCGTAGTCGGTGCCTGCGCCGAACACGAGCACGGTGAGGATCCCCTGGCTCTGACCGCTGAGCACCAGCACGTCCTCGCGGGCGAGCAGGTAGATGACCGCCGCCGCGAGGGAGAAGGCCAGCGCCACCGACAGCAGCGGCAGCGCCCACAGCCACGGGCTGCGGTAGACCACGAGCAGGATGACGATGACCACCGTCGCGGTCGCGAGGATGAGCGTCGAGTCGATCGTGCCGAAGACCTCGAACAGGTCCGCCGACAGTCCACCTACCCCGGTGACGTAGGCGTCGAGCTCAGGCCGGTCGACCAGGTCGCGGAGCTCTTGCACGACGACCGGGATCTCCTCGACGTCAGCGCCGTCCAGGAGCAGGAAGAGCTGGACGGCCTGGCCGTCCTGCGACGGGATCGGCGGGGACACCGCGCCCCTGGTGACACCGAGCTCGTCGATCCGGGAGGCGTCCTCGGCGACCAGCTCGAGGTCCTCCTGCGTCAGCCCGCTGGTGCGCTCGTAGACCACGATCGTCGGCAGGGAGTCGGAGTCGCCGAAGCCCTCCTGCAGCTCGAGGGCCTGCGTGGCCTCGGCGCTGACCGGGAGGAAGGAGGTGTTGTCGTTCTGCTGCACCTCGGCCAGCCGGCCGCTGAACGGGCCCGCGACGCCGCCGATCACGCCGACCCACAGCAGCACGACCAGCAGGGCGATCAGCCGCGGCCGCCGGCGACGTACGGGCTTGGAGCCTGTCAGCTGCTCAGACGGGGACACGGTGGGCTCCAGGCGCTAGCGTGATCGACAACCATCTCGGTCGCCGAGCAAACTATCGCTGTCACCGAGCAGGTGCCCCGGCCGTCGTAGCCTGAGCGGCATGGACGTGCGGCGGCTGGGACTGGTGCCCTACGAGCAGGCGTGGGCGCTGCAGCAGCAGCTGCACGCCGCGGTGGTCGCCGGCGGACCTGACGTCGCGCTGCTGCTGGAGCACCCACCCGTCTACACGGCCGGCAAGCGGACCGATGTCTGGGAGCGGCCGGTCGACGGCACCCCCGTCGTCGACGTCGACCGCGGCGGCAAGATCACCTGGCACGGACCCGGCCAGGTCACCGGCTACCCGATCGTCCGGCTGGCCGACCCCATCGACGTCGTGGCCTACGTCCGGCGCCTGGAGCAGCTCCTGATCGACGTCTGCGCCGAGCTGGGCCTGGCGACGACCCGGGTCGACGGCCGCAGCGGCGTGTGGACGCCGGACGGCGCCTGCAAGGTCGCCGCGATCGGCATCCGGGTCGCCCGCGGCGTGACGATGCACGGCTTCGCGCTCAACGCCGATCCGGACCTGAGTGCCTACGACCGGATCGTGCCCTGCGGGATCGCTGACGCGACGGTCACCTCGCTGTCGCGCGAGCTCGACCGCGACGTGCCGGTGGACGAGGTGCTCCCGCTGCTGGAGGTCCTCCTGCCGGGGCTGTCAGCGGTGCCGGCTGCCTGACATCCGGGTCGGCACGGCGTACGACGTCGAGCCGGCGCTCGCGGTCTGGCGGGCGGCGCACGTCGCGGCGAGCCAGCCCCCCGGCCAGGGGCGCACCACCGCCGCCCGAAGTCGGCTGCGCTCCCCCACGGCACTCCTGCTGGTCGCCGGGGAGCCCGTCGTCGGGATGCTCCTCGTCGAGCTCGTGGCGAAGCGGCTCGAGGTGACCATGCTGCTCGTGACCCCCGACCACCGTCACGCGGGTGTCGCCCGCGCGCTCGTCGACGCGCTGCTCGCCCGGTTCCCTGCGGTGTCCGCCTGGTCGACCGCGCCGGAGGCGTACGAGGCACTCGGGTTCGTCCGCACCGGCCGGACGCACGGCGACGAGGTGGAGCTGGCCACGGGCTGATCCCACCTGAGCCCGGTGACCTCCTTGAGTCGGGACGTGTTCGGGCCGATGCCCGGGTGGAGGCCACGGGGGGCGCAGCATGGGGCAGATCGATCCGGACGAGGCGGCGGGACCTGGCTCGCCGGCGCTTCCGACCGGCGGCGTGCACCGTGTCGCGCCCAGCCGCAACCCCTTCGGTCGGCACGGATGGTGGTTGGCATCAGCCGTGCTGGTGAGCCTGAGCGTCCTGGTCCTGGCCGTGCTGCACAGCGCCCGCGCGGTGAACAGCGCCGACCGGGCCGAGCGCGACGGGGCCCTCGCCCGCAGCGCCCACCAGGTGGCCGACGGGGTCCTGCTGGACCTGCTCGACGCGCAGACGGGCCAGCGGGGGTTCCTGCTGACGGGCGACCGCGGGTTCCTCCTGCCCTACGAGCGCGCCGTCGCGTCGCTGCCCGGGCGCCTCGCGACGCTCGCGGAGCTGGCCGGACCCGACCAGCAGCGCTCCGCGGCCACCGTCACCTGGCTCGCCGGTCGCACGCTCGACGAGCTCGCGGCGAGCACCGCCCTGCGCGACGGGTCCAGCGCTTCTGCCGCCGCCCTCGTCGCAACCGGCCAGGGCACGCCCGTCATGGACCAGATCCGCGCCGAGGCCGACGCCCTGGTCGCCGCCACCGACGAGGCCGCCCTCGCCTCCTCCGTGTTTGCCGACGGCGAGCGCACCGTCGCCCAGCGCACCGTCGTCGCCGCCGCGGTGTTCCTGGCCGGCAACCTGCTCGCGCTGCTCGTCGTGCTCCGTCAGCGAGGTGCGTGGGAGCGCCAGCGCGAGGCGCTCCTGCGGGACCTGGAGACCCTGGCCTCGCGCGATGCCCTGACCGGCCTGTTCAACCGACGCCTGCTGCACGAGCGCCTCGAGCTGGCGGTGGCGCGCAGCCTGCACTCGTCCACGCGGTCCGGCGCCGACACGGCCACCGACGTCGCCGTCGCCTACCTCGACCTCAACGCGTTCAAGCCGGTCAACGACGAGCTCGGTCACGACGTCGGGGACAGCGTCCTGAAGCAGCTCGCGGGGCAGCTCACGGGGAGCATCCGGTCCGGCGACACGCTCGCCCGGGTCGGGGGCGACGAGTTCGTCGTCGTCATGGAGGACGTCTGCGGTGAGCTCGACCTGGAGGCGGTACGGCTGCGCCTGGTCGGCGCCTGCACGCTGGCGGTGCCGGGTCTCGCCCGGGGAGGTGGCGCGGTCGGCGCCGAGCACCAGGTCACCGCCAGCATCGGGGTCGCCACCCTGCGCGGGGTGCTTGCTCCTACCGGGCCCGGCGGCGCCGGTCCCTCCCACGCCGACGTCACCGACGGAGCGTCTCGACTGCTCGCTGCGGCTGACGCCGCGATGTACGCCGAGAAGCGCGCCCGGTCGCCCCTCGCCCGCGTCGGGCCCGTCCCGATGGTCGCTGCCGGTTGCGGCCCCTGAGCGAGCGCGCGCCGCGGCTCACCCCAGCTGCGGCGCGAGGTGGGACCGGTCCAGCACCTGAGGCTCGTTGACGATGCGGAGGTCCATGGCTGGACCGCACGTGTCAGCCTGCAGGGATGCGGGAAGCAGGTGGGGTTGACGAGCTGTCCGGGCCGGGGCAGGACCAGGCCCCGGGGATCCGTCCCCGGCACGTGCTCGTGGTGCTGCTGCTGGGTCTGCTTGTCGCGGGCCTGGTCGCCGACCTGCGCCGCCACGAGCGCGAGCTCGACGAGCTGCTCCGACAGATCGCCTCTGCCGAGCAGGTCATCCGCGCGTCGCAGGCCAGCCTGGCGTCGCTGACCGACTACCAGTCGGCCTTGCTGGTCCGGGCCGACGCCCCGCCCGCCGCACGGGCCGCGGCGTACGACAACCTGGCCCGGGACGCGGCGCGGTGGGCCCCGCAGGTACGGGCCGCAGGACAGCAGGTCGACTCCGACCGCCTGCTGCCCTGGCACGACCGACTCGAGCGCACGCGGACGGCGTACGACCTGCGTCTGCGGGCCTGGAGCGCGCTCCTGGAGCGCACGCGCGCGGACCCCGCGGCGGGGCTCGACGGCCAGGGTGACGTGAGCTCGGCACTCGAGCAGGCCCGGCTGGTCTTGACCGAGGCGGTGGACGGCGACACCCAGCGCGTCCGCGCGATCCTGGGGTGACGAGCCGCCGCCGCCCCCACGGGAAGGCCTGACCGCCGGGTGGGGTTGGGTAGCAGCATGACGACGGTGGGCCCTGACGGCCGGAAGATGCTCCGCCTCGAGGTGCGCAACGCGCAGACGCCGATCGAGAAGAAGCCCTCCTGGATCAAGACCAGGGCCGTGATGGGCCCGGAGTACACCGCGCTCAAGTCGCTGGTGAAGACCGAGGGCCTGCACACCGTCTGCGAGTCGGCCGGCTGCCCGAACATCTTCGAGTGCTGGGAGGACCGCGAGGCGACCTTCCTCATCGGCGGTGACCAGTGCACGCGCCGCTGCGACTTCTGCAACATCGACACCGGCAAGCCGGCCGACTACGACACCGACGAGCCGCGCCGGGTGGCCGAGTCGGTCGCGACGATGGGCCTGCGCTACGCGACGGTCACCGGCGTGGCCCGCGACGACCTGCCCGACGGCGGCGCCTGGCTGTACGCCGAGACCGTCCGGCTCATCCACGACGCGGTCCCCGGTATCGGGGTGGAGCTGCTCATCCCCGACTTCAACGGCACGCCGGCGCTGCTCGACGAGGTCTTCGCCAGCCGGCCTGAGGTCCTTGCCCACAACGTCGAGACGGTGCCGCGGATCTTCAAGACGATCCGCCCGGGCTTTCGCTACGAGCGCTCGCTCGACGTGATCACCCAGGCCCGGGCGGCCGGGCTGGTCACCAAGAGCAACCTCATCCTCGGCATGGGCGAGGAGCGCGAGGAGATCAGCCAGGCGCTGCAGGACCTGCACGACGCGGGCTGCGAGCTCATCACCATCACGCAGTACCTGCGCCCCTCCCCCCGCCACCACCCGGTGGAGGCCTGGATCAAGCCCGAGGTCTTCGTCCAGCTGGCCCAGGAGGCCGAGGAGATCGGCTTCGCCGGCGTTCTGTCCGGCCCGCTGGTGCGCTCGTCGTACCGCGCCGGCCGCCTCTACGCGCAGGCCCTGGAGCACCGCGCGTCCGTCTGAGCGCGCTCTGCGCTGCACACGACCGTCCCGGCGCGTTCACGACCAGGTCACACGGACGACACAGGACCCACCCATCTTTGCGGTGACCCCGTGGAGCTCGGACCCTGGAGGACACCGTGCACCTGCCCACCCCCCGCCGCGCCGTGACGCTGGCCCTCGACCTGTCGGTCCTGGTGCTGCCTCACGGGGGTCAGCACACTGCCCGTCGCAACGCCTGGGCCGGGATGGTCTCGGACGCCACCCGTACCCGGCAGCGCACCGAGGCCGAGCTCGCGCTCGCCCAGGCCGCGCAGCGCGCCTACCGGAGCGTCGCGCTGTAGCTCGACACCTGCTCCAGCCCGGCCTGTAGCGTCCGGCTCATGGTCGAGCCGACGTACACGCCCATCATCGCCCTGGCCCGCACGGTGTTCCGCGGGCTCGGCATCCGGTTCGACGTCAGCGGCGAGGACAACGTCCCCCGCATCGGCGGCGCCGTTCTGGCCATCAACCACGTCGGCTACCTCGACTTCACCTTCGCCGGCCTGGCCGCCCAGAAGTCCGGGCGGCTGGTGCGCTTCATGGCCAAGAAGGAGGTCTTCGACCACAAGCTCAGCGGGCCGCTGATGCGGGGGATGAAGCACATCCCCGTCGACCGCTACGGCGGCGGCACCGAGTCCTACCAGCTCGCCGTCAAGGCACTCGCGTCGGGAGAGATCGTCGGCGTGTTCCCCGAGGCGACGATCTCGACGTCGTACGAGCTGAAGGGGTTCAAGACCGGCGCGGCCCGCATGGCGATGGAGGCCGGCGTGCCCCTGCTGCCCGTCGTCGTCTGGGGCAGCCAGCGGATCATGACCAAGGGCCGCAAGAAGGACCTCACCCGCGGTACGCCGGTCCGGATCGTCGTCGGCGAGCCCTTCACGCCCGACCCGGCCGTCGACCCGGTCGCGGTCACCGCCGAGCTGAAGGCCCGCATGTCGGTGCTGCTCGAGCAGGCGATCGCGACCTATGCCGGGAGCCCGCGCGCGGCCGGCGACACCTGGTGGATCCCGTCGCGGCTCGGCGGCACCGCTCCGACGCTCGAGGAAGCCGAGATCAAGGCGGCCGAGGTGAACGCTCAGCGCGCCGCCCGCAGGGCCGCCGAGAGCCCGCCGACCTGATCGGCGCCTGACGCCTATCCTCTGGGCATGCCCTCGTTCAAGCGCGCCAAGAAGTCAGACGCCCCCAAGGGAGCTCCGACCAAGGGCACTAAGGCCACACCGGTGAAGCCGAAGCTGCCGCGCGGCGCGCGGATCAAGCAGATCCGCACCGCCTTCAGGGTGACCCGGAAGAACGACCCGAAGCTGGTGCCCCTGGTCGCGGCCGCCTTCCTCGGACCGTTCGCCCTGTTCCTGATCATCGGGTTCGTGACCGGCTACCCGATCTACATGGGCTTCCTCGGGTTCCTTGTCGCGCTGGTCGTCACGGCGTTCGTGTTCGGCCGGCGTGTGCAGGCCACCGCGTACTCGCAGGTCGAGGGCCAGCTGGGAGCCGCCGCAGCGATCCTGCAGAACATGCGCGGCGACTGGCGGGTCACACCTGCGGTCGGCTTCACCCGCGAGCAGGACCTGGTGCACCGGGTCGTCGGCCGTCCGGGCATCGTGCTGGTGGCCGAGGGCGCGCCGCAGCGCAGCCGCAGCCTGGTCGTCACCGAGAAGAAGAAGCTCGCGCGCTTCATCGGCGACACCCCTGTCTACGACGTGCTCGTCGGCGACGGCGAGGGCCAGATCAGCCTGCGCGGGCTCGAGAAGCACTTCCTCAAGCTGCCGCGCAACATCAAGGGCAAGCAGGTCAACGACCTCGACAAGCGGCTCAAGGCGATCGGCGGGGCGTCGCTGCCGATCCCCAAGGGCCCGATGCCGCGCGGCAAGGTCCCCCGCCGCTAGCCACCGCTCGGTGTCAGGCCGCGAAGGACTTCGCGCCCTTCGCCTTGACCACGACGGTGCCCGCCGCCTTGTCGTGCAGGCCGCGGCCGTCCCGGTCGAAGATCAGCGCCGGGACGAGCAGGGTCAGCAGGGCGGTGCGCACGCAGGCGGGCAGGAAGCCGATGCGCGCGTCGTCGGCCCGCACCGGGCGCACGCGGAGCCCGAGCAGCTGCATGCCGAAGGTCCGTCCCGTCAAGGACAGCAGCAGGATGTTCTCGATCGCGAGGACCGCGACCCCGAGCAGCCCTCGCCGAGGGTCAACGGGGTCAGGGATGATCAGCGCCGCGACCAGACCGGAGGCGAGGGCGTCGACCATGAAGGCGGCGATGCGGGCCCCGGTCGTCGCGACCGCTCCCGGGCCCTCTGGTGGCAGCCCGAGACGTCGTCCCCGCCAGCCGTCCACCGGCCGCAGCTCGATGCCCGCGGCGCCGAGTCCCGAGAGCCACGTCCCTGTCCATCGCGCCATACCGCGAGGCTATCCGCCCGGCGCTCGCGGCGCCGGTCGAGGACCCGGGCCCCGTAACCGAGCCGAAACACTCGGGACACCGCGAGGTCACGGCCGCTGGTTAGCCTGTGCCTCGAGCCCGAACCCCCGAGCGGTCGCTCCCCGCCGCCCTGAGTCCCCCGGAGGACGTCCTTGTTCACCAGTGCCGACGAGGTCCTGAGCTTCATCAAGAAGGAAGCCGTCGAGATGGTCGACGTCCGCTTCTGCGACCTGCCCGGTGTGATGCAGCACTTCACCGTGCCCGTCGGCTCGTTCGACGAGGACGTGTTCACCGACGGGCTCGGCTTCGACGGTTCGTCGATCCGCGGCTTCCAGCAGATCCACGAGTCCGACATGCTGCTGCTGCCGGACCCGACCAGCGCGCGGCTCGACCCGTTCCGCGTCCGCAAGACGCTGATCATCAACTTCTTCATCCACGACCCGCTGACCGGTGAGCAGTACTCCCGAGACCCACGCAACGTCGCCAAGAAGGCCGAGGCCTACCTCAAGGGCACCGGCATCGCCGACACCGTCTTCTTCGGGGCCGAGGCGGAGTTCTACATCTTCGACTCGATCCGCTACGACTCCACCCCGCAGGGGAGCTTCTACGCGATCGACGCGAAGGCGGCGGCCTGGAACACCGGCAAGGACGAGGTCGGCGGCAACCTGGGCTACAAGCCCAGCATCAAGGGCGGTTACTTCCCCGTCTCCCCGACCGACCACTACGCCGACCTGCGCGACGAGATGGCCGTCAAGCTCGAGGCGGCCGGCATGCAGGTCGAGCGCGGCCACCACGAGGTCGGCTCCGCCGGTCAGGCCGAGATCAACTACCGCTTCGGGACGCTGCTCGAGAGCGCCGACAACCTGATGCTGTTCAAGTACATCATCAAGAACACCGCCCACGCCGCCGGCAAGACAGTCACGTTCATGCCCAAGCCGGTCATGGGCGACAACGGCTCCGGCATGCACTGCCACATGTCGCTGTGGCAGGACGGCGCCCCGCTGTTCTACGACGAGGTCGGCTACGCCGGGCTGTCGGACATGGCCCGCTACTACATCGGTGGCCTGCTCAAGCACGCCCCGTCACTGCTGGCCTTCACCAACCCGACCGTCAACAGCTACCACCGGCTGGTCCCGGGCTTCGAGGCCCCGGTCAACCTGGTCTACAGCCAGCGCAACCGCTCGGCGTGCATCCGCATCCCGATCACCGGTGCGAACCCGAAGGCCAAGCGGCTCGAGTTCCGCTGTCCCGACCCGTCCTCCAACCCCTACCTCGCGTTCTCGGCGATGCTCATGGCCGGTCTCGACGGGATCAGGAACAAGATCGAGCCGCCGACCCCGGTCGACAAGGACCTCTACGAGCTGCCGCCGGACGAGCTCGCGAACGTCAACCAGGTGCCCGCGTCGCTCGACGCCGTGCTCGACGCCCTCGAGGCCGACCACGACTACCTGCTCGAGGGTGGGGTGTTCACCCCCGACCTGATCGAGACGTGGATCGCCTACAAGCGCGAGACCGAGATCGACCAGCTGCGCCTGCGTCCGCACCCGTACGAGTTCGACCTGTACTACGACATCTAGCACCGCACCCCCTCTGACCTGCGGAAAGAGGGCCTACAGGGCCTGGTGGTGCACAGCTGGTGCACACCCCGTCGAGCCGTCGACCAGCGTTGCCCCCCGGCGGGCCTGGTCGACGGCTCGTGTGGTCGGTGAGCACGATGCGTGCCCTTCTTCCCGGCGCGCCGGCACGACGGCTGCCCGCCCGGGTGGTCGCGGACTACGACGGGGCCCTCAGCGCCGCCTCGGCGCGCTGCGTGTTGACCGCAGGACGCTGCGCCGCCTGCTGAGTCGGGAGCGGCTGCGCTCGGACGCGGCGGACCGGATCGCGGTGACGCTGGGAGGCCAGCCCAGCGAGCGTTGACAGGAGTGATTCGACAACGGACGAATGTCGCCATGACGGCGGCGGCCGAAGGCGGGGCGGCCGGTGCTGCGGTGGAGGAGGCGGTGGCCTACCTGCGGATCTGCGTTGTGCTCAAGCTGAGGCCGTCCGCGTACGCGCTCCGGCTGTGGAGAACCCGTGACCCGCGGCGCTGCCGTCCAGCCCGTATCCC
>Ga0335397_10003023_pt1 | contig 22767 bp, 15 predicted proteins | sample MAT04_FD_205740 | JGI IMG/M metagenome (GOLD analysis project Ga0335397, IMG submission 205740) | Freshwater microbial communities from Lake Fryxell liftoff mats and glacier meltwater in Antarctica - MAT-04 (spades assembly) (version 2) ... | reverse complement strand
GGCGGTGGCGGCGCCCGAGGTGGCGGCGGTGGCGGGGCGCGCGTTCACCGGCGGCGCGGGCGTCGATGCCGTGATCGTGGCCGCGGCGTCGGCCGACGACGCGTCGCCCATGACGCTCGCGGCCGAGCTCGTGCGCCGCGCCGGGATCGTCGTCGCGCTCGGCGACGTGCCGCTCGTGGTGCCCCGGCGCCTCGTCTACGCGAAGGAGGCGACGGTCCGCGTCGCGACGTCCTACGGCCCGGGCCGCTACGACCGCGCGTACGAGGAGGGCGGGCGCGACTACCCGCTCGCCTACGTCCGCTGGACCGCGGGACGCAACCTCGACGCGTTCCTCGGCCTGCTCGCGTCCGGCGCCGTGCGCGTGGCCGACCTCGCGCAGGACGTGCCGCTCGCCGACGCCGTGGCGTCGTACGAGCACCTGCTCGCGGGCCGGACCGGCGGGAAGGCCTTCCGCTTCCTCTACCCGGACGCGCCGACCGAGGTCGTGACCGCGCCGCCGCGCCCGACCGCGCGCGCGGCCGCCGGGCTGCGGACCGCGCTCGTGGGCGCCGGGGCGTTCGGCCGCGGGGTCCTGTGGCCCGCGCTGCAACAGGCGGGCCTCTCGCCGTCGGTGGTCGCGACGGCCAGTGGCCCGAGCGCGGCGCAGACCGCCGTCAAGGCCGGCTTCGGGACCGCGAGCACCGACGCCGCCGCGACGGTGGCGTCGCCCGACGTGGACGTCGTCGTCGTCGCGACCCCGCACGACACCCACGCGGCGCTCACGGCGGCGGCCCTGGCCGCAGGCAAACACGTGTTCGTCGAGAAGCCGCTGGCCGTGGACCTCGAGGGCCTCGACGCCGTCGCGGCGGCGCTCGGCGGTGCGACGGGACTGCTGACCGTCGGCTTCAACCGGCGCTTCTCGACCGCGGCGCGCAAGGCGCGGGCCTTCCTCGACGCGGTGCCCGGGCCCACGGTGTTCACGTACCGCGTGAACGCCGGTCCGGCGCCCGACGCGGGCTGGTACGGCGACGCGCGCGTGTCGGGCGGGCGGGTGGTCGGCGAGGCCTGCCACATGGTGGACCTCGTGGCCTTCCTCGCCGACGAACGGCCCACGCGCGTCGCGGCCGTCGCGACGCGCGGCCCGACCGGCGCCGCCGCGACCGACGACGTCGTGCTCACGCTCGAACTCTCCGGCGGCTCCGTCGCGTCCATCGTCTACCACGCGACCGGGGACCCGAGCGCGCCCAAGGAACGGCTCGAGGCCGCGCGCGGCGACCGGATCGTGGTGATCGACGACTTCCGGGCGCTGACGTTCCACGTCGGCGGCCAGGCGCGGCGCACGAAACTGTCGGGCGAGAAGGGCCATGCCGCGTGCGCGCGGGCCTTCGTTGACGCGGTGCGGGCCGGCGGGCCCCCGCCGATCCCGTACGACGTCCTGTTCGCGGTCAGTCGCGCCACCATCCTCGCGCGCCGCGCCCTCGTCTCGGGGCGATTCGAGCGCGTCGGATGAGCGGGGGTCGCATCGCGCGCTGGATGGAGACCGTCCGTCGCCTGCGGCCGTCCCAGGTGGGGCACCGCCTCGTGGCGCGCATGCGCACCTCGGGGCCCGCGCCGCGCGGCGGGTCGCTCGCGTGGGCAGGGATCGCGCCGCTCCCGTCGGACGCGCGCCGGCCCGCGGGGTTCCCGTACGACCGCCCCGACGGCGACGGCTGGCGGTTCGCCGGGCGGCGAGCGACGGCGACGGACGCGGGGCTCGCCTGGGAGGCGACGCCCACCGCGCTCGAGCGCTACCACGCGGCGTACGCAGAAACCGTCGCGACGTTGGCGGCCGACGGCCGCCTCGCGGAGGCACGGCGCTGGCTCGCCGCGGTCGTCGTGGACGCGCCGACGCACGCGTACGTGCGCGCGCGTCGCGCGCTGGCGCTCGTCGAGGCGGCCGCCCACGGGCTCGAGGGCGCCGCGGCGGTGGTGGCGGCCGACGCGGCGGCGCTCGCGCGGACGCCCGAGTGGGACGTGCGAGGCAACCATCTCGTCGCGAACGGCGCCGCGCTCGTGCGCGCCGGCGCGGCCCTGCGCGGCGCCGGGGCCCGCCGGTGGGCCGCGCTCGGTAACGCCGTCCTCACGGCGTGCGCGCGGGAGCAGGTCCTCGCCGACGGCGTGCATTATGAGCGCAGCCCCGTCTACCAGGGCCTGGTGCTCGAGCATCTGCTCGTCGCGCTCGAGACCGCCGCTGCGCGCGGCGTGCCGCCGCCGCGCGGCATCGAGGAGGCGGCGGTGCGACTCGCCGTCGGGCTCCAGGAACTGGTGCTCCCCGACGGCGCGCTCGTACGCTGGCGTGACGGCGCGCCGGGCCTCGCGTTGCCCCTCGAGCGGCTCGTCGCGTGGGCGGCCCGTCGCGCGGGCCCGCTCCCCGCGCCGCGCACCGGGTCGCGCGCGTTCCCCGCCGCGGGGTTCGCGATCGTCGAAGCGGGGCGCGACGCCGTGACGCTCGTGGCGGCGCCGCCGTGCCCGCCCGACCTGCCGGCCCACGGGCACGCGGACGCGCTCGCCTACGAGGTCGTGCTCGGGGGCGTGCGCGTGGTCGCCGGCGCCGGCACCGCCGCGTACGGCGCGGGGCCGGACCGCGACCGCGACCGACGTCCCGGCGCGTTCGCCGGGCTCCTCGTCGACGGCGAGGCCGCCGCCGACCCGTACGGCGCGTTCCGCGTCGGGCGGCGGGGGTGGGCGCGTCACCTCGAGACCGGTACGCGGCGCGGGTGGGGGTGGGCCTGCGCCCACGCCGGGTTCCCGCGGGCCACGGGCGTCGTCGTGCGCCGCTGCGTCGCGCGGACGCCCCGCGGGGCGGTCGTTGTCCTCGACGAGGTCGCCGGCCGCGGCGCTCACGCGCTCACGTACGCGGCGCCCCTCGGCCCCGACCTCGCGGCCCGCGTCGAGGCGGGCGGCGCGGTCGTGACGGGGCGCGGCGTCGTCTGCCGGCTCGTCGTCGACGGCGGGCCCGTGCGCACCGAGGACGGCGGCTACGCCGTGGCGCTCGGCGCGCGCGTGCCGCGGCCCGTGCTCGCGTGGACGCGCACGGGCCCGTTCCCCGCCCGGATGGCGCACGCCTACGTGCCGGGCGCGGGGCCGGCGTCGGTCTCGGCCGCCGTGATCTTCGGCGGCGAGGTGCGCGTCGTGGTGCGGTCGGCGGCGGGCGAGGAGGTCGGGTACCTGCCGGCGGGGCAGCGGCCGTGAGGCGGCGGCGGATCGCGCTCGTCTCGCAGTATTACCCGCCGGAGATCGGCGCGCCGCAGAGTCGGATGCTGGAAACCGCGCGGGCCTTCACGCGGCGCGGCCACCGCGTGACCGTGCTGACGGCGTTCCCGAACCACCCGACAGGCCTCGTGCCGCCGCGGTGGCGCGGCCGGCTCACCGGAGAGGAGCGCGTGGGCGCGCTCCGCGTGCTCCGCTCGTGGCTGCTCGCGGCGCCGAATCGCGGCGCGGTGCGCCGCACCCTGGCGCACGTGACCGCCGCGTGCAGCGCGTTCGTGCGCGGCCTCGCGGGGTGCGGCGGCGCCGACGTGGTGGTGGCGACGTCGCCGCCGCTTTTCACGGCCCTCGCGGGCCTCGCGCTGGCCCGCCTCCACCACACGCCGTTCGTGCTCGACGTGCGCGACCTCTGGCCCGACGCGTTCGTCGACCTGGGCCTCGCGCGCGAGGGGCGCGTCGTGGCCGCGTTCCGGCGCCTCGAGCGGTTCCTCTACCGCCATGCCGACCACGTGGTCCCGGTGACGGAGGCGTTCCGCGCGCGGATCGAGGGCCACGGGGTCCCGGCGTCGCGGCTCACCGTGATCCGCAACGGCGTCGACCTGTCGCGGTTCCCCCGCGCGTGGGACGCGGCGACCGTCGTCGAGGCGAAGCGGGCCTACGGCGTCGAGGGCCGGTTCGTCGTCCTCTACCTCGGGGCCCACGGGGTCGCGCAGGGCCTCGACCGCCTCCTGCCCGCCGTCGCCGACGCCGGGCCCCGCACGACGTTCCTCTTCGTCGGCGAGGGCGCGGAGAAGGCGCGCTGCGTCGCGGAGGCGGCGCGCTTGCGCCTCGGCGACCGCGCGCGATTCCTCCCCGGCGTGCCGCGCGACGAGGTCCCGCGCGTCTACGCCGCCGCCGACGCCTGCCTCGTCGCGCTGCGGGCGACGCCGCTCATGGAGACGTTCCTCCCGAGCAAGGCGTTCGAGGCGTTCGGCGCCGGCCGGCCCGTCGTCGCCGCCGTCGCGGGGGAGGCGGCGACGCTGCTCGCCGCGGGCCCCGGCGCCGTGGTGGTGCCCCCCGAGGACGCCGCCGCGCTCGCACGGGTCGTGCGGGCCTGGGCCGACGCGCCGGCGGAGGTCGCGGCGCGGGGACGCGAGGCCCGCGCGCGCGCCGAGCGCGAGTTCGACCGGGACGCGCTCGCCGCGGCGTACCTGCGGGTGCTCGAGACGGCGATCCGTTCCCGGCGCGCGGCGCGGGCCGGGCCTCGCGTGCCGCGAGGGGCCTCCGCGTGACCGGCCCCGTCCTCGTCACCGGCGCGACCGGGTTCACCGGGCGGCGTGTCGTCGTGGCGCTCCGGCGCGCGGGGTTCGACGTGGTGGCGTTCGTCCGCCCCACGAGCGACGCCGGGACGGTCGGGGCGCTGGGGGTGCCCACCGTGGTCGGCGACCTGGACCGACCCGATACCCTGCGCGCCGCGCTCGAGGGTGCGTCGGCGCTCGTGAACGTGGCGAGCCTCGGCTTCGGGCACGCCCCGGGGATCGTCGCTGCGGCGCGGGAGGCCGGGGTGGTGCGGAGCGTCTTCCTCGGCACGACGGCGGTGCGCACGGCGCTGCCCGCGCCCACAAAGGCCGTCCGGTTGGAGGCGGAGCGGGTCGTCCTCGGGGGCGGGGTCGGCGCGACGCTGCTCCGACCGACGATGATCTACGGGGGCCCGGGCGACCGGAATCTCGAGCGCCTGCTGCGGTTCGTCCGCCGGTCGCCGATCGTGCCGATCCTCGGGCGCGGCGCGGGCCTCGTGCAACCCACGCACGCCGACGACGTCGCGGCGGCGGTGGCCGCGGTGGTCCCGCGGGCCGACCTCGCCGGCCGCGACTTCGACGTACCGGGACCTTTGTCCTTGACCTTCGAGGCGCTCGTCCGCACCGTCGGGGCCGTGCTCGGTCGCCGCCGCTGGTATCCCCACGTTCCCGCCGTCCTCGGACGCCTCGTCGCGTCGCGCGAGCAGGTGCTCCGTCTCGCGGAGGACAAGGCCGCCGACCCGGCGCCGGCCTGCGCTGCGTTCGGGTACGCGCCGCGGGCGCTCGAGGACGGGTTGCGCGACGAGGCCCGCGACCTGGGGTTGCTTTCGTGATCGACGCCGCGGCCCTCCTCCCGCTCCTCGTCGGCGCGGCCGTCGCCGCGGGCGCGACCGGCGCGGTGCGCGCGCTCGCGGTGCGACGCGGCGTCGTGGACGTTCCGGACCCCGCGCGCCGACTGCACACGGCGCCCGTGCCTCGCCTGGGCGGCGTCGGGATCGCGGCGGGGCTCGCTGCGGCCCTCCTCGTCCGCACGCTGCAACCGACGGGCGACCTCGACTGGCTCGAGGCCCCGAGCCGGGCGTGTCTGCCGCACGTCGTCCTGGTGCTCGCCGCGGCGTTCGTCGTCGGCTTCGTCGACGATCTGCGGCCCCGGGGCCGCGGGCTGCCGCCGCTCGTGAAGCTGGCCCTGCAGGCGGGCGTCGGGGCGCTGGCGGTCTTCGTGGCCGACGTGCGGTTCGACGTCGATGCCTGGGGCCCGTGGGGCGCGCTGCCCCTCGGGAACTCCGGGGCCGTGTCGGCCGCGCTCACCGTCGCGTGGTTCGTCGCCGTGATCAACGTCGTCAACTTCATGGACGGGAGCGACGCGATCGTCGCGACCCTGGCCATCGTGATCCTCGCGGCCGCCGGCGGCGAGCAACCGGTGGCGGCGGCGGGGGTGCTCGTGCCGCTGGCCGCCGCGGTGTTCGGGTTCGTCGGCTGGAACGCGCCGCCCGCGCGGATCTTCATGGGCGACGGCGGCTCCCACCTGCTCGGCGCCGCGATCGCGCTCGCCCCGTGTGCGAAGCTCGACCCCGCGGGGCAGATCGAGGTGCCCGGGGCGCCGTGGGTGCTCGTCGGCGCGGCGCTGCTGCCGTCGATCCTGGACGTCGCGGGCGCCTTGCTCCACAAGGGGCGCCAGCGGATCCCCATGTCGCAGGCCCACCACGACCATCTCTACCAGCGCCTCGTGAAGGCCACGGGCTCCCACGGGATCGTCGCCCTCCGGTACGGCGTGCTCACGCTGCTCGCGGTGCTCGTCGTGGGGCCCCTGGCCCAGGCCGCCGGCGCGACGGCGGCGTGCGCGGTGGGGGGCGCGATCCTCCTCGCCCACGGGGTGGAGGGCCGTCGGCGCGCCCGCGGCGTCGCGAGGCTCGGCGGGTCGTGAACCTGCCGCTCGCCGTCCGGCGACCGCTCGTCCTCGTCCTCCACGCGCTGCTGACGGCGGCGTCGTTCTATCTCGCGTTCGTGCTCCGGCTCGGCAGCCCCGACCTCGTCGTCGTGGACCCCGGGGCCCGGATCCCGCCCTTCGACTACATGCCGCACTTCGCGGTCATGCTCCCGTGGGCGATCGGGCTGCGGATGGCCGCGCTCCAGGGCTTCGGCCTGAACCGGGGGCTGTGGCGCTACGCGAGCCTGCACGACCTCGTGCGCCTCGCCTACGCGATCGCCGCGTCGTCGCTCGCGCTCTTCGTGGTCTCGTCGTTCCTCGTGCGGTGGAACTACCTCCCGCACACCGTGTTCGTCATCGACGCGGTGCTCTCGCTGCTGCTGCTCGGCGGCGTGCGGTTCCTCCGGCGCGTGCTGACGCAGCGCCGCGCCGCCGGCACCGGGCCGCGGACGGTGATCGTCGGGGCGGGCGACGCCGGCGAGACCCTGCTGCGCGAGTTGCGCCGGCGCGGCCTCGAGACCCCCGTCGCTTTCGTCGATGACGACCCGGCCAAGGCCGGTCGCGCGATCCACGGCGTGCCGGTGCGGGGGCGCGTCGACGACCTCGGGCGCGTGCTGCGCGACACGGGGGCGACCGACGTCGTCGTCGCGATCCCCGCGAAGTCCGACGAGGTCCTCGCCCGGGCCGTCGCCGCGGCGGGCGACGCGCCGGTGCGGTTCCGGGTCCTGCCCGGTGGCCCCGGGCCCGTGCGCGCGGCGGCGCTCCGCGCGCTCGACGTGGCCGACCTGCTCTCCCGGCCGGTCGCGGCCCTCGACCTCGAGCGCATCCGCGCGGACGTGGCCGGCCGGAGCGTCGTCGTGACCGGGGGCGCCGGGTCCATCGGCAGCGAACTCGTGCGCCAGTGCCTCGCCCTCGGCCCCGCGTCGCTCACCGTCCTCGACCGCGACGAGAACGCGCTCCACTACCTCCTCGACGGCCTGCCGCCCGACCTCCCGCGGGCGGCGCTCCGTCTGCGCGTGGTGGACGTCTCGGACCCGCGCGCGCTCGAGCGCGCCCTCGTCGAGGCCCGGCCGTCGTACGTGCTCCACGCCGCGGCGTACAAACACGTGCCGCTCATGGAGGAGAACCCCGTCGCGGCGGTGCGCAACAACGTGACGACGACGCGGCAGGCGCTCGCGCTCTGCGACCGGCTCGGCGTCGGCAAGCTGCTCCTCGTGTCGAGCGACAAGGCGGTGCGGCCCACGAGCGTGATGGGGGCCACCAAGCGCGCCGCGGAGTTGGCGCTGCGCGCGGCCCCCGGGGGCGGGACGGTGCGCGTGGCGGTCCGGTTCGGCAACGTCGTCGGCAGCGCGGGCAGCGTCGTCCCGCTGTTCGTGCGCCAGATCGAGCGCGGCGGGCCGGTCACCGTCACGCACCGCGATGCGACCCGGTACTTCATGACGATCCCCGAGGCGTCCCGCCTCGTCCTGCAGGCGGCGGCCATGGCCGAGGGCGGCGAGGTCTTCCACCTCGACATGGGGCGGCCGATGCGGATCGTGGACCTGGCGCGCCGCATGATCGCGTTGGCCGGCTTCGACCCCGACCGCGACATCGAGGTGCGCGAGGTGGGGCTGCGCCCCGGCGAGAAGCTCCACGAGGAACTCCTCGCGTCCGACGAGACCGTCGTGGCGACCTCCCACCCGCAGGTGCGCATGGCCCGGCCCACGGCCGTCGACGGCGTCGCCCTCGCCCGCGACCTCGACGCGCTCGATGCCGCGGCGGCCGTCGGCGACGTCGCGACGACCGTGCGCGCGCTGAAGCGCCTCGTCCCGGAGTACGAGCCCACGAACGACGCGATGCGCCGGATCGTGGGCCCGTGAACCTCCGGCCGCTCGTCCTCGCGACGCGGCCCGCGCAGGCGCTGAAGAACCTCCCGGTGCTCGCGCCGATGGTCTTTGGCCACCGGCTCCACGACGCCGTCGCCGTGGCGTCCGTCGTCGCGTGCACCGTGGCCTGGTGGCTCGTCGCGAGCGCGGGGTACCTCGTCAACGACGTCGCCGACCGCCGCACCGACGCCGTCCACCCGCGGCGGCGGACCCGGCCCGTCGCGGCCGGCACGCTCTCGGTCGGCGGCGCGTTGGGGGCGGCGGCTGTCCTGTACGGCGTGGGGTTCGCGATCGTCGGCCTCGGCTCGACGCCGGCGGCGGCCGGCGTCCTCGCGGCCTACGCGGCGCTGACGGCCGTCTACACGTTCGCGGCGAAGCGGTCGGCGTGGGTCGGGCCGCTCGTCGTCGCGACGGGGTTCGTCCTGCGGGTGCTCGCCGGAGCCTGGGCCGCGCCCGTCGCGCCGTCGGCGTGGATCCTCGGCATGACCGGCGGCCTCGCGTTGGCGCTCGCGCTCGCGAAGCAGGAGGCGGAGCGGCGACGGGCCGACGGCGAGGCCCCTGCGTCCGCGCGGCGCCGTACCGACGTGCTCCTGGTCGGCGTCGCCGCGGCGTACGCCGCGTACACGGCGGTGCCCTCGACGGTCGCGTTGCACGGGACCCACGCCCTCCTCGTCACGGCCGCGCCCGTGGCCCTCGCGCTCGCCCGGTTCCGGCAGCGCCTGCGGGCGGACCGGTCCGGCGCCGGGCCGGCGGAACTCGTGGCCCGCGACCCCGTCCTCCTCCTCTTGGGGGCCGCGTGGGCCGTGACCTGCGTCGCGATCCTCCGGTAGACCGCGCGCCGCCGCCGCGCCGCCGTCGCCGTGCCGCCGCAACCCCTTCGCGGCCCCTTCGCCGTCCTGTTGCCGCCCGGTTGCCGCCCGGTTGCAGCCCTGTCGCGGCCCTGTCGCGGCCCGCAGAAATCCCTGTCCCGCGCGGCGTCTGTTGGTTCCATGGACGGGTGTTGTCGAACTTCGGCTGGATCCTGCCGGGCCGCCTCGCGGGGATGGCCTATCCCGAACCCGACGCCGGCCGCGCGCTCGCGACGGCGGGCGTGGGGGCGGTGCTGTCGCTCACCGAACACGCGCCGGTCGAGGCGCTCGCGTCGGCGGGGCTCGTCGTCCTCCGCGAACCCATCGTCGACTTCGAGGCGCCCACGACGGTGGTCCTCGCCCGATGCGTCGGCTTCGTGCACGAACGGTGGGCCGCGGGCCAGGCCGTCGTCGTGCACTGCATGGCGGGACGCGGCCGCACGGGCACGGTGCTCGCTGCGTGCCTCGTGGCCGAGGGGTTCGACCCCGACGAGGCGATCGCGTACGTGCGCGTGCGCCGGCCGGGGTCCATCGAGACGGCGGCGCAGGAGGCGTGCCTCCGCGCCTTCCGGCCCGCGCGGAGGGACCGCCCGTGAGCGCGATCCGGACGGCGTTGTCGGGCTGGAAGGGGCGCATGGGCCAGGTGATCGGCCCCGGCCTCGAGCGCGCCGACGGGATCGAACTCGTCGCTCGGGTGGAAGCGGGGGACGATCTCGTCGCCATGTGCCGCGCCGCCCGCGCGGATGTCGTCGTCGACTTCACGACGCCGGCCGCGGCGGCCGCGAACGCGCGCCAGATCCTCGAGGCGGGCTGCCACGGCGTCGTCGGCACCACGGGGTTCACCGCCGCCGACCTCGATGATCTCGACGCGCGAGCGCGGGCGGTGGGCAAGGGCCTCCTCGTCGCGCCGAACTTCGCCATCGGCGTGCTCCTGATGCAGAGGTTCGCGACGGAGGCGGCCCGGTTCTTCCCACGCGTCGAGATCGTCGAGGCGCACCACGACGGCAAGCTCGACGCGCCGTCGGGCACGGCCCTGCGGACCGCGGACCTGCTCGGCGCCGTCCGGGCGGGGGGCGGGCCCGAGGCCGGCGACGGCGGCGACGGCGGCGCCCGCGGGCAGGTGCGCGCCGGCGTCCACGTCCATAGCCTGCGGCTGCCGGGCCTCGTCGCCCACCAGGACGTGATCTTCGGCAGCCCGGGCGAGGTCTTGACGATCCGGCACGACGCGATGTCGCGCGAGTGTTATCTGCCGGGCGTCGTGCGCGCGGTGCGGGGGATCGGCGGCCGGGTCGGGCTCGTGCGCGGGCTCGAGGCGATGCTCGACCTGTGAGCGCGCCGGGGCTCGTGGCCGCGGCGCTCCGGCTCGTCTACGTCGTCGACACGGCGGCTGCGGCGGACGGCACGCGCATCGACGCGGTGCTCGAGCACGGCGTCACGGCGCTCTGGCTCCGCGAGCCCGGCGCGAACGGGCGCGCGCTGTACGACGCCGCGGGCTCGCTCCTCCTCCGCTGCCGCCGCCTCGGGGCCGTGCTCGTCGTGGGGGACCGCGCCGACGTCGCGCTGGCCGTCGGGGCCGACGGCGTGCAGTTGGGCCACCGCTCGCCGCCGGCTCGGAGCGTACGGCCCTGGTACCGCGGGTGGATGGGGGTCTCCTGCCACTCGGTTGCCGAGATCGCGGCGGCCACGGACGCCGGCGCCGACCACGTCGTCGTGTCCCCGGTGTTCGGCGTGCCGGACAAGGGCGCTCCGCTCGGCGTCGAGGGGCTCGCGCGCCTGGCCTCGGGCGTGGGCCCGCCGGTCGTCGCCCTGGGCGGGATCACCCCCGAGAACGTGGGGCTGCTCCGCAGGCTTCCGGTGGCCGGCGTCGCGGTGATCCGCGCGCTGCGCGACGCGCCGGATCCCGCCGCGGCGGCCCGGCGGCTGTCGGCGCGGTGACCCCCCGGTGAAGGGGCCCGGCCCACAATCCGGCTCCCCATGCCCGGCCGCCCCCGCCCCCGTCGTGCCGTCCTCGCGCTCGTCGCCGCCGTCGTGGTGGCGGCGGCGGGCGCGGCCGGGTGCCGTGCGAGCGACGCGCGCGCGCGGCGGCCCACGGGTTCGGCGCTCGACGACGCGACGGGCCTCCCCGACGTCACCGGCCCGCTCGCCGGCGACGCCGGCACGACGGCGGACGTCGTGCCGACCGATGTGCCGGTGGCCACGACCGACCCGGGGCCCTACGCCGACGACGAGCGCTACGTGGCGCTCGCCGACGGCTTCGACGCGCGGGTGCGCGCCGCGGCCGACCGCCTCGACCTCGTCGCGGGCCTCACGTTCCGCGACCGGGCCGCGCCCCGGGTGGTCCTGAAGCCGCTGCGGGCGGAGACGCCCGCGTGGACCGTCGCGCGCGAGGTCGTCGGCGGGCGGCGCCGCTCCGTGATCGAGGTCAACCTCCGCCCGTTCGTGTCGGGTCGCGAGGACCCCGACCGCATCCTCGTGCGGGCGATGGCCGAGGCCGCGCTCGCGCCAGCCGGGCGCGACCTGCCGCCGCCGCGCTGGTTCGTGCTCTTCGCGGGCCACTTCGCCGCGGGCGACACGGCCGACCGCATCGAGCGGCTGGCGCGTGCGACGGCCCGCGGCGGCCCCGCGGTCCGCATCGACCCGGACGACGCGGCCCACGCCGAGGCCACCGCGCTCGCGGTCGCGCTGCTGCTCGCCGAGCGCAGCACGCCCGCGGACGTCCGCCGCCTGCTCGCCCTCGTGGCCGACGGCGACGACCCCCTGCGGCTCGTCCGCAAGGCGCTGGGGGACGCCACGGCGCCGTTCACCGGCGACGGCCGCGAGATCCTCGACGACGCGATGGCGCGCGTCGACCTCGACGACGACCGCCTCGTCGCGCGGCTCCGACGGGTGCTCGACGAACTCGGGCCCGCCGGGCTCGAGGCCGCGCTCGAGGCGGAGGCGGGTCGCCGGACGCCCACCGACCGCGTCCGCGCCGAGGTGGAGGCCCTCCGGCTCCAGGGCGCGCTGCGGACGGGCGACGTCGAGACCGGCGACGCCGTCCTCGGCCGCGCGCCGTGCGAACGGCGCTTCCTTGCGCTGCTCGACGAGCCCGCGACGTACCTCATGGACGCGGCGCGCCTCGAGATGCTCGATGGAGGCGACCCCACCCGCGCGTTCGCGCTCTTCGCCTGCTTCGACCGTGACTTCCCGACGCACCCCGCGCGGCCGGAGGCCTTCGAGGACCTAGAGCGTCTGCTGGCGCGCCTGCCCGCCGACCTCGAGGCCGCGGGGCTCGAGCGCGTCCTCGCCGAGCGGGGCCCCGCGGGCCTCGCGACGGCGACGATCACGCGGCGCGCCGACCGACTGCTGGCCGACGCGAGGCCCGGCGCGGCGCGTGTGTTCCTCGCGAGCCTGGGTGCCCGGGCCGACGACGAGGCGTTGGCGCCCGTGCGGGCGCGGGTCGACCTTGCCGAGGCGGAGCCGTCCATCGAGGCGCGCGACGTGAACCGCGCACGGGTGGCGGCCTGGGTCGAGGCGCCCTCGCCGGCCACCGAAGCCGACGTCATCGACGGCGGCGCGGTCGCCGCCGACGCGCTGGTGGACCGCCTGCCGCCGGCCGCGGGCGCGGAACGGGCGCAGGCGGTCCGCGTGCTGCTGCGCGCGTCCGGCACCGCCCGCGCCGTCGCGCTGCTCGCCCCGGAGTGGTCGGGCGCCGTGGACCGGTTCGCGCCCGACCTCGCGGTCCTCGCGTCGGCGTGTGGGTACGCCGACCTGCGGCGCACCGTCGAGGCGATGTTCCCCGCGGCGCGCACCGACGCGCGGGCCGCCGCGGAGTGGGAACGTGTCTGCCTGGGGCTCGACCCCGTGCGGTTGGCCAGCGACGACGAACTGCTGATGCGGTTGCACGCGCCCGAGTTCGCGGTGCGCAGGGCGGCGTTCGAGGAGGTGACCACGGGGTCGGCGCCGGTGCGCACGCCGCTCCTGCTGCGCCATTTCGCGCACGATCCCGCCGTGCTCCTCCGCCGGCTCGCGGTGCGCCTCGCGGCCCACGAGGGCCTGGGCATGATCGCGCAGGAGGCCCTCGCCGACCCGGCGGGCATCGTGCGGCAGGCCGCGTGCGCCGGGATCGTCGAGGCCCGGTGGTACGAAGCCGCCCCCGACGTCGCGCGGTTGCTGCGGCGCCCCGACCCCGACGAGCGCGTGCAGGACGCCGCCGCCCTCGCGCTCGTCCGGATCGCGGCGGAGCAGCCGACGTGGGTCCGGGCCGTCGTGTCGGTGGCCCGCGTCGCCGACGCGCGCCTCGCGGACGGCATCGCGGCGCTCCTCGGCGACCTGCCCAAGGCGCCGGTCGCGGTGGCGCTCGCCGCCGAGTTGCGGACGGAGGCCGTCGGTCCCGCCGCGCGGCGCGACCGCGCGGCGCTCTTCCGCCTGTTCACGGCCTACCGTCGCGCGGCGGATCGCGACCCGGGCTACGACCCGAGCCTCTCGGCCGACGAGGTGGAGGCGCTCGTCCGGTCGCTTCCGGAGCCCGCCGGTGCGCCCGCGCGCCGCTGACGAACGGGCCGAGCGGGCTCTCGGAGGGCCTGGCCCGCCGGAAACCGCGCGAAGGCGAGGTCTTCCCAAGGTCGGAGGGCGCATGCGGCGGGCGTCGGTCGTCGCGACGGTCCTGCTCGCGACGGGAGGCTTCGCTCTCCACGGCGCAGCGCCCTGGGCGCGGGCCGACGGTCCGGTGGACGCGCCGCGGCGGGTCCCGGCCGACCTGCGCCCCGCGGTCGACGCGGCGGTGGCACGTGGCGCCGCGTGGCTGCGGACGCAGGTCGGCGCCGACGGCCTCGTCCGGTGGAGCGTCGAAGGGCAGCGCTCGTTCAGCCACTGGAACGCGCGGGCCTGCGACGAGGGGCTGACCGCGCTCACCGTGTTGGCGCTCGTCCGCGCGGGCGTGCCGCGCGCCGACCCGGTCGTCGCGCGCGCGCTCGAAGCGCTCCGCGGTCGCCTCGCGTCGTCGGTGCCGCCGGCCGGCGGCGCCGACGCCCGCACGTTCACCTACGCAGCGGGCGCGTTGCTGTGGATGCTCGCCGAGGTGCGCCCCGCCGGGTTCCGCGCCGCCGCCGCGCAGGCGGCGCTCGGCCTGTCGCACGGCCAGCGCCCCGCCGGCGGGTGGTCCTACACGCTGCCCCGCGTCCGCGTGGAAGGGGCCTACGCGACGGTCCTGCCCGACGATCCGGGCGCCGAGCCGTCCGACGTCTCCAACGCGCAACTCGCCGTCCTCGGGCTGCTCGCCGCCGAACGGCTCGACGCGTGGAGCGGCGTCGCACCGTGGACGCGGCTGCGCGACGGCCTCGCGTCGGGCGCGCGCCGCGATGGCGCCTTCGGCTACCGGCGCGACGACGCCGCGCTCGACGTCTTCCGCGCGGGCCGACGCGTCACGACCGCGGTCGCGGCAGGCAATCTCGTCGTCGCGCTGCGGCGGACCGGGGCGACGCGCGCCGAGGCGCTGCGCGACCCGACGGTGCGCCGTGCGCTCGCCTGGCTCGACCGCCACCCCGTCGTCGACGGCGCCACCGGCCGTTGGAGCACGCGCGACGTCGGCGACCTGACCGACCGGCCGCCGTACTACGAGATGCTGGCGGTCGAGCGCCTCGGTGCGTTCACGGGGCTCGAGCGCCTCGGCGGCGCCGACGCCTACCGCGTCGCGGCGACGACGATGCTCGCGCTCCAGAAGCCCGACGGCGGGTGGCCCGGCGGCACCGCCGAGGCGGCGTTCCGCAACGCGGCGGAGCACACGACGCTCGCGTTGCTCGTGCTCACGCGCGCCGTCGACGCCGTCCCGGTCACGTCGCCCGACGTGACGACGGGCGACCTCGTCGGCGTCCGCGAAGCGCTGGAGCCGTTCTTCACCGACCTCGTCGCGCGGGGCGTGCGCGCGCACGCGCTCGCCGACGGCGATGCGCGGACGGCGTGGCAGCGCGCGTTCGTCGCCACGGGCGTCCGCGGGCTCGCGTGCGTCGTGCGGCTGCAGGCGGAGGGACCCGCCGAGCTGGCGCCGGCCGCCCACGGGCTGCTCCGCCTCCTGACGGGGTTCCCGGTGGAGGCGACGGGACGCGAGGCCCGCGCGCTCGCGTGGGCGCGCTGGCTCTTCACGCACCGCGACGCGCTGGTCCCGGCGCTCGACGGGCTCACGTTCATGCGGGGGTGAGGCGTGGCTGGCCTCGCGGCGCGCTGCGGCCTACCGTGGGGGCCATGGCGGCGCCCGACCCCCCGCGCGACGAGGACCACTGGATCGGCGCGCTCGTGCGGCGGTTCCCCGCCGGGCCTCGCGTGAAGGTCGGGATCGGCCACGACGCGGCGGTGGTCGCGTTCGACGGGCGCGACGTCGTGCTCAAGACCGACACCGTGATCGATGGCGTCGACTTCCGCCTCGCCGCGTGCGGCGCGCGCGCCGCGGCCCGCAAGGCGATCGCGGTGACGGTGAGCGACCTCGCCGCGATGGCGGCGCTGCCGCGCGCGTGCGTCCTTTCGGTCGTGTTGCCCCGCGACGTGACCTTCGCGTTGTTCGACGCCCTGGCGGCGGGGTTCGAGGACGCGGCCCGCGCGACGGGCTGCGAGGTGGTGGGGGGCGACACGAGCGTCGCCGACGCGCCGCTCGTGCTCACGGTGGCGGCGATCGGCGAACCTGGGCCCCACGGCATCGTGACGCGCGCGGGCGCGCGCCCCGGGATGGACCTCTCCGTGACCGGGCCGCTTGGCGGTTCGATCCTCGGGCGCCACCTGACGTTCACCCCGCGCGTGCGCGAGGCGCAGGTGCTCGCGGCGCACGGCGTCCCCGCCGCGATGATGGACCTCTCGGACGGGCTCTCGACGGACCTGCCGCGGCTCCTCGCCGCGTCGGGGGTCGGCGCCGAACTCGACGCGGCGGCGGTGCCGGTGCATCCCGACGTCGCGCGCCTCACCGACGGGCGCGCCCCGCTCGCGCATGCCCTCCACGATGGGGAGGACTTCGAGTTGCTCCTCGCGCACGCGCCGCTGTCGGCCGCGACGCGCGCGTCGCTCGCGGCCGCTGGGGTCACGCTCCACCGGGTCGGCCGGGTCACGGCCGACCCGGGCGCCGTCGTGCTCCGGGAGGGCGACCGGCGGTCGCCGTTGCCGCGGGGAGGCTACGACCACCTCCGAACGCGGGCATCGCCGCTCGACGCGACGTAGCATCAGGGGATGCACCTCGCCCTCCGCTCCGACGCCCGTGCGACGACCGTCGCCGTCGGGCGGGCCCTCGGCGCGGCCCTCGAGCCGCTGCCGCGGGGCGGCTTCGTCGTGGTGCTCACGGGCGACCTCGGCGCCGGCAAGACCGTGTTCGCGGCGGGGATCGCCCTCGGGCTCGGGGTGCCGTCGTCGTCGCCGGTGGTCAGCCCGACGTTCACGTTCGCGCGGGGGTACCGCGGCCGCGTACCGTTCTTCCACCTCGACGCGTACCTCCTCCGGACGCCCGGCGACCTCGAGGCGTCGGGCTACGAGGAACTCGGCGGGGACGGCCGGGTGACCGTCGTCGAATGGGGCGAACGCATCGCGACCGCGCTCCCTGCCGACCGCCTCGAGGTGACCTTGACGCCGGAGATTCCCGACGCGTCTGCCGCCCTGCCCGACGTGCCCGCGGATCCCGCGGCCGCGGCCGAAGGTCCGGGGGGCCGCCGGATCGAACTTCGGGCGCACGGCCCGGGCGCCGCGCGGGCGCTCGTGCGTGCGCGCCCGGCGCTCGAGCGCGCGGCGACGGCGGTGCTCCCGTGAGCCGTGCGGGCCGTCGGTTCGGTGTCGTGCTGGTCACGCTCGGTCTCGTCGGGGTCGCCTCGGTCTCGGTCCGCCCCGCGGCGACGGGCTGGGCCGCGGACGCGCCGCCCGAGGTCGAGCCGGCGCTGCGCGTGCGGTCGCCCGACGGCCGCGTGCCGGCGGGCGCGGTCGTCGTGGAGGCCGCGCCGTACGCAGACGCGCCGACGCTCGAGGGCGGTCCCGGTGCGGGGCGATTCGTCGTGGACGAGGACGGGCCCACCGTCGCGGTGGCCGACGCGTCGGGGCACGTCGCCGCGATGCCGCCGCCTGGCGCGCCGGGGCGGCGGCGCGTCGTGCGCCGGCCGGGGTCGGTCCTCGCCGAGGTGCCGACGGACACCGACACGGTGGTGCTCGAAGCCGCCGCGCCGTTGACGGGACAGTTGCGTCGCGCCGACGGCGCGTCGGCGGCCGCGTTCGTGGTGTGGGCGTTCCCGACGGGGGCGAGCGGAGCGCCGTGGGTCCGGCGCGCGCGCGTTGACGCCGCGGGGAGATTCCGCTTCGACACGCTGCCGGCGAGGTCGCGCTGGCAGTTGGTCGCGCGCCGCGCCGACGGGGCGTGGCTCGACCTCGGGCCAGCGGACGCGGGCGCCGATCGCGCGCCGTACGAGCTCCCGCGGGGCGCGACGCTCCACGGTCGCGTCCTCGACGCGGAGGGCGGAGGCCCGGTGGCGGGGCTGCGCTTGCGGTGGCGGGCGCTCGAGCCGCTCGCGCGCGCGGCGAACGGGGACGCGGCGGCGATCTCGGCGCCGGGGCCTCGGCCGACCCCGGACGACGCGGACGAGGACGCCCCACCGCCCGGCGGTGTCTTCCCCGGCGGTGTCTTCCCCGGCGGTGTCTTCCCCGGCGGTGTCTTCCCCGGCGGTGTCTTCCCCGGCGGTGTCTTCCCCGGCGGTGTTTTCCCGGACGGTGTTCTCCCCGGCGGTGTTTTCCCGGACGGTGTTCTCCCCGGCGGTGGCGTCCCCGACGGTGCGCTCCCCGACGGTGCGCTCCCCGACGGTGCGCTCCCCGACGGTGGCACCCGGGCGGAGGCGACGACCGACGCCTCGGGCCGGTTCGTCGCGGCCGACCTCGCGCCGGGGCGCTACGAGGCTCTGCTCCTCGCGCCCGATCTCCTCTGGGACGGCGACGCGCCGCGCGTTGAGGTCACGGCGCCCGGGACGGTCCGCCTCGAGTCGTGGTGGGTGCGCCGCCGCGGCGCGATCGTCGGCACGGTCGAGGATCTGAAGAGCCACCGACCCGTCGCGGGCGCGCGGGTCCGCGCCGTGCCGGCGCCGGATCTGCCGGCGATCGCAGGCGGCCTCGGCCCTCGCGAGGCCGTGCGCACGGACGAGGCGGGGCGGTTCCGCGTGGACGGGCTCGCGCCCGGCGTCGGGTGGCGACTCGTCGTCGAGGCGGAGGGGCGATCGGCGACGACGGTGGGGCCCGTGGACGTGGCCGGAGGCCGCGACGAGCGCGCGGGCCTCGTCCGGCTCGTTGCCTCATGGGCGCTCGACGTCCGCGTGGTGGACGCGACGGGCGCACCCCTCGTCGGCGCGCGCGTCGTGGCGAGTCCGGCGACCCAACCCGTCGACGCGACGGTGCGCAATGGGCCGGCCGGTGCGTCGAGCGCCGACGCGTTCGTGCGTGCGGCGACCACCGACACCGAGGGCTGGGTCCGCCTGCGCGACCTCGCGGAGGGCGACCACCAGGTCGTGGCCGAGGGGCGCGGGTTCGTCGCGGCGAGCGCGATCGCCCCCGAGGCAGCGCCCGGTTCGTCGCGGTCGGTCCGCCTCGAGGTCGCGCGCACGGTCGCGTGCGAGGGGCGCGTCGAGGCCGTCGACGGTCGGCTGCCGCCGGTGCGCGTCCGTGCGGTGGTGCGCGACGGCGCGTCGTTCGGGACGGCGGCGACCGAGCGGACCGTCGTGCCGGACCGCGCGGGGCGGTTCCGCATCGACGACCTGCCGCCCACGCCGGTGGACATCGAGGCCACGAGCCCCGACGGCGCGTACCTCTACGCGCGCCGCGAGGGCTACGTGCCCGGCAGCGACGACGCGCTGGTGCTTCCGGTCCCGACGGCCCGTCGCGTCGGCGGTACGGCGGGGAATCTCGCGCGCGACGGGCGCCCCGCGACGGTCCGCCTCGAGTCGCTGCGGTACGACGCGTTCCGCGAGACGCACCGCCCCGTCCTCGTCGCGCAGGTGAGCCTCGCGACCGACGGCGACCACGCCCCCTTCGCCTTCGACGGCGTGGCCCCGGGCCTCTATGCCGTCCGCGTACGGCAGGGGGGGCGCGACTCCGGGCCCGTGCCGGTGACCGTCTCGACCCAGGAGATCGACGGCCTGGAGGTCCGCCTGCCGTCGCCCGCGATCGTCGAGGGCCTCGTGGCCGACACGCGACTCCAGTCGAGCGCGTTCGGCGCGACCGTCCGGCTCGTGCGGCTGCAGGGCGAGGGCGCGTCGCCGGCGATGACCCCGCGCGCCGCGACCACGGACGCGTACGGGCACTTCCACTTCGACGACGTCGCGCCCGGCCTTTGGCGCGTCGAGGTCGCCGACCACGACGCGGTGGGGACCGAGACCGACGTGCGGGTGGCGGAAGGCGAACGCGTCGTCCTCCCCGACCTCCGCCTCGGCTTCGGCGGCCGGATCGAGGGTCGGGTCGCCGACGACCGCACACGCCCCGTCGGCGGGCTCCCCGTCCGCGTCCTGCGCCTGCCCGACCTCGACGAGTTGCCGCGCATCGTGACACGGACCGACGGCACGTTCCGCAGCGCGCCGCTGGCTGCGGGGCGGTACCGGTTGCTCCTCGCTGCGGGGCTCGCGGACCGCCCGGGTCTCGAGGCCGACGTCGAGGTGGTCGAGGGCGAGGCGACGACCGTCGACTTCGGGCCCACGGGGGGCAGCCGCCTCGACGGCGCGGTGCGGCGGCGCGGCGCGCCCGTGGCGGGCATCGGCGTCGAGGCGCTCGCGGAGGCCGCGCGAGGCTGCGAGGCCGTCGTGATGAAGGCCGTGACGGACGCCCACGGCGAGTACCACTGGGACGGGCTCCCCGAGGGGCGCTACGTGCTCCGCCTCGTGGACGGCGCCGTGCGTTCGGGTCTCCCCGTGCGCCTGGGGCGCAACGACCGCGTGACCCGCGACCTCGAGTTGGGCGAAGGCGGCATCCGCGGCGTCGTGCGCTCCGCCGCCGGCGACCCGGTGGCCGGCGCCGAGGTCGTCGCGGTTCCGCTCCGGGCCGCGGCGGAGGGAATCCTCGGTGCGACGAGCGGGCGCGTGCGGACGCGCCCGGACGGGCGATTCGAGCTGTTCGGGCTGCCCGTCGCGCGGTACCGCCTCCACGTGACGCCGCTCAACCGTCCCACGCGGACGGTGCCCGACGTGGTCGCCGAACCGGCGGGCCAGGAGCCCGAGGTCGAGGTCGTGCTCGGGATCGGGGGGCGGCTCGACCTGCGCGTGCGCGACGAGCGCGGGCGTCCCGTGATGGCCGCCGAGGTGTGGGTCGAGACGGTCTCGGGCGTGGCGCTCCACCCGCGCCCCTTCTACACGCAGGGCTCCGGCCGCGTGGAGATCGACGGGCTGGCCGAGGGCGCGGCGCGCGTCCGCGTGCACGCGCGCGGCTACGGCCGCGCGGCGCCGGTCGCCGTCGTGATCCGCGAGGGGCTCGCGACGCCGCTCGAAGCGACGCTGCGCGCGGCGTGCACGCTGCGCATCACCGTCGTCGCCGGGCGCGACCCCGTCGCCCGCGCGCGTATCGAGGTGCGGCGCGAGGGCTCCGACGAACTGGTCCTGCCGCGCCGGGCGCTCCGCCGCCCCGAGGACACGTCCGGGTTCGGGATCACCCCGCGGACCGGCGTCCTCGTGCTGGACGACCTCGAGGAGGGCGCCTACCGCGTCACGGTGAGCGGGAGTTCCGCGTGGGCGCCCACGACCGTCCCGGCGTACGTCGCGCCCGGTCGCCCGACGGACGTCGGCGTCACCCTGCTGCCGCGCTGACGACCGGGCGCGCGGGCGCACGCGATCGTCGCGTATGCTCCCGGCGTGCGTGCGCCGCGCCGGTCCCCGTCGTCGAGCCCCGGAGCCGTCGCGTTCCGATGACGCCCCACGACCCCGACACGGAGACGATGCTCCGCGTGCAGCGCGGCGACCCGCGGGCGTTCGCGGCGCTCGTCGAGCGCTTCGTGCGTCCGCTCGCGTCGTTTTTCCACCGCCTCGGCGCCGACGCCTCGATGGCCGAGGACTGCGCCCAGGACGTCTTCCTGAAGCTGTTCCGCACGCGCGCCGCGTACGAGCCGCGGGCGAAGTTCTCGACCTACCTCTTCAGCATCGCGCGGCACCATTGGATCGACATCGTGCGGCACCGCGCCGCAGGCCCGAGGACGGTCTCGTCCGACGCGCACGGCGACGACGAGCAGGGCGGGCTGGGCGACCGCCTCGTCGCCGCCGACACGGAGGTCGACGCCCGGGTGCGCAGCGACGAGTTGGGGGCCGCGATCCGTCGGGCCGTGGCGACGCTCTCGCCCGAGCAGCGGGAGGTCTTCGCGCTCGTGCAGCAGGAAGGGATGCGCTACCAGGAGATCGCCGACCTCCTGGGGATCCCGGTCGGGACCGTGAAGTCCCGGGTCCACGCGGTCATGCACACCCTTCGGGAGCGGCTCGCCCGCGAAGGAATTGAACCGTGAGCGCCCCCGGTACGTTCCCCTCGTAGGACCCCGACCCGCGTGACCCTCCCGAACCACCCGAACCCGTTGAACGACAAGATGTTGGATCTTGTGCTGGGGCAACTGCCCCCGGGGGAGGCCGCGGCGGACGCGGCCCGGACGGAGGCGGACCCTGCCCTCCGCGCCGAGCGCGCCCGATGGGCCCGGCTGGCCTCCGCGGCGACGTCCGCGCACGCGTTGACGCTGGACTCCGCGGCGGGGGAGCGCCTCGCCGCCCGCGTCCTCGCCCGCGTCCGGGACGAGGAGGCGCGGGCCTCGCGTCCCGTCGCACGGCGTTCCCTGGGGCGTCGGACGTTCTGGGGGCGCGTCTTCATGGGGTCGCTCGCGGCGCACGCGGCGTTCCTCGGCGTGTTCGCGCTCCGGGCGCGTCGCTCGGACGCGCCGCCCGTCGAGCCGTTCATCGTGTCGGCCGTCTGGGACGCCCCCGACGACGACACGCGAGCGGGCGACGAGCGCGCCGCGCCGTCGCTGCCGCTGCCCGAGTTCCCGGTCTTCGACGGCGCGATGGCCGACGGTCGGGTCGTCGAGCCGACCGACGATCTCCCGCTCGTGCCCCTGCCGTCAGCCGCCGGTCCGTTGGGCCCGCGCGAGGTCGGGATCCGGTCGGTCTCGCCCGCGTTCCGCGCCCGCACGAGCGACCCGGTCAAGCGCGCGATCGAGGCGCGGCTGTCCGCGCGCGGCTCCCTCGACACGATTCGTCGCAGCCTGACGGCGCTCGCCGCGGTGCAGCGTCCGGACGGGTCGTTCCCCGCGCCCCCGGGCACCGACCCGAGCGACGCCACTGCGTGGACCGTCCTGCCGTTTCTCGGCGATGGCAGTTCAAGCCGCTTCGGCGCCCATCGCGACGTGGTGGCGAAGGCCGTCGCGTTCCTGCGGGACCGGCGCGACGCCGCCACCGCGACGGTCGCCGGCGGCGACGTCGTGTTGTGGGCGCTTGCCGAGGACCAGTGGCTCGCGGGCGGGTTCCGGACGCCGTCCGAGAACCGCGTGCCGGCCGCCGAACTCCGCGCGCTGGCCGCGCGCCTCGGGTCGTCGGGCGCGCTGGTCGAGCCCGACTCGGTGCGCGCGTTGGCGCTTGCGGCCGCCGCACGCGCCCGTGTGATCGAGCCGCCGGCCGTCGCGACGCTCGCGG
>Ga0335397_10003022_pt1 | contig 22768 bp, 18 predicted proteins | sample MAT04_FD_205740 | JGI IMG/M metagenome (GOLD analysis project Ga0335397, IMG submission 205740) | Freshwater microbial communities from Lake Fryxell liftoff mats and glacier meltwater in Antarctica - MAT-04 (spades assembly) (version 2) ... | reverse complement strand
GGATGCACCTGACGACCTGTCCAGTCCAGCAGTTCCAGGTACTCCGCCAACGACATGAATACGCAGCCCTTGTTCGACGCTCGACGCGACGAGCCTTTCTCACGAACCTTCTTTCGCTTCGGTTCAAGTTCCACAGGAGCCATCCAGCCCGCGTTCTTACCATGTTCAATGCGAGCGTCTTTCGCATCCGGCGTCGAAACGTCATCGGAGGACTTCAGATCGGCAATGCGTTCCTGAGCACTCGTAAAGTCGCTCTCTTCCGGAGTCGCCGCGATGCCCGCTCGCACGGGATTCAAATCCACGTACACCATGCACGCCGCAATTGCCGATTCATCAGGCAAAATAGTTGATTTGAAACGACCTTCCCAAAATCGGCCTGAACAATTTTCTTCAGCATTCGCCAGTCGTGCGATGACTTCGGACGTACACCGCATGAACCACGAAATGCTCGACAGCCGAGCCCGCAGTTCCAACAGCATTTTCGCGTCCGCCATCAAAGATTTGAGATCGGTTTCGGCAGGTTCCGCAGGCGAACCATCTTTGTTGCGGCGAGACGGAAACAGGTTCCACCAGCGACGAGCCACCTCTTCGTCAGACCAGTCTTTGACCACATCAGGTCGATTTCTCAGGATGACATGGAGGTGATTGGACATCACCGAAAACCCAAGAATATCAATCCCGAAGATTCCAGCGAGAAACTCCAGCCGATTCCGAATCCATTCACGTCGATGCTCATAGTCATCGCCGGTCAAAGGGTCCGTTCCACAGAGGAAGCTTTTGCGAACACATCGATTCACACAGTGAACCACCTGAATTTCGCCCGCTGACAAGACTTCTCGCCGATTGATCCGTGCCATGACTAAACCTTTCAAGTAGCCGCAATTGACTGAACGGCCGGAAGCCTACCAAACGCAACCTTGTGCGTCAAGGCACTTCGGCTGGCCCCGGCGACTGCTCTTAGTGGATCGATCGATGCCGAGCAACTCCTGAAGCAGGACGATGCGACCGGCTAGAAACCCTTCCTGTCGTCCTTCCCGAAGCCCGCCTTCGCGTGCCTTGAGTACCCTCGCTTCTTCATCGCGTTGGAATTTCAGGCGAGCGTTGTAAAGGACTCGTTGTTCGGGGGTTTGGCTGATCATTTCTAAAACTCCTGCTGCTTCATCGATTTCTTCATCCGGAAACAAGCGGCCGATTTCATTCTGCGTCAGTTGTTCTGCATTTCGCAGAAAATATGCCCAACGTTCCGCAGGCGATGAATTGTACACATTCTCGGCACTCACACGGAGTTTTGACAATTCCAAAAGATGAATTTGCAGGTCAACTGTAAGAATTGAACCGGTCTTTTCACGTAGTCGAAAGTCCAGATGCAACCCAGGAACCTGCGGAAACATGGCCTGAGTCAGCACACAGATGCTGATGGCAGGCCGAAGCTCGGCGTAGCCCTCGCCTTCCGACAACTGACCAACATACAAACAGGACGCATAGTACACCAGACGCTGAGACATCCCCGACGGCAACGATGTTTGCATTTCAATGTTCAGCAGGCGACCGTGTTCGTCAGTCGCCAGAATGTCGAGAACTGAAAGTTTGTCGTTTTCGTAGTCCTTCTCCAGAAAAGCAACTAACTTTGGATGGCCCCTATGACTCTATGACTTATGGCCCCTATGACTTATGACTGCCCCTTGTCGAACGTGCTTGCCGAAGTCAGTCGATGGGTGGATGCCCGAAAGTCACGTTTCGAAATGTAACTTGAAGCAATCCAGGTAAAAAGAGCCACGCCAATCTGAGCCGAGTCGGCCTGACGACCATTTCCAGAACTCATACGGCCTTCAAAACCCCGTAAAACGCTGAAGTACGCAAAATGGGCGGCTACTGCACGATCTCTTTCGGGGGCGGGTTTAGGAAAGATGATTCGTATTCATCGAGCGGTCCTACACGAATCGCTTCACTGCGAGATCGACAATTCGTTCTGCGGCCTGGCCGTCGCCATAGGGATTCACATCGACCTGCATGGCTTCATAAGCACCGCGATTGGTCAGCAGTTCGCGGACTTCACTCACGACGCGATCAGGATCAGTACCGACCAGTTTCGTGGCTCCGACTGCAAGAGCTTCGGGACGTTCTGTCGTTTCCCGAGTCACCAGAACGGGCTTACGAAGCGACGGGGCTTCTTCCTGCACGCCGCCGGAATCACTGAGAATCAGCGTGGACTGATCCATCAACCAGATGAATTCGGGATAGTCAGCGGGCGGTATCAGACGCACGTTACGACGGCCCGACAGAAGCTCATGCACCGGACCGCTGATGTTGGGATTCAAATGAACCGGATAGACAAACTGCACTTGCGGAAAGTCGTCGGCAAGTCGTCCAATCGCCAGGCAAAGGTTGCGAATTCCGTCTCCGTGATTCTCACGCCGATGCGCGGTGATCAACACCATTTTCTGACCGGCGATCCCAGGATGTTTCTGCTCCCAGTTGACGGCATTCAGACGTTCCTGCTGCACGGACAGTTTTAACGCATCCAGGACGGTGTTCCCCGTCATCACAACATCGACAGGCGCATAGCCTTCGTCCAGCAGTTTCCGTCGAGCCGTCTCTGTGGGCGCACAGTGAAGAGCAGTCGTCAACGAGCAGACTCGACGATTGAACTCTTCGGGGAACGGAGAATCAATGCTGTCGGTTCGCAATCCGGCCTCGACATGCACAAACGGAATTCTGGCATAGAACGCCGCCATACTGGAACACAAGGTCGTTGTTGTGTCGCCCTGACCGACAATGCAGTCCGGCTTTGTTTCAGCAATCGTCTGCGTCAACATCTGCAGACAGCGCGCAGTCAGGTCGGACAGAGTCTGATCGGGCTGCATTAGATTGAGATCACAGTCAACCGGCAAGCCGAAATACTGAACGACCTGATCCAGCATTTCACGATGCTGTCCGGTCAGACAGACGATCGGTGTCACACCTGAATGTCGCTGCGCGGCGAGCACCACGGGGGCCATTTTGATGGCTTCGGGGCGAGTCCCAAACACACACAGCATTCGCATGGATGACATCCCTGAACTTTCCTATCGATGAATCAGTGACATTGCAATTTGCATGGCTGAGTACCGTCAATCACTTCATAAATCTGAATTCGGGGAGTCACCAGGACTGGGTTCAGCCATGGACGTCGAACTTCGTGACCATCTTCGAAACGTCGCAGTGACCTGAAAAAAGGATTTGTGTCGTCAGTCGGAAGATCGGGGAAGAAGACAACCTGATTCACTCCGTAATGCCGAATAAGGGAAACGACAGCATCATCCGTCCAGACCTGCGATGTGTATTCGTTTTCCGTTAGTCCGATTACGCCGCGCTCCAGATATTCCGCCAGCATGTGCGGTTCACTAGTCAGAATTTTTGTATCGGCCATCAGTTGTCTGGCCTCAATCGAACCGTCTGACCCAACAGCGGGAGTTTCGACGATCTCTGCGACCATTCCGTATCTATGGATCTGAGACGCCACGTCACCAGCACTTTGCGTCTGGCCGGCAAGCAGTCCGACGACCATCATGCCAGACGCAAGTGGTATCAAGCGTCGTTTCAGAATTGATATATCCTTGCTAGCGGCACCAAGGCGACCGATCAGATCGGCTGCCGACAACAGGGCAAATGGAATGACTGGAAAAAACATCCGCGGTGACAGATGAATCGACGTCGTTGTTTCCAGCCAGATCAAGGTCGCGACCGACATGACAACATAAAGCGGGGCTGTCGATTTCAGTGTGATCGGAAGTGCAACAAGACTGCGAAAGTCCAATCGATGGACTCTTCGTCCGAACGGCACCGTGATACAAATCAGAATAATCAGTCCCGCAGCGAAAAGCATTTCAGCAAAATGGCCTCGCATCAAAGCGTCCTGATCCAGCCCGGTAATTCGAGACAGGCAGTAGTACGCCTCCATGGCCGAGAAAGCGAATGACTGTCCGCTGCCGTAGTTGTTTCCCCCTTTAATGTCACCGACAAGCATCTTATTGCGGAGGAAAAGCATCACGACCATCGCGACGGGAACCACGAAAAACTGGACTGCGTGTTTGAAGGCAGGTTTCTGCCGCTGCAAAATTGATGCGACGAAAATCAGCCCGACAGTCATCAGCCAGAAGACTCCGGCATAGCGCACACTGAATGCGATTGCGGCACACAGGCCGGACAGCAACAGTTGCCGCGCAGTGACAGTTGGTCGGATCAGCAACACGAACCCCCCCAGCGTGAGGGCCGTGAACAACATGTCCGTCTGAGATTCTTCCACATTGCCCCAATTCATCGGGAGACACAACCAGATCATCGCCAGCAGCAATGCGGTCGTCGGTTTTTGTCCCATTCGCAGTGCGGCGGCTGTAATCAGAGGCGGCACCATCATGAAACCGGCAGCACTGATCAGGAACGCCGCCAATCGCAAAGGGACGCCCAGCATCCCCAGTGCAGAAATCAAAATCGGAAAACCAATCGGGAAAACCGTCTGTGGTGCTGGCCACGTTGAAAGTCGAAAGTGCTCGTCATAGTACAGGATGCTCGTGCTGAAACCATGCCCTTGCTGAAAGTTGCGAGCCACACTTAACGCCTGCGCTGTGTCGGGATTCAAACGTGTTCCGTCGTGACTGAACACAAGGCACAACGTCGCCGTCACCGCCAGGATTGCTGACGCTGCTGTCGCAAATTGACTTCTTGAAAAACTAAGATTCAACACAACGGAATTCTAATCTTTCTCACTGCCGACCGGCAGAAGTTTATCTGACACTTTAGAACGACGTTCATCAATCACTTTGACAGATGAGCCTGCCAACGACCTCTGTCGGATCGCAGCGGCATGATCACGCATTGGGCGAACATCATAGTGTTGTGTCAGCATGTCGATCATCCTGCTGACAATTTCAATTTTGGGTTCAGCGGGACGTCCCATTGCCGGAAAAAATGCAAGGTCTCGATCATCATCACAGCCCATAAAATCCAGCGGATGCAGCAGCAATGAAGGTCCAACACCCATGATTCGACAGAGCGTCAACGCCATCCGCCAGAACGCCATCGCAACGGTTGAAGAGAATTGCGCAAGGTACAGAATGTAGCTGGCATGCATAGGAATTTTGAAGATCGGCATCGTAGTAACGGGAATCTCTGTCAGTTGGCCCTCTGTACAGCTCCACGTAAACGGTTTGAGCGGCCTGAATCCTTCGCTGAATTTCCCGAAAAGCTGCTTTCGTTCGGCTCGTTGTTCTGCTGTCAGTCGCGTTGACATGAAATAGTACATGCGGGCCAGCGGGCCGAGATACGTTGGAAACGTGGATGCGTCGTATTGGTAACCTCGCCGCATCAGAATTCGCAGCAGTAGATTACTGAAGCTGAAGCCCGGCCCGCGAAAACCAATCGGGCATTGTCCGGTGACTCGTTCCAGATATTCTTCGGTCCGCGCGAGTTCAGAAACCAGTTCCTGCTCAGAATACAGATGCAACCACGGTTCGTGATTGAACGAATGATTCCCGATTTCATGGCCCGCTGCAGATATGGACGCGAGTGCTTCGAAGTTTTCTTCTCGGGCAGCATCCTGCCCGACAACAAAAACTGTCATTTTCAAATGACGTTCGTGCAGCACTTTCAGAAATCGAGGCACGACCAGATCAAGGTACGTGGGGTATTTGTCCCATCCGGCATCGCCGTGAGTTTTCATGTAGGACCATTTGTTGTCGAGGTCCAGCGACAGACTGGCGATGGCTTTTTGCATAATGCTGAGTTCAGACCGTTAGGACAAGTTCATTCGAATTGACGGCAGGTATCGGTAAGTCAGCCTGATTCGCCACGAAATCGTTGGCCAGCTTGATCGTTTCGTTGACGTTCAATGTTCCGTTGACGATGTGAGACGAATTCAGCGAATACAGCCCCGGCACGGATGTGACAATTGGCGGCAGGCGATCGGAGTAACCCAGCGTCGGCAACGCGAAGACGTGACGGACTCGGGAAATACGAACAGCTTTGACGTCGACCAGCGACAACGTCGGATGCATGCGTTTCAGGCCCGACAGAAATTCGTGTTCGATTTCTGCATCGCTGCGATCGAACAATTCGTCGTCGGGAGCAACGTATCGCGGCAGATACACCAGAGCGTTGCCGTTCAATTCCTGTTTATCAATCAACGCGGTCATTTCAATAACAGCGGTAAAGGGATAGCCGGAATCGGTGATGTTTGTCACGTAGTAAGGCGACAGGCTTCTGGACAGCAGTACCGAGGCGCACACGATACCGTGATATCGCACGCCGGCGAACAAAGTTTTTTCCGTGGCAGTCAATTCCGGATACACGCGACTCATCACGGGCGTCGGAAGCGTTGAGACGACACGATCGAAGACACGATCATGGTCGGCCAATTGCACGGTCAGGCGTCCGTCAAAGCTGGTGCGAACATTTTTTACAGGAGTATTGCAGTGAATCTCGACCCCAAGGTCCTCCAGCTTCTTCGTAAATCTGGCAAGGACATTGGCATAGCCGCCACGGCAATAGCCAAACATTTCCTTCTTTAGTCCTGTGCGTCGCGCTGCATACATTCGAGCGATCGTAGCCCAGATAAACGCTGCAGACGTTTCGCGCCAGCATTCGCCCAGTTTGCAGCGCAGCAGCGGCAGCCACATTTTTTCGAATGTGCGGCGACCGGAAAGTCGAATCAGCCAGTCGCCAACGGAGATTTTCTCCAGCTTTTTCCAGTTCTTGACTCGAGCAGCATACGCAATCGTGCCGCCAAGTCGCAGCTTATCGATCATCCGCAGCGGGGGAAACGTCAGGAACTCCAGAGTGTTTGACATCGAATAGAGTTCGTCGTCGGTGAAGAAGCCGGTCTTCGTTTCGACCCATTGCATTTGATCTTCAAGATCAAGTTCCTTTAAAACCGCTCGGGCGGACGTGTCGGACATCAGCGTGACATGATAATGCCGGTCCCAGGTCACATCACCGATCTGCCATGCGTCTGCGAGACCGCCGGGATTTGGGCGTGATTCAAACAACGTCACTTTGTGGCCCTTTTGCGCCAATCTGAGCGCAAGCGTCATCCCCAGGATTCCGCCCCCCAGGACTGCCCAGCTTTGAGATGTTGTCGTTTGATTCATGTTTGCAATTCTGCAGGTTCGACCTGCACTGACTTCGTCAGAGGACTAGACGACGACCAGCGATTTTGTTTCCTCAACCGCATGGCCTTTGATGGAATACGACAAACCGCACTGGCATGTGACCAGAACAATTTCCGATGAATCACATTCTGAAAACCGATGAACAGGCTCTCCGCAACGACAGACAACACCCACGACTCGTGCTGGAGTCCCGATCGCAAGGCAAAAATCGGGAATCGATTTCGTCACGATAGACCCCATTCCGATCATCGCCCAGCGTCCGATTTCCAGTTGGCAGCCGATAATGCACCCCGCACCGATCGTGGCACCTTCACGGACCAGAGTTGTCAATGTATGCTCATCCGGTTCCGACGATCGTAGTTGTTTCAGATCGGGCATTGTGGCTCGGGGAAACCGATCGTTTGTGAAAATCGTCCCGGCGCTGATCATCACGCCGTCTTCAATCGTGACACCATTGCAGATGTAGACGTTCGAATTGATTTTGACGCGATTTCCAATCTTTACTTCGTATGCGATCATCGATTTCCCACCGACGATGCATTCTTCGCCCAGCACTGCGTCATGTCGTATGTGCGCGCTGTCCCAGATCGACGTGCCTTCGCCGAGCTGCACGTTGGATTCAATAATCGCGGTTGGATGAATTCGCGGCATGTTGAGTGTGCCTGGCTTTCAAGTGACACACGGTCCGTTGACGAAATCACAACGAAAACTAAAACTCGAAGCGGGGACAACTTCGTGCCATTGTTCCGTCTGCAATGCCGCGTATGCAGTTTCAATAACGCGGACAGAAGCAATCGCGTCATCTGGAGTAATGACCAGTTCTTCCTTGCCGCAGATCGTTGCACCAAAATTCTTAATCTGATTTCCGAACGCTGCAATTTTGTCGTAACCGTTGCCGAAGACCGTCCAGTCTTTTTGCTCGGCGAGTTTGTATTTTGATTCTTTCCAGCCGATGGACAAGGTGCCTTTTGATCCGTAGACACTGACAAAGTCTGCACGAACCTTATTCAGACTCCACGACAGATCAATGTTGCCCATCGCTCCGTTTTCCGTCCGAACAAACAGTAACGCAGTATCTTCCACTGGAAGGTTCTGGATACGGCGTCCTTCGACAACCTGCAGCTCGACGATATTCCCCAGCAGATAGCGAAGAATATCGACGGAATGAGTTCCATTGTCGATCAGAACGCCACCGCCGCTGATCGCGGGCTGGCTGTTCCAGCGTTTGGACATGTCGCAGAATCCTGCGAACGTGTTTTCGTACAGGATGATTTCACCGAGGATTCCAGAATCAATGATCCCACGTGCTTTCTGAACATCTGCAACAAAGCGAAACTTGGATCCCATTGAAAACACGACGTGACAACGCTCAGCAGTGCGGGCCATTCTAATCGCTTCTTCAGTGCTGATCGCAAGTGGTTTCTCACACAGCACATGGACCCCCTGTTCCATCAGGCGAATACAGACGTCGGGATGGGTGGAAGGAGGAGTACAGACAATGGCTGCCGTCGGGCTGAGATCGCTGACCATCCTGTCAACGTCATCATACGCTTTGCCATCAACCATCGCCGCGACTTCGCGGGCAGATTCAATCCGAATGTCAGCAGCACCCACAAGCTGATACGGTAACCCCTGCTGAAACGCCTGAGCGTACGACCGGGAAATTCCGCCTGCACCGACGATGACAAATGTTGGATCAGTTTGAGTAGTCACGAATGAAAACCTTTCGTACCGGACAATGGCTGAGTAACTCTGGTCGTTAAATCTGGAACTCTATTTTGCCGCGACGACTTTTTTAGTCAGCCCCTTCACGGCACTTCGGATATTTGTCGCCAGATACTCAATATGCTCATCCGTGTATTTTTCGTTCCACGGCAGCACAAGCACGTGTTCCAGAGCGTTCCAGGTGCCTTCGAAATTGCGGCGGCTGTAGTCCGTCGCTTCCGGGCGAGCCAATGTGAATGGCCAGCGGCTGGTCCCGAAGGTCACTTGATTCTTGATGACCTGACATTCGAACGCTGGCTTCTGGATGTAACGCGGGGCACACACAATCCCCGAATCCTTCAAGGCGGCTCCCAGAGCCACCGTGCCGCCGGGGATGACCTTCTCATCAACTCGCAGACAATATTTCCAGAACGTATGAACGCTGTTTGGCGTAATCGTCGGCGTTTCGATACCTGGCACGCCTGCCAGTGCAGTCGTCAACGCGGCCGCAGTTCGAACTCTCGATTCGACGACCGCGTCGAGTTTATGCAACTGCGCTCCCGCGACGGCCCCAAGCAGTTCGCTCATCCGGTAATTGAGAGCCACGAAATAGTGGTCCGCATTCGCGTCGCCGTAACCCCACGCTTTGTTAATGAACAGGAAGATTCTCCGAGCGAGCGCTTCGTCGCTGGTTGTCACAAGACCGCCTTCGCCAGTGGTGATATGCTTGCCCTGTTGCAGACTGAAACATCCGATGGCACCGATCGTTCCAACGTACTGGTCCCGATACGTCGTGAGATAGGACTGAGCACAGTCTTCGATGACCGGAATTCCGCGGCGGTTGGCCAGTTCCATAATTGGCCCCATGTCACAGGGATTTCCGAACAGGTGCGTGACCATAATCCCTTTGGTTTTCGGGCTGATACATTTTTCGATCGTCGCTGCCGTGACATTGTATGTGTGTGGATCCACGTCGCAGAAAACCGGAATCGCACCCTGATAAATAATCGGCGTGAGTGCCCCCATGTCGGTGATCGGCGTGGTAATGATTTCGTCGCCGGGTTCCGGATTCAATGCAGCCACCGCGCAGTGAATGGCGGCAGTTCCGCTCGAACAGGCATAGCCGAACTTTGCACCGATCTTTGATGCGAAGGAGGTTTCCAGATTTTTGACAAAGTTTCCTTTGGTGCTGGTCAGAGTGCCGGATTCCAGACACTGCCGCACGGCCTCGAGTTCTTCAGGTCCAAAAGTACGGCCCGTGGAATCCTGATCGGATGGAAGGCTGATGCGGTCGGTCATTGATTACTCTTTCGTGAAAAGATCTGGACAGGAAACTAACTGATTTTCATTCTCAGGATCAGACGTGCAGGATGTTTTTCGGAACAACATCCCCGCACTAGCGTCGTGGTGGACCACCGTCTGCTTTTGTATTCGGTGTCTTGATTCCGTGCGGCCAGTGGCGTTTTTCTGCAGCAACTCTTAACAGAAGTCGCAGGTGTCTGAAGATCGTGCTGATCGTCTTCATCTTTGAAAAACCGAACAACCTGACTTCCAGTGTCGCTGGGTGTTCGACAATTTTGCGACCATGCAGGCTCAACTGAGCCGCAAGTTCGGCAGTACCCAGAAAGCCTGTTTCAATCAACGGTAAATCGACGATCTGCTGCTTTCGATAGATCCGAAAACAACTGGTCCATGTGGACAAGTCTTTCTTCAGTAACTTGCGGTACATCATGGACAGCGTATGCGACAGCACAAGTCGCCATTTTGGCACGTTGCTGACTTTGCCATCGACGTGATATGGAGAAGCCGTCACCATCGCGACGTCTTTCGTCATCAACGGCAGCATGTTTTGAAGTTCCAGCGGATCGTAGGAACAGTCGCAGTCGATCGAAGCGACGATCTCCGTTTTTGCAGCATTAATTCCGGTCAGAATCGCAGCAGACACGCCTCGGTTTCGTTCGTGCCGAATGATGGAGATTTCAGAATCGCCTCCAAACAGAGTTTCGAGAACTTCGTACGTGTTGTCGCAACTGCAGTCGTCCACGAAAAGGACTTTCAGATCCCAGTTCCTGCTGAGCGTGAATCGCAGGTGCTGCATTGTGCGATACAGGTAGGGCAATGACGATTCTTCGTTAAAGCAGGGAATAACGAGAGTCACCGGAACTCGTCCAGGGGCTGGCGTGATCTGTACTTCCGACTTCCGGCCAGTGATCCGCGGAATGGAGGACAAAATCGAGGAGTACCTGTTGCCGACACTGGGCACTGATTCACCGGATGATTTTGTATTCAGACTGCGAAGCGGACTGCCGTCAAGTCTTGCATGTTCAGCAATTGACGTAAATTTTGTGGACTGCAGATACTGTGGAAGCAGTGTGCGGTACAGCCCAAGGTTGCGGTAATGTCGCAGTTTGGTCAGATGACTGGTGACGCTCAGTCGCGGCTGATCAGCATCCAGTTCCCAGACCTGAAAGTACATCACAAACGGCGACGATTCTCTTTCAAGCCATTTTTCAATGGCTGTGTGCATTATATTTTCGGGAAACTGGCGTAGATAATTGCCGCCAGCGATTGGCATCCAGGCACCACCCATCGGCCAAGTCGATGGAGGTATTTCCAGTAGCGAACCATCGCGGCATTGCTGTTGATGGATAAAACGACGCCATGGTTGCCGCCAGAAATCGCGACGTCGCGGCATCAGACTGGAATCATACTCATAACCAGCTTCCTGAAGTTCGTTGAGAAACCACAAGTCGCGACGTGTCAGCCATCCGTCCGAAAGACGAAAACCTGTGACGGCATGCCCGATTGTGTCTTCCAGTAATTCCTTCGACCTTCGCAAATCCTCGCGCCGTGCAGGTTCGGTCAGCTTCAGCAGTGGCTGATGCAGAAATCCGCGACTGGCAATTTCATGTCCGTTGTTCGCGATACGACGCACAAGTTCCGGATACCGATCGGCGATCCAGCCCAGAACAAAGAACGTCGCTTTGGTTTTATTTTCGTGCAGCAGAGCCAGTGTATCTTCAGTATTTCTCTGCAAGCGTGATTCGAATCGATACCAGTTTCGGGGGCTGATAAAGCGGTGAAAAACTCCCGCCTGAAAGTAGTCCTCCAGGTTGATCGTCAGGATCTGCGTGTGCGCAGAAGCGGCGATTCGCGTCGCAGCGATTGTTGATTTCGCAGATTTGTCAGACTGATCCGGCACGGAAAGATCTCAGCGATAAAGCTGCCAAATGTTCTCGCAGCATTCAGTAAACGATTTCCCCCTGAACCACGCCACTGAGGCGGGAATCCATCAAACTCTAGTTCCCATATAGCAACGATGGTGCTGAATCTCACGAATCCTGAACGATTTCGAAGATGCAGAATCGCTACATTCATACAGAGTCTGACGTTGCCGGGACTCGCGGGGGGATGGAGCAGAGTTACGCGATAATCCGCTCATCCGGCAAGTTCAGCACAATCGGGAAAGCACGCGATGGCGGCGACAAGCGGCTGCAGAATCAGGCCACGGCCACGTCACGCCCTGGATCGCAGGTTGGACATTCCTGTCCGACTGGTGAACGACGGGCAAAAATGCCCGTCCTACCCACGAATGAAGCGGTGAAAAGCCCTACGAATGTTCGGCTGCCGGCGTAAAACGGATTCCGCCAAGTTTCGCCAGAGCTTCCATGATTGTGTCCGTGACTTCAGCCAGTTCTTTGTGTCCTGTTTTTTCCTGATGCCACTCTGACAGGTCAATTGGGCTTCCGTAAACAAGGGTCGCGTGCGCTCTGACGAAAAACGAACCAACGACAGATTTTCCGCGTGGGGCGTTGTGGATAAAAACAGGGATCACAGGAACCTTTGATTTAATGGCCAGCCATGCGACTCCACTGCCACCGGGCAGCAGTCGTTCATCAGGACTCTCAGTATTCAAACGTCCTTCCGGAAACACACCCAGCAGTTGACCACTTTCCAGCCGCGTAAGCGCTTCCCGGATCGACGCCATATCGTGTCCGCTTCGAGCGACGGGGATACTCTCCATCGCTCGGCAGACCCAATGGACAATTCCGCGTCGCTCATAGAACTCCTTTGCCATCATGAAACCAATCACTCGCAGACGAGGCCTCTGGAATTGAGCAAAATGACTATGCCAGAGCAAAACAGGGTCTACGGGACTTGTATGATTGGCCACAATGATCGCCGGGCCTGTTTCCGGATAGGGACAGTCATTCTTCATCGAGCAGCGAGCGATAAGGATGCGATGCGCGGCGGTGATCTGATAGCAAACCCAGGCACGCCAGCCGGCCTCACATCTTACCGCGCGAAATCCAATCGCGGCCACGATTAGAAACGTGGCGACAAGCATCCAGAGGATAGGTGACAGCCACTCCATGTGTGTGTCAGAAATTGAGAAGAAAGAAGCGTGTCCGGCGAGACGGGTGTATCAGGTCGCCAAAGTGTCAAACCGAGTCGAGGTTTCGCTGCAGCGTCGGATCGTCAATGCGTGCGACCACCAGTGACACATTGTGACCACCAAATCCAAAGCTGTTATTGATCGCAAACTTGACACGCTTCTGGATCGCCTGATTCGGGATATAGTTCAGATCGCAGCCAGGATCAGGAGTATCATAGTTGATTGTGGGGGGCAGAATTCCCGTGGTCAGAGCCAGCACACAAGCCGACATTTCGATCGCACATGCAGCGCCGATCATGTGTCCCAGCATACTTTTTGTCGAACTCACATGCAGCCTGCGAGCATCATTTCCAAAGACCGCTTTCAACGCCACTGTTTCCATGGAATCGTTATAAACGGTACTCGTGCCATGCGCGTTGACGTACACGTCGTCAGCAATGGCCGCAGGATTCAGGCCCGCTTTCTGCAGCGCGGAGTTGATGGCCTTGATCGCCTGACGCCCTTCTGGATCCGGCTGAACCAAATGATAAGCATCGGTTGTCGATCGGCCGGACAGAACTTCTCCCCAAGCTTTTCCACCGCGCCGACGAAGATGGTCTTCGGTTTCAAAAATCAAGACCGATGCGCCTTCAGCCATGATGAACCCGCCACGATCTGCATCAAAAGGACGCATCGATTCTTTCGGACGGTCATTCATAGTCTTGTTCATCGCCTTCATGTTGACGAACGACGAAATCCCGAGCCGCGTCAACGACGCCTCAGTTCCGCCTGTGATGACAAAATCCGCGTCACCACGTCGCAGATACTCCATCGCATCGATCATCGCATGGCCTGACGAAGAGCACGCACTGCTGGTGGTGTAGCAAGTTCCACGCACCCCAAATGCCAGACTGATATTGCCCGGTGGCGCGTTTGGCATCAGCATGGGAATTGTAAACGGACTGACGCGCGACGGACCTTTCGTGAGCAGTCGCTCCATTTGAGTCTCATAGGTCTCCAGCCCCGCCAGACCGGCACCGATGATTACCGCTGCATTTTCGCCAACGTCCTTTGTCGGCAACCCGGCGTCCTCCAGTGCCTCATGCGCGGCATGAACTGCGAACTGACTGGCACGATCCATCTTGCGGGTGGAGACCAGATCGTTGACGTTGATTCGTCCGTTATCAATGTTCCGCACTTCACCGCCAATTGTGACATCCATGTCGCGGATGTCATGTTCGGTAAGTCGGTCAATACCACATTGTGCGGATGTCAGGTTCTTCCAGAATGTGCGTCGATCGTTTCCAAGGCAACTGACGACACCAATTCCTGAGATAAAAATGCGCTGCATGCAAAGGATCCGAAGTCCCGGGTTTCAATTCGATACGCGGCGTATCCTGGCCAATTTGGTGGTGGGCGATACCGAAATCTGGTCAGGTTATCCGTGCGCAACGTGTGCGCCTGCGCGTACTACAGCAAACGCCCGGCGGACTTCAACCCCGACAGAAGCCGTCCTCTCCCAAATCCTGCCGAAAATCGGTCGAAGGCAGCGAATTTCAGTGAATGCCCCGTCGGAATCTCGTCGTTCACCCAAACCTGGGACTGTCAAACGACTGATTTGCCACTCACAAATTGAAGATGGCCGGGATGATCATGCATCCCGGCCAATTTGATCAGGCTTCTTCCAGTTCCACATTCCAATACGCTTCACTGACGAATTTGGACCAACTTTCGATCCGCACGCCGTGCGGGGCGTAGAGCGGGTTCCACATTGGGCGAGTTGGCGTGTTACGCAGTGGCATCCCGGCCTGTTCCGGTGTTCGGTTGGCTTTTCGCGTGTTGCAGTCAATACAAGCCAAAACGCAGTTGAGCCAACTTGACAGCCCGCCGCGTGAGCGCGGCATGATGTGGTCGATCGTCAGTTCCTCACTGCCAGGCTTGCAGCCACAATACTGGCACATGTAACCATCGCGTTTGAACACGTTTCGCCGACTGAATGCCACGATTTTTACCGGAAGTCGATCGTAACGGGTCAGAGTGATGACTTCCGGAACTCTCAACGTCAGCCACTGAGTCCGAATGACGGGATCACCTTCAGCCGGACGAATGCTGGCCCAGTCTTCCCAGCCATAGATCTGGAAGCTGGCAGGATCGACGATCCGAGCGGATTCGTTCCAAACCTTAATCAGGGAACGAGCGACCGTTGAGACGGCAACTGGCTGCCAGTTGCGATTCAAAACCAAAGTCGGGCGTTCCAGAACAGAACTGGACATCGCAGTCACCTGCCGTTTCCGAGCCTATCCAAAAAATACCAAAAAGCTGCCGATCCATCAGCAAGAAGGCTCAGCCAAGCTAATGAAGGATACGCGCTCCGGGGGGGCGTTTGCCAACGACTAACCAGATTTTTCATGCTGCGTCGCAAAAACAACAGGATTTCGCGTGAGCGGCGAATACAGACCTGACGACACGGGTGAAGTGGTCGAGGTTCAGAGTCGAGCGGGAGCGCTCCGAGCCACGAGCGTGAAACCTGGCAAGTAGGGGAACTTCAGTCCCCCCCCGATTGTGATTCCCGCGATTATTCAGCCACAAACTGGAAGCTAAACAGCTCCGTATTAATCATCTCAATATACAACTGTGTGGATAACGTCTCGCGAAACCCCACATCGCTGCCATTCTTCCACTGGATTGGAATTGAAAGCGAATCACCGACGATCGGGAAACAGTCTTCTACCGAACGTCCGGGAATTGGCTTGTTTTGTTCGTCATACAAGCCGACTCGCAGACTGCCTCCATGATTAACTTTCGCATTCAGCTTCAACTTGTTTCCGCTGAATCGAAGTGGTGGTGTCTCAAAGTTGCCACCGTCAGAAGTCGCTGTCGCCGCCACAAACCGATCCAGTCGAGTGACTACACGACTGAACGTCCTGGCGTTCTTACGGTCCGCCAGTTTTTCCAGATTGACTTCTTCGTGAAGTAATGGCGACCCGGAATAGTACATCGAAATTTCTTCGCCCTTGTGGACTATTCCCTGGCCCATGTACAACGAGCCACTGTCAAATGCGCCTGATTCACCGAGGGCAATCCATGGCACGGATTGATCAGGACGCGACCAGTGAACGCCGTCGCGGCTGACTGCCAGTCGAATATCAAGTGTGCCACGAATCCGCTGAAACAAACTCGGAAACATAAAGTAGATGTTTTCGGCGAACGGATATTTTATCACGGCTGAGTTGTAGAGACTGCTGTTTTCGGGATCCTGGTCATTGGAATTCAAAACTGGGGTCAGTGGTTTGAAATCCGAAAACTCCGCACTTTCGGAACGGCAAATCTGGCTATTGCCTCGGCCGTAGATCACATACCGCTGGATCGAGTTGTCCCAGAATCCGGAATACTGGCTATCAGCGAACAGGTTGCAGATCGGTTGCGGATACCTGATCCAATTCAGTCCGTCTGCCGAATACATACCAGCAATTCGATGTGGAGGCTTGCCGAGATTTTCGTAAATACCCTGGCTCACAGCTTTGTATCGGGCATCCGCAGATCCCGCTGAATCGATAAAAACTCCGGTGCCATGGACCCGCGACATCGACCCCTCTGCGGCGAAACCAATCTGGCGGAAGAGGATATTGTTCCGAGCATGGTCCCCATAGGTAAACAATCCGAGATCTGGCTTTGTCCAATTGACACCATCGCGAGATTCCGCATAGCAGAAAGAAGTGTCGTCACCAGTCGGCCATCCTTCAACATCGTACGCTTCGTACCACATACGATAATTTGCCGCCGTGTCGATCCGGCCCTGATCCTGCAGGACACTAAACCAGTTGATCGTGGCACTTTCCCAGGGTTGTTCCGATTTCAGAACGGCTTCGCCGGTTTTATGAGGCGGCAGAACCTTCAACGTCACTCCATTCGACTCAGCAAAGTACATTTCATCAATGAAAAGTTGTTTTAAACAACCTACCTCGATTGGTTGCTCAGCAACAGAGAAACTGCCCCCAGTGACAGCCATCAGGATTATTGTTACGGCCGCAGCGATTCGCTCGTAGTAGTACTTCATATTTCCGGACTAACCTGCATGTAGCCGCAGTTGGATAATCGGCCGATTCCTGTGTCATCAACTGCCCTGCATGACGCTCGGCCAATCGTGGAACGGCTTTGAGTTCGTAGACGGCACGCTCGTTGACCAACTTGGTCGATCGAACATGATTTGGCAAACGTTCTGAACGAAGCTGTTACGGGTACTTCGACTTCCGTTTGAAATCCGGCCTGGCTAAGTCGGCTGGCAAAATCTCCCCGGTAAATCTGTTCATCCGCCAGTCGTCCAAAGGTAGTGTGGCAGGCAAACGCGTGCGACATCACTTCAAAATCGAGCTTGCTAAATTCATCCTTGCTGAGTGATTTGAAGTGAATCGGGCAATGAATCGGCATTTTGTGACTCGTTGCAAAGTAAGGTAGACGACATGAAAAGCCAATGAAGGTACTCGCTTGTGGTGTAGTCCGGTCGGGGGCGTACGACCATCTACTCAGTGGTTCCAAATCCAATTCCATTGAGCAGTCCTCGCATGATTGCCCTTTTGCCGTTTTCGAAACACGGAGTAATTTTGGTAATCGTGACATCGTCGTCCCGGAATTATCTGTAGCCGTTCTCTATGGCACCGATTGTCCGAGGGTGTTCAAGCCGGATTGTTCCATTGTCTCCGACAGCCTCCATCGCCAGAAAGGAGACCGGCAACTCACGGTCGAAGTTACTCACCTCAGCCTTCGACGGATTTAGTTCGGCAACTTGCCGCAGTCTATCTGGATGTAGGTGCTGATGCGAGTGTTGTAAAACATGTCGGTCGGCAAACCGACTATGGCCTCCAGCGGGGCGTTCTCGAGCACGTATCGGCGGATATCGCTTTCTCCACTGCCTGCACGGGATTCGTAGAACACCACAAAGTCGCGCTGAGTGGATGTGAACGTCGCAGCCGGCGACGACGGTGATCAGAACGTAACGTACCTGACCAAGCGTTGTAATCGGTACGAATCAACTATTCGTTTGCGCTGTCAGAAGCCGTTTCTGGGGCGGGGGCTTTCTTGATGCGGTAGAGAGCGTCTTCTCCCATTTTGCCGCTGCACTTCGGGCATTTGGCTTTTGCAATGCCTTTGCCGTTTGCTCCGCCGAGCTTATTTTTCTTCCGTCCCTCTTCACTAATCACCGCAGAACACGCCTTACAGCGATAACCTGACAGTTCCAGTTCGAATGCCGGATCCTGCTGGTAGTAGTTGAGGTTGCGAACCGATTCGACGCGGGATTGATTGACGAAGCAGATCAAGTTGTCAGTCTTGTCTTCTTCCGGAACACCGTTCTCGGCAGCCGGCAATTCCAGTTGAAAATTCTTCTTCAGGATTTCCGCCAGCTCTCGAAAGGTCGTCAGGCCTTGTGAGCAATATGTCTGCTGTCCGTCGCTGGAAGCAATCGGAAGAAACAGAGCGATTCGACCATCACCGAACACCGGGACGCCGGCAAACATGGATTCATGGGCCTTGAGAATCGGCTGCACGAGTCGGATTTCGGAAACCTGTTCTGCTGAAATCGGATGCACTTCGACATCCGTCAATGTACTGAAATCACCAGCGGCCGCGACCGCCTCTCGAATCTGTTTTCGCTGTGCAACAAGATCAATCGTAGGTGCCTTGCTCATGAACCCACGTTTCTTTTTGTCGCCCCCAGCGAATGCAACCACGACCAGTTGGGAGTCTGTCACTGCGAGGTCCGCTTCGACAAATTTGTCGGCAACACTTCCGGGCTTCAGGACAATCGACGTAGGAGCTACATGAAAAAAACGAACTCCTTCAATCCATGTGACCTCGATTTTCGCAGCGGCACCTGCGGCTTCTTTCTTCTCCACCTTGCGACGGATTGTCGGCACCTTGACCGGCTCTTTGCATTGGCGGCAGCGGACAGTCTTCCCCGCCTTGTCTTCATGAACGCGAATCCAGGCACCACACTTGCATGGCAGCAGCATCTGCTTACGCTGCCGATCCGCGATCTTGTCACCACGTCGTCTTTTGACTTCACGCTCTTCCTGCATTGCAATCGAAAGCAAATCGTCGTTGCCTGCGGGAGACTGAGCTGCTGCTTCCCCGGACACTTCGGCTTTCGCCGCACCGGACTTGTCACTTGCATCCGACGCAGCACTACCAGCTTCCGGATTCGTCTTGCCGCCTGGCGTTTTCGTTTGTGGTTTGTCCGGACCATCAACTTGTGTTTCCGGCTTCGCGCCGTCGGCGACATTTAATTCAAATTCTGCCGGCCCGGCATCTGTTTCGAATGAAGGGCTCCCGTCCGACAACTGAAAATCTTCGGCATCGAAAACCAAGCCCCCACGACCACGAGGATTGTCACCTCGCGGCGGCAGAAAATCGGTCCGTTGTTCAGCCGGGACCGTACTGTAAATAATTGGCTGCGGGTTCGTGGTCATGTCTCGATAGCGAGCCGCGATATCCTCCCGCATAAACCCATTGCAGCTCCAGCAACGGACAAGCCCACTTCTGACCATTTCTCCACAATGCGGGCAGGGATCAACAAGGCTCGCGCTCTTCATTGACCCGAATTCGACAGATTCTGAAGCCGTCGCGCTGCGCCGCTGATGGAAGACATGACCACATTCCGGACACTCCGCAGTGTCGGCCAGAATCGATGATTTACACCCTGGACAGGATCGAATGACGGTCGACATTTTCAGCCCGTGCAATGCTGTGCTGCAACGCTCACGTTCGAATCATGCGAATTCGGAAGAAACGTGAAGATCGACAACCAGCCCCTCGATGTTTAAAAAACATGAAAATCGCGGTAGACGCAATAGTGAACAACTTCGGACAACACTGCCCCAGCTTTTCGTTTTTGTCCGTGAATATCAATCAAATCTCGCTATCTTTACAGCAAATCCAGCGCATTGGAAAGAACTGTTCACCTTCTAACGCCTCGAATCGCCAACTTCACCCACAGATCTGTACCTTTGTTCCTAATGTATGGCCTCAGGTTCCTGGCAAAACAGTACACACATGAGCCACGCGATCAACCAGTGGCAGGACTTGTGGGGCGTAAACGGTCGTAAACCCTTCGGCAGTCCGATGAACGTCCAGCGCAGCCTGAGATTCCCAGCGTTCGATCAGGATAAAGCTGCCAGGCACCGTCTGCGATTCGTACGCCTCGAATCGGACGCAACCGGGCTCCTGTCGAGAAAGATTCACCTGTCTCGCAAGCAATTCTCGCAGTTTCTGGACGTAGTTGATGTCTTTGGCTGTCAGCACGACTGTCAGATCAATCATTGTTTCACCACCTTTAGTTCACCGTCTGACGTGAGTTCCCGGGGATTCGGGTCGCAGTCTGGACGAACTGGAAAGGATACGAGAAACTGCCGAATCGAGACGGGTGTTTTCAGCAAGAACTTCTGAGAAATAGACAATGCTCAAACGCGTGTTCGATGTAATCGCGTCGGTACTGGGGATTATTCTGCTTTCACCGATCCTGTTGCTGGCCTATTTGAGCGTGAAAATCGTAAGTTCCGGCCCGGGCATATATCGCGCGCAGCGAGTCGGACGGTTAGGCGAAACCTTCGTGATGCACAAGTTCCGGACGATGCACGTCTGGACTGGCACCGGCAGCCCGATCACCGGAACGAAAGATCCTCGCATTTTTCTGGTCGGAAGAATCCTTCGCGCCTTAAAGATTGATGAGTTGCCGCAGCTTTACGATATCCTCATCGGCAATATGGCAATCGTGGGGCCTCGACCAGAAGATCCAGGAATCGTCGAACGATACTACACACCGCTGTCGCGCGAGACGTTGAGTGTTGCCCCCGGTTTATCGAGTCCCGGAAGTATCCACTACTACACACACAGCGATCTCCAACTGGATGACAGTGATCCGGAACGCGCGTATGTCGCCAGGTTACTGCCAATCAAACTGGCGATGGACCTGGTCTACCTGCGCCGCGCATCTATGTGGTACGACCTGACAGTTATTCTGAAAACTGCCGCCACCATACTGCTCATCGCACTAGGCAAACGCAGGTTCGCAGAACCTCCGGAGTTCGCCGAAGCCCGGGAACTCATGGAAAATTCCGACCGACCGCTGGTCGCGTTCAACGGACGACCGGGACCGTCATAACCCGAGTCTGTTTGTCGAAGTACCATTGTTTCGTCAATGGATTCTGCGGTGTCGGTTTCAGCGGTATTGTGAACGTGGCCGGAATAATTCCATCGTCTGTGACGATTCGACTTTCTTCCGTACCGGCACGACCTCCGAACAGCCGCACGAGTGGCTCAATGCGAGGATCTTGTCGGCTGCTGAACGAGCCCACTGTGACGATCGATCGATAATGATCATGAAACACCCAGGCTTCGTAGTCGGAATCATATCCGTGCTTTGACGCAGTCCGCAATGCCTCGGCTAAAGCAATCGCTTCTTTGGCACAGCCTACAAGGCCTGAGCCAAGATTTCTTTCGAACATCGCCATTGCTTTCGTGGAGGACTGATTCCCGACCTGCATGACGCTGCCACCGGCAAACGTTGCCACCTGAAGTGTGAATTTTCCTTTGTTTTCTAGCAACGAATAAGGTGCTCCGGAGTTCAGATTCACGATATCGTCGTCAAGTTTTCTGCTTTGGATTTCCCCATTGTAGATGGGGTTGATCGTCAGCATCGCTCCACCGAACGGACTTGGCTGACCGGGAGTTTTGGCAAACAGTCCTCCCTTCTTTTCATCTGCGATCGACGATTTGTATTTCGTCTTGATCCATTTCAGGACTTCCTGTGCCTTTTCGTCGTCGATTGATTTGAAATTTCCAGCGAGAACGCAAATTTCCCCCTGGCGTGCGATCACTCGCCGAGCGGCAGTCTGGACGGAATTCGGGCCATCGAGATCTACTGTTTCCTCGTCAACAGAATATGTGTAAGCCGGAACGCCCTTCTTGCGTAGTTCATACACGATCGTGTCTGCTGCCTCCCACGCGCTGAGTCCATTGATGTGGTTGGCTCCTTTGACATCACTGAGTGAAGCAACCATGATCATCCATGGACCGTGTTGATTCGAGAGGCTGTAGCGTTTGCCCTCAATCGCTTCAGTACGACCGCAGTATGCGGTACCCGAGACAGAAAGCATCGCGAGAAATACGAGTGTGATATTTCGGAAGGCGTTCATTTTGAGTTCCTGCTTTGACAGAACTAAGAGCATCAAATCCGCGCAGTCAACAACCGAGTGCTGAGGCTGAGATGCCAGACATGGAGCGAGTATGCCATGTTACGACGCACGTGCATAAGTCAGATTTGACGATTTGCAGCGGGGTCGCCAAATTGGATCCTGCTCAGAAGGGCCGCGTCGGCAACTTCTGCCGAAGTCTTCCGCCAACTGGCTTTTTCGGCCAACGGATCGTGCTGAAAAACAGTCCGCTAACGATAGAGATCGAACGCAAATTTTTCAGCCCTGGTGAACGGACGTTCGCGTTCGAATCAGGATTCGCACGCAAAACATTAATAAAAAAACCGACCGGTCAGCCT
>Ga0335397_10003019_pt1 | contig 22774 bp, 33 predicted proteins | sample MAT04_FD_205740 | JGI IMG/M metagenome (GOLD analysis project Ga0335397, IMG submission 205740) | Freshwater microbial communities from Lake Fryxell liftoff mats and glacier meltwater in Antarctica - MAT-04 (spades assembly) (version 2) ... | reverse complement strand
TGCGAGCTGGCCAATGACGGAGAATCCCGCCACAAGCGTTCCGGACATCACCAGGATCCGGTAGTCGTCACGCTCGGCAATCAGTCGCGGCAAGTCATCGAACTCGACTGCGAAGCGATCGACGATCCGGATCAGCTCGAACACCTGGAAATCGTTCGTCGACGGTTCGCCGTTCGGTCCACGCTCGGATCGCAGCTGGCGGTCGAGGTCCTCGAAGAACCTCGGCGTCGCGCGAACGACGCGTGGAACTCACTTCTGCTTGGGAGCCGACTCGGTCTGGTCAATGTGTTGCTCGAGACGAAGGCGCACCCGCTCAAGGAACTCGGCAGGGACCTGGTCCAGATCTGTGACGACACTTGCGTCGAAGAGCGCTTGCTGCTCGGCTGGGCTCATCTTCTCGAGTTCGGCGGCAGTCACGACATTTCCGGACATGGCGTCACTCTATCTCTGGAGCAGGTCTCGGTGAGTTGACCACGCGGTCTGCCGGTGATTCGTTCGCCGGGGTGCGTTGTCGGGCCGTGATTATCGGGTGGGTCTGAACCGGAGCAGCATCCGGCACGGGATCGTCAGCCCGCAGATTGCAGGCGGTACTCGCGTACCAGTCGTCCCTGGCCAGCTGACGAAGCTGGCGACTCGCCGCGCAGCACGTCAGGGTCGAGATCGATCCCATTCGGCCAACAGATCGTTCCGGCGACGGCATCCACCGCAACCAACGAGAACACTGCGTCGTCGTCGATCGAGGCGAGGATGCCCGAGAGCACCCCGGCAAAGTCGAGTTCGCGCACGAGGCCGTCAGTGAATTCGATCCGCAGGACGCGGCCATCGATGTGCTCGACGTCGGTGACGCGTGCCAGACCAGCCATCCTCAAAGCCTACTGGAGCGGCTCGATCGCCGAAAGGGCGGCCGGCTCTTGAGCCTGTTCCCAGTTGCGCATCAACTCGGCCACGTGAAGTTCGCGCCATTGCTCGACGAGTCTGGCGGCGGTTCTCGGGAGTTCGCCGCGGATGGACGATCCGTCATCGATACGGATCAGCGCTTCGTGCTCGGCGTAGATCGCATGGAAGTGAGGCGGGTTGTGGTCAACGAAGTACATGTAGACGACGATTCCGTAGAACTCGCTGAGTCTTGGCACACCCCAAACCTACGGACCGAAGTCGACATCGGCGACCAACGTTCGCCGATGTCGCTGCCGAACCGAGTCGCTGGCGGCATCCCCGACCAAAGCGTCTCGACTCGGCTACTTCGCCAGGATTATCGGACGGGTTCCGAAACAGATCAACCCGGTCGAGCTCGATGCTGGGCACCCCTCAATGCCGGAACTCGGACAGGTCGAACTCCCGCTCGAGACCGTCGATATCGATCGCCTTCGAGCGTCAGCGGGTGTCGTGGGGCAGAATGATCGGCATCGGTCGACTCATCCACTTCAACGGCCCACCTGGGGTAGGAAAGACCTCGCTCGCGAGGCGGTACCTCGAAGACCACCCGCTGGCGCTCATGGTCGACATCGATGATCTTCGGACCCACCTCGGACAATGGGCGACTCATGAGGAATCACGAATGCTCGCTCGCGACTTGGCGCTTGCTCTCGTCGAGTGTCATCTCGGTGCTGGCCACGACGTGGTGGTCCCACAGTTTCTCGGTCGGTTGGCGTTCATCGAGAAGCTCGAATCCACCGCCTCTCGCTGCGGTGTCCCGTTCGTCGAGGTGCTCCTGATCGTTGACCAGTCGGTCGCAGCCGACCGGTTCCGGGGCAGGCGACGCGAGCTGGAGTCGCTGCCCGGTCATCATCCCGAGAGTGACGTCGATGAGTTCAGCGTGGATGCAGTCGTCACCGATGCGTTGGCTCGGCTTGCCGAAGTCGCTGCGGCTCGTCCAGGAGCAACCACTGTGCTCGCGTCGTCAACTCTCGACGAGACCTACCGCGTGATGCTTGCGACGCTCGACGATCGTACGAACTGAGAATCTGCGATGGGGCGCACCTACAAAGTCGCCGACGATCCCGCAGGATCAACTCGACACTCAGGCCGCACCTCCAGCGGTCGGCTGGACGTCGATATGGGCGCCCCGCCGGATGCCGGCCGAACCCGATGCGGCACCGACTGCGCTCTCCGTTGCCGGATGGCGTGCGTTTCGATCGTGTGCTCGGCGGTGTCGTGACGGACGGCCTCGATTCGGCGGAGGCAGTGAGTCCGGGACGCCAGACTGGGTGAGTATGGAAATCAGCGGGGTTGAACTGGATCGGACGACTCTGGACAACATCCGCTCGATCTGCGAGCAGTTCGCTGGTGTCGACGAAGGCCTGCTCCAGGACCGACCGTTGTTCCGTCTCGGCAGCAGGCGTTTCGCGATCTACAACGGGTGCTGCTCGCCGCCACGACCGCGATGGAGTTCGTCGGGCCCCTCGTTGCACTTCATTGCCGATCCTGACGAGATCGCTGCTCTCCGTCAGGACGGTCGATTCAGCAGCTCTCCGCACCACGGCGATCGCGGTTGGCTCGCCGTCAGTCTGGAGGATCCAGTGGGTACGGACTGGGTTGAGATCGCCGAGCTCCTCGAGGCCAGCTACCGTCAAGTCGCCCCTCGAAACCCGCCGACAGGTGACAGCAATCGGCTGCATCGATTCGGAGGTTCGTCGGTTCAGGAATGAGCATTATCGGATGCTCGGCAACATCGAGCCCGGCTCGATCGAGCAACCGAGGCCGTGCTGTCTGCCGGTTCAAGTGCAGGCAAATGGGCTGAGGCGGGCTGTGATTATCGTCCATGCACCGGGGCCGTACCCGAGTGGTCGTCGTCGAACACCCGGCGTCCGTTCCCGCCTGGGACCCACTCAGTATCGGCACCGATGAGCGGGCGGGGCGCCCGGAACTCGCAACTCGGAGCAACGTCAGAGACTGCTCAGCTCTGTCGAGCGAGTAGATCCGCCGTGATGTCGACATGACCTGCGTGCTGGAAGAGTTCTTCGACAACGTGGAGACAGATCGAAGCGGTCGTCCATGGCCAGACCCGGTCTTTCATGATGGCGGACTCGAGGTAGGCGGACTCGGGTACCGGTGTGTGAACGGCCTGATCGACGAGCTTGGGCAGTGTGGATCGAAACTGCGCAACGACCGCTTGCAGATCAGCCACGGTGCCCGATGATGTGAACTCCGCGCTTCGATCTCGGTGAGAAGGTTGACCGGCTACAACGTGCCCGAGCCACCACTCGGTCACCCCGACGCAGTGCACGACGAGGGCGAACACCGAGTTGGCGCCGTCGAACTTCGGGCGGTCGCTGACTCGTGACCCCAGCAGAACCGCCTTCGCCAACATTCGATCGAACGCGAGACTGATGAAGGCGCATAGCTCGTCCCCCTCCAAGTCGACCATGAGTCGACACTAGACCGAGCTCCACGAGCGACCGTTCTCACTGGCCCGCTCGGTATCGGCACGCATCGACCGCAGCCGTGAGCGGCGAGTCGAGCTGGCCTTGGCGGCGCCGAACGCGATTCCATTCGGTTTCGCCGTGCCGAATGACTATCACCCGTCGGAGAACTGACGTCACCCGTCAAGTCTCGCCGACGCCGATCTATCGAGCACGTCCACCCAACGGAGGCGCGGACATGGCGGCCGACACACCCGCTTGGAAGCGGCACTTGTCGAGATCGTTCCAGCAACGACGCACTCCCTCGCAATCGCGATAGGAAACGCTTCCGGCCGCGCCGCACCGTCGGCGAAGTTTGGGAGGTCCGACGGTCGGTACGGCAGCGAATAGTCACACGTCGGCGCGCCGTTGCGACCCGCTCGCTATCGGCACGACTATCGGGTCGGACAGAACGATATGAGACACCCTGACCACGCCGGCAGCGTCTCGATCACCCACGATTCAGTGCCGGTGATGCGCTACCTGAGGGCCGTTGGCGCAGTGTCGTTATCGATTGGGTTCACAGCACTGATCGGCGGCGGCTAATCCGGGCGCCGCACCATCTGAACCGGGAGATCTGAGTGATGTCGCCCGCTGTCCGGTATTCCTGAAACCTCAGGTTCTCGAACATCACGGCGGCGCGTCGATGATGACTTTGGCAGCTCGATCAACCTGGCAGGGGTGTGGCACGTGTGAAGGTTGTGATGATGGTGGACGAGGCGCGTGTGGATGATTCGGAGGGCTTTGATGTGTTCTTCCGTTCGGAGTATCCACGCTTGGCTGCTCTGGGAGCGGCCCTGTGCGGCAACCGGGAGGACGGCCGTGATGTCGCTCAAGAAGCCCTTGCGCGAGCCTTCAACTCGTGGGACAACGTAGGTGGCCTGGACCAGCCCGGCGCATGGGCGCGGCGCGTCGTGGTCAATTTGGCCCGGGACCACGCCCGCCATCGCGAAGTGAAACGACGACGCCTGCCAGCTCTGGCGAGCGAACTCAAGACCCGTCCCGTCACTGCCTCGTTGCCGTTCGACAGCGACTTCTGGGCTGCAGTGGCAACGTTGCCGGATCGTCAGCGCACTGCGGTGGCGTTGTTCTATGTGGGCGACCAGTCGATCGGCCAGGTCGCTGAGGTCATGCGGGTGACTGAGGGGTCCGTCAAGACGACGCTCCATCAGGCGCGCACGCGTCTCAGCCGACTGCTGCAACAGGAGAACGGATCATGAGCGACGATGAACTGACCGACGACCCGATTCATCGGCGCGCTGCGGCTGCGGCTGCTGCGCTGATCGACAGTTTCGAAGATCTTGACGTCGAGGCCGACCTCGACTCGACCCGTCATGGACCGCAGCCGTTCGTCGCCGCGCCCGCAACTCGACGATGGTTGCTGGCCGCCGCTGCATTGTTGATCGTGGCTGCTGGAACCGTTGCGCTCGTGGCGGTCTCGAACAACCAGGCGCCGGACTCTGACCTCTCACCGGCGACGCCCCAACCGACGGTCGTGCCGCTGCCCAGCGCACCCACGTCGCCGGCGGCGACCGCTTCGACGTCGGTGCCTGAGTCGACAACCACCACCAGTGTCGCCCGCTCGACCTTGCCGATCGCGTCGGTCAGCTATCTCGATCCGCCGCCCGAACTCACGCTGCGCCCGCTCGCCAGCCTTGATGTGCCGGCGGAGGAGTCGGGTTCGTACAGCGTGGCCGTCGGTGATCTCGGTGTCGCTGTGAGCCAGTGGACGTACTCCGACGACTCGGTGCAACGCCTCGACGTGGTCGACTTCTCGGGCGAGAGCCGGAGCTTCCCCGACTTCGGTGGCAATGCGTTGCTGGCGTATGGACCGGGTGATGTCCTCTACATGACCCAGCAAGGAACCAGCATCGAAGAATTCGCGGTCGTCGCCGTCGCCCTTGGCGTAGACGGTGCGACCGAGGTTCGACGCGAACGAGAGAACGTCAACTTGTTTCTCGAGTACCCGCCGATGTCGTTCGGCCATACGGCCACCGGTGTTGTCCACCGACGCGACTACCTCGCCGATGAGTCACCGATCATCGACTACGTCAACATCGATGGTCAACCGGTCACCCTGGTCGACGCGCCGCCCACGTTCCGTTTCGAGACAGCCGAGCAGGCCGGTGCCGGACTCGGTGGAACGATCTTGTCGTCGCTCGGCACCAGCTGGACTGTCGCCGTGGACGCTGCCCCGGACCGCGCGTATACGTACGTCGGCATCTCGCCGCCCGCGCCGGGAACGGACGGGCACGGCATCTACGTCACACACATCGGTTCAAACGCCGATCCCTCCACCGACTTCGGAGCCCCGTCCGGCTGGGTGATCGCCGACCTGCAACCCGGCGGCACCGCAACATGGTGGTCCGTCCCGGATGGCTGGGGAGTTGTCGCCAGCGACGCATGGGGCACCGTCCTCGGGCGTCGCGCCGGCGCCACCCTCGAACTCGCGTTCGTCGACTTCCCATAGAGCACGCATCTGTCCGAATCCGCCCGATTTCACACTGCAACTGCCGTGAATATCGGACACACCAAGATGATCGCACCACCGTCGCCACACTCGTTTCAATGCCGGCAATGGGCGGTGTCAAGAGGTTCGCTCGTGAACATTCTGATCGCCGCCTGCCCACCGCTCGAGGAAGGTTTCTCGCTCCACGAGAACGTCCCGACTGACGCCGTGCAGCCGGTCGGCGGGTGGATTTACGTTCAGGGATCGAGATAGCAGATGGACAATCCGCGTCGGTGTCGATTTGTCGAACGCGAAGCACCTGGTAGATGACCTGAGTCAATTGATGGGTGTCCGGCCGTTGGAGACACGGTCCTGCGCCGCTGACCAGGGACGATGCACCAAACCGGCGCGGATCGTCCATCTACTCGGTAAATCCAACTGGACCTGGGACGCCACGACCAGCTCACCCGACAGCCAGCTCAGTTGCGGGCGCATGACCAAGTCACCGCTCACCGGTCGACGAATCGATCGAGTTTGGAGACTCGCCAGAATTCGTTTCGGCGGCGTTACTGGCAACTCATCGGGCGGATGGCGAAAGTGGAACCTGTTCATCCCCAACCAACAGAAAGAACCTCCCATGTCCCATGAATCTCACCGGCCCTCGTCCCGTCTCCGATCGGTGCTGCTCGCCAGCGCCTTCGTCGGGTTCTCGGTTGTCTCCGGCGCGACATCCGCCGAAGCCACACCGAACGTCACCGAACTCGAAGGCACCGCACTGCGCATCGGGGGTCCCGCGGTGCCGAGGAACACGACGATCCCGGCGGGCCGGACCCTCACGCCGGTTCGGCTCACCACGTCGGATCCCTCGACATTCCAAGGCGACGGCTACTCCCTCGCTGGACCGGTCGCCGAAGTGCGCACGAGACGCTTCACGATCCCCGGGAGCCCTGCTGAAAGCGTGACGTTCACCATCGACGGGTCGGTGGTCGCAACGAGAGTTCCCGACCTGTTCTTCACCGGACTGCAGACCGACGCCGGGGTGCTTCCGGCGATCGTGTTCACCGCGAGTGGGGTCACGTATGCCATCTCGACGCAACCCGTCGAAGCAGCCACCCGCACCACGGCGCAACCAACGTCGATCAGGAGCGCTTCAAGCGCGGTCACCCATGCGTACGGGCTGTTGCCGGTCGGCGCCCAACCGCGCACGGGCGACGCGTACAACCGGGTGACCAACTTCGGAACTCCCGGTGGTGCAGGGGCGACCCGAGTGACCGTCCTCGACACCGATGACATCCGCGGCAATGCCGATACCGCCGAGGAGGAACTCGCCGTCCGGGGCAACCCTGCGCCCCGATACCCGGGTCGCCTCTACGTCCAAGGCGCGGAAGTCGTCGCCACGGTCACGCTGCGCAGCGGTGCAACCCTGTCGTTGAATGCGCTGAGCTACCGAGAGACCGGCGCCTACAGCTACGTCAGCACCACCTGGCTGTTCGACCGTTCTGCACTCACCGCAGCGGGTGCGACGGTCGCCGACATCACAGGCGTCACCTCGGAGGTTCCTTCGAGCCACTCGCTCACCTGGCAGGAACTCGGGCTCGACCTCGCCTGAGTCGACATCGCGCTGCGACACCCTCGTGACCCGGGGCGCAGCCACGAACCATCGGCCCTCTGGGCGGCGCATCTGCCACCCGGAGGGCCGACGGGCGGCCCAGTTGGGTTCACCGAGTAGATGGTGAATCGCCCCGGATTTGATGACTGCTCTGATGTCAAACAGATCGGTCGCAGGCCCCCTCACTGCGCGCTGAGACCGTTTTGGATGCGTTCGAGGCGGTCGCCCGCGGTGTCGGAGGGCTCGCGTCCCAACTGCATGATCACGCCCCTTGTTTTCGTCGTCACGCACCGCAGCCCACTCAAACGCTTCGAGCCGTTCGGCTGCTGCGGTCATTCCGCCGTGAAAGGACACGACCGCTTCGCCGATCAGCATGAAGGCGGCAACGGGAGGAGTGCCCGGCTTCGGATGTTTGAACTCGTCGCGTTGTCCGTCCCAGTGGTCGTAGGCAGACCAGATCGGCGCCACATCGACGAGATGCTTGAAGGCTTCCCAGGCAGCTGCAACCAGCACGGGGAGATGGCGACGGCCAAACGCCCCGTGGACCTGAACCGATACTGAAGAGTTGGCGGTCTGCTCGGGCCGCTTGGGCCTGCCGAAACTCGCCCTGACTGAAACAAAGGATCCCTCGTTTCGGTTGCGAACGTCGCGATCGAAGACCTTCGTGATGAGGTAGCACCCCCCAGCAAGTCCGAGCTTTCGTTCATCCTGAAGTGCTGCGAGCTTCGCCAAGCCGTCCTTTCGTTCGGGCCCGGTCCAATACGAGCCAGTGTCGGCGCGAAGCTCGCCAACGATGACGCGGAGCTCAGTCTCGAATCTCCTGCGCGGGAACTCGGCAGCAAGCACCGTCCTGTGTGCATCCAGCAACGGGTTGTCCTGAGTGAGATCCGTGAGGGCCAGCCCGGACGGTTCCCACGCATGCAGATCACATGCGTAAACGACGTGCGCGAAAGGTTCCGCATCCATTCGTTCTCTCACCCAACGCACCTGCAGAGCTCGCCCGACCCAACCGTCCGTCAGCCATCGGGGACGCCCACACAACTCCTCGCAACCGTGCGTGCGACCAGCGCATATCGGCACGACCCAACTGCTCGACCGACCCGTCCGAGAACGGCACATCCCGATCAGCGCGCTCGACGATCCAGAGCACTCAGATCCACGACCAGAACACTCCGTTCACGCTTGTTTGGCCGGGGATTATCGGGCGCCGCAATGGGGCCGAAGCGTGCGGCTGGTAGGCCACTGCGAAGCGGATTACTGGGCGCTGATATCGAGTGCTTCCTGGAAGCGTGCGAAGGTCTGGTCGATGTCGCCGGGGATGACCTCGACCCTCCTGGTGGCAGGTCGCTGCTCGAGAACTCGGATGAACGCGTCGTACATCTGGCCGACTGGGTCGGCATGCTCTGAGCGGTCGACCAGCGCTGCCGCGTCGTGATGAGCCTGAGCGCTCGGAGCTGCTCGACGTTCAGCGAACGCGGTGATCGCACGTGATCGGTCGATCCACAGTGCGGTCTCCACGAACGTTGCTGCGCTGCGATGAGCGACGCCAGTGAGTTGCTCGATGAAGTCAGTGCGGCCGAGGAACTGAGGAACAATGACATCTCGTCCCGCCGCCAAGTGCATCTCCGCCATCACCAGTGCGAGTGAGCGAGCAGTCAGCCCGGCTGTTGATGGATCGTTCAGCCAGCCTCCGAGCATGCCGCGAACGACGTCGATGTCGAGATTGAGCGAGAGCGGTCGAGAGTCGACGAAACGCTGCGCGATCGTCGACTTCCCGCTCGCTGGCGGACCGTTCAGCAACACGAGCACCGCCATCACCTCAGCGTACGCGCACGTTGGAGGCGGGATTACGTGACGCGGGACTTGGGCCGCGATGCGGCGCGGGTTGCTTCGGCGCTACCGGGGTATCGGGTGGGTGTTATCGAGCGCCTCCAGCCGACAGGCATTATTGCTGGCACTGCTCTCATTCTCACCGTCGATCGCGGGTGGTGCCGGCGTATCGGTCGTCGACGGGGGTCACAAGCGCCGCGGGAGGGTTGCGGCTGGAGACGGACAGGCCGTTGAGGTAGTGGGTGAGTTGCTGGTGGGCGATGGCCCGCTCGTCGGCGGGGTCGAGTCCGAGAGCAAGGGGCCGGCAGAAGCGGATGGCGGCGAAGGCGACGTCAGTCGCTGTGTGCTCGGGGCCGATTGCGCCATCACGGGAGGCGGCCTCGATGAGCCGGTCAAGGACGCTGCGAGCGGCGTCGCGCTGATCGGGCCAATCGTGGTCGTCGAGGAGCGGGTACACGATGTTGACGGCACCGAGTCCACAGTCGATGGCGGCGTGCAGATACCGATGCAGCGCCTCGCCACCGGTGGCAGCCTCCTCGAGAGCGGCCCGACCCTCCCGGATCGCACGGTCCAGGACCTCGACGGCCGCGGCTCGCAGAAGTTGTTGCTGATCAGGGAAGTGTCGGTACAGCGTGGCGATCCCCACCCCGGCACGATCAGCCACGGCATCCCGAGATGGTTCGCCACCGATCTCGAGAACGAGCTCGATCGTCGCATCGACGATCGACTGACGGTTGCGTCGGGCGTCAGCGCGCATCGAACGACACCCCGCATCGAATCGTTCCGTAGGCCACGAAACGGATTATATTCCTCCACTTCGTACCTTATGGCTCATCTGGAGGATTCATGGCCAACGAGCAACAACCGGCACACCTGAAGTCGATCGCCGATGCAATCAGCGAAGCGGACGACGCAGCGTGGGCTCCGGTGACCTTCGACAGCTACGAACATGTCGACGGACCTTTCTTCCACGGGACCAACACCGACCTCGCGATCGGTGACGAGCTCATTGCAGGCTGTGGCTCGAACTACCACGAGGGCCGAGTCGCAAACCACGTCTACTTCGCAGCGTTGCTCGAGCCCGCCATCTGGGGCGCAGAACTCGCCGTCGCTCTCGGAAGTGGGACAAGCCAAGCACGCATCTACATCGTCGAGCCGACCGGCCCATTCGAAGACGACCCCAACGTCACGAACAAGAAGTTCCCCGGCAACGTGACCCAGTCCTACCGGACCCGCGACCCGATGCGGATCGTCGGCGAGGTGGATGGCTGGAACGCGCACCCACCCGAGATCCTGCAAAGCATGCTCGACAGCATCGCCAAGCTCCGAGCCTACGGACTCGACGTCATCGAGGACTGAACACCCGCGCTGACCACAGCGGCCGACTGTTCACCTACGCCAGGTTGGTGACGGGTGTACGTGACGCGGGACTTGGGCCGCGATGCGGCGCGAGGTGCTGCGGTGCCACCGGTTTACGGGGCGGGTGTTATCGAGTGACCTCGACCGGCACGTCCATGATTCCCGGTTGTGCCTGAGAGAATCGGGGATGGTTTCGGTGATCTTGTCTGCAGGCACCGTGGGACCACGAAGCGATGGCGTCGCCGCTTGTTCGTCGGTTGGCCGTATCGACCGTGTCTCGATGTCCGCCCGGAGATGCTGCCCTGCGCAGATGGCGTCGTCGCTCTCGGCCTCGCCTCCGCGGTGAGATGGGCGGTTGACGCTCACACGACGCAGGACAACAATGAGGCCTGGCGACCTATCAGGCCTGAGGAGGGATGGCATGTCAACTGACGAGCACATCGAGGTGGTCTTGGACTACTTCGCAGGATGCAACACGGGTGAGACCGACCATATCCTGCGCACCCTGGACGATGAGGTCGTCCACTATTTCCTGCCCTCCGTGCACCCGCCCATCAGCGGCGCGGCCCATCTCGCCAACTACTGGGGGAAGTTCAAGAAGGTCTACGACCCGAGGTGGAAGATCGACCACCTGATTGGGAGTGGCGACGAGGTCGTCAGCGAGTGGAGTTGTGCGTACACGTTGCCGAGCACCGGAAGTCGGATGATGTTCCGCGGTTGTGAGTGGTACGTCATGAAGGAACGCCGGATCGCAGAGGTTCGTGCGTACTACGAATACAACGAGTCCAAGGATTGCCAACTCACCGGATTCCCCTACGCAGATCGTTCGTATCTCGACAAGTAGGCAACGGTCGATGGTCCGGTGCCATCCGCCCTTGGCCAGCGGCCAGCGGCCACGGTCATCGGCAGGTGCGTACTCCAACCTGAGGGTGGGCCACAGCGCTTGGAACTGCCGACACCGCAGGCATCCCCGACCGCCGGCTCCGTGACGCGATGACGTGACGCGAGACTTGGGCCGTTCCCGAGTGGCGTTGTGGGCCGGCTGGTGGTCCGGTTGTGAACGCTGGCAGTGCTCACGCATGAGGTTGTGCCGGAACTCCGAACACGATGAGGAGGTTCATCGATGACCACGATCACTTCGAAGAACACGGCGATGCGGCTGCCGGTCGACGAGGCGCAGTTGACGGTGGCGTCGATTCCGGCGCGGCTACAGCGGCCGCACCCGCGAGGCCCAGTGGCGCAACCTGCGAGGGTTCTTCCAGCGGACGGTCTTATCAATCCGCCGAGACCCACCCATGGAGGAAAACCACGATGAGCGACGGACAGGCGATTCCTGAGACCAGAGGTGTTGCGGCGGAGCTGCTTGCAACGCTTGACCTTGGCCCGGAGATCGAAGGGATGGCGGGACGTCAACTGCGAATGCGCCTGTTCACCTTCGAGCCCGGAGCTGTCTTCGGCCCGATTCACGATCACATCGGCAGACCGGGGATCGTCTACATACTGCAGGGCACGATCACTGACCATCGCGATGGAGTCGCCACGGACTACGGGCCGGGGGTGGGCTGGCCCGAGGACAGCAACACCAGGCACTGGCTCGAGAACAGAGGGACGAGTACGGCGGTGGAGATCTCGTTCGACCTCATCACACAGGACTGATCGGTCGGTGCCGAAGGCGGGCGTGGCGGAGCGTCGAAGCGGGGATCGTGAAGAACTCTTGTGCGCGGCGCTGAGCACAGCCTCCTTGCCACCGACGTCGTCGACGCGCACTGCAGGGATCGGACGAAGACGCCGGCTGAAATTCCGAGGTCGTTGTCGCACCCTGAACAGAACGCAGGCAACGGCATCCCTCGGCCAAGATCCGAAGGCGGATCGTCGTCCGTGGGTGGCCGCCGACAGGTCGAATCGCCGACCAGGTCGATGTCACCAAACGCGGCGAGCCACGCAACCAGACGCCGGTGGCCGCCGGTGGTGGTCTCGAATGTTTCGACGCCGAGCACACCACCGTTCGGGTCGATCGCGGCGGTGACGTGGAAGTCGCGGTGGGTGTCAATGCCGCCCGTGACGGACAACAAATGGTTCTCTACGATGGTCATGGCCATCCCTTTCTCTCTTCAACGTTGGGTAGGGGTGGCACGCATCTGCCGGGACAGCGGCATCACTGCGAGAACTGTTGGTGCAGTTCTCGAGCAACAGTCGCTGCCCGACCGGTGGGTGCCGTTCCCGAACACGGCCGACCGGTCAATAGAAAGACAGAAACTCGTCAGCCGGTTAGCGAGTCAGACCAGGTCGGGAACAGCTACCGAACCTACGCACCACGCCCAACGGTGATCGAGCGGAACGCAAGCCCAGCGCACCCATGTAGATCCTCCCAGCCGGTTCAGGGCCGCGTTGGTGACGGGTGGTCTGGAAGGTTTTCGGACGGGCGGCGGGTCGTGAGGGTCCAGATATCTTCGCCGTCGTCATCGCGCATACCGCTGGAGGCGAACCCGAGTCCTTCGGCTACTCGGCGAGACGCAACATGGTCCGGGTGGATGTGTGCACGAACTTGACCGACACCGCACGATGCGAGCCAGCCGATCATCGCCGCTGCCGCCTCGCGTGCGTAGCCCGCTCCTTGGGCTTCGATCCCGATCAACCAGGCGACGTCTCCGGCTTCTTTGGTCACGGTTGCTTGCACGAATCCAATCGCTCCACCGGACCGGCGTCGAACGATCCAGTTGTGCCATACCTCATCGGGATTCGTGCTGCCGACGGTCTGGATCGCGTAGCGGCGCTCGAGTTCAGGCAACGTTGGTGGTGTACCGCCGGTGTAGCGGTACAGGTCAGCGGAGCCGAGTACGCCAACCATCTCAGCGGCGTCCGATCGTCGCAGCGGCTCGAGCAGGAGACGAGCCGTTTTCAGGCCGGCCGTGGGGGTGTGCATCGATCCCAACATTGCCATGGCAACCGACACGCCACGCGATGATTATCGGACACTTTGGCAGGCCCTGGGTCGGTCGCTCCCCCGTACGTCACTGCCGGTTCGCGATCGGGTCGAGAGGCGGAGGCCGAGATCAGCTGGTTCGTCTCACCAACACCACCGGGAGAGGATCGTCAAGCGTCAATGAGGCGCTCGTAGCGCTGTCGGGCACCCTGCCGTGTCACTCCCAGCTGTGCGCCGATCGTGCCCCAGGACAGGCCAGCGGTCTTCGCCGCCACGACGGCTGCCTCCAGTCGTTCATCCGCGGCGCGGCGCCCCGCTGCTGCAGCCCGCAATTCGCGGAACACGACCCCATCGACGGGCCGCACACGGCCCTGGTCGACGGCTTCATCGAACGCCGCGACGATGGCGTCGACATCGGCGTCAGTCAAGTCGCGAGGGTGCTTCTTCGTCGTTGCCATCTGATCACAGCCAATCCAAGTACTGGTCTCGTGCTCGCATTGCATGAATTGCGTACTCAATTTCATCGGTCGCCCACGATGCCGACTTCGATCAGGTTCCCGGACTGGTCCGGTCCAACCAACATCGCAAAGCCAGTCTCGTCATCAGAGCGGCCACCGGCGAGGGAGTTCTCCACGGCGTGCCGAATGTCATCATCAGAGATTCCATGCCAGCGAGCGCTCGCAAGGATCTCCACCCCGACAAGATTAGTTGTCAACAGCGGGAGTCGCAAGAGGCACGGGGGGATATCGACATTCGGAGCACCGTGCGTGCCTTCGAACCGTTCGGATCGTCGTCGGCCAACACCGCAGAACTGCCGCTGCCACGAGAAGTCGACGAGAATATCGAGCGCCCACCGACTGCCATTTCGGCGACGCCAGGCCGTGCTTCTTGCCGGATCAAGTGCGGGTCACGAGCCGATTCCGGCGTGTTGTTATGCGCCCTCTTCTCCTTGATCAAGTTCAGGTGAATGTCCCCAAAGTTGCACACCTGGGGAATTTCGGTGAGCGCGATCGCCGTGAGGTGCGTGCTGGCGTTCAAGGAATTGATCGTGATGGCCATGGAGTCTGCATCGTCGACCATGGCTACATCGTGGCCGAGACGGGCGACCGGGCCCCGCCGGATTGATCCAACAGGTGTGCGTGTGAGGGCGAGCATGTCTAGGGTGCGGCCCCGGGTGCTCGACCAAACAGTCATCAAATGCGACGATCGGGCTGCCGCATCCGAGCTGGCGCATGTCGAACTCGCTGCAATCTCCCGCACCGCCATGATCAAGTCTGTTCGACGCCGAGCCCACTGGCCGTTCGAGATGTCGTCGCAACTCGGTGTTCGGTTCTGGCAAATGGATGGACGTTGCCGATCGCGTCGCTACCACCGTCGACGACTGCGTTGGGTACAGCACGAAGTGCTGGCGCAGCGATCAGTACTCCGAAAGCCGCTACGGCCGCGACGCCGACCACGAACGGTGTGGCCACCGTTGCAATGCTGGCGGCCTCGACATCGCGTCCTAACGCATAGACGGTGCCCCAGATCCAGGCACAAGTGGCCGCGACGAGTGAAGCAGCCGTGGACAACATGACGAGTTCGCTGACGAGCGCAAGGGCGGATCGCGACCGCGACAAGCCGAGTACTTCGAGATACTGGGTACCGGCTCGGCCGTCGTAGGCCAACCCTATGACGGCGATCCCGACGCCGAGTAGCGACAGGACGACGGCAAGGTATCCGCCCCAGCGAAACACGTCGGCGATCGAGTTGAGTTCGGTGATTCCAGAAACGTTCTCGGCGCCTGCGATCCGTACGTTGATGCTTGGGCTCGCGGCGATGATGTGGTCGTATAGCTCGCCGGCCTCATTGACCGGGACTGGAACGTAGACCGTGTCAGGTCTGTCAATCCGCTGGCCGGGCTCGGTAATGCGCACGATCTGCTCGAGTAGCTGGTCGCCTCGCGGGCCCCGGGGGAGCTCGGCTTCGACGGGAAAGCCGACTTCTCGGACGACCTCAGACACGGGACCGGCATCGCCGAACGTGAAATAGATGGCAGCGCCAGAGCACGGTTCGGTCGAGCCCGTCGCGTCTTGAACGGCGTTGCACGAGCCGGACAGCACTTGGCGAGCATCGCCGATCGGATCAGTACCGGATAACACCTCGTAGGGCTGCACAAGCTGAAGCACTTTCTCGTTCGGGTAGCGCACCACCAACAGGCTTCGCCCATCGGTTGCGTAGTAGTCGGCGATTGCTTGGGGGTTCTCAACCACGGCAGAGGTCGTGGTCTGAGCGAGCGAAATGATGAACAATCCACCTGCGAGCGCGGCGACCGCCCGACAAAGCGACCCTGATGGTCGGCGAAGTCGACTCCCAACGATCACACCGATCACCGATCGAGATTCGCGGCAGAAATCTCCAAGCGTGCGGGCCAACAGTGGCACGACCAGCACGATGCCAACGAACGTGATGATCTCACCGCCCAAGATGGCTGAGCGCATCTCGCGAAGGCTGGACGAGAACAGTGCAGCAACACCACCACCCGCACCGATTGCGAGCAAGGTCAAGCCGACTGTCGACACTCTGTCGCGAGCGCTGCGCTCTGGGTGCTTGTCGGCGAACACCGAGCGGAGCGCAGCGACCGTTGAAGCTGCGATGCTGACCAGGATCACTGCCGTTGTGACTCGCGTCAGGGTTGACCAGCCCGGCTCGTAGTCGCCGCGGAATGCTTGCAGCCCGGCAAAGGTCGGAGTGAACCTTGCGAGCAGGAGTTTGGATGCGACAGCGCCGAGTAGCGCCCCGGCGCCGACGGTCATAGTCGCTTCGGTGACAAGCGCCTGGCAGGTTCCGCGGGCATCAAGGCCGACGACGGCGAGCACTCCGAGTTGCCGTTCGCGAACTCGTGCGTTGACGAGCGCGGCCGTGTAGATCAGCCACACCGACAATGGGATGCAGAAGAGGATTCCGATGTAGAGCAGTGATGACGGGTCGATGCGGAGGTATCCGACAACCCAGTCGATCGGTGAGCCGAACCGGTCGAACCTCGAAACATTTATGGTCCGGTCGTAGAAGGTTTCATCGCCGCCGACGATCACCCGAAGTTCGTTGGCCGACAAAAGACCCTCTTTGCCGATCGTGCCGGTGATCGTTGGGTAGCGCTCGGCCATCACGGTGCTGGTCGAACGAAGTTGGGCCAGAGCTGGTGAGACGAACACTTGGTTCGGCTCAGGAAAGCTGGTCAGTCCTGGCGGGGCAGGCGGCTCGGCGCAGTCCGTTCGTCCTGCGCGGGCCGTCACGATCCGCTCGTATTGGTGTTGCTCGAATTGGTCGCCGCGAAAAGCGCCGACTATGCAGCCTTCTGAATTCTCTGGGCCGAACTGGCGTGCGTCAGCGCGTACTGCCGCGCTGTCGAGGAAGTTGAGGAGCCCAAAGAGGAGGCACAGGGCGATGGATAGCGATAGCCCTGCAGCGGCGGCGAGATAGCGCGTTCCAAGCCGACTGCGTCGAGCGAGCATGGCCCCAAGAAATGAGACCCGTTGACGGCCTGTTCGCTGGGGTTCGTCAGGCATGGGCGGTGTCGAGGAACGATGAGCCAAGTTCGACGACCTGATCTGCCACACCACGGAATGCCGCATCGTGTGTCGCGACGATGACGCATGCTCCGTTGCGAGCGGCGTTGATGAGTGCTTCGACGACGGTGCGTCGGCTCTCTGCGTCGAGCGATCCGGTCGGCTCGTCGGCAAACACCACCGTTGGCTCGTGAATCAGAGCGCGAGCCACGGATGCTCGTTGGGCCTGTCCGCCTGAGATTTCGCTGGGGTCACGGTCGGCGCACTCAGCTATGCCGAATCGCTCGAGAGCTGCGACCGCTCTGGAGTTGGCCATACCTCGATTGATGCCCTGAAGGCGGAGCGGTAGGGCGACATTGTCAACGACGGTCAATTCGGCGAGGAGTTCTCCTCGTTGGAAAACGAAGCCGCAGGACCGAAGCCGCAACCGGGCTCGTGCGCTCGCTGACCGTGGGAGCTGAGCGCCCATCAGTTCCACCGTGCCCGCTGCGGGTAGGACTCCCGCAAGAGCGAGGAGCAACGTCGACTTGCCCACACCCGACGGGCCAACGATGCACGTCATCGTCCCCGCAGCGGCACTGAGATTCTGAGCTCGCAGCACATAGTTTTCATCGGAGTACGCAAAGTTCAGATTCTCAGCTCGGACGGCGAACTCTCCCATCGGCGTCCGGTCAGGGCGTCACGTAGCTGGAGCAGGTGTCGGGCCCGCCTGGCTTGTCCACGCAGGCACGGAAATTGTTGAGCGGGCTGACCGTGATGCTCTTGAGGACGTAGCACCCTCCTGTCGCCTGAACTCGGTTGCCGGAGCTGCTGTTCCAGTTCGCGTATGCCTCGTAGCCGTCGCATTTCGTGTCGTGGATCGACAGCGTGTTTCCGCTGTTCGAGGCGGTGGCACCGGTGACGCTCACAGATGCGGCGTACGAAGTTGCCCCAATGGACAATGCCGCTGTGGTCAGAGCGATACCAAGAATTGACCGTTTCATGACTCTCCCTTCGTCGGCTGGCTGAAGTTGCCAGATTGCTTGTTCAGTGTCCGCATGCCCCGTCCGATTACCGCGATGTCATCGCCCAAATTTGCTCGACCGACCCTCACATCGCTCCGCAAGGACGTGCAATCAGCGACGTATCGCACCGAACCCGTGAGCGCGGGTCGACCCGCCGACCCCGTCGGCCGCTCTGACTTGGGGGTAGTCGATTTACGGGACACGCACGGATGCTCGCGACTGGCGCCTCGGGGTCCATCCCGATAGCTACGGCGACGCGCGCCATGAGGGTTCAGCTTGCACCGAGGTCGACAATCAGTCGCTCGAGCTATTCACGGGCGAGGAGATCGCGTCGACACGCCCTGTAATCGGTGTGCGTTGGTGGACACAGAACAGGGTGGTGTCGCCGCGGCGTCGCCACGACCTCGCGGCAGCGGGCGTCGAGTCACCACCCCGACCGCTCGTCGCCGCGGGGTCACCGAGATGGCATCGTCTGATCACGGTGCTCCGGCAGCGGTCACGATCAACACGACTTGCGCCGAGGCATCGATAGCGGCATACGCGCACGGCCGCTCGTCGGTGATCGCGCCCGTAGGGCGGATCTCCCAACCGTCGGCTTCGAGATCGGCCAGGATCTCCTCGACGATCGTCACCGCCTGGTCGACAGAGTCGACGCAGTCGGTCGGGTACTGGTCTGAGATCGTCGACACGACTCGCGCCGCCACCGTTCCATCCGGATCTACGCCGGGATCCCGACCGGCCAGACCGAGAGATGTGCACGTCTCGTCGTCGCCCGGGATGACCGCAGTGATCCCGTCAGTAGTGACACACGCCGCCAGCGGTGGCGCGTCGCCCGACGCAAGCGTGCCATTGCGCCACAACGTCGCGCATTGCTCAACTGGTGTCGACTCGGCATTCACCGGCAGACCGACTTGCACTTCGGGATCCAACGACGCAGAGGAGTAACACGACAACGTGGCCGGGTCCGCTGGCTGATCCAACCACACCGCAGCCGCCACCGCCCCCGACGACAACAGCACACCAGCCACCGCACCAGCAACCACCCGACGACGACGGAACGGGCGGGGCGTCGGCGACGCTGCCGTTGTGCCGTTCGAGATTCGCTCGAGCAGGGCGTCCGCTGCCGGGTCGTCGCCCGGCTTGATGTAGTCATCGGCGTCATCTCCGCGCAGCGACGACAACAGCTCAAAGGGATCCTGGCCGATCATCGTCCCGCCTCGAACAAATCGCTGAGCCGTCCACGGGCCCGATGAAGCCGAACGCTCGCAGTCCCCGCCGACACTCCCAACGCTGCGCCGAGATCGGCGCCGCTCAGACCCTCAAACGCCGCCAACTCGATCACGTCCCGATCACTCTCGGACAACTGACCCAACGCTGCGGCGAGCCGCTCCGCCGTCTCCACCGGCAAACGCTCGTCATGCAACGACGACACCCTGCGGACCGGTTCATTGGCCAACACATCGACCAACACACGTTGACGACCACGCCGGCGGATCGCGTTGCGGGCGTGGTTCCGGGCGATGCCGAACAACCAGCCACGCACGGCGTCGAGCGGGGCGTCGTCGAGGCGCCGCCACGCCACCTCGAACGTCAACGCCACGAGGTCACCTCCGTCCACCGTTGGATACCGGGCCGCGACAAAACGCGCCACCGACCGATGATGGGCGCGGAACACTTCCTCAAACTGCGTTCTCCTCTCAGCGTCACGGTCGGCGTGCACGCCGCTCACCGTAGAGGTGTCCACAGACACGGGGTGATTACAACGAGGTGGCACACCGAAGATCCCGGCAGACGTGGTGGTGGTCGTCGATCAGAAGATGATGACCGACGACACCACGTTGTCCCACCCACCGACCATTGACGACGCCGACGCGTTCGCACTGGTCGACCCGGGATACTGCGACCCTGACAGGTTCGCGCCCGAGTAGAACGCCGCCGAGCATGCCCCCACCCGGTAGCTGCTGGTGTCGTTGTCGAACCCAAACGACGACAAGTTCTGGACCACCGAGCGCGTCGTCAGATACAGCGCACTACCGCCGTACCCCGTCGAGCGATACAAACGAAGCGACGACGAACACGCAGCTGCTGCCACCACCCCGGAGTCAACACCGAACGCAAGGTCAGCGACCAACTCATGGTGAGCAGCCAACAGCTCGGATTCGGTTCGGAAGCACTCCACGCTCTTACCGAGCTCTGCACACGCACCAGCTGAACCCCAGCCGTCAGCAAGATCGATCACCGCACCCTCGAACACCGCCTTCGATGGACCACCCGCCCGATCCGATGGCGTCGCCTCCACCAACCCGCTCGCCCCGGTGCCGGCAACCGCCACGGCGGTCAGCACCACGGCCAATCTGTAAATCATGAACCGGTTCATCGATCACCTCTCCTGGTTCTGCAATCACAATTGAGCGATGACCGTGAAGGTGATCTTCGACGCTGCCAAAGGAGTCGTCGATTCAGGCACCACCCCGACCATCAACGATGAGTGTCCGCTCAACGGGTGCGATTACAGATCTCCGAAAGCGGCGCAGCAACCGCCTGGGATCCGGCATCAGCGACACCCGAAGCGAAGGCGCCGGTGTTCAACGCCCGCTCTCGACCAATCTGGCTGCCTCGACCCACGAATCGATGAGACCCGAACACCATCCGAACAGTCCGTTCGCTCTGTTCGACACCGTGCGCCGTCACTTCACGTGGGCGACGAGGAATAGCTGCATCCTGTGCGGAGATGGAGCAGTCACCAGAAGCGAGCCGCATGGATGTCTTGGGCTCGCGTCGACGCTCGCCGGACTGGACCTCGAGCGCGTCGAGCGCCGGTTCTACCCCAGGCAGGGCTTCAGGGTCCGATCGCGCTGGATCGACTGATTTCGAACTCGCCGATCACGGTTTTCCCGTCAGCCAAGTAGACAGGGATCGGCCTTTGGTCCCACGAGGCTGCGTCCATCTGCTGTTGCCAGGCCACTGCCTCTTCGGGGCTGGACACGTTGGCTCCGGTGACCTCATCCAGAAGCCTCCGCTCGACGTAGCCCTCTCGCCCATTTGTTGCTTCGACAAGTAGGAGGTCGGGCCACTCGTCCGCGTCTGCGTGATAGCTGCCGACCCCGTAGGTCAAGCCCTTGTCGTTCACCTGGTACTCCGGCGTTGCGGGCTGAGCGACCTCGCCACCAGGTGTCGAGGATGAACCGGCTGGCGGCCGATCATCGGGCTGAAGTGACGCAGCAGCAACTGCGCCAGAGGCGATGCCGGCGACGGCAAGCACCACGGCGCCAGCCCATCGGGGCCTGGCAAACCGATCGAAAACTCTCGTGGTCATCGTCGTGGTCCTGTTCTCTATGAATTCTGATTCGGAGACAAGAACGTCCCATGGGTGGAGTACGTGCCAGAACCGTCGTTGCGCCATACTCGTGTCGCACCTTGCGATGAATAAGTTGAGTGGTTGAGGATCGAACACCCATACGCAGTAATCGTTGTCGTGGCTGACGACGTGTAAGCCCAAGTCCCAGTGCACTGCAGCGCGCCCGTGCTACTCCGCCGTTGAGGCAATGCTCCCATCCATCCGGCAGAGACGGCACCAGACTGACTAATCGCGGTCGATCTTGCATCAGCCAGGTGGCCTCCGGCATGGTCGGTGTAGATCGTCGCATGATTTCTGTAGTTGATTCCTGCGATCGCGTAGTAGCTGTGCGCGCTCGAAGCGAACCCGGCATCCGCAACCGACGCTGCAGCACTCACGCTGAAGAAAACGACGAACACCGCTACAAGCCTCGCAACTGACGCTCGCTTGCTCACTGATCGACCTCGTCTCACAACTGCCTCCCTTCGACAATGACTCATCTGGCAACAAGCACCGCAACGAGTAGCCAGTCCGACTTGTCACAGTCCGGCCCCACGTTGCTACGGCACTACCCATGGAGTGTCCGCTGAGCCAGAGATCTTTCACTCAGCCCCCCGGTTCGACCACGCTCCCGAACTGGCGGCTAACGCGGTGAGGGATCGGTGGCACTCCTCGACGCTCGAGAAGCTCTGCTGAAACGCACTCCATCGGACGGGCTCCTCGGCACGCCGGTCGCTCGGCTCGAATGCCGCAATCGATGCCGCGCGACCCTGGTAGCGCTCATCGGCACGTGAACCGGGTCGGATGTGAGCATTATCGTGCTGTCCGAGGGTCGCATGTTGGCGCCGCCAACCCGAGAATCATGCCGGTTGAGGGCGGTTGCAGGGTCCCATCCGAGTGAACGTTTCCGGGCGGATCGCTCTACTCGGAGGGTGCGCCTGGTGGTTTGTCGCCCCGTAATCTCCTGAACCACCGTGCGATCGGAACACTCCATGCGACATCGTGCCCCGCGCTGCGGATCTGCCTGTACTTCCATGCTCGGTATCCGAGGCTCAGCACCAGCGAGACAGCGATAACGATCAACCACGGCAGCATTCGCGGAGAGTAGCGGGGCGGCGCGGCATCAAGACGCACCCAAACGTCGTCACCGATGTGTCCGGCCGGTGTGCAGTTGCAACCATTGAGCCAATGGTGGCCTCTTCGTCGCAAAGCGGGCGCGAACGTTATCGGGCGAGCGCGCGTCGCAACGCGGGCGACAATCGATGACAGATCAATGCCGGGACTGTGCGGGTTGAGCGGCGAACGGGCACGCGA
>Ga0335397_10003018_pt1 | contig 22775 bp, 14 predicted proteins | sample MAT04_FD_205740 | JGI IMG/M metagenome (GOLD analysis project Ga0335397, IMG submission 205740) | Freshwater microbial communities from Lake Fryxell liftoff mats and glacier meltwater in Antarctica - MAT-04 (spades assembly) (version 2) ... | reverse complement strand
TTCCCCAACTCGGTAGAGATAAGAGACATCGGAGCTTCCTTGCAGTCATGGCGTTGTGGTAAACACCATCCTGCTCGGAAGCTCCGACCTTGTAAAGACTTCTGCAACCGTTGAACGGTATTGGGGTAAACCCCGTGGCTCGCCTGGCGATCCGGTTCTTACGCACCGGGGCCGCACATCTTCTCGGGTCTCACGATTTGATCGAACTTCTCCCCAGTGAGAACGCCGCTGCCATCCTTGAGTGGTGGGGCGAGTTTCACAGCCTCTTCGCGCAGGGTCGTGCCGTTGTGGTGGGCCGTCTTCGCGATCTTCGCCGCGGCGTCGTACCCAATGTGCCGATTGAGCGCCGTCACCAGCATCAGCGATTCGTTCATGATGCGGCTGATCGTCTTGCGATTCGCTTCGATGCCGAGTCGCACACTGCCGCCCGCCTTCGGCTTCACCTTGGTGTGATCGACCTCCACCATCCCCGTGTCGTGGCCGACGCAGTATTCGAGTGCCTCGTAATCGGTCTCGGGCATGTCAGCGGCACAGTGCTCGCGGAAGCTCCTGCACGTATCGGTGAGCAGGCGAACCGAGTGCAGGAAATTGTGGATGAGCACCGGCTTGAACACGTTCAGCTCGAAGTTCCCTTGCGACGCGGCGATGCCAACCGCCACATCGTTGGCCATCACCTGAACACAGACCATCGTCATCGCTTCGGATTGCGTCGGGTTCACCTTTCCGGGCATGATCGAAGAACCGGGTTCATTCTCGGGAATGGTCAGTTCGCCGAGACCACAACGCGGGCCGGACGCGAGCCAGCGGATATCGTTGGCGATCTTCATGAGGCCGGTGGCGAGCGCCTTCAGTGCGCCACTTGCGAAGACGAGCGGTTCGTGCCCCGCGAGCGCCTGGAACTTGTTCGGGGCGGTCACGAACGGCAACCCCGTGAGTTCCGCGATCTTCTTCGCCACGCGGTCGGCGAACTCCTTGTGCGCGTTCAAGCCGGTGCCGACTGCCGTGCCGCCGAGCGCAAGTTCGGAGAGCATCGGCAGGGTGGCCTTCACCGCCTTGAGTCCGTGGTTGAGTTGTGCGACGTACCCGCTGAACTCCTGCCCGAGCGTCAGTGGCACAGCGTCCATCAGGTGCGTGCGGCCGATCTTCACGATGTCGGCGAACTCCTTCGACTTGCCTTCAAGGCTGTCTCGCAGCGCTTCGACGCTCGGGATCAACTCGTGAACGATTTCCTCGACGGCCGCGATGTGCATGGCCGTCGGGAACGTGTCGTTCGACGACTGCGACATGTTCACGTCGTCGTTCGGATGAACCGGTTTCTTCGAGCCCATTACGCCGCCGCTGATCTGAATCGCGCGGTTCGAGATGACCTCGTTCACGTTCATGTTCGATTGCGTGCCGCTTCCGGTCTGCCAGACCCGCAGCGGGAAGTGTCCGTTAAGCGTGCCAGCGATCACTTCGTCGGCGGCCTTGCTGATGAGCTCGGCCTTGTCGGCGGCGAGCAGCCCGAGGTCGCGGTTGACGAGTGCGGCTGCCTTCTTGAGTGTGCCGAACGCCCGGACGATGGCCTTGGGCATCGTGTCTGCACCGATGGCGAAGTGCGTGAGCGACCGTGCGGTCTGTGCTCCGTAATAGCGATCGGCAGGGACGCGGATGGGGCCCATGCTGTCGGTTTCGGTGCGATACTCGGGCATGTCGGAAGTCTCGGGATGAGAGGATGGAAACGGGGGGGTATTGTAGCCAGGCACGGGGTCCACCCCCGTGGTTGGACTGGTTGTAGAGTCGAGAAGGTCTTGGTTGGGAGGGCGAGGATCTATCCGAGCCGCAGGTGGAGGCTCGGCAGGAGCCTCGCCCTCCCGTCTGGGAGTATGAACCCTGTGGCTCACCAGGGGTTCAGGGGTGATCGACTCCTGCTCCGTCAGGCGTTCGCTTGCGTTCCCCTCGACGAACTGCCGCACTCGTGCATCTTCCGCCGTGGCGAGTCCGTCTGGTGGGCCATCGTAGATGACCTGTGACTCCCCGGGTAGTAGCCGCGTCAGTGGGTAGAGCATCACGACGCGATCCGCGCACTTTTGCACGGTTCGCATCTCGTGCGTCACGATGATGCTCGTGACTGGTCGCCGAGTTCGCGTTTGCAGAATCAACTCGTTAATCACGTCCGTCATGATCGGGTCGAGGCCGGTCGTCGGTTCGTCGTAGAGCATCACATCGGGGTCAAGCGCCAGCGCCCGCGCCAGGCCAACGCGCTTCCGCATACCTCCCGAAAGCTCCGAAGGCATCTTCGCCTCGACGCTCCTGGACAGCCCGACTTCCGTCATCCGATCTCGGACACGGGTAGCCACCTCGTCTTCCGAAACGTCGCCTTTTGCACGAAGCCCGAACGCGACGTTATCGAACACCGTGAGGCTGTCGAACAGAGCCGCCTGCTGGAACAGGAAGCCGACCCGCAACCGCATTTGGGTCAGGTCGCGTTCCGAGAGTGTGCTGAGCGATGTGCCCTCGAACAGAACATCCCCCACTGTGGGGCGGAGGAGCGCGACCACGAGCTTCAGCAGCACGGTCTTCCCGCAACCGCTCTCGCCGATGACGCAGACGGTTTGATGGGGTGAGATGTCGAGATCGATCCCGGCGAGCACTTGCTGGGAGCCGAACTTCATGCTCACGTCGCGGAGTTGAATGACGCTCGAATCGGCCATGCTCACACTTTCGCGATTCCCGTACCCCTGGCAAGCCACGAGCGTGAAGGTTTCAGTTGTTCTCGTCCAGCCTCTTGCCTTTGGCCAATGGGCGGTCGACAATGCCCACGCTCGGCTCTGCCGGGTTCCCGCCGCTCCTCACCCTGTCCCGCTTCCTGTTTTCGGAGTCTCGCATGTTGCGTTTTGCTGTCCGGGCCGTCGCTGTTGCGGCCGCTGTCACACTCGCCGGAGCCACTGGCGTGGCAGACGACACCAAGTTGAACGTCAAGGCCGGGGACAAGTTCCCCGTGGTGGCGCTGGAAGCCGCTCAGCTCGACGTTCTGAAGTTGAAGGACGCGAAGACCGTCTCCATCGCCGACCTGAAGGGGAAGACGGTCGTGATCTTCTTCTACCCGAAGGCACTGACCAAGGGTTGCACCATCGAGTCGTGTGGCTTCCGCGATATCGCCAAGGATTTCCCGGAGAACGTGGTGATCATCGGTGCCAGCGGCGACGACATGAAGCTCCAGCAGAAGTTCATCGACGAACACAAACTGCCGTTCCCGCTGCTGTGCGACACGGACCTGAAGCTCATCAAGGAACTCGGCATCCTGTCCAGCCCGACGGGCAAGACGCCGAAGCGGTTCACGTTCGTGATCGACAAGGAAGGGAAGATCGCCAAGATCTACGATAAAGTAACGCCGGCAACGCACCCAAAGGAAGTTCTTGAGTTCGTCAAAGAACTGAAGTAAACTGAATGAAGTTGGGGGGGCAGGTGATTTAACCCGACCCCCCGACCGATTTACGAGTTGCTCTTGCACATCGTTCCGAGCCGCTCCATAATCGCTTGCTGTCCCATGAGAACAAGGAGGTTCCGGGCCATGGTCATTTCCGACCCATCTGTTTTGATGCCAGAGTCCCCGTCGATCAACATCGAAGAAGCCCGCTGGGCTGCCGAGTATCTCGCGCTCATGATCGCGCAACTCGATCCCTACTCCCCTGTCAGCATGGTGTTGACGCAGGCTCGCCGTGAACTGGCAAGCCTCGCCCAGAGTGGTGCTGCCATGCACCCACTCCGAATCGCGGCATGAATTGTGTCTTCAGGCAGTCTCATTCCTCTCCAAACTGCCTGGTAAAGATGTCCTGAAATCAGTCGGCGAGCCACGGGGTTGACCCCCGTAGGTGTTAGGCATTTCCAAGCACCACGGGGGTCAACCCCGTGGCTCGCAGTGCCTTCGCCATGCCACGTCCCCACGCACTTTTGCTTCACCAAAACCTCCCGGAATGAACATGCGGGATGGTCCGGTTGTGATGACATTTGGCATCTCTGCTGCGGTAATCTTCCAGGGTTTGGCAAGCATATCCCTCTGCCGATAGTTAACTTGTTATCTATCAGCAGTATGTTCCGGATATTCCGGTCCTCCGGGTTGAGGAACATTTGCAGTGCCTCTCTATCATCTGGAGCCATCCTCGATGTTATTCCCATTCTCCGCGCGTCAATCGAAGCCACAAACCGACCGATCACGCAGCCTGAAGCTCCTCGTCGAACAACTCGAAGAGCGGAGCGTCCCTGCGACGTTCGTGGTCTCGAACCTCGCCGACGCCGGAACTGGTTCGCTGCGTCAGGCGCTGCTTAACGCCAACAGCATTGCCGGGAACGACACCATCCGATTCTCGGTCGCAGGGAGCATTCAGCTTGCCAGCGCGTTGCCGGCTGTCACGGATACCGTAACCCTCGCGGGGAACACGGCCCCCGGGTTCAATTCCGCACCGGTTGTCGGGATCGACTTCAATGGCTTCACGGGGCTTCGCTTCAACGGAGCCTCGGGCGGTTCTGTTGTTCAATCGCTGGGAATGGCCGATGCGACGGGTGCCGGGCTGACGCTCAACGCGGGCCAGATCAGCGTCTTCGGCAGCTATATCGGGTTGCAACTCAACGGCGTCAACGCGGGAAGCAACAGCGGCGACGGTATCGTGATTAACGCCACATCCAGTGGCAACACGATTGGTGCGGCCATCGGATCGCCGAACGTGATCTCGGGCAACGGCGGTAACGGCATCCTCATCAACGGTTCGTCGGGGAACATCGTCCGGGCGAACTTCATCGGGACGGATGTAACGGGTCTCAAGCAGCGGAGCAACCAGGGGAACGGGATTCACATTGCCGGGGGCGCGAGCAATAACTTCATCGGCGGGCGGATTCCCGCGAACCCACCGGGGACCGACCCGAACGAGCTTTCGGGGAAGCGGCCACCAGAAGGGAACCTCATCTCGGGGAACGCGGGCAACGGTGTGCTCATCAACGCCGGGTCTACCGCCAACACGCTCAGCGGCAACTTTATCGGAACCGACGCGAGCGGCATCAAGGCCCAGGGTAACCTCCAGAACGGCGTTTCGATCATGAACGCCAACGGCAACTCGTTGCTCGGGACACAGGTGAATCTCAATCCGTTCATCTATTACAACGTGGTCAGCGGGAATGCTGGTAACGGCTTGCAGGTCATGAACTCGAACAACACCGTCATTCAGGCCAACTTCTTCGGCCTCGGCAGCGATGACAATGCTGCGGTCGGCAACGGCGGGAACGGTGTCGTCATCGGTGGGTCATCGCGAAACACGACGCTCGGGGGGATCATTCCGCTGGGGAACGTGATCGCCGCGAACGCCGGGCACGGTGTCGTGGTTCAGGATCAGGCCAGCGGGTTCGTCTCCGAGAACTCGTTTGTTGGCGTGGCAGCGTTCAACTTGGACACAACGCTGGGGAACAAGAAGGACGGCTTCCACATCACCTCGACGGGCGGGAACAATATCGCCCGGATCAACGTGATCTCCAGCAACAAGGACGACGGCGTCGAGATCTCCGGCAACGCTCGCGGCGTGCAGTTCGTGCAAAACATCATCGGGCTGAACACCGATGGTGCGTCCGCGATGCCGAATAGCGACAACGGCATCGAGGTCGGCGGCACGGCTCACGATCTCGTGCTCGGTGGCCTCGTGGGTGGGTTCTCCATCATTCCCGCATCCACGATCTCGGCGAACGGTGGTTTCGGGGTCGCCTTCGTGGGGCAATCCCACAATGTCTCCCTGAACTTTGCCCGGATCGGCACTGACTCACAGGGACTGGCGCTATCGAGCGGCCCACAGACGCTGGGCAACGTGAAGGGCGGCGTCTACATCGGACCGGGAGCGGGTTCGATCACGATCGGATCGCCCGACCGCAACCTGGAGACGATCATCGCCGGGAACAAGGGGAACGGCATCCTGATTAATGGCTCTCAGAACAACGTGGTCGAGGGAACGTATATCGGCCTCGACAAGGACGGGAACTCGATGCCGAACGTGCGCGACGGCATCCGGATCAACAACGCATCGCACAACTTCATCGGTGGTGGCGGATCCGGCCAGACCAACGTGGTCTCGGCGAACGGCGGCAACGGTATCACGATCACGGGATCGGGCTCGACCGACAACCAGATTCGCGGCAACTTCGTGGGAACGGACCCCACAGGGTTGATTGCTCGCGGGAACATTGGGAACGGTATTCAGGTGGCGAGTGGTGCCGAGTTCAACACGCTCGGTGGCGAGGTCTCGGGGAATCCGCCCGACACCGCGCCCGACAAGTTCTCGGGTGCTCGCCCGCCGTCCGGTAACCTCGTCTCGGGGAACCTGGGGAATGGCATCCTCATCAACGGGGCATCGCCGAACAACGCCCTCTACGGCAACTTCGTGGGGACCGACGCAACCGGAATCGCGCCGCTGGGCAACGCGCTTGACGGCGTTTCGATCGTGAACGCGAACAACACGGTCCTCGCAGGCACGCTGCCAACGCAGGACCCGTTCGTGTACTACAACGTCGTCAGTGGTAACACGGGGAACGGCCTGCGGGTGAAGGACTCGGACGGCACGATCGTGCAGGCCAACTTCTTCGGCCTCGGCAGCGACGACATGACGCCGGTCGGCAACCTCCAGAACGGCGTGGTCTTCGAGGGAACCTCAAGGAACACCACGTTCGGCGGGCCGATCCCACTGGGCAACGTGATCGCTGGCAACAACGGGCACGGTGTGGTGCTTCAGGACACCGTGGGGAATTTCCTGGCGTCAAACAACTTCACTGGTGTCGTCGCATTCAATGAAAATGTCACCGATGCCGGCAACGGGCAGGACGGCTGGCACATCACCGCGACCGGCGGGAACATCGTCCTGAAAGTCGGCAACATCATCTCCGAGAACGGCGACGATGGGATTGAAGTTTCCGGCAACGCAAGCGGCGTCCAGATCGTGCAAGACATCATCGGGTTGAACACCGACGGCAAGGTTGCACGCCCGAACGTCGACAACGGCATTGAGATCGGCGGCACCGCTCATAACATCGTGATCGGCGGCCAGCAGACGGACTTCTCCGTGGTCCCGACCGGGACTGTCTCGGGGAATGGCGGGTACGGCATCGCACTGCTCGGTGCGGCCCACGACAACCAGATCAACTTCGTCCACGTTGGGACCAACTCCGGCGGGATCGCCGAACCGGGAGGCCCACAAGCGCTGGGGAATCAGTTGGGTGGCATCTACGTCGGGCCGGGGACGCGGAACACTACGATCGGCTCAAGGAACCCGAACTTCCCCACGACGATCAGTGGCAACGTCGGCAGCGGCATCACGATTGATGGGTCGAGCGGGAACGTGGTGGTCAACACGATCATCGGCCTCTCGCGTGACGGCACCGCGATGCCGAACACCGGCGACGGGGTTACCGTGATCTCCGGCCAGCGGAATCGCATCACACAGAACTCGATCTCTGCAAACGGAGTTCTGGGAATCGACCTCCAGAGCGGGGCCAACAACGGCCAGGCTTCTCCCGTCATCACGACTGCAGTCCTCTCCGGCACCAACATCGTGATTACGGGTACGCTCACGAGCACGCCGAGCACCACGTTCACGCTCGAAGTCTTTGCCGATACCGTGACCCCGGGTGGGTCCGCACAAGGCCAGTACTACCTCGGCAATGCGAATGTGTCGACGAACGCTGCGGGCGTCGCGACATTCACGATCACCGTGCCGGTTCCGCCTGCGGGTGCCACGGACCTCACGGCCACGGCAACCGATCCGAACGGGAACACATCGGAATTCTCGCTGGGGTTTGCACTGCCGATTTGATGAACTACGATCGACAGTATCCATAGCCTTCGGCGGCGGCCTCTCCCTGCAAAGCCTTGCAGGGAGAGGCCGCTATCCTTTGCGCGTGGCTGAGGGCTCACCATCAGTCCCAGTACTACTGGTTAAAGGGTGGATAATGTACCCGTTAGCGAGGGCGAGGCGCCTCGCCCGCCCGACCTGGACTTGAACCACCGTTGGACCAGTAACTCAGCGATCACGACCGGTTACCCGCAACGGGGGAACCGAACGAATGGAGGGCCACATGGGGTGGATACTGGGAATTGCGTTCCTGGTGGGTGTGTCGCTCTTTGTGGGTGGGCTGTACGTCATGTTGAGCCGCCAAGTCCGGGAACGCGAGGATCGGATCAAGCGCGATGGCGATTTCCTGATGTGCTGGATTGTCGTCGCCAACAAGTCGCTCTATGAGGCCAGCAATGCGCCCGGGTTCGCGGATGCCCGAGTCGTCTTCTCCCACACCGATACTCCCGATCTCAAGCGGCAGTTGAAGCAGGCTGCGAGGCGGTTGAAGAAGGGCGAAAGCGTTGAAGAGGATGTGGATGAGGCGCGATTCGACAAGTTCTACGACAAAGTTAAGAATCTTCGGTGGCTGCACCCACCGCTTCGGCTCCCCAAGTGGCTCGTGGGAGACTTCAACGTCTACACCGCCGTCGTGCAAGTCTACTGGCGTCGACTCCCCGAGAACGTCCTGACGCTCCCCTACCTGTATTGTTGGGTTCTGTTAGGGGAAGACGGCGGGGTGGAGATGGGGGAGTATCCGGACGAGGAATGATCGCCTTCGCCAATTTCGCAGTTCAAAAAAGAACTGCTCGGTGGTGCGGGGAACACCACCGAGCAGTGAAGATCGTACCTCGCGCTGGCACGACTGAGATCCAGTCTAAACTCTCTGAAGAATGAGTTCAACGATAGCCTGAACTTTTTTCGCCTCCACCCTCAGATGGGACTCTGTTTCAGGTTTCGCATAAAATCCTCCAGTAACAAATCCGTAACGGTTCGGGTCTCGTCATACTCAGATTGGGGATCGAATTCTTCTCCCGGCTTCACACCATTTGTTTCTGGAGGCTCTGTTCATGCGGACATTCCGATGGTTTGCCCTTCCAATCGCTGTTGCTGCTCTCGTGGGCAACGCCGATCTCGCGATGGCAAAGTTGATGATCGCCCCCAGCCCGCCCGCTCAGCGAGCGATCATGGCGGAGACCGTTGTTGTCGGGAAGGTGACCGGGTTTGAGAAGGATCTCGTGCAGGCGGCACCATATCCTGGTGCGAAAGAGAAGGTCGGCTTCAAGATCGCGATCATCAAGATCGAAACCGGACTGATCGGGGCCGAGAAGTTGAAAGAGGTCAAAATCGGCTTCATCCCGCCGCCGAAGGTGGACCCGAATGCAAAGCAACCGGGTGGCATCCGTATCGGTGGTGGACCACGCCGCTTCGGTTTCGATCTGCAGGAAGGCCAGGAACTGATCCTGTTCCTTGCCAAGCACCCCAGCGGAGAGTTCTACACCATCCCCGGTGGCACCATGCCCGTGGATATGAAGAGCGGCGATCAGGCCAAGAAGGATCTGGAGTCGGTGAAGCAAGTCGCGGCGATCCTCGCGGATCCGATGAAAAGCCTCAAGAGCGAGAAGCCCGAAGCCCGTGCCGAGGCTGCCACCGTGATTGTTCTGAAGCACCGTGCCTACCCGATGAACGGTGGTGAGGTCGATCAGCTTGCCATCGGTGCGGACGAGAGCAAGTTGCTCCTGAAGGCGCTGACCGAAGGGAACTGGAGCAGCATGAACCACCGCTTCGACGCCCCTCCTGGGCCGCTGCAGGCGTTCCAGGCACTGGGATTGAACGCGAAGGATGGCTGGATTCAGCCTGTGATCGTGAACACCCCAGGTGCTCCTCTTGCGGATTACGGCTCGATCCAGAAGGACGCGTTCATGAAGTGGCTCGAAGGCCCAGGCAAGGAATACAAGATCAAGAAGATGGTGCCCAAGGCCGCACCGCAGAAGTGATGCAGATGCTGACCCTCGTTACTGGTTCCTGAGTGGATAATGTTCTGGAAAGGCGAGGCGCCTCGCTCTCCCGTTGTGGAGCATCATCCACGCTGGAACCAGGACACTGAGCGGGGGCAGCGACTTCATGCGGAGGAAGTCACCTTCCGTTACTAAGAAGTGGTGACAATAAGAAACGATGGTGTGTTCTTGCTATGTCTTTCCCAGGGACCGCGGGCATCTTGCCCGCTGCTGTAGTGTTCCAATCAGTATTGGTAACAATCACATGGCAACCGAACACCATAACTCTTGCGGGCAAGATGCCCGCGGTCCCAGGGAAAGACCTCATTACGCCACCGTTACTAACTGTTCAAGAGTAAACCACAACATCGCAGTACTGCACAACGATTAGACACACAGGCGATCCAAACAGCGAGCAACCTCGCTCATTTCAAGCTCAGTGATCAACATTCGCCTCACATCGGACATCTAGCCCCTTGACGTGAGCGTACATCCCGTCAGAATCATAACGTGGAACCGAAAGGTCGGCCGGATCGTCCAATACCGGTGGCCCGTTTCTATTTGTTCACCCATCGTTTGCACCGGGGGCACCATCATGTCGTCCCGCTCGTTGTTCTGGTCCGCCGTCATTCTGTTCGCCACAGCAGGCCCTGCCGCTGCCCAGCTACCCTCTCCGCTCGAACTCGCTCCAGGTATCCGCGAAGCCGGGTTCCCCGACCTCGCCCTGGAATATCTCCGGGAAATTGAGCCGAAGCTTTCCCCTGCTGAAAAGGCGATGCTTCCGTTGGAGCGGGCCCAGTGCCTGCTGGAAGCCGCCGAGGATGAACCCGATGAGGGGACTCGCACCAGCATGGTGAATGAGGCCAAGGTCGCGTTCGATAGCTTCCTCGCCACAAACGCGAATCACCCCCGCGCCGCAGAGGCGTCGATGTCGCTCGCCAAGCTCCGATCGGTTGAGGCGAAAGCCCAGTTGAACCGCGCCCGGCGAATGGATGTACCAGGGAAGGACGACCCGGGTTACCAGGCCGCGCTCGACAAGCAGCGAGCGGAAATGGTCAAGGCTCGCCCGTTGTTCTTGCTCGCCTCCAAGCTGTTCGGCGAAGGCGCGAGCAAGATGAAGGCCAAGCTCGACTCGCTCCCACCGAACGACCCGACCCGTGCGGCACTTGCACGAGACATGTTCAACGCCGATCTTGCGGCCGCTCTGAACGAGTACTACCTATCCGACACGTTCGTCGTTACGGATGCCAAGCAGCAACTCGAACGCGATAAGTACCTCGAGCAGGCACGCAAACGATTCGAGGATCTATCCAAGGGGCCGCCGACCAGCCGAACTGTGTGGATTGGCAAAGCGTGGATGGCGGAAGTGCTCGCCGATCAGGGCAAACCCAACGATGCGAAGGCCGAGTTCGATGCCATCATGCTGGTTCCCCGACTCGAAGCCGAGGAGGGGAAGCGGCTCGTTCGCTTCTTCCAGATTCGCCGGGAGTATATCGGAGCTCTGACCGAAGGGAACCCGACCAAGCTTTCCGCTGTTGAAAGCCAGCTTCGGTTCTGGCTCAGTAAGTATGGCAACACGCAGAAGCCGCCTTCCGAGGTGATCTCGGCCCGGTTCTATCAGGCGTTTACCTTGCAACAACTGGGGCAACTCTCGCTCTCGAAAGCCCCGATCGACAAGACCACGAACATGCCGATCCTCTCTGGCGCGGCACGAACTCAGTTTGAGCAGGCCGAGAAGTTGTATCGCGGCCTGACGCAGTCCGACCACGACTACACCGACCGTGCAGCCAAGAACCGCATGTATGTCGTGCGTCGCTTGCTCGGCGAAGCCGACAAGCCACTCAGCGATTACGTCACGTTTGAGACTGCTCAGATGGCAGCATTGATCCAGATGGCGAAGTTGAAGGATGTGGAGAAGGTTCTTGAGTACGACAACATCGAAGCGGGCCTTGCATTCTGGGCCGATCTGAAGCAACGCGGAAACCTCGCACGAATGGAGGCAGAGGCGAAGGATCGGAAGGTTCGCGTTGTCGAGTTGCTCGAACGCGCTCGCGAACTGGCTACCGACCGCGACAACCAGGCCGACGTGATCGATAACCTGCTTCGCCTCGTGTACTTCTACCAGACTTCCGATCAGCCTCACCAGGCAGCCGTGCTCGGCGAACACATCGCCCGCACCATCAAGACAACCGGAGGGAAGGGGGCCGTCGCCGGGCTGATGGCCCTGAACGGCTACACCATCGCTTCATCGAAGATCAAGGCTGAGATCAGTGATCCGACCCAGGCCGAAGCGATTGCAGCCGCGGCTGCGGCAGCTCGAAAAGCCGACCGAGAGCGAGCGATCCAGTTTGCTCAGTTCCTCGACCAGAAGTTCCCCAACGACACCGCGACCGACAACGCCCGCCACCGCCTTGCGTATCTGTTGCGAGACGACGGCAAACTGGATCAGGCGTTCCAGGCAACCGTCAAGATTCGCCCCGGGTACACAGGTCTGCTATCGGCCCGACAGTTCCAGGGGTATCTCGCCAGTGTTCTGATCAACCCCAAGGAGAAGGAAGGGGAGCTTTCGAAGGCACGAAAGCAGGCAATCTATCGTCAGGCAATCGGCGACCTGTCGCGTGTCAACAAGCCAGCACTGGCAGCCAGCAAGGAAGATGTTCAGGGCTATTTCGGCTGCAAGTTGCGGCTCGCGTTCTTGTACCTCACGCAGAACCGGGCCGACGAGGAAACCGAGAAGACGACTCCAGGTTACGAACGGGCACTGGGCGTGGCAGACGAGTTGCTCGTGGCCATCCCGTCCTTCAGCATCTGCACGAACAAGGACAAACAGCTCACCCTTGATGGCATGGAGTTTAACTTCCAGGCTCTCGACATTCGCACACGGTCGTTGTACCTGCGAGCCAAAACCCTCGTCGATGCGGACAAGTTCGATGAGGCTGGCACGATCATCGCGGCCGCAACGGCCGAGATCTCGAAGCCGCTGTTCGATGCCAAGATGAAGGGCTGGTCCGGTGGATCAGGCGACCCCGGTGACCCCGAGGCTGTTGCCAAGCAGAAGACGCAGATCGCCGGGCTTGCCTCCGCGATCGACAAGATCCGTCGCGACATCGTGATGGTTGGGTTCAAGCTCCGCTGTGTCCAGGGCAACTCGGCCGAGGCCGGGAAGATGTTGACGCTGCTCAAGGAAGCGGGCGGCGGCGTCGAAGCCAATCAGCAATCGCTCGAACTGATGGCACGCGAATTGTCGGCGCTCATCACTGAGTACAAGAAAGAAGGAAAGGCCAAGCAGGCTGCGGACCTTGGTGCTGGGCTGAACCTGCTGCTGACCGAGTTCACGAGCCTCAAGGAACTGACCAACTCGACGATCCTGTTCCTGGGTCAAACGTTCTACACCATTGGCGAGTGGAACAAGTCGATCACGGAGTTCCGGAAGATCAAGCCTCCGACGCAACCGGACTGGGACAAGCGCAAGCTGGAAGACTTCCCCCAGGAAATCCGCGGGATCTTGAGCAAGGAGATCGGCGTTTACCGGTTCGCTCAGCTGTACATCGCGAAGTGCATGATCGGTGCGGCGCAGTATCCTGAGGCCGAGAAACTGCTCAAGTCGATCATCGGCACCCAAGAGGCCCCAGGGTTCGGCTACTACAGCCTGGACTTCCGCAAAGAACTTGCTGGCCTCTACGAAGTCAAGGCGGCAACGCTGACCGGCAAACCGGCGAACGCCGAATGGGGCAACGCACTCAAGGAGTGGACCACACTGTTCCACTTCGCACAGGGTGGCTTGAAGTCGCTGAAGCCCGATTCATCGCCGGAGTTGACCAAGCAGCTCAAGAGCAACTTCTACGAGGCGTACTTCGAGATTCAGCGAGTTGTCGTCTCGGCGAATGCCAAGCTCATTCCCGTCGGGCCAAAACTGGACACCAGCTTTGAAAGCGCCGGCAAGAAGATCCTCGACCTGGAGAACCTTCACAAGTTTAATGAGATCAAGATGATCCCTGGCCCCGCTGGGAAGATGGTGCCGATCAAGCTCGGTACCGAACTCATCACCGCCGAGGTCTGGAATCGGTACTGCGATCTACTTGAGAAGCACCCGCCACTGAAAGCGGCCTACCAGAAGCAGGGCGGCAAGTTCTTCCTGGAACGACCAAAAGACGATTGATTAACAGGTTGATTCCGCGAGCGGGGAGCCTCCTCCCCGCTCGCTGTGATTACTCGTATGCCTCATTCCCCAAACCACGATCTCCAGATCACTTTTCCAAGGAACGCACCAATGATTCGGCAGGTGGCGTGTCAGTCGCTCGCGTTGGTTCTCATCACACTAATACTCGGAACGGCAGCCGGGCAACCGATGGCTGCCGTCGACAAGGTCTACATTCGCGACAAGAAGGACGGCTCGGTCAAGAACATGAACGGGACCCTGGTGTTCTCACCAACCGGTCTCCAACTTGTCGGGGCCGACAAGAAGGTTCTCGCGATTCTCACTCCTGCGGAAGTCGTGAAGGTTGTCCCCGTTGACCTGCCTGGGGTCGACAGCGGTGAGATGTTCAAATACATCGGCCTGGAAGACAAGAAGACCAAGGCTGACTTTGTCACCGCCCGCCTGGGTTACCAGGACATGAAGAAGAAGGCCGCCGCGGCACCCGAACGCACCAAGCGATACATCGACTTCAAGCTCGCATTGATGACGAGCCGGATCGCGGAAGAAACCGGGTACGACGAGGACTGGTCGAAGGTAGCACTCGAAGCTGCCAAGGAGTGGAGCGATTTCATCGACGTGTACAAGACGGGTTTCGACGTGTGGGTTGCTGCCCGTGCGAGTGCCCGAATCTACACGGAACTGAACAAGTTCAACGATGTCGCACGAATCTGGAACCGGATGACGAAGAAGGAAGTGAATCTGCCTCCAGATTTGCTCTTCGAAGCACAGTTGCAGGAAATCGACGCCCAGATCCGATCCAAGGCAGGAGCGGCAGCGCAGGTCGCAGCCGCGGCATTGCTGAACACCGCGCCTGCTGCCTCGAAGGATAAGGTGGCGATCTACGAAGCGGCCGCCAAGGCGATGGCTGGCGGCGAACCGCTCACCGGGGTGAAGGCGATCGAGGCGAAGATCGCAGGCACCAAGGACTCGGCAACCCGTGGAATCGGCTTCAGCATGTTGGGCGAGTTGTATCAGGAAGCACCAGGGCGCTCACGCGATGCGATGTGGAACTTCCTGTGGGTCGAGACGGTGTACAACGCCGACAAGGAAGATGCATTCAAGGCGATGTGCCGGCTCGTGGAAGTGTTCAAGAGCCAAATGGATGACGACCGCGTCCGAGCGTATCAAGATAAGTTGCGTCGCGCTCGCGGCAACTTCTAAAACTTTCGGGTTCCCCGACATACTTGTGGATGTTTGATCTTGGTGGGGCAGGCATTCTTGCCTGCCCAAGCTAAGACTGGCAGGCAAGAATGCCTGCCCCACCAAACCGTCGCGACGGGCACCTTGCCCGTCGCGATTGCACTTCCCAGCGTCAGTTCGCCAACCGGAGTGAAGATCATTCTTCCAGGGCAGCGTCGATAACGATGCCGCCCACGTCGGTGAGTCGCTCATCGCGGCCGGAGTGGCGGAACGTGAGTTGCTCGTGGTCGAGTCCGAGCAGGTGCAGGATCGTCGCGTGGAAATCGTTGACCGAGGCGACATTGTCCACACCCTTTAGGCCGAAGTCGTCCGTCGTGCCGACGGCAGTGCCTCCCTTCGATCCCCCACCCGCGAGCCACATCGTGTACCCCAGAGGGTTGTGATCCCGCCCCTTGCCGCCTTGGCTGTTTGGGGTGCGACCGAACTCGCTGCACCACACCACCAGCGTATCCTTTAGCATGTCGCGCCGCTTGAGATCCTTGAGCAATGCGGCGATCGGCTTATCGACGTGCCCACACATCTTCTCGTGGTTCGCGTTCACGTCGTCGTGTGCGTCCCACTGTGTGACGAGCGGACCGCCACCGGAATACACGCTCACGAATCGCACACCCCGTTCGAGCAATCGCCGGGCCAGCAAGAGTCGTGTGCCGAAGTCCGCCGTCTTCGCCTCGTCGAGTCCGTATGCCGTTCGCGTGGCGGCCGTCTCCTTCGAGAGATCGACGGCTTCCGGGGCGTGTTGCTGCATCCGGAACGCGAGTTCGTAACTCGAAGCACGGGCATCGAGTTCCGAATCGCCAGCGGGTGTGTTCAGCGCATTCAACTTGTTCACAAGCTCGAACGACCGGCGATTCTCGTCGGCTCCGACATCCACCGGCGGCCGAAGATTCTGGATCGGGTTCGGCCCACGGCGAAGGAGCGTGCCCTGATAGACCGCAGGGAGGAACGCGGCCGACCAGCATGGAGCGCCGCCCTCGGGGACGCCCTCAGGCTGTGGCATCACGCAGTACGCAGGCAGGTTCTCGCTGACGCTACCAAGGCCATACGTGACCCAACTGCCGAGACTCGGGAACCCCATGAGCGTGCGGCCGCTGTGGAGTTCGTAGATCGCCGGGGCGTGGATCGTGGATGTGCCCCAGCACGCTCGCAGCAAGCACAGGTCGTCGGCACACGTCGCGAGATTGGGGAGCAGGTCCGAGATCTCGAGGCCACTCTGCCCGTGCTTCGCGAACTTCCGTGTGCTGGGTAGAACGACTTCGCCGCCAGTCGTGAACTGGCTTTTCGGGCGGCCAGTGCTCTCGGGCAGCGGCTTCCCGGCCCATTTCGCGAGTGCGGGTTTCGGGTCGAACAGATCCATTTGCGATGGCCCGCCGACCATGAACATGAAGATGACGCGTTTTGCTTTCGGGGCGAAGTGTGGTTTCTTCGCAGCGAGTGGATTCTTCGACGGCGGCAGTTTGCTGTCGGCTCGTGCCTCGTTCGTCAGCAGCCAGTTCAGTGCAATCCCGCCAAGTCCGCCGCCCGCGTGGAACAGGAACTCGCGGCGGTTGTTCGCGGTGGGAATGTGTGTGTTCATTCTGCCAGAGTACATTCGATGCGGAAGCGGTGCAAGGACGTGACCCGTTCTCGGTATCATCACGAGGGCGTGTTCGTGATCCTCGGGAGGTCGCCATGTTCTGGACCGCACTCGTCGCCCGCATCATGCTCGGTCTGCCGTTCATCGTGTTCTCGCTGAACTTCTTCCTCCACTTCATGCCGAATCCTCCACCCCCACCGGAAGGCAGCCCGGCAACGGCGTTCGGAATGCTGCTGTTCACGTCCGGATATTTCAACGCCGTGAAGGTCCTGGAACTCGTCGGTGGGTTGCTCGTGATCTCTGGGCGACTGGTGCCGTTGGGCCTTGTGATCCTCACGCCGATCGCAGTGAACATCCTCTTCTACGAGATCTTCCTTGTCGGTCAGGCAGGGCCAGGGGTGCCACTTGTCATCCTCTGCGTAGCACTGATCTGGGTGTATCGTCCTCACTTCGCGAGCCTGTTCGCCTTCAAGCCGAAGATCGGATAATCTGGACGGCATGATCGTCCCATTCCTGCTGTGCTTCTTGATTGGTGAGCCACGAGGTTCATCCGGTTCATCCCCGTGGTTCGACCGAATCACGGGGACGAATCCCGTGGTTCGTGCTGATTCACGACTTTCCTCTGTGGTGTGGGTGCGTGCGGAGAACGATGGGGCTGGAACCGGCTTCGTTGTGGACGTGAAGAAGAAGCTCATCATTACATGCCGACACGTCGTGGCCGACCGCAAAGCCGTTGATGTGATCCTCCCCTGGTTTCGCGACGGCGAGTTGATCACGGATCGTGCCGAGTATCTGCGCAACCGTGTGCGACTGCGAGAACTCGGGTTACTCGTCACTGGGAAAGTGCTAAAGACTTCGGACGATCACGATCTCGCGCTGGTCGAACTCGAATCGTTACCGACCGGTACGAGAGCAGTCACGCTCGGCAGTAACCCGCCGCCCGGTGAAGCACTCACAGTTATCGGCAATCGGCTCGACCTCGAAACCGTCTGGAATGTCACGGCTGGCCCCGCCCGTGTGAGTGGTCGCCTCGTCGATGGCTACTTCTGGCGCGGCAAGAAACTCGGCGTGAACGCGGAAGTCTTCATCGGGCAACTCCCAACCGAGGAAGGCGACAGCGGCGGGCCGGTGTTCGATTCCCGTGGTGACCTCGTGGGGATGGCGTCCGCACTGCGAAGGCAATGCCCTCTGGCTGCCGTGTGCATTTCGGCCCGGGAAATTCAGCGATTCGCGGGGCTGCCAGAGCCAGCGAAGCAGGAGAAGCCGAAGGCTTCTCCTGTCGCCGAGGCGCTCACTCGCGCAACGGTCTGGATTCGCCCAACAGCAAGCGACATGCAACTCGCGGGCGTGCTCATCGAACCCGATCTCGTGCTGACCTGCGGCAAGCGATTCGTACCCAGTGCTCGGGTCGGCATCGCCTTCCCCCTTCGTGACGGCGAGAAGTGGAACGCGGATCGGTCGGAGTACCGCGATCCGCTTGCGATCCAACTCCGGGGCGACTGGCGATCTGCAACGGTTCTGGCCTACGATCGCGACCGCGATCTCACGCTGCTCCGGCTCGATTCGCCAGTGGCATACATGAAGCCCGCAACCCTTGCGGCGCGGATACCGACTCTCGGCGAGGGCGTTCATGTCATGAGTCACGCGGGTGGGCTGGAGTTCGCGTGGGTATACGCGGGCGGTCCTGTCAGGCAGCGCGGTCGGTTGACGGTCGCCCTTGGGGAGAACGTGCACCGAGTGCAGGTGCTCGTGTGCCAGCTTGCGGCGCAAGGCGGATCGCCCGGCGGGGCGGTGATGAACGACCGCGGCGAACTGGTCGGCATCCTCTCCGCTCGCGAGTCGGCTCAGCTCGTGGGGTATGCCGTGACTGCTGACGAGATCGCGGTGTTTCTGGCTATCGCGCTCGTGGATCGCCCCGCGAAAACGCTCCTCGGATTGCTCACCCGAATTGAATCGCTCCCGGCTCGATTCGCATCTGCGGCCGCAGCGGGTTTCGCTCAACGTGCCGAAGAACATCGGCGCTCGATGCGGCTTTCGGATGCGAAGCAAGACTGTGGCAGCGCGTTGTCACTCGACCCCGGTTGCGTGCCGGCGTTGGTCTGTCGTGCCAGGATGCTGGAGGCTACTAACCTTGCCGACGCGATCGCGGAACTCGATACCGCAGTGGAACGCGGGCCGTTTAGCCGGGAGGTGCTTTCGCTCCGTTCCGATTGGGCAAGCCGTGGGAAGGACTGGCGCAAAGCACGCGCCGACCTGGAACGGATTATCGATGTGAACCCCGGAGATGCCGACGCCCGGCGACGACTCGTTGGCGTGTTCCTGGAACTGGGCGAAGATGCGAAGGCCGCGACCGCAGTGGCGGACACACTTCGAGCCGACCCGAAACGGTTGCCCGCAGTCGCGGCTGACCTCATCACGCAGGCTGATTTGTTGGCGAAAAAGTACCCGGATGCACCGTCTGTTGCCGCGGGCTGGCTGTTGAAGGCGACGACGACCGCGAAGCGCACGGAGTTCGCTGACATGCTGAAGCAAGCCGCCACCGCGAAGGACGATGCCGAGCGATTGACTATCCTGCGTGCCGGGTTAATGAAACTCAAGTAGTGGCGGAGTTGCCGGAGTGCGGACGTGAACAGAACCTTCGACGTGATCGTTCTCGGTGTGGGCGGCATGGGGTCCGCGGCGTGCTTTGAGCTGGCACATCGGGGCCGGCGTGTTCTCGGGCTGGAGCAGTTCCCCCTCGTCCATTCGCAGGGGAGTTCGCACGGCCACACCCGCATTATCCGCACCGCGTATGCCGAGCACCCGGGGTATGTGCCACTTGTGCAGCGTGCGTTCGAGCGATGGTACGAACTGGAACAACTCACTGGCCGGCACCTGCTCACGGAGTGCCCCTGCCTGAATGTCGGGTTACCGAAATCCGAACACGTCGAAGGCGTCCGGGCATCGGTGCGGGAGCACAAGCTTGTGGCGGAGGAACTCACCGCGAGTGAGATCTCTCGGCGGTTCCCGCCGTTCACGTTTCCCTCAGATTACAGCGGGATTTTGGAACAGGATGCGGGGTTCCTTTACGTGGAAGAGTGCGTTCAAGCACACATTGACAGTGCGGTGTCACTCGGTGCGGAGATTCACGCTGAGGAACCCGTACTCGAATGGAAACGGGTCGGGGATGGCGTGGAAGTCGTCACGACGAAGGGAACCTATCACGCGGCGAAACTCGTCGTCACTGCCGGGGCGTGGGCAACAAGGCTGCTCGCCGACGTCGGCGTCCCACTCACGGTCATGCGGCAAACGCTGCTGTGGTTCGATGTGGGTTCACGTGTGGCCGCGTTTCGCCGCGATCGCTTCCCGCTGTTCATCTGCGAAACCCCGAGCGGCATGTTCTACGGCTTTCCGGCCATCGACTCGCACGGGATGAAGATCGCGAGACATTACAGCGCACCGCAGCTGCCGAACCCCGACGGGGTCGACTGGAACATCGGCGAGGCGGACATCGCCGCGATGCGGCCCCTGCTGGACGAGTACCTCCCCGGCGTGGGTCGATTCACGAAGGGCCAGGTGTGCATGTATACCGTTTCCCCTGATCACCACTTTGTGATCGATGTTCACCCCGAACACTCGCAGGTGAGTGTGGCGTGTGGGTTCTCCGGCCACGGGTTCAAGTTCGCGTCGGCCGTGGGGGAAGTACTGTCCGACCTCGCGGAGACGGGCACCACCCGCCACGGCATCGGCATGTTCAGCGCGAAACGCTTCGGCTAACTCGCAGTGAGTGTTGCGAGCATGTTGTCATGAGCGGAAGGAGAGGGACTCGAACCCTCAAGGGCTTGCGCCTCGCCCGTTTTCGAGACGGGTGCCGTCATCCAGTCCACACTCGGCTTGCCCTTCCGCCAGTAGTGACACGAACACCAGCAGGGGGTTCGCGCAGAACTTCCGGGTCGCACTTCCGTCTCCGCACCTGTGCGGAAGCGTCATGTTCGGCTACTCAATCCCAGTTGGCACGACCGTCGAAGCTCCGAGTTGCCACTGCCATGATTGAGTACAACCGTTACAGCTGGTGGCGTACCGTCTTTTCGTTTCGCGGAACGGCGTTGCCGAGAGCACTCGCACGTGTTGCCATCTTCACGCTCTACAGCGCGACAATCCAGCTTCTGCTGAACGTTGGCGAGTACATCGGGTGGTTCGACGAGCAGTCCGCCCTGACACTCGATCCGATCGCGCACGCGGTGATCGGATCGCTCCTCGGGTTCCTGATTGTGTTCCGGATGAATGGGTCGAACAACCGCTACTGGGAAGGGCGCTCCCACTGGGGTTCGCTCATCAACTGTAGCCGGAATCTCGTGCGTGTGGCGACAGTGCACACCAAGAATGGTGCCGAGATCGCCGGACTTGTCACGGGCTATGTGATCGCACTCAAGCAGTCGCTTCGTGGGTCGCGTGACCTCGAAGAAGCAGCGATGTACCTTCCGAATGATGTGGTGGAAACCGCACTGCGCTTCGGCAATCCCCCAACGGCAATCGCGGCCGCAATCTCGGAGTGGATCTTGCGGGAATATCGGTCAGGAACGATCGACGGCGTGATGGTGACCCACATGGAAGAGTTGCTATCGAATATGGTCAACGCGCAGGGGGGATGCGAGAAGATCCAGAAGACGCCGCTGCCGTTCGTGTATGCAGCGATGATCAAGCAGTTGATACTTGCCTATCTCTTGACGCTTCCGCTGGTGATAGCAACGCGCTGCGGCTGGTGGTCTCCGCTGTTGATGGCTGTCGTGTCGCTGGGTTTGTTCGGCATGGAAGAAGCGAGTGTCGAGACGGAAGACCCGTTCGGGAAGGATGAGAACTGTCTGGACATGCAGACGTTCATACTCACGATCGCGAGGGACAGCGGGCAACTCGCGGCTCAGTTGAAGCGCGTCGAGTGAGGGACGTAGGGTGTCGCGTAGTCGAGCGGTTTGAGGAAATTCGTAGCGTCATTGGTTTGGGTGGGGCGATGTTCCTGTCGAGCCGAAAGCCGCGGCTCGGCAGGAACATCGCCCGCCTCGCCCTCCCGGGGATCGCGATCCATTTCATGAAACTGCACGAGCCGGCAACACATCAAAACAAGAAGCCCGAGGCAGCATTGGCTGCTCCGGGATGACGTAGACATGTCCCCGTTTTCTTTCCGAGCTTCGTCACTTTTTTTCCTCAGAACGATAAAGAATGAGGCTACTGTACTTGAAGTACTTGTTAACTTCTTTCTTTCTTCCACAGAACCACTGATAAGTACGAGTCGATTCGAAACCGCGACGCTTGGCAGTTGAATGCTTACTCCGCCGAAGTGAGCGGAGGTGGCATCAGGCCATGTTTGGGACCTACTATTTTTCGTCCGGGGAGTTTCTCATTGGACGCGGCCGGTGAGCTGCTTCGGTTCTTCACCCCAAGACTCCGACCCGAGAGACACTGGTATGAAACGGCCTATTACAGAAAAATCTGGGTTTACTCTGATTGAATTGATCGTGGTGATTGCAATTATCGCAATCCTGATTGGTCTGTTGCTCCCAGCTGTTGCCAAGGTTCGCGAGGCGGCCAGCAGGACGGCTTGCCAAAACAATCTGAAACAAATCTCGCTCGCATGTCAGATGCACGTCCAATCCCGGGGACATCTGCCAGTTGCCGGTCAGCATTACAAATTTGTCGGAAATCCTCACCAGGGCTTCGGCAGCGCTCAACAAGGCGGGTGGCAGTACAACATTCTGCCTTACCTCGAACAGTCAAATCTACACGACATGGGCTTGCAGCATCCTAATGGCAGTGCTGCTCAGAAGGCCGAAAGCGCGAAAATGGTACAAACTGTCGTCAAGGCTTATGTGTGACGTGTTCGACAAAACTCGATGATGCCGCAACTTGTTTTATCCGATCGATTTACGTCATTTGATCTGTTTGATCTGTTTGCCGTGCGCTATCATAACATGATGTCTTTCATGGAGTTG
>Ga0335397_10003016_pt1 | contig 22792 bp, 18 predicted proteins | sample MAT04_FD_205740 | JGI IMG/M metagenome (GOLD analysis project Ga0335397, IMG submission 205740) | Freshwater microbial communities from Lake Fryxell liftoff mats and glacier meltwater in Antarctica - MAT-04 (spades assembly) (version 2) ... | reverse complement strand
CGGCTCTTTTTCCGCTTCCGGTCAGGTGTTTGCCACTGTAGAACCTTCCCTTCCAGGTGTTGACCTTTCCCTTACTCCTTTTGACGGAGTGGTTGTGGCTGGTTGTTTCTCACCTTTTCTTCAATTTATTCGGCCTCCGGGTGCACCAGTGGGTTCTGTCACTGTAGGTTATGGCGGGACTGCCATTGAAGGAACGGACTATGAGCTTGGTCCCAACAGTTCGGAATTCAGTTTTTCCGAAGGTGTCGATACCCTTAATTTCTTTATCAATACATTTCCAAATCCGGCTGCTGGAGACACACTTTTTCTTGAATTTTATGTGAGTTATGAAGCATGCGGCGGTACTGTAATTGACACTATTTCGATTCCAATTATCCAACCATATACAATCACAGGAGAGGCTGAAGATGTGATCGTGACCTGTCCGGCAGACTCAGTTGTTGTCACGGTCCTGGGTATAGGCGGTATTGAGCCGTATGTCTATAACTGGGTGGGCATCAACCCGGGGGCCAGCGTTTTGGTTGCGGTACCCGAAGCCGAACAGTATTTTGTCTACGAAATTCTCGATCAATGCGAATTTCAAACCTTTGTTGATAGCGTACTCGTCACCAACAACATTCCGCCACCGCTCATGATGACAATCCCCCAGCCCACCAGCCCGCTCTGCCCAAGCGAACCGGTGCTTATTACAGCTGTGATTGCAGGGGGCAATGGAGAATATTTTTATGATTGGAGCCCGGAGCCGTCCGCCACCAATTCTTTACTTGTAGATTTCATCCAAACGACAGAGGTATCGCTCACAGTCACTGACACATGTGGTACCCAAGTTCAGGATACGGTTCTCATTGAATATCCGCTGTATGATTCATTGCAGGTTACCTTTACCAGGCCAACCGACAATTGTCCTGATGCGCCCCTTGAGCTCGATGCTACTGTGACGGGTGGTGGGGGAGAAGTCCAATTTATCTGGACCCAGGATCTCGGGGAAGGCGAATTTGTAAATTCCGATACAGAACAATTGGCCATTGTGAGACCGAGACCAGGAAAGAACATTTATACCGTAGAAGTGACAGATCGTTGTCACCGCTTGAATTTGTTTGGTTTCACGCCCGGAATCGCGGCGCATACCGATTCAATCCAAATCATTTATCTCGATGAAATCCCAAATGTCATTACGCCAAATGGAGACGGGATGAATGATATTTTCGTCATCGAAGGTATTCAGGAGTTTCAGGATGCCCGGGTGGAAATTTATGACCGTTGGGGAAGATTGGTTTACGAATCCGATTCTTATCCAGCCGGAAATCCCACGATTATCAATTCTGAAGGTTTTGGCGGAGCAGATATAAACGACGGGACCTATTTTTATGTGGTGAATGTCGACAGTGGAGAATGCGTGAAGTCTGGAAGTCTGCAGGTTTTGGCAGGACAGGACTAATCACAAAGGGAAGACCACCCGAAAAATAGTCCCAGACGGTTTGTTGTCTTCCACGCTGATTTTCGCGTTGTGCAATTCCGCCAGCTCTTTTACAATGTACAATCCGAGACCCGTTCCTTTTTTGGAGCGGGTTTCTTCATTTCCCATCCGGTAGAATTTCTCAAAGATGCGGTTTTTGGCGGAAGCCGGAATACCCGGTCCACCATCCGTCACGGTCAATATGCCGTGAACTGTGGTTTTTTCCAGGCTCACATCAATTGATGTTTCCCCGGCATATTTTACGGCATTTTCAAGCAAATTAAGCAAGATCGACTCGTAAGCTGATCGATCAACCCGCGCAGAAACAGCATCCTGGACGATTATCTGAATCGGATTTTTTCGCGAGATGGTGCGGTTTACACCTTCGCAAATCTGATTGGTGTGTACCGATATATCAGTAAGTTCGAATTGAACAGGCTCCTGACCACTTTCGATGCGGGTAGCGAGCAGTACATTGTCGATGAGGGAGTGCAACCGTTCGGTGTTTTCGATGGCCATGCGCTGTAGCGGTTCGCGCTGTTCGGCATCAAGGGTATCGCGTTTGATCAGGGTTTGCAGGCAAAGTTTGATAGCTGCCACAGGTGTTTTTAGTTCGTGTGTGATCGATAGGAGGAAGTTTCGCTGTTGCCTTACAAGCGCTATTTCTTTGCGAATGGTGCGCTGCATGATGAAAATTCCGGCCAAAAGGAAAGTGATAAATACCGTTCCTTCGCCCACGATCATCCATATTTTCAGACGCACCACTTCTGCTCCTTCGGCGGCAAAATAACGGGAGTTTAAGTCGATGAGCAGGTAAGCCCACCAGGCGAATTGAAGCAAAATGTACGCTGTGAGCAAATAGAAAAGGATGCGAACCATCTTTCCTTCGCTCTGCCGCTTGTTGCGTCGGGGTGTCAGCACTGTTGTCTGGGTATGGGATGCCATATTTTGGAGGTTTCTATCAATGTATAACATCCGGAACAGAAAATATTCCTGAAGGAAGCAAAGATAGAAATTGGTGATAAGCCAGTCGTTCGGTCTGCGCGTGCAAAGCAAAATTGGCTACTTTTGCCCTTCCCGGAAAAATGAAAAGCGCTTACCGATTCGCTCTCAACAATCTGCCACGACCTTTGCTTATCAGGCTGAGTTATGTGTTCAGGATTTTTGCGCCTTTGCTGCTCAAGGGCAATAAGGTATCCTGTCCCGTTTGCGAGCGGAGTTTTGGCTCTTTTTTATCGTATGGTTCCGACCGGGCCTTGCGGCAAAATGTCCTCTGTCCGCATTGCCTTTCTTTGGAACGACACCGCCTGATGTGGTTGTTTCTTCATGAAAAAACCCGATTTTTCACCGATCAATTGCGTGTGCTGCACATCGCTCCGGAGCAATGTTTTCACAAAAGATTTAAATCATTGTCCAACATAGATTATGTCACCGGCGATCTGGAGTCGCCATTGGCTGATCATCATTTTGATCTGCACCAGATTCCCTTTCCCGATCAGTCTTTTGACGCGATTATATGCAACCATGTGCTCGAACACGTGGCCGACGACCGCCAATGTGCCCGGGAGCTTTTTCGGGTTTTGAAGCCTGGGGGATGGGCCATTATGCAGGTTCCGATCGATTATAGCCGGGAGGTTACGTTGGAAGATCCGTCTATTACATCAGCTGCCGATCGCGAACTCCATTATTGGCAAAAAGACCATATGCGGTTATTCGGATTGGACTATCCGAAGCGGTTGGCAGAGAGTGGATTTTCTGTTCGGATTGATGATTTTGTAAACAGCCTTGATGCCGGATTGCGGGAAAAATACCGTTTACAAAAGGAAGAACTGATTTATTTTCTGACAAGGGAATAAAAAAAAACCCACCCGCATGGGTGGGTTTTCGTGGTGATGGACGGAATCGAACCGCCGACACAAGGATTTTCAGTCCTTTGCTCTACCGACTGAGCTACATCACCGGTTTTGCAAGGCGCAAATATAAAGATATTTTCAAAAAACGTGGAGAAAATCCGGAAAGCGAGAAAAAATTCAGACCTGGTCATCGATATCGGCAATACCCGTATCAAAATTGCCATGTTTGTAAATGATAAATTGGTGGAGGTTTTGTCATTTTCCAATCAGTCGGCCAAAGAAATTAGCGGCTTGATTGAAAAATCTGGCGCCCGACGTGGAATCCTCAGCGCGGTGACACATATTGAGCCAGCATTGAAATCCTTGTTGAGCGAACGGATGGAATTGCTCGAAGTGAGTAACGCGACCAAGCTACCCATAACGATCGGATACAATTCGCCCGAAACACTTGGTACTGACCGCATCGCCAATGCAGTGGCTGCAGCAAAATTTTATGCAAAATCAGACGTTTTAATTATTGATTTTGGTACCTGTATCAAATACGATTTGGTCAATGCAGACGGAATTTTTTGCGGTGGGGCCATCGCACCCGGTGTGGCCATGCGATTTGAAAGCATGCATCGAATGACGGGAAAACTTCCCCTCATTTCCGATTGGGGAAGTTCAAATGTAAGCTGGCCGGGAAAATCAACCCGCGAGAGTATGATTGCGGGTGTGATGCTCGGCATCGAAGGCGAAATGGCACAATATATTGAGCGCGCAGCAAATGATTACGACAGTTTAATGATTATTTCAACAGGTGGTGACTATAGCTTTTTTGAGAAAGCATATAAAAATATCATCTTTGCACACCCATATCTGACCCTGGAGGGATTACATGAAATTCTTAAATTCAATATTGATTAGGCCTGCTTTTGTTTTTATAGCATTGTTAATGAGCTTTCAGACAGCCATGGCCCAATCGGATATCTCTTCGCTTTATTCCTTGTTCGGCCCTGGTATTCCAACCCACCGACAATCTATTTCTCTTGCCGGGATGGGTGGAAGCGGCGTGGCCATTTTTGACCCTTTCCGCCTCAATCTGAGCAATCCTGCTGTGCAGGCCTATCATCTCGAGCCTGTTTTTGAATTTGGTGGGCGCGGAACATTTTCTACGTATGCGACGGAAGAGGCCTCTTTTGATAACAGCGCCTTCACCATCAACAACATCAGTTTGAGTTTCCCACTCAAGAGGGGAAGCTGGGGTTTGAGTATGGGTATTGTTCCCTATTCCAGCGTGGGTTACGAAGTGAATTCCAGTGGATTTGATGAGGCAACTTCCCGGAACTTTATATCTGAATATTCTGGGAGTGGAGGGCTTTCCCGTGCTTATATCGGCACGGGGACGAGAATTTTCAATCGGGTGGATTCAGCAAATAATGTGACATCTCTCGCACTTGGAGGCAACTTCAATTATAATTTTGGAACAGTGGTCACTGATAGGTTAATCTATTTTCCGGACAACACGTCACAGCTCGGAGTGACTTCAACTGAAAAAATTCTGATACGGGATGTCAGTGCAGAGTTTGGATTGCATTTTAATACAAACCTGATCAAACGGACCAGTGCGAATGGCCGGTATTTGAAATTTCTTGTCGGGGCGGTGTATGACATGGGTGGAAATCTGAGAAGTGAACTAACGAACTCCGCATTTAATCTACGGGTCAATTCGACTGGTGCCGTTTTTGAGCGCGATACCCTCACTTTCTCGGACCGTCAAAAAGGTCGGGTAAACATTCCCGGACGTTTTACAGTAGGTGTAGCCTTTGATTATGTAAGCACAGACCGAAGGCGGATCAGACTTTCAGCTGATTACAGCATGCAGGAATGGTCAGCTTATAAAGTGAGTTTTGACAATAGTTCGCGCAGTTTTGATTTCAACAACAGTGAGCGTTACAGTGGTGGAATCGAATTTACTCCTTCCATTTCTTCTCTCAATATTTTTGAGAGAATTGAGTACAGGGTGGGTTTTAAATACGAACAAACGGGCCTAAACCTCCGTGAAGCAGCCATTGAGGATTATGGCATAAGTTTTGGTCTTTCCGTGCCGCTGCATTACAGACGAGGACTAACGCAGTCTACATTTCATGTGGCAACGGAGTATGGCCAATATGGCACTACACAGAATGGGCTGATACAGGAAGATTACTTACGGATTTATGTGGGATTTTCGTTCACCCCGAATTTCAGAAATAAATGGTTTGTCCAACCCAAATATGATTAACAAGTTGAAAGAGATGAAAAAGTATGGATTTGGTTTGCTGATGTTCACAATGTTTTCTGCAGCGGTTTCCGCACAGGAGTCAGATTCGCAATACGGCAACACACCGGAGGAAATTGAAGAATGTAAAAAGAATCTATCTCTGTACAGAGAGTACCGAGACCAAAAGCTCGCCGATCAGGCGCTGCCTTTTTGGAGAGAGGCCTTGAGAATATGTCCACAAAGTGCCAAAACCCTGTACACTGATGGCGCGAAGTTTTACGGTGATATCCTTGATGAGGTCAGCAAAGATTCTACCCGTCTCGTGGAGCGAAACGCGTATATTGACACACTCATGATGGTGTATGACAAGCGTATCGAACACTTTGGGGAAGAAGGAAAAGTGCTGGGTATGAAAGCCAACGATATGTTTAAATATGACCCAGCCCGCGCAAAAGATGCCAATGCACTTATGAAAAGGTCGTTGGAACTTGAAGGGAATGAATCGGATGCGGTGGCTGCTTCGAAGTACTACGAGACGCTCTACCGAATGTATTTAAACAAGGAAGCGACCAAATCGGATTTGCTTGTGGAATACATACCCGTACTTGATATACTTGATTATAATATTGCCAAATTGGAGGACGAAAATCTGCGGTCGCGTTACGAAAAAGCAAAAACCAATCTGGATGCATTTTTTATTAAAATTGCCGAGTGTGATGATATCAACAACATCCTGAAAGAACGAATTGCGGAATCGCCAAATGACATTACATTGAACAAAAAGGCCTTGGCTGTTTTGAATAAAAGGGATTGTACTGATGGACCACTCTATCTGGAGGTAGCTGAGCGGGTATACCGTGACAAACCAACGGCGCCAGCCGCATATAGTTTTGGTATTCAAAAATTAAAAGCCAAAGATTACGGAGAAGCCGGAAGATACTTTGAAGAGGCAATTGAACTCTGTGGAGATTGTATCGAATTAGACCAGTATTACCTCCGGGCGGGTCAAACAGCCACAATACAGGGAAATTCTTCAAAAGCGATTGGTTATGCCAACAAAATTTTAAACATCAAGCCCAAGAGTGGCGAGGCATACATCTTGAAAGGCGACGCCATCGCCAGTGGCGCCAAAGCCTGTGAAGGTGAAAAATTGAAAAGTGCCGGAGCATATCTGCTGGCAGTAGATTATTACAACAAAGCGCGATCGGTAGATCCTTCAGTGGCCGATAAGGCAGGGCAAAAAGCTGCAGGTTATCAGAAATATTTTCCTATTCTAAACGATGTTTTCTTTGTGGGCTTAGCAGTAGGAGATAGTTACAAAGTGGAATGTTTTGGAGAAAACACCACCATAAGAACTGCCCCATAATTCGGGATTTGAAATCCTTTTCAGAAAAAATTCTATACCTGCTTCCGGCTGCTTTTGCAGCCGGAATGCTTTTATCCTGCACATCCAATTCGATAGAAGAGGTGTTGGAATTCAACAAAGATGGGATTGAACCATTGCGCACCACCCTGGGCGTGACTTATATGTTTACAGATTCCGGAGAGGTGAAGAATGAACTTCAGTCGGGTAAGGTAGAACAGTTTCAAGTCGCTGATTCATCTTACAGTATTCTTTCTAAGGGATTTTCGCTTACGTTTTATACGAAAGATCAGGAAATAGATGGCATACTGACCGCCAAAAACGGTTTCATCAACGGAGACAACAGTCTCATGATCGCACGCGACAGTGTGGTTTTTGTAAACAACATTGGAGAGACACTTCGGACGGAAGAACTGATTTGGGTGCAGGATAGTGCCCAGGTGTACACCGACAAATTTGTAACCATTGAGCAGGCCGATGGCGTGATTTACGGAAAAGGGATGGTGTCAGATCAGAATTTTACAAATTACAGGATCAAGGAAGTTACCGGTGAACTCTATTTAAAAGAAGAAGACAAATGATTGAAAAGGACAACGACAAGATGCGTAAGATCAGTATTGTGATGGAGCGTTTCTGGCTGGCACTGGCCATTGCATCTCTGGCAGTGGTGGTATATTTCTTTCTGGTGGATGGTGTAAACAGGGTTACGCTGCAATACTTGGTTTTTCCTGCGCTGGCAGGTCTTATGTATGGTTTTCGGGCTACATTTCGACGCCGGCACGAGAAGAGAAATGATCCACGGTAATCGGGTCATTGTGTATCTTTGATTCCTCAAATGGTAGAAATCCTCATTGTCATCGCAGCTACACTTGTGTTATCGGCTTTTTTTTCCGGTACCGAAATCGCGTTTCTGACGGCAAATAAGCTGAAGATTGAACTTGAAAGCAAACAGGGTTCTTTTTCCTCCGGTCTGATTTCCGGTTTCATGCGCAAGCCGTCTAGATTTATCGGGACCATGCTTGTGGGTAATAACATCGCTCTGGTCATTTACGGTATTTTCATGGCCCTCTTGCTCGAACCATTCATTGAGGCTTTTGGTTTTTCAGAAGTGTGGGTACTGATCATTCAAACGCTCATATCGACCATGGTCATATTGTTATTCGGAGAATTCATACCCAAAACCCTTTTTAGAATCAACCCCAATTTTCTGCTTACTTTCATGGCGATCCCTATTCGTGTGATTTACCTCTTTCTTTGGGTACCCATGTATATTATGGTGGGATTGTCGGAATTAATTCTCCGCATATTCCGGGTGAAAATTGGTGCGAAGGAGATCGGTTTTGGAAGGGTCGACCTCGATAATTATGTGCGCGAGATTGCCGAAACAGCGGAGCATACAGAAGAAGAAATAGACCACGAAATCCAGATTTTTCAGAATGCCCTTGACTTTAAGGAAGTGAAAGCCCGCGACTGCATGGTGCCGCGAACGGAAATAAGCGCCGTGGAGATCGAAACACCAGTGGATAAACTTCGCGATCTTTTTATCGAAACAGGTTATTCAAAGGTGCTGGTGTATCGCGACAATATTGACAACATTATAGGTTACATCAACTCCGTGGAGCTCTTTCACAGGGCAGATTCCATCAAGCGATTAATCGTCCCGGTCATTATCATTCCTGAAACCATCTCAGCCAAGGAAGTTCTTGAATTGTTTATCAAACAAAACAAAAGCATCGCGGTGGTGGTGGATGAATTTGGTGGTACAAGCGGAATGCTCACCATCGAAGATATCATCGAACAGATATTTGGCGATATTGAAGATGAGCATGATACCGAAGAATTTCTCGAAGAGGAGATCAATGAGCGCACATTCAATTTTTCGGCGCGACTTGAAATTGATTATCTCAACAGCCGATACAAAGTCAATTTACCAGAAAGCGATGAATACGAAACACTGGCGGGATTTATTATCCATCGGCACGAGAACATTCCGGATTTAAACAGCATCATAGAAATCGATCAGTTTCGGTTCACCATTACCGCTGTTACCAATGTCCGTATCGAAACTGTAAAGCTCGAACTCATAGAAGAAGAATAGTTTCATTCCAACCCAGATATTTGTATATTCGCGTCCTTCAAAAAAAGCATATTTAATGGCAGCTATAGGTAAAATCAGGGAGCAATCGACACTCCTTTTAATTGTAATCGGAGGGGCCATGGTGGCCTTCGTTTTGGGTGATATTTTTTCCGGCGGAAGTGGTTCCCCATCCGATCAATATGTGGGTCAGGTCTATGGCGAAGAAATAAATCTCCGCGATTACGAGTCCAGGGTAGAAGCTCAGAAACAGAGCATGGCCAGTGTTGGTCAGCCTGTGTCGACCCAAGCAGAACAGCAAATTAGAAACCAGGTGTGGAATAGCATGATTCAAGAGCGAATTATGTATGCCGAATTGAATAAACTGGGCATGCGGGTTTCTCAGGATGAGTTTGATGACATACGTTTTGGCGAAAATATCCGTTCAGAGTTCGCCTCAGACGAAAATTTTAAGAATCAGGAAACAGGTCAATTCGATCCACAACTTGTACAAAATTATTTCTCTTTCCTCAATCAACAGTATCCTCTGTTCTACCAAAATCAGGTGAACCGTATTGTGAATGAAAGACTGTACGAGAAGTACAACAATATGGTGAAGAAAGGATTGTACGTCAACACCCTCGAAGGCAAAGACTCATACTATGCGCAGGAACGCAAAGTGCAAATGAACTTTGTTGTTCGCACATTTGACAGTGTGGCTGATAGCACCATTCAGGTAAGTGATGGTGATTTAAAATCTTATTTTGAAAAGCACAAGGAAGAAGACCGATTTGATCGCACAGCGCAGGCTGACATTTCTTATGTTGTGTTTGAAGTCACTCCTTCTGACGAAGACGAAGTGGAAATAAAGGAAGAGCTCGCTGACCTAAAAAATGAGTTTACGAGATCAAAAAACGACTCTTTATTTGTTTTGAAATTTAGCAACAGCCGCAATGCAAACCCTGTGCAACTAGATACGAAAGACAATCCTGAATTGGATGCGCTGGTCGCCAATGCCAATGAAGGTGATGTAATCGGACCTTATATAGCCAATGGCCGTTATGCCATTGCCAAAGTGCAAAAAGTTGGATCCGAAGAGCAGGCCACGGCCCGACACATATTGCTTTCCTCACAAGGAGGTGCAGACAAGTCGACTTTGAAACAAAGAGCGGATAGCATTAAAAATGTCATTTCATCCAAAAAGAACTTTGAAGAAATGGTGGCTCTCTATTCCGAAGACCCAGGATCTCAGGCGACAGGAGGCAAATACGATTGGTTTAACCGCGAAGCCATGGTGGCGCCTTTTACAGAAGCATCATTCGATAAGCCAATCGGATCACTTAACGTGGTGGAAACTGATTATGGTGTTCATATTGTGGAGCCACTTGAGCGACGAAATGGTCGCATAGTGACTGTTTGGGAAGTAGATTCCCGCATTGAGCCCTCCAATGAATCTTTTAACAGGGTATATGATGAAGCCAATGAGTTTTCCATTGAGGCATCTGATCTGGATGGAATGACAAAACTGGCCTCAGAAAAAGGTTATGAAATTAAAGTTGCCGATGCGGTGAAAAGAGATGCCACCTCAATCGCTGGCGTGCCCGGATCGACAGATGTTATTAGGTGGGCGCACAATACCCAAACTTCCGTTGGAAAGGTGAGTGAACCTTTCGAATTCAACAACAATATTGTTGTTGCAGTGCTCAAAGGCCGAAAGGAAGATGGACGTGCGACATTTGAGGATGTTAAAGAAGAGATCAAGCCCGAAGTTATAAAAGAGAAAAAAGCAGAACTCTTCAAAAAGGAAATGGATGGGAAAAATCTGGAGCAATTGGCTGTAGAATTTAATCTGACCTCTCAACTTGCGGCGAATGTATCTGAATCCCGACCATCATTGCCCGGCGCTGGAAATGAGCCCTACGTTGTAGGTTTTGCTTTGACATTGGCAGAAGGTGCTTTGAGCCCACCGCTGAAGGGAAATCGTGGCGTCTTTGTGGTCAATGTAATTTCTAAAACTACGGTAGAACCACGCACCGAATATCTTACGTATGTGGATGAATTGCAGGAGACCCGCACAGGTCAGGTGAGCACATATACCTCCGGCGTTTACCGCGCTCTGAAGGAAAAAGCCAATGTAAAAGACGACAGGTCTAAGATTTATTAAGACTGTTGTTTCATGATATTTTAGAAGCCCCTCGGATAGAGGGGTTTTTTTATGGTTAAGAGTTTGGGAATTGACTGAGCTTTGTCATGGTCAGCGAAGCATCTATTGAATTGACTGGACAGACTCCTCCTGCTGTCGGAGTGACAAAGCTCCGGGCTTTGTCATGCAGAGCGGAGCGCCCGCCTGCCGGCGGTCAGGAAGCATCTATTGAATTGCCTGGACAGACTCCTCCTGCTGTCGGAGTGACAAAGCTCCGGGCTTTGTCATGCAGAGCGGAGCGCCCGCCTGCCGGCGGTCATGAAGCATCTTCTCAATTGACTGGACAAACTCATAGGGCTTCGGATTGACAAGGGTCGGAGCTTTGTCATGCAGAGCGGAACGCCCGCCTGCCGGCGGTCAGGAAGCATCTTTTCAATTGACTGGACAGACTCCTCCTGCTGTCGGAGTGACAAGGGTCGGAGCTTTGTCATGCAGAGCGGAGCGCCCGCCTGCCGGCGGTCATGAAGCATCTTTTCAATTGACTGGACAAACTCATAGGGCTTCGGATTGACAAGGGTCGGAGCTTTGTCATGCAGAGCGGAGCGAAGCATCTATTGAATTGACTGGACAGACTCCTCCTGCTGTCGGAGTGGCAAATCTCCGAGCTTTGTCATGCAGAGCGGAGCGAGGCATCTATTGAATTGCTTAAACAGACTCCTCCTGCTGTCGGAGTGACAAAGCTCCGAGCTTTGTCATGCAGAGCGGAGCGCCCGCCTGCCGGCGGTCAGGAAGCATCTATTGAATTGACTGGACAGACTCCTCCTGCTGTCGGAGTGGCAAGTCTCGGATTACAAAGCCCGAAGTGCCGTTATTGGCAGCAAAGACAGAATCGCATAAAATCAGCGCAGCACTACCAACCTTTCTGTATCCAACTTAAGAAGGATAAACAACAAAAGGGTAAATCCCCACAAAGACGAACCGCCATAACTAAAAAAGGGCAGGGGAATACCAATTACCGGTGCCAGTCCAATGGCCATTCCAATATTGATGAGCAGGTGTACAAAAAAAATACAAGCGACTGCATATCCATAAATGCGGGTAAATGATGACTTCTGACGCTCGGCGATAATCACCAGTCTGATCATCAGTGTAAGGAACAATCCGACAACAGTTAGGCTTCCCAAAAAGCCCCATTCCTCACCAATCGTACAAAAGATGAAGTCTGTGCTCTGCATCGGAACATATTTATACTTTGTTAGCGTGCCTTCCAGATATCCCTTTCCGGAAAATCCACCGGAACCAATGGCCGTTTGTGATTGTTTTACATTATATCCGGCGCCTTGAGGATCTTCAGCAAGTCCAAGTAGAATATTGATCCGGATTTTTTGGTGGGGTTCCAGCACATTCTCAAAAGTTTGATCCAGGGTGGCAATAAATAGCAAACTCCCCAGAGCGGTGCCGATCAGCAGCACGTAGTTTCTTTTCCGGAAACGGGGCATCATAACCCGCCGTATGATGAAAAAAATGGCTATTGAGATCAAAACGATGAAAATCATCAGTACGTACTGTCCGGTGATCGGCGTTTCAAACCAGAGAAAATTCACGGAAGTAGATGCCAGAATCAACGAAAGAACAGACAATATCATGGCCAGCAGGCCAAGCAAAAGTATGTTTCCAGAAAGGCCTTCCCGGTAGAGCACAAGCACGTAGGCAGCAAATACCAGCACCGTGCCTGTGTCCGGTTGCAACATAATGAGCAATGCCGGAAATGTAATAATCGCAGCAGAAACCAATTTTGTGCGTATGTCTTCTATTTTGATGTTCAATTGACTGAGGTAATATGCCAGCATCAGGCTGATTCCCAATTTGGAAAATTCACTGGGTTGGATTCCAAAACTCCCAAATCCAAACCATGCCTTGGCTCCATTCACTTCTTTACCGACGATCAGCACGAGGATAAGGAGTATGGTGGTGACAATATATACAAAAGGAGATATTCGTCGGATGAAATTTCCATCAAATAGCATGGTAATAAAAGCAATGAGGCAGGCGGTAGTGATCCAGATAAACTGCTTCCCATACTCTTGAGAAGTGTCAAAAATCGAACTATGTTCGGGATTGTAACTGGCCGAGTAAATATTGAACCAGCCCATGAGCAACAAAGTCAGATAAATGATTACCGAAAACCAGTCAAGATTTTGGACAACATTTCCTTTCCTGCTCACAGTGCAGGTTTTATCAGATTGGCATTGATCATCCGTTCTTCGATCAGCGGGCGAGAAATGGTATCTGTAAGATATTGCTCCATCATCAAACTGGCGATTGGCGCAGCCCAGGTCGATCCGAATCCCACATTTTCTACGTAAACAGCCATGGCGATTTTCGGATTTTCCTTGGGTGCAAAAGCGATAAATATAGAATGGTCTTTGCCATGGGGATTTTCAGCTGTACCAGTTTTTCCGCACACTTCTATGTCGGGACTGAATCGAACACCTCTTCCTGTGCCACCTTCGACTACGCGGTACATGCCATCCACCACTTTTTCAAAGTGCACGGCATCGATACCCGTAATTCTTTTGGTGGTGTAAGTGGTGTCTGAAATTGGCTCGCCATCTATTTCCCGAATGTAATGGGGCGTGTAATACCATCCCCTGTTGGCAATTACGGTGACGAAATTGGCCATTTGAACAGGGGTGACTCCCAACTCACCCTGCCCGATGGCGAGTGAAAGTATGGTTTGACCATTCCAACGGTTTTTTCCGTAAACCTTGTCGTAGTAAGCGCTTTGAGGCACCGATCCTTTAACTTCTGCGGTCAGATCGACATTGAGGCGCGACCCCAAACCGAACCTGGTAATGTAATTTCGCCATACATCATAACCTTCCGAAGTGGTGGGGTACTTATTTAATATACGTTTGAAGACGTTGCTGTAGTAAGAATTGCAACTGGTAGAAATGGAATAGGACAGGTCTACCGGTGATGAATGAGGGTGGCACTTCGGGCGAATTCTACCACCAAACAAATAACCTCCATGACAGCTGAATTGGGTATGTTCATCAATGACCCCTTCCTGAAGGCCGATCAGGGCTTGCAAAAGTTTAAAGGTTGATCCGGGTGGATATTGGGCCATCAAAGACCTGTTGAAAAGTGGTTTGAGCGTGTCTGCATTCAGCGCGGTGTAATTGGGCCCACGTACCCTGCCCACGAGCAGGTTGGGATCATAGCCCGGATTGGTCACCATGCAGAGAATCTCACCGGTGGAAGGCTCAATAGCCACGATGCTACCCCGCTTGCCCTGCATGAGAATTTCGCCGTATTTCTGCAATTCCAGGTCTATGGTACTGGTCAGATTTTTGCCGGCTTCCGCCAAAGTGTCAAATTTACCATCGGCAAAAGAACCTCTGATATTGTTGTGTACATCTACCAGCACAAATCTTTTACCTCTGCGCCCACGAAGAGCTTCTTCGTAAATGCTTTCCACCCCATTGACGCCAATGTAATCTCCAGGTTTGTAGTATGGATTTGATTCAATCGTTTTCGGGGTTGCCTCACTTACATATCCCACACTGTGAGAAGCTACGGATCCCGGATAGTACCTCAGGGTTCTCGGCTGACCATAAAATCCCGGATAGCGATGAATATTTTCTGCTATACGCACGTAGTCACTTGCGGGTATTTGTTTCTCAAAAACCGTGGGTTTATAACGACTATATGCTCTCGCAGCATTAATCCTGATTCTGTATTCTGTGGTATCTATGCCAAGCAACACGCAAAAGGACAGGGTATCAATATTCTTTACATCTTTCGGAATTACCATGAGGTCGTAGACTGCTGTATTGGCTACAACGATTTTTCCGGTTCTGTCAAATATCAAACCGCGCGACGGATACTCGGTTATGATTCTTTCTGAAGCATTCGCCCCCTTAATTTTCCATTGATCATCTACGACCTGCAGGTAAAACAAGCGGAGCAGGAAAAGTACACCAACAGTCAGGAAGATGAGGATTATAACGAATTTACGATCGCTGACGTTCATAAGTAGCTGGTGGTCCTTCTGGAAAAGAAAAGATACTGGCAGAGCAGTACCAAAATAAATGTAAACCCTCCACTTAAGACAACCCTCAACAGTGTAGTGAAAAATCCATTGAAAGAATACACCTCCAGGAAAAACAGCCAGAGATGATGGATGAAAATCAAAACGACAGAATACTTTAAAAACCAGGACATGCCCATGTCACTCAATGTAGGACGTTGACCGAACTCGTAACCATCGCGCGGTGCAATGGCCCGTAGCAGCTGTGGTCTGGTGAATGCCAGCAAAACGCATGCAGAGGCATGAATACCAAGGGTATTGGTGAACATGTCAATGGCGAGACCGCAAACGAGGCCGATGAGCAATTCTGCCCACTGTGGTAGTGCAATCGGCAACATTAAAAAGAATAGCAGGTAGAGATAAGGTATCGCCATTCCCTGCCAAAGATTTACATCGTTGAGAATGAGTCCCTGAAGTAGAACCAATACAATGAAGCGACCGATATTTCCGGCTATATCATTGACCATTCGGCTCTGTTTTACTTTCTATCAACTCCTGTTCGGCCCTAAGAAGGTTGTCTACAATATACACATAACGCAACCGGCCAAAATCATTGTTCAACAAAACTCTTATTTGGTGAAAATTACTCCCGTCTTTTTGCTCTACTTTCGCCACTGTTCCGATTTGGATACCGCGCGGATAGATGCCCGAGGCACTTCGCGTCACAAGGGTATCCCCTTTGCGGACATCAACATGTCCGGGAATGTCATTGAGCATGGCATAGCGGTGATTTTTCCCATCCCAGCGCAACAGACCAAAACTACCGGTGCGTTCTAATTCGGCGCTGGCCGTAAAACTCAGGTTAATGATGGGAATCACCGTACTGAAATGTTCGGAGACATCCTTGACGACGCCTACCAACCCATTTGTGTTGATGACGCCCATGCCTGGAGAAAGTCCTTCCTGAAGTCCTTTGTTGATGGTGAGATAATTCAATTGTTTGTTGATGGAACTGTTTATCACCTGAGCAGATTTATAACGGTATTTGCGTTCCCGCAAAGTATCATTTATCATCACAAAATGATCATTTACATTCACAAATGTGCCTGTGAGCATATTCCTCAACTCTTCATTTTCAGCAGAGAGTTCGTCGTTTACGCGCTGCAGTTCGATATACACAGATAGATTGCTTTTGTAGGTGAGCAGTGTGCCGACCACGCGGTTTGAAGAATTTACAAAACTTGCTTCGTGAAAGGTATTGTTTCTGAAAATAAGCCAGAAGCAGAGAACCTGTAAAACAAGGAAAAAAAGGAAAATGTGGTATTTAACCAGAAATTGGATAAAATTCCGCATTGGTGAGTTTTAGGTCAAGGGGTTTATTCACGCATGAGAAATTGAAATCTGCCGATATTTTTCAAAGCAATTCCAGTTCCGCGGGCCACAGCACGCAAAGGGTCTTCTGCGATGTGCACAGGCAATTTTGTTTTCATGGAAATGCGCTTGTCCAATCCGCGCAGCATCGATCCACCACCGGCCAGGTATATTCCTGTGCGGTAAATATCGGCAGAAAGCTCGGGTGGAGTTTGCTCCAAGGCGCTCATAATGGCTTCTTCAATTTTCGAAATGGACTTGTCCAGGGCATGCGCAATTTCCTGATAAGATACGTGTATCTCTTTCGGAATTCCAGTCATAAGGTCACGTCCGCGTACGGCAAAATCCTCTGGTGGATCATCGAGTTCGGGCAAGGCAGCACCCACTTCAATTTTGATTTGTTCTGCCGTGCGTTCACCCACAAGGATGTTATGTTGACGGCGCATGTATTCTTCAATGTCGCTGGTAAATTCGTCACCAGCTACGCGGATATTTTTGTCGCAAACTATACCACCCAAAGCGATTACAGCTATTTCACTTGTGCCGCCGCCAATGTCAATAATCATATTGCCCATCGGCTCCTCGACATCAATTCCAATTCCGATGGCAGCTGCCATGGGTTCGTGTATGAGGTATACATCTTTGGCGCCTGCGTGCTCAGCGGAATCTCGCACAGCCCGTTTCTCCACCTCTGTGATTCCGGAAGGAATACAGATAACCATCCGAAGTGAGGGTGTGAAAAAAGTTCTTCCCGGTTTGATCATTTTGATCATCCCGCGTATCATGGCTTCGGCTGCCTGAAAATCAGCGATAACACCATCTTTTAATGGCCTGATCGTTTTGATGTTTTCATGGGTTTTTCCATGCATTTGTTGGGCCATTCGCCCTATGGCGATTATTTTATCGGTGGTCCGATCCTTTGCGACGATCGACGGCTCGTCCACCACCACTTTATCATTGTAGATGATCAGTGTGTTTGCGGTGCCAAGGTCGATGGCAATTTCCTGGGTAAAAAAGTTAAAGAGGCCCATTGTAATTTTTCAGTGCGAAATTAGTGCTTAAAGTGTCTTGTACCTGTAAATACCATTGCGATGCCGTTTTCGTTACAGTACTTTAACGAAAGTTCATCTTTTATCGAACCCCCTGGTTGAATCACAGCTCCGATACCTGCTTTATGAGCTATCTCCACACAATCGGGAAAGGGAAAGAAGGCATCCGAAGCCATAACAGCTCCACGTAAATCGAGATTAAAAATTTTTGCTTTTTCGATGGCTTGCGTCAGGGCATCTACCCGCGACGTTTGACCTGTTCCACTGGCAATCAATTGCCTGTTTTTGGCGAGTACAATCGTATTTGATTTGGTGTGTTTGCAGATTTTTGATGCAAATTCGAGATCAGCGATTTCTGCTTCATCGGGCACCGTGGAGGTCACAAAATCAAACTGTCCGCTGTGGTCGGTCATTTCATCGCGTTCCTGCCAGAGTATACCGTTGAGTGCTGAGCGCAAAATCACAGAGGGCCATTCCACCAGGTGCTGCTTCAGTATAATTCTGTTCTTTTTGGTTTTGAGAATCTCCAAAGCCACTTCGTCAAATTCGGGGGCAATCACCACCTCACAGAAAAGTTTATTCACTTCTTCGGCTGTCGCCAAATCCATGGGCGAATTGCAAATCAGTACGCCTCCAAATGCCGATTGAGGATCAGCTTCCAAGGCTGCGAGGTACGCCGCTTTCAATGTTGGTCTGGTCGCCAAACCACAGGCATTGTTGTGTTTGAGTATCGCGAAAGTGGGAGGTTCCTTTTTGAATTCATCCATCAAATGCACGGCCGCGTCGATATCGAGCAGGTTGTTGTAAGAAAGTTCTTTTCCGTGAAACTGATCAAAAACGTCATCAAAATTGCCGTAATAGCGGGCTCTTTGATGCGGATTTTCGCCGTAGCGCAGATTTTCAAATTCGGATGCACTTACTTTGAGCGAAGGCGCTTCAAAATCCTGGCTGAAATAACCATAAATCGTCGCATCGTAATGTGAACTAATGTCGAAAGCAGCAGCGGCCATTTTTTTGCGGTCGGCCAGACTCGTTTCACCATTTTGTTCTTCTAGGATGTGAAGCAAGTCCGGATAGTATTCCATTCCGGGAATGATTACCACATCCTGGAAGTTTTTGGCGGCAGCCCGAATAAGGGATATGCCACCGATGTCTATTTTTTCGACGATGTCTTCATCAGAAGCACCAGCCATCAGCGTTTCCGCAAAGGGGTATAAGTCAACCACGACCAGATCGATCGGCGGAATCTCGTAGGATTCTAGTTGCGCCACATCTTCTTGGATTTCGCGTCGTCCAAGGATGCCACCGAAAATTTTTGGATGCAGCGTCTTTACGCGACCGCCGAGTATGCTTGGATAATTCGTGAGATCTTCTACAGGAATCACAGGAATTTCCAAACTTTGAATAAACTTTTCTGTACCTCCGGTGCTATATAAAGTCACTTCTAACGCATGCAGTTTCCGTATAATGGGCTCCAAATGGTCCTTGTGAAATACGGAAATAAGCGCAGATTTTATACGTGTCAAATCTATTGGATTAAGGGGGAGAGAATATGTACAATGTTAACAAGAAAAATTGGTTAAAAGGCGCATTTGGCGGGCTCATTCTTGTCGGTGTTGAAAAATACGACAGAGTGTTAATAACAGTCGATAAACCTTTTTTTACACAGGCGGTAAAGAGATTCCTCTAATCAGGGCTACATTTGGGATTTCTATGAAGTTTCGGTTCCATGTTTAAACTCCCTGTATTCTTCAGACTGATTGTCGAAGGATCGCTTTTTGCGTTAAACGCGCTGCGAACCAACAAGCTGCGCACATTTCTCTCACTCCTGGGAATCACAATTGGTATTTTTGCGATCATTTCGGTATTTACCCTGGTAGACAGCATGGAGCGCAGCATCCGAAGTTCTTTTGCCACTCTGGGCGAGGATGCCATTTTCATCGAAAGAATGCCCTGGGGCCCTGAGCCAGATGATAAAGAATACGCCTGGTGGAAATATATGCAACGGCCTCCTGTTACTTTTACGGAGGCAGCCAAAATGCGCGAACGGATGACCACTGCGCGGGCTGTTACCTTTTTTGCGTCAGCGCCACGTACCCTAAAGTATGGGAGAAACAGCGCCGAACGGGTAGATGTTGTCGCCGCTTCTTCCGGATTCGAAAACTTCATTTCGGTGACCATTGGCAAAGGACGGATGTTTTCCAATTCCGAACTTGATGGAAATGCACGGGTCTGTCTGCTCGGATACGAAGTGGCTTCGCGACTCTTCGGTTTGGAAGAGCCTCTGGGCAAAACAATTAAAATCGGTGGTTACCGGGCAACGGTAATTGGTGTCCTGAAGAAAGAGGGACAGAGCATCATGGGCAACGGAACGGATGAATGGACCATTATTCCGGTGACTTTTGCAAGAAGTATATTGAATGTCAACGAATCAAACACCCAGCTGGCTATGAAACCGAAACCGATGGTTTCATTCAAGGCCATGGAAGATGAAGCTTTGGTGACGATGCGCAGCATACGTATGTTGCGTCCCGGAGAGGAAAAGAATTTTGCCCTCAACAAATCGAGTATGGTGAGCAACCTCCTCGACCAATCTTTTGCTTTTCTGAATATTGCGGGACTGATTATTGGTGGATTTTCCATACTCGTCGGTGGATTCAGCATTGCCAATATCATGTTTGTTTCGGTGCGGGAGCGCACGGGAATCATCGGCATTCAAAAGGCGCTCGGGGCAAAAAGGGGATTTATTCTCTTTCAGTTTCTCTTCGAATCTGTAATGTTATGTTTGATTGGAGGCGCCATCGGACTTATTCTCATTTTCATCACCACGCTGGTGGTGACTGGTACCACAGGTTTTGAGCTGGTGCTCTCTCTGGAAAATGTGTTGATAGGTCTGGGATTTTCTGTGTCGATCGGATTGATATCCGGCATCGTACCTGCGCTCATGGCCGCCCGCATGGAGCCAGTCGATGCGATCAGGGCTACAGGCTAAAAGCAACACCAACGGATATCGCCCACTGGTCGGTGCGCGAAGACTGCGTATCATATCTAAAGCTCCCGTCCGTATTGATTTCCACTGATTCCGGATCGACATAAGTAGCCCGGCTGCCCGCCTGAGAATCAAACCTCGCTTCTAAAAATATTCCGGGTGTCAGTTCATATTTCGCACCGATGGCATAGCCTGCCAGAAAAGTAAAATCGCGCTCCAGTAAATCACCCGAACCCTGATTGACATTGTCGAGCTCGAGCGAAGATCGAATGCTAAAATTTCGCACCCCCGCAAAAACTTCACCATAGGGGCGGAATCTCCCGTTGAAAGGCCGCAACCGGCCGTGAATTTGATAGGTATATGCATTTCCATTCACTTCGAGTTTTCCCGGATCGTCAAAATTGGATAGATTATTCTTGATATCAACCGATTGGTTGGAGCGGCCCATACGGTTCCAAACGAATCCGCCACCAATTTCAAAAGGCAGATTTAGCAGCGGTATGGACAGGGCCGCATTCACACCAAAAGGCAATCCGGCATAGTTGTCTGCAAATTCGCCTTTGGGCACCGCCACCTGTAAGCCTCCGGATAAAGTCACACCGCGTCGTTCCTGAACAATCACCACACCTCGTTCACGGCGCGTTTGTGAAAAAACCATAGAGGAAATCATACCGGCCAAAACAAAAAGAAATATGGACTTTTTCATGATACTTGATTTTCAATAGCCTCACAGGCAAAGCATATGCCAAAGCATTTTTCTAACCGGATTTATAACTTTTAAGCCAATTGGGGCGTGCCGGACAATATTGGATTTAGCGCGTGAATAGCCGAAAGTATATCTTTTATATGGTTTTTTGACAGACGCAACCCGCCATTTTTTTCGTACATCTTGTATCCCGCCGGGTTGTGTTTGATGAAGTCCAGCACTTTCGTGAAAGATTTACTCTGATAATATACCGAATCCTGATTGGCCACAAAAAAGCCAATCATACTTTCATTCTTCAGGGTGAGTTTTTCAAAACCAATTTCTTTTGCCAGCCAACGCAGGCGAATGGTATGCAACAATGCTTCTGTTTGTTCCGGAATATTTCCAAAACGGTCTTTGAGTTTGATCCGGTATTCTTCCAGTTGCGTATCACTATCGAGGTTATCGAGCTCACGGTATATGCTCAGCCTTTCGGCAATGTCGGTGATGTAGTGATCGGGAATGAGGATTTCGAGGTCCGTTTCCAAAACACAATCGCTGACGTAGTCGCCCAATTTTTCGCGCTCTTCCACATATAAATCGCGAAACTCGGTTTCTTTGAGCTCGCGGACGGCTTCATCCAAAATTTTCTGATAGGTCTCAATGCCCAGATCGTTGATAAAACCACTTTGTTCACCTCCGAGCAGGTTTCCCGCTCCACGGATGTCCAGATCGCGCATGGCGATATTGAGCCCGCTTCCGAGATCGGAAAATTGTGTGATGGCCTGAAGGCGTTTTCGACCTTCGGTCGATACCATAGACAGCGGTGGCGCGATGAGGAAGCAAAATGCCTTTTTATTGCTTCTTCCTACACGGCCGCGCAGCTGGTGCAAATCACTCAACCCAAATTCATTGGCATCGTTGATGATGATGGTGTTGGCGTTGGAAATGTCGATTCCCGACTCGATGATGGTAGTGGCGACGAGCACGTCGTAAACGCCATCCACAAAATCGGTCATCACTTTTTCAAGCTGGTCTCCGTTCATCTGTCCGTGTCCGATCGCGATGCGCACTTCCGGGCACAACCGCTGAATCATCCCGGCAATTTCTTTGATGTTGCCAATTTTGTTGTTGACAAAAAAGACCTGTCCGCCCCGGCTCACCTCGTAGCTCACCGCGTCGCGGATGATCTCTTCATTGAAAGTAAAGAGCTCGGTTTGCACCGGAAATCTGTTTGGGGGTGGCGTGTTGATGATGCTCAAATCGCGCGCACCCATGAGAGAAAATTGCAATGTGCGGGGAATTGGCGTGGCCGTCAGCGTAAGGGTATCGACATTGGCCTTCATGGTCTTCAGCTTGTCCTTGACACCCACGCCAAATTTTTGCTCTTCATCGATTACGAGCAAACCAAGATCTTTGAATTTGACTTGTTTTCCAACGAGTTTGTGGGTGCCGATGATGATATCGATTTTTCCCTCTGCCAGTTGTTTGAGGGTTTCGGTTTGTTTTTTTGCCGGAAGGAAACGATTGAGAT
>Ga0335397_10003012_pt1 | contig 22804 bp, 29 predicted proteins | sample MAT04_FD_205740 | JGI IMG/M metagenome (GOLD analysis project Ga0335397, IMG submission 205740) | Freshwater microbial communities from Lake Fryxell liftoff mats and glacier meltwater in Antarctica - MAT-04 (spades assembly) (version 2) ... | reverse complement strand
AGACGGAGAATTCACTGTTGAATTATCAATGCAAAAAACCAATCAGATAGTTAACTACAGACTAGAAAGAGGAGACTACTTCGATATAATTCTAGACATAGGAGTTAAAAACCTCTTAATACGCTGAGCAGGCGAAGACAGTGCCTTTAAAATTGAACTTCTTTATACAACTGCAAACGGGCTTACCAGCATATCAAAGGCCTACGACCCAAACATAGACTTGGGTAGCCCAATATTTACCAGTGCAGACAAGTTACAGCTAAACAGTAACGAGAACGAGTTCAACATTAATATTGCCAGTATGTTTCCTGGCATTCCTGCTAGTAGTTATAAATACTTGCGCATTCAACCAGTAGGGCCTGCACCTGTAGATTTAACTGTTTCTAGCCCCGACAATCTTCCTATGCAAGTAATAAGAGTAGAGGCAACTGCTTATAAACAAGGAAGCGTAATTAATGTTGCACCCACATCTATTACTCTGTTTCCACTAAGCCCAAGCGTACCTTCTAACCTTGCTAACAATATCTTTGCTGGCAGCATAAGACAACCTGTTTGCGGAGACGGTCTGCTAGAAGGCAGAGAATACTGCGACTCTAATAACGAGTACGGAGAGTGCCCTAGCGATTGCAGCTGTCCTTATAAATTAGCGAACGTATTTTTTAGCAATTCTGGCGCACAAGGAAGCTGCGAATATTTTGGCAAAGATGGCTATGGCAAAGAAAATGATGGAACTCTTGGCTATTTAGGTGTTCAAAAAATTTGTGGTGGTGGCAATGTAGTTGGAATTGGTTTTGAGCATAATCAAGACTTTTTCTTAGACGATTTGTTAATTATGGTACCAGCAGACAAAGAGGTAATAAAACAAAATAGTAATTATATTCTGCCAAAAGAACATATTATCTTCTTTCCAGAAGCTGGTATTTTAAACGGAGACTTAAAAACTCTTGTTAGTAGCGATGATGATGGTAACCAGATTACATATACTTATTGTTGCGACGACCAAGACAACACCATTAAAATTCCTCAGCTAATTAATGCTGGTTTTAGAGTGCAAAGATTCGAAGGAACTTTGTCTACACAACAACTTAAAGATTTAGGCTACTATGACGATACAACCGGCTTAATTAACTTTAAGGTTTATCATCTGGCATCTGGATGCGGAACCGTAAACGCACATCTTTATATTGTAGAAAACAAAGATACTGTTCCGTAATTATTATTTAGACAAATATTTTAATGAAAGAAAATGCCAGTAACAAAAAATTAGTGATTATTATTTTTGCACTTATTGCAGTTGTTTGTTGCTTGTTACTTGCTTGCAGTGGAGTAGCTTATTACCTTAGTTCTAGAACCAGTCCTACAGGTTTATTGCCACTTAGCTATGGCATTGATAATCCAAACTTACGCAAAGAATGCCCAGATGTTTGGTATATAGATAAAATGCCAAAATTTTACCCAGATGATACAGGAGAAAAAGAACGTGCAATTTACGAGGAAAATCAACAACAGTTACAGGGCTGGAAAAACCAAACATTTACAGTTAAGGGTAAAGATGTTTCTGGTAGCCAGCTAAATTGGGACTGGATACAAGAGAACTGCCAACACACTGTCTATTTTGCTCTGTAACGTGCGGTGCTAGAATAACTTATTAATTAGACTCATCTACAAAAAATGGAAAATAGCACTGAACCACTTTCTAACGAACCATTAGCAAAAGCAAAGCATCCTGCAGAAATTGCAGAAACGCAACCAGGCACAACTCCAGAAACAAGTTCAGAAATTCAGCCTATGGACCATGGACTTAGCCCAGAACAAAAAACTCATCAGAGAAAGCTACAACGCAAGAAATTTTTGGTTTGGACAATTATTATTTTGGTAATTCTTTGTTGTTGTGTAACTCTTACCGCCACTTTCTTTGTTGCCAGACAGTTTGTGCCAGACATTAACGAATATATAGAAACAACTTTCCGTCAAACTCCAGAAGTACGCACAGAAGAATTCCTTAACAAGGTAAAGGACGGCGACACAAACGGAGCCAAAGTACTTATTAAAGATAAATTTTTTGGCAACAACTCTACAGACAAATCAAACAGAGAATTAGTACTAGACAGTTTGCTAAGCACAAGAGTTAGCAGCTATAGCATAAAAAGGGTTGAGTGGTATTTTGCCGATGGTAAGACTTTAAATAGAGTAGACAAGCCAGAAGCAAATTATGCAATGATTACAACCGAAATTACCAAAAACACTGGCAGCAAGGAAGATTACACAATTTCATTGCAAGCCAAAAATGGCAAAGCTGTTGGTAAAGAATTTTCTTACCCAGTAAGAGAGTGGGAAGTAGTCGATATTAGCAAATAAGCATTTCTTCACTAGGTCCTCGCTCAATGGGAGCTGCGGGACGTTCCAAGAACTATTTGAAATGCCAAAACAAGCGGCTCCGAAAGGAGCCGATTAAGTTTCGATAGTAATTAGACTATTCTGCGCCTGGTTCTGAAGCGGCGCTAAATTCTTCGTCTATTGCTAACTGAGCTAGTGGTAAAGCAGGGTCTATTGGTCCGCCTGCTGGCTCTAGTAATTGCACTTTCTTTAGTTTACTTTCTATTGTGCGCGATTTTGCAGAAGCAGATTGAATAGTGTTTGTAGCTTCTTGTAATTTCTTCTGGGTTTTATCTAACAAGTCGCCAAAGCGGCCAAACTCTGTTTTTACAGCACCAAGAACAGACCACACTTCGCTAGAACGTTTCTCTATAGCTAAAGTTCTAAAGCCCATCTGCAAGCTATTTAATAGCGCAGAAATAGTGCTTGGGCCAGTTACCATAACGCGCAGTTGGCGCTGCAGCATATCGCAGAGTTCCTGATTCTGAATTACTTCTGCAAACAAGCCTTCCACAGGCAAATAGAGAAGGGCAAAATCTGTAGTTTGAGGGGGGTCTATATATTTCTCTGCAATATCTTTGGCTTCTGCTTTAATTCTGTTTTCTAAAGCTTTTCTGGCTACAAGCACCATTGCGGGGTCTATATTTTCTGTAGCTGTAACTAGAGCTTGATAGTCTTCTAGAGGGAATTTAGCATCTATAGGAAGCCAAATTTGAGACTGAGAATCGTCTCTGCCTGGCAACTTAATTGCAAACTCAACTCTATCTTTGCTGCCGGGTTTAGTAACAACATTTTTGGCATATTGCTCTGGTGTTAATAATTGCTCTAGCAAGTTACCAAGCTGAACTTCACCCCATGTACCACGCACTTTAACATTGCTTAAGACCTTCTTAAGGTCTCCTACGCCAGTTGCAAGGTTTTGCATTTCACCCAAGCCTTTATGCACCAGCTCTAAACGATCGCTAACAAGTTTAAACGATTCGCCCAAGCGCTTTTCTAGAGTTGCATGCAGCTTTTCGTCTACTGTATTTCGCATGCGCTCTAGTTGGCTAGAATTATCTTTCTGAATATTTTCTAACCTACGTTCTATAACAGAAGAGGTTTCGAACATACGCTTATCTAACGTGTCGCTAACTCCTTTTAATGTGCCGCTAAGCTCGGAACGTAGTTTTACATTGCCGTTATCGTGCGAGTCTCTTTGTAGGGCAAATTCTTGCTTAAGGATAGATTCTAAGCGGTTAAGCTGCTTATCTATGTCTGTTGCACCTTGTTTAGTACGGCTTTGCTGCACCAGAAGAATTACTACCCCAATAGTAGAGGCTACCGAAAACACCAAAGCCAAAGTTACTAAAAAGTCTGTATTCATACTTTATTCTAGCAGTTTTAAGTTTAAGCTCCGACCGAAAACTGTTAACCAAAACAATAAGCCAACCATTTTTACACCTGTAGTATAATCTCGCGTTGTTAATAGAATATTCCAGTCGAATGTTCTATTAACTGAAATCTTGAAAAGTTTTAAGGAGTAACATGATTAACCCGGATACAATTCGAGTACTAATGATTTTGTTGGTTGGTAGTGGCTTTCTTGCCTTTTTGGCATTTGCATTTCCGGCGGCATTCAAATACATCAACAAGTCTGGCGAACCTGTGTTAGAGGGAACAGCATTGCTTTTCTTTCTGGCAATTTTGGCTTGCTTCATTGTTGGCGTTTATAACCAAAGCATCGAGTTCATCTTTGCCTCAACCACAGGACTTTTCTTAATGAGCTTGCTCATTGCTTTGTCGGGCAGGGTATACCCCAACTATCGTAAGGGCGATCTTTTCTTGATTGAGTTTATTGACGAAAAAGCAACTAAGAGGTTCATTAACAGTTTTGGACGAGCAGCAAGCTTCATTGCAATTGCTTCGTTCATACTGCTTCTGAATTTACTGCAGGATATGCTGGCATTGGTCAACACACCAACAGACAACAGCGTTGGTTGGTTAATGCCATTCATTCCCTTTGGTATGACAATTCTGGTTGTGCTGGCGTTTGTGAACGATTTTTTGGCAGCAAACATTCGTCGAGAAAATAATGCTGATTGGACAGCAAGAAGCTTCATCTTCCCGCAATCTTTTGCTTTAATTGCAGTTATTGCGCTGGCAGTTTACTGGCTAAACCGCTACGGAGAGATTGGTTTTGACTTTCCGTGGTATTTGGTTGGTATTCATTCCGTGCTAGTGGCAGTTTTTTCAATTGCATCTGTGGCAACAGCCAAAAGCGACAAGCACTGGTTTGCTTTCTTTAGCAGTATGATTGTGCAGCACAAACTGCTACTGCTTATTTGCCTAATCTGGGCAGGATTGCTGCTTCTTCTGCCGATCTTAATTGCAAGAGCAATTGAATACGTGCTTTAGTGCCTTAGTGGCGGGTTCAGAAAGTTCTGAACCCGCCACTCATTTTGCCCTTTGTATTTTTTTATACCTCATAGTACAGTACGACCAGTTTTAAATGAGTTCAAATAATTGGGCTTATGCTTGCCTGGCTTAACGACTATTTGCGCACAAACGCTTACCGACGCACTTACGAGTTTAGGAAAGATCCTGTAAACGCAGACGCCATTGCAAGGTCTTATCTAACTTTAATTGCTGCCGCGGCAATTCTCTGCCAGGTCTTCATGAACTTTGCCAGAATTGCCCAGATTAGGGGTAGTTGTACAACACTATAACTTGTTTGACTAAGACAGTTGGTGTTGTAGGGCTAGCTTTAGTATTAATGCCTTACGTTCCAATCAATTTTTAACTCACGTGCCTGTAACCAGAGGTGTCTTCTGAAGAAATTCAGAAGACACCTTTTTTTGTTCCTTGCAGCGAGGTAGAACCCATAGTATAATCGCGCGTGTTTAAATTTTCCGAAAAAAATCCATTTTCGGATGCTAGACGTTACCACAAGACTTGCTGGCAGTAGCTCAATGATGCTTGCCAAAAGCGTTCTGGCATACGGTGCATTGTCTATGGTGCTGTGGGTGCTTGTACCAAAACCAGAGGTGCTCTGTGCAATTGCGGCAGCAATGCTGTTTGTTGCAGTTAATGGCATTACAGTGTCGGACAAACTCAAAAAGCATTTAGCCTACATTGCCAAATCGCAACCAAATTTCAGCGCGCCAATTCAAAAGGTTTATAAAGTTTTCATTGCAATTGCCACGCCGCTGTCTTTTTTAACTGGACTGCTTACAGTTCCCGTTATTATGCAGATGATTGCCAAATTTGACGGTTTGCAGGAATTCCTTCCCACTGCAACTTTCTTGCTCATCTTGGGCAATGACTTTTTCAACCAGCAAATCATTAAGCAATACTCGGTTAATGCTGGGCCAAGAAAGACAAAGCACATCGTGCTGCCAAGCATCTTTTTGCTTGCTGCACTTGGGGTTTTCGTAACTACCATACCAGCACAATTTACAAACCTGGGCTTTGTGCTCCTTGCAGTGCAAGGTGTTGTGGGTTTGTTGTACACCAGGATGCGCGTGAATGAACCAAATGGGTTTAATTACTTCGTGAATGGCAAAATCACGAAAGATGCACCAAGGGTAGCATACCTCTGGACCGGCAGTTTCCTGGCGTTGGCAATAGCTGAGACAATTCTCTGGCTAATGGTCTAAAAATCTCTTCTAGTATCTGTGAGGCGTTCAACTAAGCTCTTAAAGCATAGTTTGGACGTCTCACATTCCAAAAATTTCCTTACTTATCTCTTAAACACATACAGCTCTCTCTGAGCCCTAGTTACGCCGGTGTATAACCATCTCTTCCAGGTGTCATCGTCCATATGCTGCGAACGTTCTGCAATGACAATTACCCGTTCGGCCTCGCTGCCTTGTGCTTTGTGCACAGTTAGGGCGTAGCCAAAATCGAATAGATCTCCTGCCATTGTTTTATTTCTATCTTCCGAGAAATTTTGAGCGGCAAGCGCGCCAAACTGTGGCTTGTAAATAAGACCGTGATAATCTGTGTTGTAGTCGGCAAAGTTTATGCCCGCACGGTACCAATCGCTCATATTTGGTTCTTCGGCATTTTCTATACTTTCTATTTTGCCCAACATGCCGTTATAAATACCTTTGGCATGATTATTGCGCAGACAAATAACGCGCTCACCGCGTTCTGGCTGGGGTGAATAATATTCGCGAATACCGCGAATTTGGTTGTTAAGCTTTACTCTGGTGTGATTAAAACCGCACAAAAGAAGGGTGTCATCGTTAAAATTGCCAAGAAGGTCCCACATTAGTTCTTGAGATTCTGGGTTGGCAAGATCCATTACCCTTGTTCTATCTCCGTAGCGGCCAATTTCTAGAGTGCCTGTTTCGCGAATGCTTGTAGCCAATGCCAGAATTGGGTTATCTAGCTCTTGGCGTAAAATATCTTTAAGTTCTAGGTTAGGATTTGTTAGAAGAGAAAAGCTTTGCTCGCCAACAGGCGGCAACTGACCATGGTCTCCTACTGCAATAATTGGCACTTTATATTGCAAAAGATCGTTCCACAAACCCTTGTGAATCATAGAAGCCTCGTCTATTACAATCATGCTGTAGGGTAGGGTTTCTTTTCGTTTCCAGCCAATAATTTCGTCTCGCGAATTTACCTCTGGGTTATAAATAAGCCCATGAATAGTAGAGACATTGTCGCCAGGAAAAACTGCCTGTAAATTTTGTAACTTTTGCTGCAAGACCTGAGCAGCTTTGCCGGTATAAGAGGCAAACGCAACTTTGGCTTTGGCATTTTCTCGTGCAAATTCATTGCGCCAAATGGCAATTGTGGTTGTCTTTCCTGTACCTGCATAACCAGCCACTGTTATATAAGGCCAGCGTTTTGGGTCTTTGTACCACTTTAGTAAACTAGCTACCACTTCTTGCTGAGAAGGAGTTAAGACAATTTGGGGCTTTGCCGGAGCTTCTGGAACTACTGGCTTTAACTTGGCAGCAATTGCTTTGGCTGCTTCTTTTACTTCTTTATCTGTCATTAATTGTCTCTAGAGCGAAGACCAAGCACCTGCAAGGCAAAGTAGAGCACCTGAGAGAATGATGAAACTACACCTGCAACATAAGTAAGAGCCGCCGCTGTAAGCACACGCTTTCCGCCAGTATATTCGGCCGGACTTAATAATTGATATTTCTGAATAAGGCCCAAGGCTCTGTTACTAGCATCTATTTCTATTGGCAGAGTAATAAGAGTAAAGACAAGACTTAAGCTAAATAAGGCCAAACCTATTAAAGCTAGATTAAAGTACGAAATAATTAAACCAACAATAATTATGTAATATCCTAGCTGACTGCCAATATTTACAATTGGCACCAAGACATTTCTAATAGCCATAAGAGCACTGCCTTTTTGATCTTGCAAAGCATGACCAAGTTCGTGAGCACTAACAGCAACTGCGCCAATACTTGCCTGGTTAGCACTAGAAGCGCTTAAAGACATTACATTATTGGCAGAATCGTAACTATCGCTAAGCTGACCAGGTACAAATTGAGTAGTAATATCTAAACCTTCGCCTGCAATAATTATTTTGGCAGCATCTAAGCCAGTTAAGCCTTTTGTATTGCCAGTATTGCCATATTTATTATATGTACCTTTTAGGTATAGCTGTGCACCAAGACTAAGTAGTAACCCAGGAATTGCGAAAAGAAACCAATAAAAATCTATCATAATACTAAATTATACAATGAAATAAGCAGTTCTAGCATCTGTCTGCTAAGAAAATATTAACAGGTGTATATGAAATTATTATGATAATTTGGTAAAAATCACCAGCCTCCGCCACCGCCGCCACCAGAACCGCCACCGCTTCCTCCGCCACCGCCGCCAGAGAAGCCTCCACCGCTGCTGCTAGAAGAAGAGTACGGTGAAACACTAGAAGTAGCAACAGCACTAGAAAGACTATTAGCAAAACTGGCTCCATAGAAGGCTTGCCATCCAATAGAATTGTCGTGCCAAGAAGAATGATAGTTAGGATCTTGCATTGCCAAGTCTATTTGCTCTTTAAAGGTGTTAGACCATTTACTTTCTAAATCGAAAGCAATTGCATATGGTAAATATTTTTCGAAAGTGCCAATTGTAACTGGCAAATCTGGGTAAAGAATTCTTATTCTTTCTTTTTCTGCGCTTTGAATAAACATCTTAACGCCTTCCATAATTGCCAAGGCTTCTGCACCATCTTTATTATAGGCTGGCAATAATCTTGCAGCCACAACATGAATAACAGTAGTCGCCAAGCTTATTAATACAACTACCAAGGCCAATAATGGCAACCAAATTCCAGTAAGAGCAAGGTCGGAATGAATTTCTGCATTAAACGGTACAAAGATAACGTTACAACCAAGACAAATAAATAGTGTTACTAACGCTATTCCCATTCTAATGGGGCTTACGTTTCTGGTTCTATTTACCAAAATTGCACCTGCAAAATAGAGAAGAGGTGGCACAGCCAACATTGCCAATAGAATTGCAGGATCTATAATTCCTAAAAAGGCTACCAACACATTTACCAAAACAGTAAGTATTATTCCTGTTACAAGGTATTTTGCATTACTTGTATAAAGCCTGTCTTTAATAGTTTGCAAGGCTCCACTTAAACCAAAAATTGCATTAGATACTCTTAAATAGTTTTTATTATCGAATAGTAAAACATTGTCTCCGCTGCCAAATAAATTGTTGTACAAGAATTCTTCATCTTCAGATAATTTCTCTGGTGTAGTGCCTGGCTTTAGGGTATTTTCTACAGCATATTTATCGTCTTTATTTTTGGAAATTTTTACATAGCCTTTTACTCCAAGATTTATAAGTGTGACAACCATAGCTTTGTTGCCCATGTCTTTGTCGTCTAAGAATCTAAAAATTGCAGGAGAATAACCTTCGGGAATATCGTATCTGGGGTAGGCAGCAGGAATAGCAGCATCTTTGCCGTGCTTTCGCCATTTTGTGTAGTAGAACACAACTAAGAAGAAAAGCAGAATTGGCAATAATAAATAAGGACTAATTTCTAAGAAAATACGAAATGGCTTTAAAGTTTCTGGGTAGCCAATTTGTACAAAACCAGGTTTAATATCTATTCCAACAGTTAAGCCATTACCAGGAGGCATAGCTTTGGTTGTTTCGTAAGTTACAACTGTACGACCGTTTTCTTGAGTAATCTTGGATGTAAAGTCTTGGGCGGTGGCACCAACTATTCCTGTAAAACCTACTGTTTTGAGAATTTCTGCGGGAGTAACACCAGGAGGTAAAATAATTTTGGCAGTTGCCTTTTGAATATTAAACTTCCATTCGTTTCCAGTAATGTCGTGGTAAAGCTCGTCGTAAGCAGGGCTTTGGCCATCTTCAGCAGGGTAATTCTTAAGCAGATTGTTTAAGGTATATTTAAGCTCGTAAGTATACGCACCAGGAGTAAGATTAATATCGCTGTCTCCCATATAAACTCTAGTAATAGTGTCTGTTTGCTCTTCTGTAAAATAGTCTTCTGGTTGGCCATTTTTGGTAACAGACTGCACTACAAAACTATTTTGACTAAGTAATAATTGCTCTAAGAGAGTGCCTTTGGCAGGCGCATCTGGGTAATCGCGGAAAATTCCCCTCTTAATCTGTATTCCTTTGGCAACAACTGCAATTTTTTCTGTAACTATAACGCTGCCGTTGGCTTCAATTTGTAAAGTACTGTCGAAGGATGTAATTTCCTCGGTAGTAGGCAACGCGCTCTGAGCTTGTGCTTTGAACTGCGGAGCAACAACCACAGAAAAAGTGGCAAATAGAACAGAGAAAGCCAAAACAGACAAAGACAAGGAAGATAGTTTTTCGAAGATGTGTTTCATACACTTCATTTTATACCAACTAGCAAAAAGTAGTTTAGATGGAACTGTGTTTTGTGAAGATTTTAAAATTGGAGGGCTTATAGTGTCGAAAAAAGGTGGTAGATCATGAAAAACATTGACTTGCTCAAGGTTTATTTTTCATGATCTACCCAGGAGGAGAAGGATGCACCCCAGCTTTAGCGCCTACTGCACTAACAGAGAACTTACGCTTGGCACGCAAAGCTGTCTACTGAACTAAGACCCCGGGTTAAGTCGGAGTAGGAGAAACTAACATCCTTAGTTCAAAGCATAGAAGCATATTAGCTCGTAGCTAATCTAACGCTTAGGCACGTCCCAACAATTGTCGAATTGCTCTACAACTCTTGGAACCCGCCTAAACAATAATTAGCACTCCTTTAAAGAACAGATCAACAAATGTTGAATCTAGCAGAATTTTATACCTGTAGGCCTATAGTGTCAATATATTGCGTATAACATACGTAACAAAACACTCTTTAGTAGAGTATAAAAAGAAAAGCTGGAATAAGAATTGGCCTGTGAACTAGAATTTGCTGCCTATTTTGAAGTGCAATGAAGACTTCAATGGTTAAACTTCTAGTTCACAGGATGGGCTAACCCAAGAATTTATGTTTTGCGTTTTTACCGCGAACCTTCTGCAAGGTGTAGCGGAGATTCTAAGACAGAATGCACGAACGAGACAACCAAAGCATTCTGCCTTAGGCTAAAAACTGTACGTCGTCGCCTTGTCCAGCGATTCTGAAAACTGCAAACGCAAAAAAATTCTTGCTTATTCTTTGCCCCATCTCCCCAGAAGGGAAAAAGAACAAACAAATAAGTGTTAGCTATGGTCGCTAACCATAAACTCCTAAGTTAGCCCCAACAACTGTCGAATGAATTTTCAACAACTTTTGGGATTAACTTCGGATGATTAGCGGTTTTAAAAGATTTGCTCAACGAGTGTTGAAGCTAACCAATTATAGCACCAGTTGGCCTCATACAAAAAAAGGAGCTCTTTCGAGCTCCTCTAATATGCACTTATTAATTTTTAAGCCCTCTTAAAAAGCTTAACCAAACCAATTACAATAACGGCTCCTACAATAGAAACCAAGATGCTTGTAAAGTCGAATGAAGTAAATGCACGGCTAAAATCTCCGTTGCCAGTTGTTAAAAGAGTAACTACAAAACCACCAATTAATGAACCTAACATACCAACAACAATGTTGGCACCCAAGCCCATACTAGAGTCTTCTGAAGTTATTTTACTAGCAATCCAACCAGAGATAGCACCTACAATTACCCAAATAATTATTGACATAAATAAGAGGTATTAAACTTAATTGGTTAATTATATAACCTAATCTTGTAGCGTGCTTGCTTGAAACAGTAAAGAAAATGTAAAGAAGGTGTAAAAGTGTGAAGCCTATAGGAAAGATAAAGCAGGGCGGTTTTAGGAAAACCGCCCTGCAGAGAACTAGCCGATGATACTTTTCTTGGCACCTTCGAACCACTTAAAAACTTTGCCTGGAAAAGAACTAACATCTTTCCAGATCTTGGCGAATGTTCCTTCCTCTGCTGCTGCGTCTGGAACAGAAGCTGCAGGCTCAGGTTCCGGTTGAGTTATTGGGGCCGTTGGAGTAGCCGGAGCGGCTGGTACTTGCACTTGAACTGTTGGCTGCATACTTGCTACTCGCGGAGTGCGGCTTGGTCGAGATTGAACACTGTTCGACGGCATATCCAATGGGTTCATACCAAATATCGAGAGAATTATGCAGATAAAAACTGGTATAAACGCTACCAATGTAATGATTAACGGCAAGTTCAGGTTTGCAACCGATGAATCTTCTTGAACAGGCTGAGGCGAAGGCTTGGGTGCTGGTGCCGCAGCTTTTGGGGCCGAAGCAGAACCTTCTGAGGGGTTGTTTTTTCCTGGGAATTTCATTCAATTTCTCCTTATTAAAGACCGAATTGTTTTTGTTTTCTTTCCTATAGGTTGACAATGAACGCTAGGATTATGGCACTAGAGGGGCCAGAGGTCAAGAACTAAAGGGCAAGAAAAAGGAGCGAATTTTTAGGTTCGCTCCTTTTGGTTACTTGTTTTTGTAGCAATCTTCTTTTTAAAGATTGTAAGGACTGGAGATGCATATCATTCCAGCTGGAGATATTTTGGTTGCAGCCAAAATAAAACCATCTTTTTTAAAAGCTACTAATAATGTTGGTGGCCACAGTGTGTCTTCACATTATTAGAAACCTTCTACATTTAACTGCCCCAATGGCAAGTTAAACTTTAACTCACTGACCAGGTGAGACAAGTAACATCTGCAGTTTCTACTGCGCCCGAATATTATCAGAACGCTTGATATTGTGTCAACACTATAAGATAATTTCTTGTGGGAATTTCACGGCTATTGCCGAGAGATTCAAATGTTCAATTTTGGAGGTACAAATGTCTAATGACGCAACTCATCCGTTAGATGTCGCAAAAGGTCTAATCAGTCTGATTGGCCAACGTGCCGCCGGTACAGCAGGCGACCCAACCGATCACATTGCGAAAGCCGAGCTTGAAGGTTCACTGCAAGCAATGTGGAACGAGGCAGCTACAAAACCGCCTTCGCCACCTATTGTGGGCAGCGACAATTCTACTAACTAGTGCCTTTGGCCTAGAGACAAGAAAGGGTCGGATGTGAAACTTCACATCCGACCCTAAGTTTTTATAATTTGATTTATTTTATACCTGTATACACAACCTCTACCTGCAAACCATCTGGTGTTTCGAAGATAATTTGGTAGTAAGTTTCTTTCTCGCTGGTGCTAAATTCAGGTCGGTGCCTAGGAGTATCGAACAAAGTTTGAATACCGCTTTCTGTTAAGAAATCTATTACCTTGTCTACGTCTTCCAATTTTGGCACTTTAAAAGAAATATGATTAACTCCCTTTAGATCGTAATTCATTGCCTCTGTGGCACCATTGCCAACAAACCAAATGCTGGCACTGCCTTCTAGCCCAAAACCAGCCATTTCCGAACTTTCAAAAATAGTGTGCCAACCAAGCAGGCTCATAAAGTTGCGATAGAACGAAGCATTCTTGGCAAAATCTACATTTATTTGCAGATGATAAAGCGGTGCAGTAATTGCCATATTAGTATATGTCTGTAGCTAAAATAACACCTTTAATGTCGTACTTGCTCCAACTATTAGTGCTAAGTTCTTCTATCGGAGTAACAACTCCTACAACAGTTACCTGTGTGCCAGTGCTAAATCTGAAAATTTCGTCTGGTGCAATATCGGTAGTATCGATTGCGTAGTATGTTCCGTTTGCTAGTCTAAGCCCATAAGCACACTCTAAAGTAATTGGCCCACTTGTGTTCTTATTTGGCAAACAAGCCAATCTACCAGAAAGAGTTGTGGTAGTAGGGGCAATTATTGGCTTAGGAGTAACTGTAGCTGGCAAATCTGTGGCTGGGTAAGGATAGGGCTCTATTGAAGAGTAAGGTGGAGTTGCGTAATTACTTTGCGACACCATGTAGCTAAATTGGAAACAACACATACATAAACAACAGAACAGCATTATTACCACAAGAATTCCTAGCCAAATTGAAACTTTTTTATAATCTGTGGGCTTATTCATTATTTGATCTTGCAAAATAAAATGAGAATTACTTTATTATCCTACTTGTGGCAGCTCTTGACTAGCCATAGAAACCATAGGATAATTCGCTGTGAAAATTTCTCATGGAGGCAACTCTTAAGAGATTTTCTTGTTGTTAGAGTTCAGGAGGATAAAAATGCAAGATCCAAATGCTACTAGTCAAGATGGAAAGGTCGATGGCACAACACCGCCTACCGAGAGTACAACGATTCTGCGCGTAGTTGCCATTTTGCGATTTATACTGCCGCGTGGGAAAAGTGTGACATTGTACGCCATACCCGGCGATGAGAAAACGGTGATTCTTACAAAAGATCCGCCGGAGGCCTAACCCAAATAGCAGGCAGCAAAAAAAGGGAGCTTGCAGTTATGCAAAGCTCCCATTCACTAACACTAACTACAGAATTAATCGTCGTAAGCCCCATCGCCTTGATTGGCATCTGGATCTGACCCTGGTGGATTTACAAATCCATTAGTATTCGGATCGTTACTATAGAAGCCAAAGCTTAGTACAAGCCGTTCTTTTCGACCAGAAGAATCTAACGGAGGTGGTAAAGTCCTACAAAAGTCCTTCGGGCTAGGTAGATTCTTTGAACTTCCTACCCTTACAGGTATAGGGCAAGTATATTCCTGACCATTTGGACGCCCTCTGCCATCTATAGGCTGATAACTACATCTGTAGTTATAATCTACTATGCCTCCCTGTGTAAAATTTTCTGGTGTAGAAGGACAAAACTGACCTTCTACTGCTAAAGGTGGAGGTGGTGTTTCCTGCAATTGCCCAGGTGGAGGTAAAGTTGGTTGAACTACTATTGGTTGTTCTGGAGCGCCTTGCGGTTTCTGCGGCTCCTGCAGCGGCGCAACCTGCGTTGCAACTGCTTTCTTGCGAAAGTAACCAACAATGACGCGGATTGTAACAGCACTGCTTGGTTGCAAAAGATAGTAAATTAACACTAATAGAAGCAGAATTATTATTCCGCCTATAATGTTAAATCTTCTGCGATTGCGCAAATCTTGAGCATGGCTTCTTTCTCTTACTTTTTGCACTGAACCTCCTTATAGGTTGTTGCCACTATACTCTTGCTCTTGCTGAATTGATGGTCCTTCAATAATGATATTGGGACCAAGTATGTCTGCTCGGGCTTCAGAAAGGAAAGGTGTATTATCTGTACGTTCCTCAACCTGTGTTTCAGGAAATTGCTCCTTGCAATAGATTCCACCATCTACCACTTCTTCCTCGGAACCATAATAAAACGGCCCAAAGGTGTGATTCCTAGAATCTACAGTGCAGATATACGTAACCTTCCAGACCTTGTCGCCACGAAGCCAACCCCTTTCGCTTAACTCAACTTTATTAGGAGTTGTGTTGTGAGATGTTGGTTTCATTTGCTGCACAGTAGGCTGAACTTGCACTTGCTGTTCTTGCGGAATAACCACAGTGGCAACTGCTTGCTCATTTTTTTGCGCAGTAAATTTAAGCACAAAGGTGCTGGGGTTAATGTCTGGGAAGACAATAACAATTGCTAGCACTGCAAGTAAGAGAACAACTACCGCCACTAACGCAATGTTACCCCACTGAACTTTTTTCTTTCCAAAAGTACTTTTGTCGTTCATAAATCTCCTTCATCTTCGCTCTCATTTGAATACTTGCCACCACCGTATTGCTTTTGAAGTTCATTGAACCTTGCTTTAGAAAGTGGTGGATATACTGCACGATTTGTACTACCCGGGGTTAGAACGCCATCCTTACAAGTCTGGCAGAACTTCAAGGACTCTGGAATATCGCGTTCTCGGTTATAGGCAATGACATATTTATTATCTTTGCCCGTTCTGTCATCGTGGCAATAAAACACTGCCACCCATACATTTACGTCAATATTCAATATCCTAGCCCCAGTAATTTCGTCAATTGCAGGCCTGCCTGCAGGAACTGCAGTAGGCGCTACTACTGGAACCTGTGTCGGTTCTGGAAGGTTAGTAGGCGGCACAACTTGCACTACTGCAGGTTGCGATACTGGTTGTTTTTGAGTAGTTTTATTTACCCGCAAACTGGCAAAAATACTGCCAAAGTTGCCAGCTCGAGAACTCAAAAAGAGCCCTCCAACCACAATGACCAATATTAGCAGCACCAAAAACAAACCACCAAGATTCACTGGGCGGCGACTTGCGTAGCCTGGACCATCTCCATTCTTGCCTGCATTCGAAATGTTTTTTTTAATGTTACTCCTTGCTATTAAGCGATTCTTCTTTCTGTAGTTTTTCAATGAACAAACAATGAACAGCAGGATTATAGCAGACTATAAGCCAAAAAAAGGGGAGCCTGACAAAGTCAGAACTCCCAGATCCTAAGCACTAATTTTACTAGAACGGTGGCTCTTCCGTACTAACCGGCGGAGACACATCTGCACGCACAGCATCTTTTAAAGCTTTGCCATAAAGACGTTGACAAAACTGCAATGCCGTTACGGTTTCGGCATCTTCTTTACTACTGTACGTTTTGTGGTGAACGGTAGTTTCTTCACCCGCACTTGTGGTAGTAGAAACGTATGTACAATGGTAATCTACTTCCCAGCCACCCCCGCCAGAACAAGAAACCAATATTAGTATCGCCACACAAAAACTAACTAGACATGGCAGCAGACTTACTTTAGTAATTTTCATACATCCTCCAATGTAATAGCGCCTTGGACAACGAGTGGAATTATATCAGATACAACCCCATTAATTCTGGTGCTACAATTTACAATGAACATAGCAGTTGTTGGTGCCAACGGTGCCTCGGGTAAAGTATTTATTAACGTGGCATTGGCAGCAGGACACACTATTAAAGCTGGTGTGCGAAATCTGGCTAGCTTGCAACCAACTACCGGTCTTACAGTTACAAAGTGCGATGCCACTAACATAGAAGAAGTTAGAAATCTGTTAATTGGAGTAGACGCTGTAGCCAGCTTTATTGGCCATGTAAAAGGAAGTGCACCAGACATGCAGACAAATTCTACCAAAAACCTTGTAACTGTAATGACAGAACAGGGCATTGCTAGAATAGTTACTATAACCGGCACAGGCGTGCGCTTTCCTGGCGACAAAGTTACATTAATAGACTGGCTATTAAACACACCTTTTGCAATTATTGCTAGAGATAGAGTGCAAGATGGCAAAGGTCATGTAGAAGTTCTAAAACAAAGTAGTTTAGACTGGACCGTTATTCGCGTATTATTCCTTACCAACTTTGCCCCAGAACCATTCGCACTGCGGCTAAACGGCCCTACCAAGCTAATTATTAGTAGAGAAGAAGCTGCTCAAGCTGTTTTGCAAGTATTAGAACATGGAAGCTTTATTGGCCAAGCACCAATTATTGGGCATGCTTAGGGATGAAAAGTGGGTGATGGCAAAAGCCATCACCCACAATTAACAATTCACAAAGTCTTAAGGTTACTAACGTGCCAAAAACGGCATATTCAAGCGAGAGTCGCATTCAGTGAACTTCTCCATAGGTTTGTCTGTAGAGAATGCAATAATTTGATTTTGTTCGTCTCGTACAAGAACGTCCATAGATTTCAATGGCTGTCCTAGACTAGCCCAGCGCAAAACTTCTGCGCGCAACACACACTTATAGCTCAACCCTGCCAATGGCACAGAGCGAATTGAACTATAGAAAACTCCCTTTTGGATATTTTTTCCATTAATGGTAACGGTGCCTGTGCCGGTATAGCTGGCGCCTGCATGAAGTTCCCCATTACCAGCCAAGTAAGCAAACTGATTTCTGCCCACACTGGTAGTGGTGGTAATGGGTGAGGTAAATACGAAGGTGGTCTTGCAGTCTTTAATGAACCTTACGGGGGGATTGTTGATCTCAACGAGCGCGCCGTTGTTAACGACACAGTCTGGTGCAGGAGGCGCAGCTGTTGGTAAAAATGGCGGCGGATTATCGAACTGCTTGCTGGCGTTGTTTCCTGCGTGCACGGACACTTGCGACAAGAGCAGCGAGATTAGGGCTACAAGCACGAGCAATGGAATTAAGATTTTCTTGTTTTTCATGTTTTTTCGAAGGAAAAGCTAAACTTTGTGAATTGTTAATGAATGCCAGTTGGAAGAGTCCAACTAGTGCGCGTTATTTTACAGGCAGAAAGGGACTTTCGTCTACAGATAAATGTTAGATATAATTGATAATGCGAACGTTAGTACAAAACTGCAACAATCTTCTTGCAGCCTTCAAAAGTGGAGCCCTTGGCGAAATTATTATGCCCGAAGATATTAACCCTGGTTTTTTAGACTCTCAATCCGAAGAGCGCCTTGCCTACTTTACATTGCCCATGGCACTTAACTATCAGCGTATTAGCTACAAGCTTTGGGAAAGCGCCCAAAAGACATATTTAGACCCTACTACAGCAGATGTGTTTAATGTTTCTGAAGCAGCCAAGATGAAGGAAGAAGAGCTGCGAGCCAAGCTTATGAAGTATAAAGTTGCCTTGCAGCCAAACAAACACGTGCAAACTTGGCACAAACTAGCCAAGACAATAGACCGAGAGTGGGGGTCATTAAGCGCGATATTCCTTGCTACTGAGGGCGACTTCTTAAAACTTCGTGAAATTATTCAGAAAACCCACAAGAAAGACTTTCCTTATCTTTCTGGCCCCAAAATCTTTAACTACTGGGCTTATACAATGACTACATTTGGCAGAATGCCACTAACAAATAGATCATTCATAGAGATAGCCCCAGACACACATGTAATAAAAGGTTCTGTCTTGCTTGGAGTAATAACAGAAGCCGAGGCCAAAACAATTAGCCCAGACGCAATTTCCTTGCGCTGGAGGCACGCCCTAGCAGACAGTGGAATAGACCCAATAGATATTCATTCACCACTGTGGTTTTGGAGCAGGGGAGGGTTTGAGTTTAAACTTATTTAGTATACATCTGTTGCCAAGTTGTATACTAAGTGCTACTATAGTATATATTAGAACACAGTTGGATACTAGAAATGAATATAAAAATAGGTCGGAAAATTAAACAAAAAGAAGGTTTTCAAGCCTTTGTATTAGACAAATTCCCCTCAAAAGAAATTTTTAAAATACCAAATGAACTAATTCTAAAAGCCGACAAAGCAAGTAGTTTAGTTGGCAAATTAGACGGTATTACACAAACATTGCCAGATCTAGATTTTTACCTAAAGATGTACGTTATTAAAGACGCAACATCCTCCGCGCAAATTGAAGGAACAAAGGCTACGTTAGTGGATGCAATTGAACTAGAGTCTGGAGTTGCAACAAAAGATACAGATGCAGATGATATCTTACATTATATCGACGCTATGCATTATGGCACTAAGCGTTTAAAAACTTTACCCTTATCGTTACGTCTTATTAGAGAAATACACAACAAGTTAATGACTAACGCAAGATCCACACATTTTGCAGATCCTGGACAATTTAGAAAGACACAGAATTGGATAGGTGGAACTAGACCAGATAACGCAGATTTTGTACCACCACCAGTGGCAGAAATGATAAATGCATTAGGTGATTTTGAAAAATTTTTGCATAACGAAAACAGCACTTTACCACTAATCCATATTGCACTAGCACATGCCCATTTTGAGACAATTCATCCGTTTTTAGACGGTAATGGTAGAACAGGTAGGTTGTTAATAACTTTGCTACTTTGTCATAGAGGGACATTAGAAAAGCCCGTACTATTTCTTTCTTCCTACTTTAAAAAACATCAGAAAGCTTACTACGCATTTTTAAGTGATTATCATAACGGGAATATTGAGAGTTGGGTAAAATTTTTCCTAGAGGGAATAATTGAAACGGCACAAAATGCTATACAAATTTCTCGTGAAATACAAGAGCTCAGGGACAATGACATGATGAAAATTATGTCGCTTGCAAAACGAGAGTCAGAAAGTGGTGTCGCTGTACTTTCACATCTTTATGGAAATCCAATCATTAATACGAGACTTGTAATGGAATGGACTGGTTACACTAGAGCAGGAGCAATTAGGGTTATTGATCGTTTTGTTGGACTTGGAATCCTAGTACCAAAAGACACAAGAGGTACTTATGACAGCACTTATATTTACAATAAATACTTAAATATTTTTATCAACAATTAAATCTCCCTACTATCATAAGCCCAATGCAAAATCGCCTGTCGTTGTCTTCTGCGACAAGAAAGGTCTCCCTTTTTGCAGTTCTGTTGCACTTGGGCAATGTGCCGCTTAATTGCCTTCCAGCGCCCTATCTGCCTAGCATCTTCTAGCTGTATGCGCCTGCCCATGTAATACCTGCAATACCATTGAAACCAACCTCTAGGGTCGTCTTCATAGATCCAACCTTTTCTGCGCCATTCGGCAAGGGGCTGGCTGGCATCTACTCCAAAGAAGTTTAGGCTAGGGTCTTTCTTGGCTGGGCTAAGCTTGGCTTTTGCAAACCACTCCTTGGGAAACTCGTCTTGGCAATCTGTCATATACTTGCCGCCAAATACACCAAGCTCTAGCATTTGCTGTGGTGTAAGTTCTGGCTTAAATTCTGGGTCGAAGTTCTTGCCCACAGGCTCGCTTAAATAGTAGAGGTAATCTTGCTGCATTTTGTCATTAACTAGCACACCAGTTTTAGTTTGAGTGGAAGATTTATTCATTGCTGTAATTATCTCATTTGTTGTATTATCCTGTCGCAAGTTCAGAATAATCTGAACAGATCTTACAACTGGCTAGGAAGTCTTTCGGAGGATAAATGAATATTTTCGAGAAAACTAGAGTAGCAAAAAGAATTCGCGCTGGCAACGAGGACGTAACAATTTCACTTTCAATCTCTGGTTTTGTGGCAATGCCAACACACGTTGCATTGCAGAACAATCGCTTGAAAATGGAGTTCACAGACGAGGTAGACTTCTACCTCAAGATTACAAACTACCGCACCTTGTGGACCAATTTGTGGCAGCGAGTTTGGTCGAAGATCCAGGAATATAACGAAAATTTCGATATTACCTCGCTGAGTGCAAGCGACATCCGCTGGAGCAATCCGGTGCTAAGCGTGAAGAAGGTGCAGTTTTCTGTTCCAGGCACATTGGTTAAGTTCGAGTACGAGCGCCAAGAAGACTACACCTGGAAAATTCGACAAACAATTTACCCCAAAGGGGCAACACCGGAGCAAAAGACTGGTAATCGCAAAACGAAAGTTGCTAAAAAGTAGCATCACTTTGGCATCAAGCAAAGTCTAACTCTGTTCGTACATTAAAAGGAGAGATGAATGAAACGCAAAGAAAAGAGAGTGGTTAAAAGGGCGCTCAAAAAAGCACTTGAAACTGCCAACCAAGACTGCAGGATTATGTTCAAGTTTTGGGGCGGTTTTCGCGCTGGTACGAAGTTAGTTGGAATTGCCAACTGCCTGCAAATTCAGTTTGATTTTCTTACTGAAGAACAGTTTTATGAGCGGTTGAATAATGAGCGCACGGCCTGGTTAAATTTGCAGCAAATTGTAATGGCAGAGATTACGAGTGTAATACCTGGCTTTACCTCTGCCAACCTGAAGAATCGCTATGTACATTGGCGCAAGAAAGCGCCAAAGGGTTGTGTGGTATTTACGCTCTTCAAGTTATCGAAAGAGTACACATACCATCGTTTGGAAAACGACACCTGGGAGAAGGTAAGTTAGCGCCGCAAGGCAACAACAAGAAGGGGCGGCAAAGCCGCCCCTTCTACAAACTCTATTAATTACATTGTCATGCCTTCTGGCAACACCATTACATACTCTTCCTGCACATGAACCATGCCACCTGCAACAGATGCATGAGGGCAACTCTTGGCAATTTCTAATGCTGCTTTCATGTCTGCTGCTTTAACTACAGAATATCCTTCAACTCCTAGTGTGCTTGTCATTGCATCTTGGCCACTAACAACCATATGGTCGCCCTGAATAGGAAAGCCACCATCTACTAAATTTTCACCAAGGCCTTTCATCCAATCTATCCAGGTTTTCATAACCATTTCGCCTTCTTCTCTAGAAGCTGGCTGAGTTCCACCGGTGTAAACTAAGAGGTATTTTTTCATGAGTATTTAACAGGGTAAAGTTATATTTAATCTTAACATTCGTATCTTTTTGCTTTACAAAACTGAACCTTTGCAATTTACTACAGGACGTTAGAGCATTATGCTTTACGACCTTTTACAAATCTGTATTAATACTAGTATTCGGCTGTTAGCGCCTTGTGCGGCAATTTTTTGCTGAGTAAAGCGCTAACAGTCGCAGTCGACTGCAGCACCAAACATCGGGGCATAGCCCCAACAATTTGGAGCAATGCTCCAGGAGAAAAGTAATGGCAAAGAAATCGACAGGACCCGCAGGCAAGCAAGCGAAAGTGATAAGTGGCCAAGGCCCTCAGGAGATCGTGGTGCATTTGGCACCGACTCCGGTGAAACCATCAGAAATGAAGCGCCCAGCATTACTGGAAGCTTTCATTGACGATCCAACAGACGAAGAGACATTTGAAGCCATGCAGGAAAAGCTGCCATATGTTGTGGAATTTGGTGGCAAAATTCAGGTTCAAGAGACTCTGGATGTTGCAGCAGACATTGCAGATGGTGGCAAAGTTCCAAAACTCTATGATTTGCATAGTGGTGGTTTCGGCAAAGTCATACATGTCTCTCAATGGGGCAGAGGAAATCGTGAGGCAAGCCCTATTGACGGCAGCCTCATTAAGAGGAATGGAACTGATGGAGCGAACCTCAACTGGAAAGAAGTTTCACAAGAGCGACGCCAGCTGGTTTGGCTGAGATTCAATCATGAAAACTATGCCGAGGGCTCAAAACCCGATCCGGAAGACGTGATTGACCAACTGTCAGGAGATACGGCACTTACGCGACGCTGGCAGCTTGTCGAAGCTCTGTGGAATTCACTGAGCGAAGGCGAAAAGTCAAAGGTACGCGAAGAGCTTGTTTTTAAACCAGCTGCCGACAA
>Ga0335397_10003005_pt1 | contig 22835 bp, 19 predicted proteins | sample MAT04_FD_205740 | JGI IMG/M metagenome (GOLD analysis project Ga0335397, IMG submission 205740) | Freshwater microbial communities from Lake Fryxell liftoff mats and glacier meltwater in Antarctica - MAT-04 (spades assembly) (version 2) ... | reverse complement strand
CAGGGTGATGTTCTCGATGGCGGTGAGGGTGGGCACCAGGTTGAAGCTTTGGAAGACGAACCCGATGGTGTCTCGGCGGAGGATGGTGAGGGCCTTCTCGCTGAGTCGGGTGAGGTCGACGTTGCCAATGAACACCTGGCCCATACTGAGGGTGTCGAGGCCAGCCACACAATGCATCAGCGTGGATTTGCCGGAACCCGACGGACCCATGATGGCGCTGAACCGACCTCGTTCGAACGCGACCGTGACACCGTCGAGCGCATGCACTGCAGTGTCGTCTTTGCCGTAGATCTTGGCGGCGTTGATGGCCTGGGCGGCGGCGTCGAATCCGGGGCCTGGTGCAGGGGGAGCGCCGGACGGGCCGGCATCGATCACGGACAAAGGAACTCCTCAGGAAACGGTGTTGGCATGTTATCCGCAGGCCCGGTGGAACGATCGCGACGTCGGTCGCCGGCGCGGCCCGTCCCCGTCCGAGCCTTCCTCGTTTTGGATGGGATTCCGCCCGCATACGGCCGGAATGCCATCCAGAACGGATCCGGGAAGCTTGAGAAAGTCTTGAGCGCGAGGCCCGGCCGCTCTTGACCTCCGACCCGTACGTTCGTAGAAGGTACAGCGGGCTTCAACGTTGGAAGTGATACGGCAATGGAAAATACCACCCTGGTTCGGCAAGAGTTCGTGGAGCGTTTGGACTCGATGGCGCAGCTCCTCGAGGACGTGGCCACCGAAGCCGTCAATGGCGACCAACTCCAGCTCGCCACCGATCTGTGGGTGGCATCGGCCCGAATTCTCGCCGCCGCCGATGAGCTTTGGAACCCGAACAAGCGGTTTCGCACCGTTCGCTCGCTCAACGATCCCGACGCCGTCAGCTGACCATCGGGCCGTGCCGGCCCCCTTGTTCCCGCCCGATTGGTGTGCGTCCTCCGCTGAGGTCACAACCCAGTGCCCCGGGTGGTACCGCGTGTGGTGTGGCGCGCTCGGCCGGCCTCAACCATCAGGATTCCCGGCTGGCCCCGCAACTTCTCGGCCGCCCGCTCGGCGAACCGTCGAGCGGGCTCCCCGCCCGATGCCGTGTAGAAGTCGACGATAGGTGCATTGCCTGCGCCGGACAGGAAACCGAGCACCAGGTTCCCACCGGCTGTGGCGGTGGTCCCGTCTGGCGTAATGAGGTCGGGGTCGTTCACGATTTGCCGGAGAGTTTGTATCGACCACACGTCGGGGTCGTACTCCACGTGCAGGGCCCAGACGACGGGGTCGTCCTGGGCCTGAGGGATCGACGGATTGACGGTCCATCGGGGTTCGGCGGCTTCGGTGATATCACCGACGGCTGCGGTTCCTGCCGCGGCGCTCGCGGTCGGCAGCTCCGTGCCGCCATAGCGCAGGCTCTGCTCCCCGGCGTCACCGTGCGGATGCCGACGCCGAGGAGGACAACCACGAGCACCACGGCCGCCGCCGATCGGCGGCGAGTCTGGTGAGTCGCGGCGCGGCGAAGGAGGGAATCGAGGTCGCCGTGGTGATTGGGCGATTGGGCGCGTAGCCGATGGCCGGCGGCGTCGAGTTCGGGGAACGCATCGTGCGTGGGTTGCTTCGGAGACTGGTGCATCGGAGGGGCTCCTCAGCGATCGCGGTACGAAGGGCGGCGCGACCTCGTTATAGGTGGGTGCGCAGGGGTGGACTCGGAACACCCGAGCAGTTCGCTGGCGGCACGGGTGTCGAGCTCGTCCACAGAGACGGCGGCAATGGCTTGGGCCTGCTTCGCCGGCAACCGGGCAATCCGGTCGGTGAGGTCGTCTGGCGGTGCCGGTCCTTCCACGGTGGCCACGGGCGCGCCAAGGCGTTGCACGGCCCGCCGCTCGGCCGCCCGCCGTCGACGCGCCGACACCGACCGATTCGCGACGACCGACCGATTCGCCACCGCTCGGCCCGGCCGCTCGGGCCTGGGTTCTCCCGCTCCAGGGCCTCCTCGATTGCTCGTTCCTCGCAATCCGCTCGGCCCGGCCGCTCGGGCCTGGGTTCTCCCGCTCCAGGGCCTCCTCGATTGCTCGTTCCTCGCAATCCGCTCGGCCCGGCCGCTCGGGCCTGCTCATCCCGCTCCAGGGCCTCCTCGATTGCTCGTTCCTCGCAATCCGCTCGGCCCGGCCGCTCGGGCCTGGGTTCTCCCGCTCCAGGGCCTCCTCGATTGCTCGTTCCTCGCGATCCGCTCGGCCCGGCCGCTCGGGCCTGCCCCCACAGCTCACGATCCACAAAGTGAACGCGCCAGCGTTGCCGTACGACCGAACCCCTCCCGGTAGAACGCCGCGAAGTCCGCACGGTCGTAGCGCGGTGACGGCACGCCAGAGTCAGACGGTTGAGGTGTGGTCACGTTCGAGTTTCGCTCGGTGCCCGTCCTCGAGATCGCCTCGGTTGGTGTTGGGGACGCCATACCCCTCACTCGCTCCGGCTCCCGAATCTGTCTACGACGGCCGCGGATCGGTGCGGCGGGGGACGGCCTCGGGCAATTCGGCGCCGGACTCCTATGCTCGGCCTGTGAAATGCCCGGCCTGCGGAACGGCGAATCCCGGAAACGCCCGTTTCTGTCTGTCCTGTGGCCATCAGCTCGTGGCCAGGAACGACGAACGACGTATCGCCACCGTACTTTTCGCCGACCTCGTCGGATTCACCCATCTTTCGGAAACCCGTGACCCGGAACAGGTGAAGCGGCTCGTCGACGACTGCTTTGAACTGCTCGGCGCCGACATCACGGCGTTCGGCGGCAAGATCGACAAGATCCTCGGTGACGCCATCGTGGCGCTCTTCGGGGCGCCGGTCGCCCATGAGGACGATGCGGAGCGGGCCGTCCGAGCGGCCTTGCGGATGCAGGAATCGCTGGCTACCTACGCCAGCACGGCCGCAGCCGCCGACCTCAAGATCCGGATCGGGGTGAATACGGGCGAGGTGCTCGTCGGCGCGCTTCGCGCCGGGGGCGACTACACCGCGATGGGCGACGTCGTGAACACCGCCCAACGGCTGCAGACCACGGCCGAACCGGGCTCCGTGGTGGTGGGCCCGGCCACGTTCCTTGCCACGCAGGAGACAATCGAGTACGAATCGATCGGCAAGGTGCAGGCCAAAGGCCGCGACGAACCGGTGGACGCGTGGGTCGCGGTGGAACCGCTGCTCCCTCCCGGTTACCGGCGGCGCCGGGTGCAGACCCCGTTCGTGGGACGCGACGCCGAGCTCGGCGTGATGCGCCACGCCGTGGATACCGCAGTGGAACGAAGCCGAGCGCACTTCCTTCTGATTCTTGGTGAAGCTGGCGTTGGCAAGTCCCGTTTGGCCGAGGAGACGGCGAAGCTGGCGCGAATGCGGCATCGGGCTCTGGTGTTCGAAGGTCGATGTGTGCCGTACGGCGAGGCCAACGTGTGGTGGCCCGTTGCGGAGGCGCTCCGTCAGGCCTGCGGGATCGCGGCCGACGCACCCATGGCCGAGGCCGACCGGCTTTGTCATGACGCCGTTGCTGCGGTGTTCGAAGCCACGACGGGCGCTCCCGAAGTGAAACGGGTGGTGAACGGCCTCCTGTTCCTGATGGGTTACCCGGTGGCCCTGCGAGACATCGATCCCCAGCGAGCGCGCGAAGAAGCCACTCGTTCGGTGCTTTCTTTTGTTGAAGCGTCCACTCGATCCCGCCCGGTGGTGATCTTGCTCTCCGACCTGCACTGGGCCGACGCGGCCCTGCTGGAGATGGTCGACGAGCTCATTGATCAGCTGGCGCGTTGCCCCTTCGTGCTCGTGGCCTCGGCGCGTCATGAACTGCTCACGAGGTGGAGCGCTCCGACCGGGCGGCACAACAGCGTCGTCACGCACCTCGATCCGCTCGACCGCAACAGCACCGATGAACTGCTGTCGGCCCTTGCCGACGACCACGCCATCGATGGCCCGGTGCGCGAAGCCTTGCTCGATCGCAGCGGCGGCAACCCGTTCTTCCTCGAGGAGCTGGTGGCGTTGGTTGGCGCCGAAGAATCCCCCGCTTCGGCCGGCTCCGCTTCGAATTCGATCGGCAATGGGTCGAGCACGTTCATACCTGGTCGACGGTCCGTACCGGAACCCGGGTTGGCGGGTTCGGTGGCCAGTGGCCTGTCGTTCGCCCGCGCCGGGCATCAGCTCGGCGACCTTCCCGACACCCTGCGCGGCTTGGTGGCGGCGCGGATCGACGCGCTGTCGCCAGCCGAACGGGTGGTACTCGAGGATGCCGCCGTCTGGGGTCGTTCGGGGCCCACCGAGGCACTTGAACGGATGACAGAGCAGATCCATCACGGCGGCGATGTGCCGGCGGCAATCGAGGCGTTGATCGATCACGATGTGCTCGAGCTCGATGGCGAGCGCTGGCGGTTCCGGTCCGACCTCGTGCGCGAGGTGGCGTACGGCACGCTCACCAAGGCGGATCGAGCGCGGCGACACACCGGCATCGGCTACTACCTCGAGCATTCGATGGTCGGGAACAGGCTCGCCGGAGCCACCGATAGGCAGGCCGCAATCGTGGCCCATCACTACGCCACCGCGGCCAGCCTGGTGGATGAGCTTGGTTCGGTCGACGGGATCACAGGCGATCTCCGGCGCAAGGCGATTTCGTGGCTTGAGGAGGCCGCCGCACGAGCCGAGCGGGCACAGACCCTTCCCGTGGCCCGCCAGCTGTATTCGCAGGCATTGCGGCTGCTGCCCTCCGCGCCGGATGCCGATCCGCAGCGAGGAAAACTTCTCCTCGGCCGAGCAGCGGCAGCCACCGAGCTCCGCGCGCTCGACGAGGCCCGGATCGACATCGATGAAGCGATGCTCTTGGCCGAAACACTCGACGACAACGCACTTCGGGCCAGGGCACTCCTGGTGCTCGGCGACCACGCACAGAAGGCGGGCGACCTCGATGGCGCGTTGGTGTCGCTCGCCGCCGCCGTGGAGCAGTTCGAGGCTTTGGAAGACGAAAAGGGTCGGGCCGATGCCCTTCGTAGTCAAGGACTCACCCAACTCTTCCTCGGTGAGAATGCGGATGCTGAAGCCTCGATCGGCGAGGCGCACGCCGCCTACCGGGCCGCCGACGATCGCCGGGGTGAGGCGTGGGCCATGCAGAACCTTGCATGGATCTCCTACATTCGCGGGCGCGCCGGCGAGGCGGAACAGCGCATCAGCGAAGCCGTCGGCACCTTCCAGGATCTCGGAGACAGTGGTGGTCTGAGCTGGTCGTTGGGCCTCCTTGCCTTCGTGAAGATGCACGAGGGCCGACACGCTGAGGCAGAGGAGCTCGGCAAACAGGTTCTGGTGGAGGCCCGTCAACGTGGCGATCGATGGGGGGAAGGCATGATGCTGCTCCTCATGTCGTTGGTGCGGCTGTGGTCCGGCCGGGTCGACGCCGCAGTCGTGGCGGCTCAGGATGCGCTCGGCCTGTTCAAACTGATCGGCGATCGGTTCGGCGAGATGCAGGCCACCGCGGTGCTGGCCCGGGCCGAAGTGACGGCGGGCCATGTGGAGGAAGGGATGGCCCGCATCAACACCGCCTACGACGCCTTCGCCACTGCCGCCCATCACGACGAAACGAAACACTTCCTGGCCACCGTGCTCGCGGCCACGGCCGTGCAGATCGGTGCGCCCGAGCTGGCGGTCAACGCACTCGCCGTGGCCCCCGAGCCTGGTGTGGACGACGAACCAGGCGCAATCGGGTCGGTGGATCGCCGGGTGGCTCGTGGGTTGGCCTTCCTGCAACTCGGGCGGTTGGAAGCGGCGCTCGACGAACTGCTGCTTGCCGTCGACGACGAGGAATCGACCGGCGCTGGACCGATCTCGGCCTGGGCTCAGGGGGCGCTGGCGTTGGGGTTGGTCACCGCGGGCCGACTCGACGAAGCGGAAACGTGGGCGGAAGCGGCGGTGGCGAGCACGCGGGCCACCTACCTCGACCGTTCGTTGGGAAGGTTGGCCCGCTTGTTCGTGGCGCACCGCCGAGGCGAGTCGATCGATGCCGCGTTGTCGTGCATCAACGACGAGCTCGAGGGAACCGACGATCGCATGCTCACGGCGATCGTCGGCATCGCCCGGGCGGTGTTGGCCGACGCCGGCAGTCGCGAGTCCGGTTCTGCGTCGCCTACCGAGGCGGAGCGCCGTGACACCGAACTCTCCTTTCTCGGCATCGAAGCCACGGGCTGGCACACGCTCTTCGCGGCCGCCGCCGGCGGCTGACTCCGCGGCACCTCGCACCCACGACCGCGGCTCGCGGCCGAGGGTGTACAGACAATCTGCTCGCCCCGGCCGCTCGGGCCCGGCATCGCTCCAAGGGCCGCTGCACCCGAGTCGTGGCCCCAGATCCCCAGGCGGCCGTGTCCCGCTGCCTCTTAGGCGCTGGGGTCGGGGACGAGACGGAGGTACGGCTTGAGGGTGGTCCAGCCGCTGGGGAACTTGACCTTGGCGTCTTCGTCCGAAACGGCTGGAACGATGATCACGTCGTCGCCCTTCTGCCAGTTCACGGGGGTGGCCACCGAGTACTTGGCGGTGAGCTGGAGCGAGTCGATCACGCGAAGGACCTCGTCGAAGTTCCGGCCGGTTGATGCCGGGTAGGTGAGGGTGAGCTTCACCTTGTTGTCGGGGCTGACGATGAACAGTGAGCGCACGGTGAGCGTGTCGTTGGCGTTCGGGTGGATCATGTCGTAGAGGTCGGCCACCTTGCGATCGGTGTCGCCGATGATCGGGAAGTTGGGGCGGTTGCCCTGCGTCTCCTCGATGTCGTCGGCCCACGCGCCGTGGTTCTCGATGGAGTCGACCGAAAGACCGATCACCTTCACGTTGCGGGCGTCGAACTCGTCCTTGAGCTTGGCGGTATAGCCGAGCTCGGTGGTGCAGACCGGGGTGAAATCCTTCGGGTGACTGAACAACACGGCCCAGGAATCGCCTTTCCAGTCGTGGAAGTCGATCTCGCCGTCGGTGGTGGTGGCGGTGAAGTTGGGGGCTTCGTCGCCAAGTCGGAGGGACATGTGGTACTCCTGCGTGCGTGTCTGTCGGGTAGGTGTCGGCACTGTAGCGAAGCGCTCCCCGAAACCCGACCAAATCAGTCAGGCTTTCGACACCGCGCCCTTTCGCGGCACCGCTGCCTGCCACAGGCGCCATCTGTGCGGCGCCCGATCAAGGGCCAGCGAGAGGTTTTGGTCTCCCGTACGCATCATTTTTGAAGCGTACGGGAGACCAAAAGCCTGGAAAACGACCACGAGGACCAGCGGGGGGAGCCGGTCCTCGTGGGAGACCAACGACAGGGGGGTGTCGTCAGGTCGTCTGGTGGCTCGCGGGGCGAAAGGGGGGTTTCGCCTCAGCGCCAGCCGTTTTGGGGGGAACTTGGTGAAGCTCAGGCCGCCGTGGCGGTGGCCTTCTTGGCGGCCTTCACCTTGGGCTTGGCCTCGACGACCTTCTCGGTGACGGGCTTCAGCGCCTCGATGATCGCCTGGACGAACTTCTGCTGGTTGTCGAGCACCTTGCCGGCGAAGGCGTACTGGGCATCGACGAACGAGGCGAGGTCGGGGAGGTTGTCGCCGAGCGACACCTTGAGCTCGGGGACTCGACCCTCAACAGCATCGACGACCTTCTTGACGGTGTCGAGCACGGGCTCTTGGGTCTTGGTGACGGCCTCAAGGGCCTTTTCCTGAGCTTCAGTGAGCTTGGTGGTGACGGTGGACATGGAGTGCCTCCGGTAGGCGTGGCAGAAAGTCTGCGGTGGAATGTCGGTTCGACGGGCGGATGGCGTGATTGCTGCGCAAGTCGTTGTGCGTAGTAAATCAAGCATTGCCGCCAAAGTCAAGCATCTGCTTGAAATAGTTTGCGTGACGTTCGTCACGAGGGGCCGCGGTGAAGCTTTCCCCTTTGGCGCCGAACTGGCGCCGAACTGGCGGCGAGAGGCGCGACCTACGTTCAGGTTCGAGCACTTCGGGTGCCGCAACCACTACCGTGCCGGGAGGTGGCGACCGATGGAGTACCCGTGATCGAACCGACCGAGGCACGTGAGGTGCACATCGTGGAGAGCGCCGACGCCATGGTCGACGCTCGTGGTGCACTCGGCGGTTCCGACCACGCCATGAGCCCACCGAGTCCCGGCGATCCGGTCGACGGTGGTTCGGCCGTTGATGGTGCGCTCGATGTCGCCCTCGACCCCGTCCGAGAGCAACTCAAGGTGCTCGGCGAGTTCATACGAACACAGCGCAAACAGAGCCAGATGTCGCTCCGAGATCTGGCCTCGGCCACCAATGTGAGCAACCCGTATTTGAGTCAGATCGAACGCGGCCTCCACGAACCGTCGGTTCGGGTGCTTCGGTCGATAGCGGTCGCGCTCAACCTCAGCGTCGAGACCATGCTTGTACGGGCCGGCGTGCTCGAACCGGACCCAAATGGCGATGCCTCGCGTCCCGCCGATGTGGAGGCAGCGATCCTCACCGATCCTCGGCTGGCCGACGATCAGCGGGCGTCGCTCATCGCCGTCTACCGGAGCTACACCACCCGCCCCTGACGAGTCCGTTCCGCTACCTGCGGTGCCGCAGGTCTGGATGGCGTTCTTCGCGTGACCGTGCGGCAACCACACCCTCATAGGGGGGACCGTTGCAACATGGTTCAGCCGCGCACGCCTTCGTGGCTGCAGGGTCGTTTCTGCAGGGTCGTGGCTGCCGGTGAACGCCGACCGCTACACGGCCGGGCCGCGGTGGATGTCGGGTTCGATGAACACCAAGGTTGCCTCGGGTACCCCCACACGAATCGAGGCCTCGATCTCGTCGACCGCAGCCGCAATCTCTCGCAAGCGCATGTCGGCGGGGAACGCCACCTTGGCAACGACAAGGACCTCGTCCGGGCCGATGTGTTCGGTGCGAAGGTGAATGAGCGACTCGGCGGTGGTGGAAGTTTCGATGGCCGCCTTGATGGCCGCCTCATCTTCGGGGGCGGCGGCTTCCCCGATCAGCAGGCTCTTCATTTCGATGGCGAGGACGATTGCGATAACGAACAGCAGGAGGCCGATGCTCAAGGTGCCGTAGCCGTCCCACACTGGATTCCCCGTGACCACCGTGAGGCTCACGGCGCTGAGCGCGAGGACCAAGCCGATCAGGGCGCCGAAGTCTTCGAGCAACACGACCGGGAGCTCCGGGGCTTTCGATCGACGAATGAAATGCGACCACGACGCTTTGCCTCGCACGCGGTTCGCTTCCACGATGGCCGTACGGAACGAGTAGGACTCGAGGCCGATGGCCACGATGAGCACGCCGAAGGCCCATTGTGGTGAATCGAGCTTCTCCGGGTGCTGGATCTTGTGGACGCCTTCGTACATTGCGAACATTGCCCCCACCGTGAAGAGCACGATTGCCACCACAAAGGACCAGAAGTAGCGCTCGCGTCCGAAGCCGAATTGATGCAACGGCGTGGCGGTCTTCTTCGACCGTTTGCCGCCGAGGAGGAGCAAGGCCTGGTTGCCGGTGTCGGCGAGCGAATGCACCGACTCCGCCAGCATCGATGTGGCGCCCGTGAACAGGAACGCGATGAACTTGGCGATGGAAATTCCGAGGTTGGCGAGGAACGCCGCGATGATGGCTTTGTTGGATCCGCCGGCTGACATGGGGAGTGTTCTAGCCGACCGAGAGCGTTGGGCCGCCCCTCAATGGCCAGCGTCGGGGTAGCGCGCGCGGCAGGCACGGATTTCGTCCCACGCCGCGTCGCGTCCGTGATACTCGCCGGTGACCGAGTATTTGCCCGGTTCGAGCATCTTGTAGACCTCGAAGAAGTGCTGGATCTCGGCCAACAGCTGGGGTTGGATGTCGGCGAGGTCCATGCAATCGCGGTATCGAGGTTCGTTCGGCTCCACGGCGATGAGTTTGGTGTCGATGCCCTTCTCGTCTTCCATGGCGAGCATGCCGACCGGGCGAGCGTGTACACGACACCCGGGAAAGGTTGGGTCCTCGAGCAGGACGAGAATATCGAGCGGGTCGCCGTCCTCGGCGAGTGTGTTCGGGATGAAGCCGTAATCGGCGGGATACACCGTGGCGCTGAACAGGCGTCGATCGAGCCAGATCTCACCGGTCTCGTGATCGATTTCGTACTTGTTGCGGCTCCCACGGGGGATCTCCACCACAGCCACCACGAGGTCGGTCTCGGTGGCAGGATCAGCGGGCGATGAGGCGTCGGTCATGGGGGAAGTATCGCGGGGCCGACACCGATCGCGGTCACCCTGACGCTCGACGTTTGGCTTCTTCGAGAAAATACTGCGCTGAAACGATCGCAAATGCCTCTGAGCATGGGACGATGGGGCGGTGAGCATCCGTGTTGTCATCCTGGCGTTCGGCTGGTCCGCCGGGTGGTTCCTGTTGTGGCGGGTCCCGCGCCTCGGCGTGATCCGCTCCGCGCATCCCAATGACCACGGGCAAACGCCGGTCGCCATCGTGATCCCGGCCCGCAACGAGGAGCTGTCGATCGGCCGTCTGCTCACCAGCCTCACGACGCAGACCCTTCGTCCCCACGAGATCGTGGTCGTCGACGATCTGTCCACCGACTCCACCGCGGCCATCGTCAAACGTTTCGCCGATGTGACCCTCGTGTCGGGAGAGCCGTTGCCGCCAGGTTGGACTGGGAAGTCGTGGGCCTGCGACCAAGGTGTGCGCTCCACCACCGCGCCCATCCTGGTGCTACTTGATGCCGATGTGCATCTCGAGACAGACGGGTTGGCGAACGTGGTGCAGGAGGCCCACCAGCGAGGCGGCCTTGTTTCGGTGCAGCCATACCACCGGATGGAACGGGCCTACGAACGGTTCTCCGCGCTGTTCAACATCATTGGGTTCATGGGAGTTGGCGCCGCCAGTCCCGGCCGTGGCGGCACAAGCATCGGCGCGTTCGGTCCGGTGCTGGCGTGTACCCGGGCCGACTACGAACGTGTGGGTGGACATGGAGCGGTGCGCTCGGAGATCGTGGAGGACCTTGCGTTGGCGCGATTGTTCCGAGAACACGAGCTTCCCGTTGCCGCCATCGGCGGAGGACCGTCGGTGTCGTTCCGGATGTATCCGGGGGGGCTCGGTCAGCTTGTTGAAGGGTGGTCGAAGAACTTCGCCACCGGTGCGGCGTCGGTGCCGGTCACCCGGATGGGACTCGTGGCAGTTTGGGTGGCGGCGGCGCTCGCCAGCGTGCAAACGGTGATCGAGCAAGCCTGGGGATTCGGAGGCGTTTCGCTGTTCTTTGCCGGCGCATGTTTCGCCGCGTTCGCCGTGCAGTTCCGCTGGATGCTGCGGCAACTCGGGAACTTCGGGTGGCTCCCGGTTGTGCTCTACCCTGCGCCGCTCGGTATTTTCCTGGTGGTGTTCGCCCGTTCGTTGTGGCTCACGATCGTTCGTCGGCAGGTGGAATGGCGGGGACGTACGATCCCGTTGTCGGCCTCGGCCCGCCACCGCCAACGTGACACCCACCATTCGACCCCCTCGAGCTGACCGGAACCCGTGGACCTGCGACTCGTACATCTGAGTACGGGCTGGACGGTGGTGCTCGACTGCGCAGTCTGGGCGGTCGGCGGCACGGCAATCGGATTCCTCACCAACAAGCTTTCCGTCGAACGATTCGCCGATGATTCGGCGCTCACCAGGCTTCGAGGCTGGGAAGTGGACGGGCGTCACTACGAGCGGCGATGGGCGATCAAGCGGTGGAAACGTTGGCTGCCGGAGGCGGGCGACATGTTCGGCGACGGGTTCAACAAACGTGGGCTTCTCGCCGCCGACCCCGCCTACCTGGAGCGTTTTGTGATGGAGACCCGACGGGCGGAGGTGACCCATTGGTGGGTGTTGGCGCTCGGGCCGTTGTTTGTCCTCTGGAATCCGCTCTGGCTGGCGGTGGTGATGAACGTCTACGCCGTTCTTGCCAACGTCCCGTGTTTGGTAGTGCAGCGCTACAACCGGGCTCGGCTCACGCGAGTGTTGGCGCGGGCACGACGACGGCTCGCCTGACGGAACGACCTGCCAGTGGGGTCTCGGCAACCAATGCGGGCCCCGACAATCCGCCGTACCCTTGCGGCATGGTCGATGCGCCGGACCCGAACCACTCGACTGGGCCGCCGTCGCTCCACAACTCGTGGGAAGAGGTGTTCGAAGGGGCGCCGATGGCGTACGCGGTGGTCGGCGACGACGGGTCGGTTCTTCGCGGAAATCGTGCCCACCGGACGTTGTTCGGTCCGGCTGATGGCGGAAGTGTTGACGACGTTGCACCGAGGAACATGCTCGACTGCACCCACACCGACGACCGCGCCGCCACGGCAGCGGGGATCGCTGCGGTGTTCTCTGGATCCGCACCGGCGTTCGAGTCGCACAAACGATTCGTGCGCACCAACGGCACCGAGTTTTGGGGTCACTTCCGGGTCACGCCGCTTCTCGCCAACGACGGGACGGTGATCGCCGCGCTGGGGACGATCGAAGAGACCTCGGTTTGGGTGGCGGTGCAGGAGGCGTCGGCCAACAACGAACGTCGCCTGCAAGCGCTCATGGAACATGTGGCCGATGCGGTGATCGTGGTGGATGCCGAGGCCAACGTGGTGTTCGCGAGTCCTTCGGCGGAGCGGTTGGCCGGTGCTCGCGCGGGCGGATGGGTCGGTCGGTCAGCACTCGAACTGATCGACGAGCGCGACGTTGCGTCTGTGGCCATCTCTTTCGCCAACACCTCCCGCACGCCGGGAGATGCCCTTCCGCTTCGTTTTCGCATGCAGCGCACCGATGGTGAAACGCGCGTCGTGGAAGCCGTGGCCACAAACCTCCTCGACGACCCCGCAGTGGGGGGCATCGTGGTGAACATCCACGACCTCAGCGACCGTGAGGGCGTGGTCACGGCCCTGCAAGCGAGCGAACATCGTTATCGCCGGCTCCTCGAGAACATCTCCGACACGGTGACCGTGATTGATGCGGAGGGCCGAGTGCTCGACACCACGGGCAACGTCAAACGGATCCTCGGGTATGACACCGACTTCTGGGCTTCCCGCAACGTCTTCGACATCATTCATCCGGACGACGTGGAGTTGCTTCAGCGGCGATTTCTCGACGTGTTGGCGGTTCCGGGCTCCGAGGCCATCGAGGAGGTGCGCGTGCGGATGGCCGATGGCACCTTCGCCGTCGTGGAGGGTCATGCCGTGAACCTGCTCGACGATGTCGACGTTCGCGCGGTGGTTCTCACCACGCGCAACATCTCCGATCGCAAGCGCGGGGAGCTCGAGCTGGCGGCGGCCCGAGATGCCGCGGTCCGTTCCCTCGAGTTGCGCACCGAGTTTGTTGCCAGCGTCAGTCACGAACTGCGCACCCCGATCCATGGCGTGCTCGGGCTGGCGGAGTTGCTCGGATCGGCCGATCTCGACATCGATTCGGCGTCGTTGGTCGAGTCGATCCGTAGGGCCGCGGATTCCCTCAGCGGTGTGCTCGACGACGTGCTTGATTTTGCCAAGATCGAAGGCGGTCACATCGAACTGGAGATCCGTCCCACCGGGCTCCCCGATCTGGTCGTTGACGTTCTCGGACTGGTGCGCGGACAGGCAGCGGCCAAGGGGCTCGCACTGGACATGACGATCGATCCTCACCTGCCCGTCCGCATCGACACCGACCCCCTCCGGTTGCGCCAGGTGCTCACCAACCTGGTCGCCAACGCGGTGAAGTTCACCGCCGCCGGGTCGGTGCGTGTGACGATGTCGAGGATCGATGGAACGCAGTGGGCTGTAGCCGTGGCCGACACCGGCATCGGTATATCCCCTGAGGTGGCGGCGCAGATCTTCGAGCCGTTCAACCAGGCGCACCGGTCGACGGCGCGCGAATACGGCGGGACGGGCCTTGGCCTCACCATCTGTCGCCGGCTCGTGGAGTTGATGGGCGGCACCCTCACCGTGGCATCGGTGGTGGGCACGGGTACCACCTTCACGGCAGTTCTTCCGCTGGTCGGCAGCGGTGATCAGTCGAGTGCAACCGCCGGTGCGGCCCACGGGATCGGGGGCCAGGGTCGGGTGCTCGTGGTGGAGGACAATCCGGTGAATCAGTTGCTCGTCACCCGACAGCTCGAGCGATTGGGGTATGAGCCCACGCTGGCGCCGTCGGGTCAGGAGGCGCTCGCGCTCCTCGAAGCCGACGATGGCACCTCCTTCGCCGCGGTGTTGATGGACTGGCGGATGCCCGGCCTCGATGGTCTCGCCGCCACCGAGCTTTTGCGGCTGAGCGAACGTCGTCGCGGAGTGCCCGCGCTTCCGGTGGTGGGGATGACCGCCAGCGTGCTGCCGGGCGATCGCCAGCGGTGTCTCGACGCGGGCATGGACGACGTGATCGCGAAGCCCGTGAATCTGGCCATGCTGGGGCGAACCCTGGCGCGTTGGACAGCGCGTACTCCGGTGGACCATCCCGAGCATCCGATCGGCTCGCTGCCTATCGACGGTACGATCACGCACGAGGGCGATGCTGAGGGTCCCACGGACAGCGGTTTGGTCGCGGTGAGTCGGACGGGCCTCGAGGTGGTGGTGCACGTCGACGTGGTAAATCGTCTCGTCGACGAGTTGGAGGACTCGGGCTTGGTGGCCAATGTGGTGCGTTCGTATCTCCGTGAGCTGCCCGGGAGGGTGGAGGAGATCGAAGACGCGGCGCGCGAAGGCGACTGCGACCAACTGCGCCTCGTGGCCCACACGCTGGCGTCGACCTCAGCGGCAGTCGGTGCGATCCCGCTCGCCGACGTGTGTCGGGTTCTCGAACGCAATGCCCAGGCCGATGGCGTTCCCGCCGACTCGATCGAAGCCTCGCTCGCCGAGGTGCTGCGTTTGCGAGACGCCGTCGCCGTCGCGATCTCTGCAGTTTTGACCGATCTCGAGTTCGTTCCCGGTTGAAGGGGTCGGCACGATCGGGTCCGTGGCTCCCCGGGTTGTGGGCTGCGGGTCCGTCGGCGCCGCGATCGGACGGGAGGCGAAGAGCGCGTCTTGGTCTGCTCAAGAAGTGCTCAAGTTCCCGCCCCGCGTATCGACAGGACGCGCAGTACCTGCTTGCGTCGGGGAACGATGTCCTCCGCGTCACCGCGCCCCGACCCTGCGATTGCACCCGAATCCGTTACGACAAGTGGTTCCGGCGCGGCAGCGTTGGGACGGGCCAGGGTGCAACTCGCAGCGCTGCAGGCGGAACTTGATGCCGAACGAGGGCTTCGCCGAGACGTCGAGAAGGCACTTGAAGCCAACCAGTCCGAGAACGCCCAACAGTTTCGGGATCTGGCGTTGTTGTGTCGGGTTGCGGTGGCGGCCAATGAGGCGATGACCTTGGCTTCGGCCACCGAGGAGATCGTGACGATGCTGGCGCGGCACGTGGGTTGTGGCGCGGCCACGGCGTGGGTGCGGGACAGGCCGGAAGCGGTGCTACGACCTTCGGGGATTTGGTACACCGCGAACGACGAGCGCATCGTGGGCCTGCGGGCCGCCGTGGAGGCGCGGCTCTTCGTGGCGCCGGGGTCGCTGCCCGGCCGAGTGGGTGGCACCGGTGCGCCGGTGTGGATCGACGATCTGACCGACGACACCCAGTTCAGTCGGGGGTGGCTGAGCGGTTCCGCCGAGGTCGATCAAGGGCTGGGAATTCGTGCGGCCTTTGCCGTGCCGGTGTGGATGGGGCGTGACGTCGTGGGTGTGGTGGGGCTGTTCGATGCCGATCCCCGCCCGTGCGACGATGCCATCTTGGAGTTGGTTGAGCAGGTCGCCACCCAGTTCGGATGCGTGGTCGACCGTTTCTCGTCGCGTCGGGCTCAGGACTCGGCTCCCGCGGCGGTGCCGATCGATCATCACGTGCTCAACGCCGCCATCGATCAGATGTGGCTCGCCCTTGCCGACATCGCCCACGAAGTGCGCACGCCAATGAGTGGGGTGCTGGGCAACCTCGAACTCCTGCTGGCGCACGAGGACACCGGGGTTGGGTCCGACCTGGCCGAGGGCGCATTCGCTGCCGCGCTCCACCTGCACCACCTGATCGAGGAACGACTGCTCGTGGCCGAGGCCTCCGTGGCCGTGGCGGCACCGGCGCGGTAGTGCCGCGAACCGGTAGTGCGGCGACGCGGTAGTGCCGCCAGGGGAGGTGGCCTCCTCGCACATCCCCGGGTCAGGGGGATTCGTCCATGCGGTAGCCGACGCCCCGCACGGTGCGAATTTGGCTCTTCTCGGCGCCGTCGTCGATCTTCTTGCGGAGGTTGGCGATGTGCACATCGACAACGTGATCGTCGCCGTACCAGTCCGGGCCCCACACCAGCTCACGCAACATGGAACGGGAGAAGACCATGGCCGGTTGGGAGACCAGGGTGGCGAGCAGATCGAACTCGATGCGGGTGAGGGCGATGTCGCGGTCGTCGACGGTGACGGTGCGGCCCGGCGAATCGATGCGGAGACGCCCGATCGTGACCCCCGGGCCGATGGAGGCGTCGGTAGGTGCGAGCGGAACGGTGCGGGGGCGGCGGAGCATCGCCCGCACACGCGCCACGAGTTCGCGGGGCGAGAACGGTTTGGTGATGTAGTCGTCGGCACCTACCTCGAGGCCGACCACTCGATCCACCTCGTCGGCGCGCGCCGTGAGCATGATCACGTACGCGTCGGAGAACTGTCGCACTTGCCGGCACACTTCCACCCCGTCGAGCTTCGGAAGCGTGAGGTCAAGCACGATCACATCGGGAAAAAAGGTGCGGGCCACTTCGAGCGCCTGCTCGCCATCGGTGGCGGTGGCGGTGGTGTAGCCCTCGCGTTCGAGGAGCGGCACCAGCATGTGGATGAACTCCGGCGCGTCTTCAACAACAAGGACTCGGGCCGTGGTTGTCGGTTCTGGAGCTCCCACCGCGTCACCTCGATCTGCTTGGACGTTCGTCTCCACCTGCGTTGATTGTAGGCCAGCCCTCGGGGGTGACGGGCCCCGACCGTCGAGCCACAGAATCGGGTTCGCTCCATCCCCGAAGGCTGCATCCGGTAAACAAGGGCCGTGCGGATTTTCCAGCGGCTTCGGGTGCTCAAGCCCCAGACTCGTGTGGGCCTCGTAACCCTGGTGCTGATTGCCAGCGGCGTGGGGCTGTTGGCCGTATCTCTTGCCCGGTTCGGCTCGGTTCGGCGCGACGTCAATGAACTTCAGGCCCGAGTTCTTCCGGCACGCGACGAACTGGTGCGGATCGACGAGAGCCTGTCGTCTACGACTGACGAGTTCACCACGATGATTCTGACCACGGATCCGGCACAGCAGCTGATCAAGCTGGAGGACACCCAGCGCCAGTTGCGGGTCACCGAGGAACGGTGGCGGCGGTTCGAGACCATATCGCTCAACCTTCCCGGAGAGCAGGCCTACCGCGACCGTTTCGTCGCCAGTCAGAAGGAGCAGGAAGACCTCGTGGGTCCGGTCGGGGTGCAGCTCATTCAGGGCGCGCCCACGAGCCAGATCCTGTTGGACGGTCGTTTTCGAAGTCTGCGGGCCTCGCAGCAAGAGATGTCGAGTGCGGTGCGGGGGCTGCAGCTCGATCTGTACAACCCGGTGGTCGATGCCAAACTCGCCGAAGCCACTCGATCGGCCGACACGGGCGTGCGCGACTTGATCGTGTTCTACCTCTCGGTGATGTTCGTGTCGACGGCGATCGCCGTAACCGCGTTCAGGAGTGCACGAGCTAACGAGGTCGGGCGCGAACGCGATGAGCTCACCCGTGATCTCAACGCCAAACGTGACGAACTCGAGGCAAGGTTGAATCGTGCATTGGAGATGGCCTCCACCGAGGAGGCGGCCTTGAAGCTCGTGGGTCACGCGCTCGCCGAGGCGCTGCCCGGATCACCCACGGAAGTGCTTCTTGCGGACTCCAGCGTGGCCCATTTCCGTCAAGTCTTGAGCACCGACGCGGAGACACGCGGCCCGGGGTGCCCGGTGGTTTCGCCGGCCGACTGCCCCGCCGCCCTTCGTGGCAACACGGTGGTGTTCGGCAACAGCACGGCGCTCGATGCCTGCCCCTTTCTCCGGGAACGAACGCCCACCGCCGTGGCTGCGGCCTGCCAACCCGTGAGCATCGCCGGCAAGTCGATCGGGGTGATCCACACGGTGTTCGGTCCCACCCTCCCGCCGACCGACGAGCCATTCGCCGCACTCGAGCTCATCTCGCGGCGAGCGGGGGAGCGAGTGGGCATGTTGCGCGCGTTCGCCGAGAGTGAGTCGGCGGCCAAGAGCGATCCGCTTACCGGGTTGCTGAACCGCCGGTCCCTCGACAATGCCGTCCGGCGTATCAGCGCCGATGCAGCCCCGTACGCGGTGGCATACGGCGACCTCGATCACTTCAAGAAGCTGAACGACACATTCGGGCACGACGTGGGCGATCGAGCCCTTCGCCTTTTCTCCAAGGCGTTGCGTGACGCTGTGCGTCCGAACGACTTGGCGTGTCGTTACGGCGGGGAGGAGTTCGTCGTGGTGTTGCCAGAGTGCCCGATCGAAGAAGCCCTCCCGGTGATCGAGCGGGTTCGGTCGGCGGTCGCCGACATCGGCACGAGTGGGCGGGTGCCGCCGTTCACGGTGAGCTTCGGTCTGGCCTCGTCGCAGCAGGCTGATTCCTTCGAGCGTGTGGTCGCGATGGCGGACGCCGCGTTGCTTCGGGCCAAGGCCGACGGACGCGACCGCGTGGTGGTGGCCAACGGGGCCTGGGCCCAACCAGCGCTTCCGCCGGGTCGTGTCCCGGCCCTCGAACCGGGGCCTGGCGTCTGAACGCGCTCCAGCGGCCACCTTGGGATCGCATTGGTTGAGGCGGTCCGGCAGAATGCCCCGGTGCCCGTTCAGAAGCTGACCTCAACCGACGCCTTTGTGATCCGCGATGTTGTGCGGGCCGACGGAGCCCCCACATTGTCGATCGGTGTGGTCCGTTGCGCGCCCAAGATCCTGCAGGACGGCGCCGGTTGGCTGGCCCGGTCGGTCACCTACACGTGCGCGTCGTTCAGCATTGAGGCGTCGGGCGCATCGGCCGGGATCAACGCCCCTCCCGACGTCCGGGCTGGCGCACTTGCGGCGTTCGACAATGAAATGTCGCCTTCGGTGTCTGATGGCACGTTGGTGCTCGACGCAGCCAAGGGGGTGTCCGCCACCGACCTTCCGGGCATGTCTGCCGCCGACCCCCGGAGCCCCGACGTGCGGGACGTGGGCCCGCACGCGTTGGCCGCAGGAATCGTGGCGGCGTCGGCGGTGGCCCTCGGCGACACGTCGGGTAGGCGCCTCGACGGCATGACGGTAGCCATCGAGGGAATCGATGCAATGGGATCGGCCAATGCACTGGGGTTGCTCGGCTTGATCGCTTCAAGCGGTGGCACCGTGGTGGCGTTCTCGACCGCGAAAGGAGCGACAATCGTGCCCGACGGGATCGACCCCGATGGGTTGCGATCCGGCATCGAAGCCGGCGACCTCACCTCACTTCTCGGCGACGAGCCACTCGCCGCAAACCGATTGCTCGGTGCCGACGCCTCGTTGTTGCTGGTGGGCGCCAAAGCCGGCGCGTTGGAACACAACGGTGCCGCGTATGTGCGGGCTCGGGCCGTGGTTCCGTGGGGCCCCGTGGCCGTCACGGCGAAGGCGCTGGCCGTGCTCACCCGCTCCGGGGTGGTGGTAGTACCGGATTTCCTGGCCCTGGCCGGCCCACTGCTCAGTTGGACGGGCCCGAACCCGACGGCAGGAAACCTCGATGGCCTTCGAGAGTTGGTGGCAGGATCGCTGGTGGACGTGTTTGATCACGACCGGGGTGCGGTGCTCGGCGCGTGTCTCCGCGCCGAGGCCTTCCTCGGCACCTGGGTGACCGACCTGCCGTTCGGACGCCCGCTCGGCTGACTACTCGCCCCGGCCGTGGCACCCGCCGGCGCACCGGCGAACGAAGGGGACGGTTCCACTCGGCTGTAATGGCACCCTCGGCCGCGGGCATAGCTCTCTGTACCGTCGCCGCCCCAGGGGGACTTCGTGGCACCACCAACATCCGTGAGTCCAGTTCCAGGCGACGACAACGTGGCCGCGCACGCCATGTCGGACCTTCCCGCCATTGCCGACACACCGGGCCCGTCCGGCGATCTCGACCATCCCGGTGCGCCCGATATCCCGGATACGCCCGAGGTGCGAGCGGCCCGTGCCGACTACGAGTTGCTTGTGGCCAGCCGCAACGACCCGGCTGCCTTTCGAGCGTTCTACGACCAATGGTCACGTCAGGTGCTCGGATTCCTCCAACGTCGCCTACATGACCCCGACGTTGCGCTCGACCTCACGGCGGAGACCTTTGCCATCGCGTTCGAACGTCGTCATGCCTTTCGGTGGATGGGCAAAAGCCCCGGTGCGTGGCTGTTCGGCATTGCTCGAAAACTGCTGTACCGCTACCTCCGCAGTCAAGAGGTGCAGCAGCGTTCGGTCCAACGCCTCGGCATCATGGTGCCGACCCATGACGACGAGAGTCTGAGTCGCATCGAGGAACTCGTCGACAACGAGGCGATGCGCACCCTGGTGCGTGCCGCGCTCGACACCGTGAAGGAATCCGACCGGATGGTGCTCGAGCTGCACTTTCTCGACGCCATGCCCTACCCCGAGCTGGCCGAAGCCCTCAACTGCACGGTCAACGCCGCCAGGGTGCGGGTCCACCGAGCCCTTGGTCGGATCGAGACGCAGTTGTCGAAGCTGGAAGAGGAACAAGGGCTTCTCGTCACCAGCACCCGTTAGCCAGCCGGACGTCCACGCAAAAGCACGTCCAAACCCGAAGAACAGGAACCCCATGGAACCCAACCCCCCGTCCACCGCAGGCCCCCCAGCTCCGTCGGGCCCCACGTCATCGGCTCCGCTCCCGATCCCCTCGCTGCAACGCCTCGGCGATCAGATCGAAGCGGCGGCGGCTCGCAGCATTGCCGCCTCTGGATCCATGACGAGCACCGGCGACGACCACGCTGCCCGCGGGGCGGCGCCCACATCGATCCTCGCGGGCGGACGCGGGGCGTGGCGGCGCGCCGTTCTGCCGTCGGTCGGTGTGGCGGCCGCCCTGGTTGTGGCGATGGTTGTGTTCGTCGGCGGCGGGACGAACGCCCCTCCGGCCGAGGCGGCGCTGGTGCTGGCCGCCGACCGCACGGCGCTGCTCACGTCGAGCCGTTTCAGCCTCACTATCGAAGCGAAGGGACCGGGATCGACCCAGCGCATCGAGCTCAATGGTGCCTACGACGACACCGCCCAGAAGCTGCGAGCCGAAGCCGATCTGGCATCGATGCTCGGTGGTCTTGGTGGTGGCGTGGGGGCAGCGCTGGGCGATGCCACCAAGATCGAGGTGATCGTCGACAACGAAACCGGGTACCTACGGTCGCCGTTGCTGGCCGCCGTAGCGAAGTCGTCGTCGCCGTGGCTTCGGGTTGATGCACGCCAACTGAGCAGTCTGTTCGGTGGCGCTTCTCCGCGGGCGACTACTGCGTCGTCGGTTGGCGGGTCGACGCCAACCAGCGCACCGCAGCTCCCGAGCAGCACGGGGATGCCAAACCTCTCCTCCACCTTGCCGTTGGCCACCGATCCCTCGGCGTTGTTGGAACTTCTCCGGCATGCCGGCGGCGCCGTGGAGACCGTTGGTACGGAGCGCATCGACGGTGCCGATACCACCCACTACCGAACGCGGTTGTCGCTCGCCTCGGCGGTCGGCGAACTCGAACCGGCGGATCGGGAGCGGGTGCAGTCGTTGCTGGCATCGCTCGGCCCGGCCGCACAGAACACCGACGCACCGTTCGACGTGTGGGTGGGGCCAACTGGGCTGGTGCGGCGCGTCACGGTCTCAGCCTCGCCCATGGCCGGATCGACGGCATCGATCACGGTGGACTATCTCGATCCCGGTTCGCCGGTCACCATCGACGTGCCGACCGATGCCACCGAACTCGACGTGACCTCGCTCCTCGGCGGCGGCATCGGCGGGTTGCTCGGTGGGGCGGGTACCGGAGCCGGGTCGGTTCCGGGGGGCATCGTGCCGCCCACGAGTGCGCGCTGACCACAATCGATGAATCGCCCCCGAGCTTGCCCGAGCCACTTCGGTTGGGACCTGAGCACCGATTGACGATGGTCCTGAGCCAACTTTGTGGTGAAAGCTCCGGAAGGTTGGGGTCGTCGTTGGTGGGATCAACCATCGGCGAACGCTTGGAGTGGCCGCGTGGTGCCACGGCACCTACGATCCAACCCATGACCGACAGCGCCGACGCCGTGACGGATGCCACTGATGCTGGCCCCGCCGAGCCGGAACCGGCGGGTACCGCTGGCGGTGAGCGCCCGGAGAACGAGCCGTCGACCGGAGCGACGTCGAGCAATGCCGTGGAGGAGGCTCAGGATCCCACAGCGCCGGCGAGCTCCGGTGGAGCCGGTGAGGGCACCTCGGACATTTCTGATGACATCGGACTCGTGTGGTTCCGCCGGGACCTTCGCGTCGACGACAATCCGGCGTGGGCCGCCGCCACACGCGAACGCAAATACGTGGTGCCGTTGTTCGTGGTCGACCCTCGTGTGATGGATTCGGTCGGCCCGTTCCGGCGTCGCATGATGATCGCCAACTTGCAGGCGCTCGACTACGACCTGGCCGAACGGCTCGGAGGACGCCTGCTCGTGCGGTTCGGCGATCCGGCCAAACTCGTGCCCGAGGCGGTTGAGGTGTTTCACGCGGGCGCTGTGTACTGGAACAACGACGTGTCGCCGTTCGCCACACGTCGTGATGCCCAAGTGGCGGCGGCGATCGACGTTCCAATCCACCGTTCATGGGGGAACCTGGTGCTCCCACCCGGGTCGGTTCTCACCAAGAAGGCCAGCGTTTCTCGGGTGTTCACACCGTTCCACAACGCGTGGAAGGCCACCACCTGG
>Ga0335397_10002995_pt1 | contig 22890 bp, 22 predicted proteins | sample MAT04_FD_205740 | JGI IMG/M metagenome (GOLD analysis project Ga0335397, IMG submission 205740) | Freshwater microbial communities from Lake Fryxell liftoff mats and glacier meltwater in Antarctica - MAT-04 (spades assembly) (version 2) ... | reverse complement strand
GGGTGCGCCGCATGCCTGTTCCTGTCTAGAATGGGCGTCTCGGGGCTATGATGTCAACGGCTAGCATGATGGTCTCCAAAACCATTCGTCTAGGTTCGAATCCTAGTAGCCCCGTTCATACCGACCGCCTGATTGGGTCGGTTTTTGTTTGACCGTGACCCCCATATACTCGGGTCGCTGTAGCTCACGCGGGTGAGGTGTATCGGTTGCACAGGAGCCTTCCAAGCTCCTAGGGCGGGTTCGACTCCCGTCACCCGCTCTTCAGTAATCGGGCTTCGCCCCGTCCCTATAAAGTGGCAAATCACGCACGGGGCGTGGCGCAGTTTGGTAGCGCATTCGACTGGGGGTCGAAAGGTCGCTGGTTCAAATCCAGTCGCCCCGATTGGATCAAACTTCGCGAAGGATCGCGAAAGGACGAGCAGGAGTAAGTCCTAGACTCGAAATGTTTCCTTTCATCAGTGACTTACCGGTCAACCGATGAGTTTGAGGCCCCGATGGCCGCCTTTCAAGCTCAGGCGGTCGGTGGGGCGGTTACACCACTTCTAGCGACTTGACCGTAAAGAGCTTGATCGCTTCAGCTCTGGAACTGTTCGAACCAGAGGTTGGGCAACCCATCGCCGGCATCATCGCCACGAGTGCATACCTGGGACTTCGAAAATCGGAGGCGGTAGCTCTGTCGTTGGAATGCGTCGACCCGGTGAGCAAGCGAGTACTTGTAGATCTCCAGGTGGGCAGGAAGCGCGCTGAAACTGGCCCTAAGTCTGGTGAGCGAACTATCGCGCTTACTCCTAGAGCCGTCCAAGCGTGGTCCCGACTGAATCCAACGTCTGGCCCGGGTTCGATGTTTCCGATGGCGGACGGTAGCTATTGGGAGGTTTCGAATTTCTACTTTAGATGGAGCAAAGTGGCAATTGCGAGCGGTATCCCAGGTCTTCAATTCCACGAGCTGCGTTACTACTGCGCGACATGGTTAAGGCGCCAAGGGGTTGGTGAATGGGCTATAGCCGTCCAGCTAGGTCACGCTTTGAGTGGCAACAGAACCACTCAGGGGTACATCAAGGCAAGAAACATTGCCCTTCAACACATTGACGAAGTACTCGCGTCTGAACCTCTAATTCTCGAATCGGAAGGTCGATCTGAATTTAAGCTCCAACGGCTTCACAGACTTGATCCTGCTGATTCGAAGAAACGGGACCTCTTGGATAAGTCCATTGGTCGCAATGAGCGGCGCAAGAAATTTATGAACAATGCAAAGAGCAATCGCGATAGTGCGAACTTTCGTGAGAACCAAACCGAGAAAGACAGCGGTGATGCGGGATGAGACCCATTTTGAACCAGTCGCCCCGATAAAAATCGCAGGTTCAGCCATCTTTTTTGCGGAATCGAACGGCAAGGCTCCTTCGGTCCGAACCAGGCAATGTAGAGCCTGAGACCAGAGCCAGCTGGATCAGGGCAATGAATCAACCGTCGGACGGGTGCACGGTAATCACAACCAGCCAGGCCAGTGCGATGCCGAGGCGGTCAGCCCCAGCAGGATGCCGATCACCAGGATGACTTCCGGAAACCCCGACCCCGGCATGCTGCCTACCTCCTCCTGCTTCTCCGCCGAAGGGCCCACACCGGTACGGCTTCCGGGTATCGACTGCTCCAACGCCAAGCGGCCCCTGCAATCGCAAGGGCCGCTCTTCGAACATCTACCCGTTCAGCTGGAGTGGGTTTCCGCAGGCCTCCGGCCTAGTTATTGGCGCTGGGGTTGACGGGTTCATCGGCATGGCCGCTTGGCCCGTCGTCTCCAGGTACTTCGGAGCCTTCGGCGCCGGACTTGTCAGGCGCTTCACCCTTTTCGGAGCTCTCGGAGCCTTCGGCGCCGGACTTGTCAGGCGCTTCACCCTTCTCGGAAGCATCTTCTTTGCCGTTCTCCTGGGCGCTCTCCGCATTGCTGCTGGAGGTGCTCCCGGAAGTGCTTGGCGCGGATTGCGCCGGCGGGCTGTTCGACTGTCCCGAGCTGTTTCCAGCCTGGGCAATCGCGGATCCACCAACCGCCAGTGCGGCGAGGGCGGCAATCGTCAGAGCTACCTTTTTGAGGTTGTTCTTCATTCGTACCTTTCGTTGGGTTTGCGCTTCCTGCAAGACCCAATGTATGGAGGGCATATTGGAGGTCGGTTAGACCAGAGTAAACACTGCCTAAGGCATATTTATCCTGTTTCCATGCCATATGCGGTCGTTCATCAGATGTCCCTGAGCTCTTCAATCGCCGGCTTTCTGAGCGAGATCAGGACTGCGGCGCCAGCCACTGCGATCGCCACTACCACCACCAGCACTGAAGCTGAGAGGTAGGCCCACGGAATCGACAGGACGTCAGGGGGAGGGTCGAACACACTTGTCAGAATCTTGATCAGTAGAAAAGACATCCCGGTCGCCAGGATTCCCCCGAGTGCGAGGCCACCGATCGCGACGTAGCCGGATTCGCTCCAGACAAACCCCCCGAGCTGCCGGTTCTTTGCACCAAGTGCCGAGGCAATCGCGTAAGCACGCCTGCGCTCCTGAAAACCGAGACCGAGAGCCAGGCCGCTGGCCGCAATAGCAAGAACGAGAGCGAAGCCGAGCTCAACCTTGGTCAAGCCAGAAAGCTCAATCGCGGTCAGATTCGAACCGATTATTTTCCGCTGGTTGACGATATCCGTGACCGCGGCTGACGTGCCAACTGCCTTCCTGACATTGTTTGCCACGGTTGATGGATCGGTGCCGTCAGTCTGAATCAGGAAACTGCCAACCGAACTATTCCCTGTTTGCTGGGCGATGTAGCTTCCGTTTGCGACCAGAAACGAGTCGCTTGGTGCCGTGGGAAACTCGTTGGCGACACCGATGTAATGGAACGGAACCGTGGTGTATTTACCGGTGACAGAGTCCTGAAGACGAAGCCGGATGCGATCGTTCGGATGAAGCTGGAAATCCTTGACCGTCTCGGCCGACACCAGAACGGAATCGGGCTTCTTTTCCAGTTCTTTCATCAAACCGCTGGCCGAGCCACCCTGAAACCAGACGTTTTGAAGTTCACCAGCGGCACCAATGGTCGCTGGCCTGACGCCATAAAGATCCTGGAGGTCGGAGCCGACATAGGCAAACCGATGCTGAAGCGGCTCCACAGATTGAACCCCGCTAATTTTGGCCAGCTTCCCAGCCTGGCTCGGATCGACCTTCTTCCCGGGCGATTCGGTCACAGCGACGTCGGCTCCATTGGATAGACGGGCATCGACTTCAGCCTGCTGTTGGTAGGTCGAGTTAAAGATCGCGGTTGACGTCGCAAAGGCGACGGTCAAGGCAACCAGAGTGACCGAACTCGCCAACAGCCGATGCTGACGCTTCATCGTGGCCGCGACAGTCGGCGACAGATTGCCGGCGACTGGCCGTAGTAGCAATTCGAACGGTCGTCGGCTGTGAGAGAGAGTCGCGGTGGCAATTCTGAAGACAAGTAGTCCGCCCCCGATCCAAGCGAAGACCGGAGCGAGCAGGGAGTACCAGTTGACCGAAACCTGGGAGACACCTTCGGGCGCGAGGACGAGCTTGTAGCCGCCGCGCGACGCCTGCCAGAAGACCAGTGCTGCCGCCGCCAGTAACAGGAAATCGACCCCGTATCGAGCCCACCAGGGCGATCGATCACGACGCCCGACCGGCCGCCGCTGTCCGGAGACGGTGAGCGAGCGGGCATCGCGCCAGGCCGGAACGACGATTGCCAGGGCGGCTATCGCTGCTCCGGTGATGGCGGCCCCACCGGCCCAAAGCACAGCAGCAAGTGTTCCGGCCCCAAAGCTGGCACCGCCGAAAGCGACCTTGCCTACCGCGAGTGCGGTCGCCAGACCAACCAGAACGCCAAGCACTGCTGCCAGGGTCGTCTCGCCGAGCGCGATCCGCACCAGATCACGCGTCGAAGCACCACGGGTTCGAAGCATGGCGGCGTCGCGCCGGCGCCGACTGGCTCCCGCTGAGGAGATGGCCGCCGTTACGAAGCCGGCGATCAACGCTCCCGGTAGACCCAGAAACAGGAACAGAATCTGGGCGTAGAGCGCGTCCGAGCGCGCTCCATCGAGCGCAGTGCCGATGTTGTCACCGACCAGCCCGTTGCCTGCCAGCCGGGTTTCGAGATTTCGGGCCTGCCCCGAGACCTTGGTGTAAGCCGCATTCGGGCTGTTCGGAAGTGCGTGATCGACCGTGGCGAAGACCTGAGTGCTGATTTGCCGGGAACCGAAGCCGGAGCTCGAAGCCTCAACCTGCTTGAAGATGTGCTCGGGAAGCAGAATCACGTTGTCAGGGGGAGCTTGGGGTTGGGACCCGATCGGAGCGCCTACTTTTTGGAAGAAAGAATCGGCTGCTGGCATCTCGACGATCCCGTCGACGGTGACTGAGGCTGGAGGTTTGCCGGGCCGGTCGATCGTGACCTTCTGTCCCGGCGTTGCATCGAGATTGGCGGCCGTCTGCTGGGCCAGGAGAACGCCGCTCTTGGCACCCGCAAGCACACGAATTTCTCCCGGGAAGGCCTTGGCAAAGCCGGGTGGCAATCCGACTACTTTTCCGCTTCCGGTCCGTTGCCGGGAGTTACCTGTCACCGCTGAGAGCCCGGGAGTGTCGGCGAACCTGACCGGCTTGGCGTCGGTTACTGAATCGAAGGCACGAACCTGTTTCAGGACGGAATCAGGGTTGGCTCCGGATTGAGCCTCGACCTGCCAGTCGGTCGCCACGGTGGCCACCGCACGGTCGGTCATTTTCGAAGTGGTCGCAGATAGAAACGTCCCGATTGAGGCGATCAAGGCGACCGCGACCGCGACCCCAATTGCGACTCCCAGGACTCGACTGCGGCGATGAGCGAGAAGATTGCGGGCCCAACTCAAAGCGATCATGCCAACTCCTTCTCGGGCAACGTGGCTGGCGTCTGAGTCATCAGTCGACCGTCGGCCAACTCCCACCTGCAGGGGAACCGCTCGGCCACCGATAGGTCGTGGGTGCTCACGACCAGACCGGCGCCGCTTTGATCGACGGCCGCCAGCAGCGCATCGATCACGTGGGTCCCGTTTTCATGGTCGAGCTGACCGGTTGGTTCATCGGCCAGGATCAGCTCGGGATCTCCGGCCAGGGCTCGCGCCACGGCGACGCGCTGAGCCTGTCCGCCGGAGATTTCTTCCGGAAGTTTTTCAATGAGCGAATCGAGGCCAAGATCTATCAGGACTTCGCTGGCGCGAGCCGAGGCGATCCCGTTTTCGGTTCCGCCAAGCACTAGCGGCAGTGCGACGTTTTCGAGCACTGTTAGCGGGGCGAGCAAACTCGGACCTTGAAAGATGACCGCTACTTTGGCCGGGCGCAGTTCATCTATGGAACCAATCGCCGGCCAGCTCACGTTGCCTGCAGTCGGCTGATCCAATCCGGCCATTAGGTGGAGCAGTGTTGATTTGCCGGAGCCGGATGGACCGACCAGCACCACGCGCGACCCATCGACAATCTCACAGTCCGTTGGCTGCAGACCCACAGTTGCGCTGTCGCCTCGTCCGTAGGTGCGCGAAGCACCGTCGCATCGAACCAGGATGCCTGCGGTGTTCATGCCGTCACCCGTCCATCGACCAGGCGAATCTCACGGTCGGCAGCCCCCGCCACGGCCGGAGAATGGGTGACGATCAGAACCGCAGCGCCATTCTCCGCGTACCGGTGAAGGAGTGCCAGCACTCGGTCGGCGGTGGCCCCGTCAAGCTCACCGGTGGGCTCATCAGCGAGGATGATCTTCGGATCGTTTGCCAACGCCACGGCCAAGCCACCACGTACCAATTCTCCACCTGAGAGGTGGTTCGGTCTTGCATCGGCGCGGTGGGATATACCGCAGGCTTCGAGCAACTCGGCCAGGGGAACAGCCTGAGCGTCCCCCTTCCCGAGCCGGCGGGCGAGACGAACGTTCTCGCTGACCGACAGATGTCCCACCAGATTCTCCTGCTGGAAGAGCATTCCGATCTGGCGTCCGCGTACCCGGGCCCGTTCTTCTTCGGGGCGACGGGAAAGTCTTTCACCGGCGATTCGGACCATGCCGCCGTCGGGTTCATCGAGCCCGGCCAGGCAACTGAGGAGCGTCGATTTGCCCGATCCGGAGGGTCCCGTAACTGCCACAACCTCCTTTGGCCTGACCGTCAGGCCTACTCCTCTAAGCGCGAGCGTTTCATCTTCTCCCGCATGAAAGAAGCGGTAGAGGTTCTCGGCTTCAAGGAGCGGCTCCATCAGTTCCACCGGAAGGAATCAGTGACGATCATCCAGGGATCGACGTTGTCGGCACCCTGTGGACCGCTGAGGGTGAGCGTGACCACCTTGCCGTTCTTGGAGAAGAGGTAGCGCTCGACGTCATCGGTGCCGGACTTGCCGGTGACCGGGTCGGTCTTCGACTTTGCCTCATAGGTGATGAGGACGGCCGATCCCGAGTTTCGCTTCACTTCGGTCACTTGGGGGTTCGCGAATCCCGAAACCGATTTGGAGAGTTTTGGCACCTCAGTTGCCCCGACCGACGCCACCGTTGGAGCCGTAGCAGAGGAATTTTCCTCGGTCTTGATCGCGTTCAGCTTGTCGGTGAAGGTGGTAGCGCCGCCTGGCTCGGTCTTGCTCCAACCCTCTGGAACTTTCACTGAGTAGTCGCTTCCGGAAGGAGAGAAGGCGACGAATGCCTGGTTGTCGGGGATGTCGCCGGCGGGGTTGACCTCAGCTGCGTTCGGGCTCGGGGCCGGCTGGGTCCCGGACGAGTTCGAGCTACCGCAACCAGAGGCGATTGGGGCGGCGAGCAGCATCACGATCAGGGCTGATGCGGCAAAGTGTTTCCGTGTCTTCATTGTTCCTCCGATAGGTCGGCTCGTTTCATGTCGACACCATTGAGGGCACGGTTCATTGCCCGCACATCGCTAGGTCAACGCCGGGTCAAAACTGGGAAATCGTCCCATGCTCGACCATCCGACCTATACCTTCGCTTCATGAGTTTGGGCCAGATACTGATAGTCGAAGACGATGAGCCAATCGGCCGAGGCCTGGTACGGGTGCTGGAAAGCCAGGGTTACCTGGTCAAGTGGTTGAAGAAGGGCCGGCCCGCCCTGTCTGAGCCCGACCCGAAGGTGCGTCTGGTCATTCTCGATCTCGGCCTTCCCGATATTGACGGAGTTGATGTCTGTCGAAAGCTCCGTATGGCGAATCCGGACCTATCGATTCTGATCCTCAGCGCCCGTGACCAGGAACTCGACATCGTCGCCGGACTCGATGCCGGGGCAGACGACTACCTGGTTAAGCCGTTCCGCCTGGCCGAACTCCTGGCGAGGGTCCGCTCTCACATGCGCCGGGCCGAAGGTGCGATCGAAACGGAGCCATCTGTTCGGGAACCGTTAAGACTGGACGATCTGATGTTGGATATAGCCGGACGTCGGGCTTACTTTCGCGAGATAGAGATCTTCTTGCGGCCGAAGGAATTCGACCTGCTTGCTTTGCTGGTGAGTGAGGCGGGAAGGGCAGTTACTCGTGAGCGCATCATGCGCGATATCTGGGATACCGAATGGATGGGTTCTACAAAAACACTTGATACCCACATCCATTCCCTGAGGAAGGCGATCGGTTCAGAAAAGATCAAGACTCTGCGCGGCGTTGGCTACCGGTTGGATGCGAAATGAGAAACCGTCTTGTCTTGGCAATTGTCGGGGTGACGGCCGCCGCTGTAGTTCTGTTCGCATTTCCCCTGGGTCTCGTCTTGAAACGCACCTTTCGGGACGATGAGTTGATCAAACTTCAGCGCGACGCGGTGGCGGCGACCCGTTCGATTGATACGACTGGACAGCCGGGAGACTCGATCGAGCTTCCTGACTCAAGCGACCAGCTGGCGGTATATGGTCCGGGTGGCCGTCTTCTCGCCGGATCCGGACCGAAATCGCCACCTCAACAGGTGCGCCTGGCGATGGATGAAGCGAGGCTCGCCACGGACAGTTCCGGTGGAAACTTCACGGTTGCGGTGCCCCTGTTGGAGAACGAGAGGGTGAGCGGGGCTCTGTTTGCTGTGCGCGACGATTCCGGGGTCGACCGTCGTGAGCAGAACGCGGGGTTGGCACTTGCCGGTCTGGCCCTGTTCATCGTCGCGCTTTCCGTCGGGGCCGCTGTGCTCACCGCCCGCCGGCTAGCCAGACCGCTTGAGCGACTGGCCGAGGCCGCAGGCAACGTCGACCAACGGGCACTGATCGAAGGCATGCCCCCGGCAGGAATTGAAGAACTCGATGCAATCGCCGCATCGCTGAGCCAGTCAGCACGGCGACTTGAAGAGACCCTGGCCCGGGAGCGAAGCTTCAGCGCCGACGCTTCTCATCAGATGAGAACCCCGCTCGCTGCGCTCAGACTCGAGCTCGAATCAATCGAACTCGAGGGCCGACCGCCGGAACAGATCGGCGCCGCTATCGAGCAGGTCGACCGTCTCAGTAAAACGATCGACACCCTGCTTTCAGTCGTTCGGGACACGCCTCGTCAAGATCACAGGGCTGATCTGGTCGCGGTCGCTGACCGGGTCGAGCGCGCATGGAACGCGAAGCTGGCTCCGGCCGGCCGGCCGCTCCGGGTGAGTTCAGACGAGCTTGGTGTCCTCGTCGATGCGGACCCTGCCGTGGTCGAACAGATTCTGAATGTTCTAGTAGAAAACGCTGATCGCCACGGGGCCGGGACCGTCTCCATCAGAATCCGCAAAATTGGAGACTGGGGAGCCGTGGATGTTGTGGATGAGGGCGAAGGCTTTGTCGAAGGCCTCGCAGATGTCTTCGATCGCCGCCGGTTCAGAGATGGTGGACATGGCATCGGTTTGCCCCTGGCCCGGTCGCTGGCCGAGGCGGAGGGCGGAAGCCTGCGGATCGCCGAAGCCGGTCCTGGGCCAGTTCTGACACTTCTGTTGAGACGCTAACCACAATCTAACTATTGCTCCATATTCTCGGATATCGACCGGGAAATGTTGTTAAAACGCTTGATAGAAGAGGAGTATGTACTCAAGAAGGATGAAGCTGACGACCACGGTGATCGCGATGCTTGTCTTCCTGATCGCTGGAGTAAACCTGTTCGCCGGGCCGTTCATCGACAAAGATCGTGCCGCCGGGGTGCGAAACTTCTTACCTGCGCCATCGCGGGTTCCGCACTCTGCGACCTCGCGAATCGAGGTCGTCGTCTTGGAGAACCAGAGCTATCGAAATGTGATCGGAAACGCCCGTGCTCCGTACACCAACTATCTGGCGAACCGATACGGGCTGGCGACCCGAATGTTTGCCGTAACTCATCCTTCGCTGCCCAACTATCTGGCGATGACGGCCGGAAAGACCTACGGGCTCCAATCCAATTTTCCCGCGAGTCCTCTTTCTGGCCCGAATCTGATGACCCAGTTGGGCGCTGCTGGCTCGAGCTGGGGTGCGTATTTCGCTGGGGTGCCGACTCCCTGCTATTCCGGACCAGCGGTAAACGGCTACAGCAAGGGACTCAATCCGTTCATCGTCAATCGCCACATACTCACCAACCCCAAGAGCTGTTCGAAGCTGGTGCCAATGTCGAGGCTGTCATCGGAGTTGCTCTCCGGAAAGCTTCCCGACCTTGCCTGGATTTCGCCGAACCTTACGCAGAACGGCCACGACTCCAACGCCGGAGTGAGCGACGCATATCTGTCCAAGCTGGTGCCGGCACTGATCCCTTCGCTCGGACCAAAAGGAGTACTTCTCGTTCTCTGGGACGAAGGTAAGACTGACCACAGCAAGGGCAGGACGTCCAAGGGAATCAATGGAACCAGAGGAGGGGGTCGCATTCCGGCGATCGTCGTCGGCCCTGGGGTCCGGCCTGGTGCGACTACTTCCACTCCGATGACTTCTTACTCGGTTCTGCGATTCATCGAGCATTTGTTCGAACTCCCCTACCTGAATCACGCCTCGCGGGCATCTGACGTACCGTTACGCTCACTGTTCTTGACGCCTCCAAGCCTGAACAGGGGCTCATGACCTGAGCTTGGCAACTTTTTTCGGTGAATCTCAGAAACTCTTGTAGAAATTCTAACCTGGCTCTAACCTTGGACTGGATAATCGTCCTATGAGGGTTTTGGTAGTCGAAGATCAGCCGAAGATGGCCCGGCTCATTTGCCGGGGCTTCGAGTCCGAAGGAATGGCCGCCGATCACACCGAGAAGGGCGAAGATGCGATCTGGATGGCGGGCTCAACCGATTACGACGCCATTCTTCTCGATGTGATGCTGCCAGGAATCGATGGATTCGAAACCTGTTCGCGACTCCGAGCGAATGGGATATGGGCGCCGATCCTGATGCTCACGGCAAGGGATGCAGTCGAGGACCGAGTGGCGGGACTTGATGGGGGCGCAGACGACTACCTGATCAAACCATTCTCCTTTTCGGAAATGTTCGCCAGGGTGCGGGCCCTGGTGCGCCGGGGCCCGGTCGAGAGACCGGTCGAGTTGGAAGTTGGTGACCTGAGAATGGACCCGGCTCGTCGGCAGGTCTGGCGAGATGGCACCGAAATCGAACTCACCGCCAAGGAGTTCGCACTCCTGGAGACATTCATGAGGCGACCCGGCGAAGTATTAAGTCGCTATCAGCTGCTAGAACACGCCTGGGACTACAACTACGAGAATCGATCCAACGTGGTCAACGTCTACATCAACTACTTGCGAAAAAAGGTCGACACGCCGTTCGGGCGCGATTCCATTGAGACTGTCCGCGGAGTCGGGTACCGGCTGAGAGATCCGAGTTGATGTTCGGCAGGGTGCCGGTTCGGATCCGGCTGGCAACCGGTTTTGCCGTAGGTATGGCCCTGGTCCTCATCCTGGCAGGCGCCTTCGTCTACATCGAAGCCGTGAAGAACCTCAGCAATTCGCTTGATTCGAACCTCACTGCCCGAGCCGACGGCGTCAGAACACTGGTTGAGGGATCGAAGTCCGGTCGCGTAGCTCTGGCCGACGGGCGATCCGACCCAGAAGACGACACCTTTACCCAAGTGCTTGGCAACGACGGAACGGTAGTTGATTCGACTTTGCCGAGCCAGGTGTCGATACTCGGCCCGGATCAGATCGCAAAAGCGCAGCAGGACGAGATCACGTTTGATGGGATTCAAGCCGTAGGACTGGACGGTGATATTCGAGTAATGGCCGAGGCTGCGGGAAACAGAGTCGTCGTGGTGGGCGCAACGACAGGCGACATGGAGGACACGCTCTCCGGCCTTCGCCGCACCTTTGCGATCGGCGGACCTGTGGCCCTGCTCCTGGCGTCACTGATCGGCTACCTGCTCGGCTCAAGGGCACTGCGTCCAGTTGAGGCGATGCGCGTTCGGGCTCGCGAAATCACCTTTGATCGGGATGGCGAGCGACTGCCTACCCCTGCCGCCAAAGATGAATTACGGAACCTTGCAACCACTCTCAATGAGATGCTTGATCGCATCGAAGGCGCGCTTCAGCGCGAGCGAATGTTTGTCTCTGATGCCAGTCACGAACTTCGTACTCCACTCGCGATTCTCAAGTCTGAAATCGAACTGGTTCAGCGAACCAGTCCCTCCAAAGTCGAGCTTCTGGCGGCACTGGAATCCGCGGCCGAAGAGGTTGACCATCTGGTCCTGCTTTCTGAAAACCTCCTCGTTATAGCCCGAGCTGATCAGGGAAAGCTTTCGCTGAAGCGGGAGCCGGTCGACGTGGAGATCCTTCTTGAGAGAGTCCGGTCCAGGTTTGAAAGTTCGCAATCTTCGGCCGATCGTTCGATTACGGTGGAAAACCCGGGGGTCGGTGAGTACCGGTTCGATTCATTGAGACTCGAGCAGGCATTGGGCAACCTCGTTGATAACGCCCTCAAGCATGGGGACGGTCAGGTAACTCTGGGCGCTGTCAGGAACGCCGACGGACTCACCCTCTACATAAAAGACGAAGGATGTGGCTTCGACCCAGATTTCCGCGATCAAGCCCTCGAACGATTCAGTCAGGCCGAGTCTGGTCGCACCGACACCGGTACGGGGCTGGGGCTGGCGATCGTTCGGGCGATTACTCAGGCTCATGGTGGCCTGGTCGAGATCCGGGACGTCGATCCGGGCGGAGCTGAAGTCAGACTGAGCTTTCCATCGGAACGATCGTAAAAGAGGCACTCCAAGTGCTTCCTTCGATAATTCCAATGGTCGCGTCAATCACTGGCCCCGTGGTCTACTGGGCGGTCGGCGTCGCACCTTGATTTCACTCCGGGCTGGTTTGGCGCGGATGCCGTTCTGAAAATTAACGCTGGCTACGAGCGTCTAGGCAGAACTAACGGTCCTCTAACCAAGCCTCCTTAGGTTGAGAAGGGAATTACCTAAAAGCTACGACCAACCAAGGAGAAATGGATGAAGATCGGAGACAGAAAGATAGGCAGGACCGCGGCCATCATCGCGGCGATCGTGGCGCTTGGCCTCGGGGGCGCGGCGTTTGCTGGCGCGACCGGTGGCATGCCCGGCTCAAATTCCGGAGATCAGTCGGAGCAGGCTGAAGGTTCGGAGAACGGTGCCGCAGCCGAAGGCAACGAGCAGAACGAGGCCACGGAAGCGGGCAGCGCCGAGAACGACGCCGGTGATGAGCAGGACAGCGTCACCGGCCCGAGCGCCGACCGCGCATCGGCTGCGGCGGAGAAGGCTACGGGCGGCAAGGCCGTAGATGTGAGCCGCGACAATGCGTCTGACGAGAAAGACTCTGGCGCGGACGATGCCGGTAACCAGGAAGGCTTCCAGTCGCCTTCAAACGCCACCTTTGAGGTTACGATTGACAAAGGCGGCAAGGAGATCGACGTATATCTGGACCAAGCATTCCAGGTGATCACAACCCACGTGGGTGACTAGGTCGAAGTTTCTGCCAAGCGAAGTGTATTCAGGGCCGGTGTCGATGACACCGGCCCTGTTTTTGGGTCAGACCGGCTGAATCGGTCTACTTGCCGGAAGAGCAATTTCAAAGCACGCCCCTACCTGATTATCCACGACGCGGATGTCGCCTCCGACCGATCGGGCGAGTCGTCGCGCCAGCGACAATCCCAAGCCAGCGCCCGAGCCAGCAGCACTCTCAGCCCGTCCATCTGGTTCGCTGTAACCAGGCTCGAATAGCTTTTCAGGATTGAGGTGTGAGATGCCCGATCCGTCATCGCTCACCGAGATTACGATACCGAGATTTGTGTCCACCCCGGAAGTAACTCTGACGCGGGTCTTCGCGTATCTACAGGCATTCTCGATCAAAGGAGAAAGAATGCGTTCACCCAAATCGACATCGACATCGGCTCGAATGTCGACCATGCCCGGAGCCGAAACCAGTTCGAGCCCGCGGGCGGTCGCTTCCCGAAGATGTGCCTCGACTGCCCGGTCGATGATTGACTCGACAGTGGCACCCTCGGGATTGGCGGAACGATCTGCCTTCTCGGCCGCCAGAAGCGCTTCGAGAATTCTCTGGAGCTGTGTCGCCCTCGTACGGATATTGTCCAAGGCTTCGCGGTATTCAGATCTGCCCCGTTCACGGCGAAGTGCCAGATCGGCTTCGGCGAGGATAGCGGCGAGCGGCGTTCGGAGCTCATGCGAGATCTCGGCCGAGAATCGTTGTTCGTGGCGCAGACTCGAAGCTATCCGGTCGAGCATTCCGTCGAAAGTCGCTGCAAGAGAAGTCAATTCATCGTGCGGCTCACCGACATTGAACCTATGGTCAAGGTCATGTTCAGTCCACTCAGCCGCGGCTCGATTCATCTCCGTCACCGGCCCTAAGGCGCGATCGACGACGAGCCGGGTCAGACCGACTATGAGGAGAGTGACCAGGGCGGCGAAGGCAAGTGAAAAGAGAAGAGCCTTAGCCTGGGTACGCTCGTAAGGCTCGATCGAAAGTGCGGAGATCACGGTTCCGATCCGCTTACCACCTTCGATGATCGGAAGGGAGAGAATCCGTGTCTCGGTTTCTGGATCCTCCCGGGTATCCGGCGGGGAGAGGCTGAGTTCGTTGGCCAACTGTTGTACCTCCGGGACACCTGGTCCGCGCTCAACAGACTTGATCCCGTCATAGACCCAGATCGGTACGTCTGACACGCCGGGCTGCGGACGTTCGTTCACTACGATCTGTCCGCCCCTGACTTCAATCGTGTCTAGCGCGGCTACTGCACGTGCATGAAGAATCTTGTCCGCGTCGTTGTTCAAGCTGGATTGAAGCGCGAAGTTGAAGGCCATTACTAGCAATGCCATGATGAAAATGGCCGCAGCTGTGACCATGCCGATCAACCGTCGGCGGATGCCTGTTTTGTGCTGTTTCAACGGAGTTCGTACCCGATTCGGTGGACGGTGTGAATCTCAACCCGGCTACCCGACTCTCGCAGCTTGCGGCGCAGACGAGCGACGTAGACGTCGACTGTGTTGTCGTGAACGACCGATCCTGGGGGCCAGGCTGCCGCGACCATCATCCGACGGCGAACCGCTTCTCCGCTTTTCGCAACGAGCACGCCGAGCAGCCGGAACTCGGTTGGGGTCAGCTTGATTGAGTGTGCGCCGACGTCGATTGAATGCCCGAGTGGATTGAGCTTCAGATCGTCTACGGTCGTTCGGGCCGGTGTGCCTGAACGGCGGGAGAGCGCAAGGAGACGGGCGACCAGTTCTTCGAAGTTGAACGGTTTGCTCATGTAGTCGTCGGCGCCAGCGCCGAAGCCGAGCAGCTTGTCGGCCATCCCGTCGAGCGCGGTAAGGAAGAGAACCGGAGCGGTGGCACCCCCTGAGCGCAGGGCCTGGACAAGGTCCCGGCCGTCGGTGTCTGGCAGCCCGATGTCGACAATCATCAACGTCGGGGACTGTTTCTCAATGATCTCGATCGCCTGGCCTCCGGTCGAAGCAGCGACTACTTCAAAACCTTCCTCCTCAAGGCCGGCGCGTAAGAGGCGGCGTAGATCCTGATCGTCTTCGATGACAAGAATTAGTTCGGACATTCACTCATCATCGCTGAACCGAACGACTCGAAACCAGGTTCTGCCTGATCGCTCAGGAGCCGTTCAGGTGTTCTCCGGCAGTCTGCCCGTGATCGCACCACTACAAATCTTGAAAGGTAGAACATTGGAAGCAGCGACAACAACAGCTCCGACCGGACTTTCCAAAGGCTCGGCGGTTCGAAAGATGCTGAATAAGGTTCCGGAGGTAACGCTTTACTTCTGGATCATCAAGATCCTCTGCACCACGGTTGGTGAGACCGCCGCGGACTATCTGAATGTCGACCTCGGCTTTGGTCTCACAAATACGACCCTCGCGGTCACGGCCCTGCTGGTGATCGTGTTGATATTCCAATTCGGTTCCCGAAAGTACGTTCCAGGCATCTATTGGACCGCGGTAGTCCTGATCAGTGTGGTCGGAACATTGATTACTGACAATCTGGTCGACAACCTCGGAGTAGCCCTTCAAACCACCACCATCGGTTTCGCTTTGGCCCTAGCCGCGACTTTCGGTGCCTGGTACGCCAGCGAGCGCACCTTGTCTATCCACTCGATTGTCACCGCCCGTCGCGAAGCCTTCTACTGGCTTGCCATCCTCTTTACATTTGCCCTTGGAACATCTGCCGGCGACCAGGTAGCCGAGACCTACGGCCTTGGTTTCTTCGTATCCGCGCTGATCTTTGCCGGAGCGATCGGCCTCATCACGCTCGCGCACTTCCGGTTCCGTCTGGGTGCGATAACCGCCTTCTGGGCGGCCTACATCCTGACCCGGCCGCTCGGTGCTTCGATCGGAGACTGGATGTCCCAAGCAAAAGTCGACGGTGGTCTGGGCCTTGGCACTACCGTAACCAGCTTCATTTTCCTCGCCGCGATTCTCGGACTGGTGGTCTTCCTTTCGATATCCAAGCGTGATCAGACACCGCCGGAACTGATCGAGGCCGAGGGCAATCCCCAATTCGGATAGCCGGTCAGGCTGCTCACGGCTCCGGGGATCGGGCGTTGGTCCGGCCCTCGGAGTCGGGGGCCGGACCAGCGGAGGGGTGCTGTTTGAGAGCCAGGACAACCTGGCAGTGGTTCTGGCTCTCGCTTTCGTGATGTGGCTCCTCGTGCGCTGGTTGCGAAGACGAGGCGATGACCAAGGCGCAATCAATACCACCGATTGCGGTCGGTGACAGCAATGGACTGGTCGCTTCTTCACATGCTCAATAGTTTCCTGGCCCATCACGACTGGGTCGAGGATCCGCTCACTTGGTACGTCAATGCGTCCGAATTACTTTTTATCGGTTTGCTGCTTGCGATGTTCGTGGTGGCGCGGAGTTCCTCACGGGCTGCCGCTCGACGGGCGGCGGTCGCAGCTGGTTTGAGCGCCGGGGTGGCCCTCGGCCTCGGATTGATCGTTTCGCACGTGGTCGATCGAGCACGCCCATTCGTAGCCGACCCTTCGGGCGTCCACCTCTTTTCCCAGCACGTTGCAGACGCCGGGTTTCCCAGCGATCACGCCACCGCAAGTTTCGCGATCGCCTTCGCCATCCTTTTGAGAGTCCGGCACTACGGCTGGCTGGCTCTTGCGATGGCGATCTTGGTATCGATCGGCCGGGTAGGGCTCGGCTTCCACTTTCCAAGTGATGTCCTCGCCGGCGCTGCTCTGGGGTCAGCCACGGCGATTTCGCTTTGGATGTCACCAATCAATCGACAGATCAATCTGGTTGTTGACTGGCTGGGCAGTATCTTCGATCGCACATTCGGCGCCGTTGCCGCGCGCGTCCGCTTTCAGGGGCGCAGCAACTGACGGATTTAGCGGCGTGCGGCTGAACTGCGGTCCGCGGACCTTGGTGGACGAGGAGAGGGCAGTGGAGGAACTCTTCTGCGCTTGAGCCGAACTCCGTGAGCGCGATTCAACAACGGCTGTTCGATATACCGCCAACTTGTATTGGCGATAACCAGGACGATCGGCAACGCCACCGCCATGGCTCCAACGGCAGACAACGGAAGGTGATCATGGGCACGCATCCAGATGAGCACGGGTACATGCCAAAGGTAGAAGCCGTAGGAGATGGTTCCCATTCCACTTAGCGGCCGCGACCCGAGCCAGGCGATACCGCGTACCCCGACCCAGGCGCAGACGATGACCAGAGCGAAGCCAAGGGCAGCCAGCAGATCACCGGTGGCTACTGGCATCAGCATCGGCCCACCGTTTCCCGCAAGCGCGTGAATCGCGATCGAAGTCTCCTTCTACGCGATCCTTCCCGACGGCGTTGACGCTGTTTTAGATACAGCCGGCCACGGTGTACTGCCGGACTCGATCGAACTGGCGGGCGGCCCGCACCGGGTTGTCACTATCGCAGACCCCTTTGCCCGGGATCTGGGTGTGCGGTTCACTGGTGCCGATCAGGATGACCGCGCCTGGGAGGCCCTCCCTCAGTTGGTTGAGCTTGCCGCATCCGGCGAAATCGAAGTTCCGGTCTGGAAGACCTACCAGCTTGAGCAAGCTGCTGACGCGCATGCGGATATTGAAGCTGGACGGAATCGGGGCAAGAACGTTTTGCTGTGCGGGGACTGACCGCCGTCAAGTGCTGAAACTCGTACGTCGTACGAGGAGAACTCATGCCCAGAGAACTAATTGAAGAATCGAAAGACCCAGCGGCCGCGAGGGCATCAGCCCTTGCCCTGCGACCGTCGCTGGATCGCGTCATCGACCAGCGACTGTATGAACTCATCACGGACCGGCTTTCTGGCAAGAAATATTTGGTGAACGATCGGGCCGACCATTCGGGTGTATTCCTCCTGGTCAATGGGCCCCCAGACGGATTCCAGTGTCGCGCGTCGTTCCTCCCCAACGTCATAAAGGACTTTCTGAGTCTTTTCGTCCGATGTGGCATAGCTCATCAATGCAGCAAGTGCTGCCTTCATCGAGGGCTCGGACATTCCCGTATTGACGCCACGCAAGAAGTAGAGAAGGAATGCCTCAGGTTCGGTCGGCAGTTCAACCTGAGATGGTGGGTTCCGATGCGTTTGGAGGATTACATCCGCGAGAAGCTGGGCTGGGGACTGCCAGTGTCGATACAGCGTCGCTCTTGAAACCTTCGCATGCTTAGCGATGGTAGAAAACGAGAAATACGCTGCTCCTTCGTCGGCAAGCAACTCCAGAGCGGATTCGAGAACATGCTTCTTGGTTCGATCAATACGAGGGTCCATTTGACTGACGCCTTCTGCAATCTAAGAAACGTTGTGCATCGTAAAATACGTTGTCATCTTTGAAAGGTGACCGTGGCGCATCGCGCATGTCCTTTCGGAAACGACCGCTGGTTCCGGGGAAATCAGTTCACATACTTACAGCCGTCTGACCGGAGTCTCGTGTCGCAGTAGCCGTCTGTTCGCCAGACATCAATTCCGACACGATGACTGTCACCAGAATTCCCAGCAGTAGCAGCGCAACGATGAGAGCCGGTAGTTCGAAGAGGGGTGCGAGCAGACCGACGACAGCACAGGACGTTGCGCCCCAGATGCGTTTCATGGGAAAGAGACCAGTCAAGCGGTGACGAATAGGGATGAATGCGAGCAGGTACAAGATCGGGCCGCCCACGACGGCGAGTAGCGCAGCCGTTTCGAGCTGGTGTGTGGGGTGTGCGATCACCAGTTCGTCGCCGACCGCGCACAGGACTATTCCGGCGACGATGGGAATGTGCCCGTACACGAACAGGTCTTGTGCCACGAGGATCTGGTCTTTTGCGGCGGCGAGACTCCTTTCGGTCACTGTTGCCACAAAGTTGAAATAGAGCCACCAGAGCGCGACTGTTCCGAAGAATGAGACGGCGAAAGCGACGGTAGTTGCGAGATCCAGATCCAGATCCGACGTGGTGGAGCCGGTCAGGACGATCGATTCTCCCAGCGCAATGATGATGAAAAGTTGACACCGCTCACTGAAGTGGCCAGCTCCGATCTTCCAGGCATCCGCATTCACACTTTCCAGCCAGGGCACTTTGAACATGAACCGTGGACCAAGCGAGTCGATAGCCAAGGCCGCGAGCCAGAAGGCTATCTGTGTGTCGCCTCCGAGGAGCGCTCCACTGATCCACAAGATGGCCGCGCCACAGAACCACGTCAGAATGTGCGCAGACCTGGTGCGCTCTGTGGTTCCTCTTTCGGCACCAATGAAGGTCACGAAGGACTGGCGACCAACCTGGATGAAGACATAGGCACCGGCAAAGAGAAGGGCTTTGTCAGCGAATGCTTCAGGTATGGCGATAGACATGATCAAACTCGCCATCATCAGAGCAATAATTCCGAGCCGGATCGGAACCGCATTGGCATCGAACTCGTTGGTGACCCAGGTCGTGAACTGCCAGGCCCACCAGACAGATAGGAGAATCATCGAGGCCTGCAATGCACCTAGCCATGTCAGGTTTTCGATTAAGAGATGCGTTGTCTGCGTTATCGCAAATACGATGACCAGGTCATAAAAGAGTTCAAGGGTCGAAACCTTTTGCGGTTCATCCTGATTTCTGCGATGCGCCAATCGACTAAGCACTTTCGGTTCTCCCGACATGTTCGTTCAGTTGAGGACAAGCTGATGAATAAGCGACAATATGTATCAGATATGTCGAAGATGCCGGGTCTGCCCTGGCTTTGGTTGACAACGCCGCGATGGAGTCCTTCTGCAGCCTCCTCCAAAAGAACGTGCTGAACACCCGTCGCTGGGACACCAGCGAAGAGCTCCGGCACGCGATCGTCTACTGGATCGAGACGAAATACAACCGCCGGCGCTGCCAACGGGGCCTCGGGAAGCTCACCCCGGTCGAGTTTGAGATGATCAATCAGCCCGCCGCTACGGGCTGAAGAACACTAAACTTTGAGTGACAACCTAACTCGTGGAAGACCCGTCGCACCGCAACACCGCGGCACCGAACATCGCAGCCAGGGTCACCGTGGCGCTCAGGGAAGAAGGGCGAAACCCACGAAACAGAAGAGTGGTATGAGAAGAATTTGTATCCTGGCGGTTCTGCTTTGCACTTCCAGCACGCTGGCAGCCTTCGCTCCACAAGCAGCGGCTTTCCCCACCAACCGGGATCCAATCTCCTGGCCTTTCGTGGCAGGCAGCATCTGGAACATGCCGATCCACAACGACGCGGAATATGTGGATGCCCGGATCGGCATGCCGATGGCAGCCGGCTCGACCATCGATCCGGAGATATTAATCCTTAAGCCAAACGCACCCTTAAAGCCTCTGGTCGAAAACGACGCCGGCTGGGACGGCAACCCGCGTTGCACCTCACTGACCGGCAACACGCTCTTGCCTGCGGTGCCCGTTCCGGACGATTTTGCTACATACCCCGAGGAGGAAGGTTCTACCCCGAACAACTCGGGTGCCATCCTGATGCCGGATGGCGTCACGCTCTACCAAACTCAGCCACTGCATGTCTGCGGTCCTGGTGGCATCGTCACCAGCCAGTATTCATGGGAAACCCAAAACATCCGCACCGATGCGGGTATTGAAGGATCCCACGGCGGCAGTGGTATGTCTGCCTTCGGCGGAAGTATCCGAGTGGGCGAATTGGCACCCGGTTCGGTCATTCGCCACGCTATCAAGATGAATTTCTTTGCGGAACGAAATTACTTCTTCGGCTCCGATGAAACACCTGGCTATCGCTGGCCCGCCCCACACGCAGATGGGTATGCCAACGCCGAAACCTACGGCGGCACGGTCCCAGCGTTTGAAATTGGCGCATTGCTGGCACTCAAGCCCGATTTCGACCTGAGCAGCCTGCGAACAGAGCCAGCCCGGATCATAGCTCGTGCTTCCCGGGATTACGGCATTTACACGGTGGACGATACCTACTGGGACGTCTTTCATCTTCTGGTTGAGGAAGGCGCACAGGGCAGCGTTTATGACCAGTTTCGGAACGTGTATGGCTACGATCTCGAAGGCCCCGCTTTGAATTGTGCGGGTACGTCAGACGCCTGCAAGTGGTCCCAAGACATGTGGGCTATTCTCCAAAACTTGAACGTAGTCGACAACAACTCTGCCACCACCATCGGTGGCGGCCCGAATAGCGACACGGCCAACCGGCGCGCTCCGATGGCTCCGCCGTTCCTTCCCGCTGGTGCCCGGACCAGAGTCGGCCTTCAGGTGAAGCCCGGTCAGCGGGCGGTTCGCGCCGGCGGACGCGCGAGCTATCGGGCTGTGGTCACCAACCAGGGCGGTATCGCCGCCACCGGCGCACGGCTCTGCTTCTCCGGACCGCGTGGAGCGATCGCCCCGGCCAAGCGCTGCGTCCAGATTGGCAATGTGGCCGCCGGCGCCTCCCGCTCGGTCAACGTCAAGCTGCGCGTAAAGGGTAATGCCAGGCCCCGCGCCTACAGGCTCAAATTCCGCTTGAAGGCGAACAACGCCAACCCCCGCCGACTCTTCGCCTCCCTCCGCGTAAAGCCCCGCCACTGATCCCGGCATAAGGCGCCCGAGGGCCGCACCACCGCACCGCAACCGCAGCTCAGCGCAACGTCGCACCGCACTCGCATCTCAGTACCGTCGGGTCTGCCCTGGCTTTGGTTGACACCTGACTTGTGAGGATTCACCCTCACCGGAAGGATGGCCAACATGCCGAAGCCGTATCCGAAGGAGTTCCGTGACGATGTTGTTGCCGTGGCCCGCACGGGCCACACACCGATCAACCAGATCGCAGAGACTTCGGGATCTCCGAAGCCTGCCTTCACAACTGGTTTAGGTGGGTCAGCGAGGAGTAAATCTGCGATCAACCGGTCGTGTTTCATCTTGCCGAAATCTTGAAGGCGGGATCGTGATCGAAGCAGTGAGCAGGAAAACCCGCAAATGAGGTCAGGAGCCACATGAACCGGATTCCGGGCCAGTCGCACCGATTGAGGATCGCTGGTTCAGCCTCGTTCGGCTGACCGCTGCCAGCAACGCGGATCAGGATTTCGTATATCTCGAAGGATTGAGTCTCCTTCCAGTCCGGGGTGGTTCACCCCGTCTACCGCATGGAGCCAGGGCCAACTGCCCGGGGGTCTCGTCACTAAGGGGTATGGTCGGATCATGAGCAACTCACGAGAGCCGGCGTTGTGGCATCCGTTCGCGCAGATGGGCAAAGTGAAGGACCACAGTCTGCTGCTTACCCGTGGCGAGGATGTCTGGGTTTATGACGAAGAGGGCAAGAAATACCTCGACGGCACCGCCAGCCTCTGGTACACCAACGTCGGCCACGGTCGTGATTCGATTCGGCAGGCGGTATCGAACCAGATGGCCGAGCTGGAGTCGTACTCGATCTTCGGTGATTTCGCCAATCAGCCCGCCCTCGATCTGGCCGAGCTGGTCTCTGACCTTTCGCCGATTCCCGGCGCCAAGGTATTTCTGACCAGTGGAGGCGGCGACAGCATCGATACTGCCGCAAAGCTGGCCCGGCGCTACTGGCACGAAAAAGGCCAGACCGAGCGCCACCATCTGATCAGCCGTGAGCACGGTTACCACGGAACCCACGGTTTTGGCACCAGCCTGGCCGGAATCCCACCGAACCGGGAGTCCTACGGTGGCTTGATCGAAGATGTATCCGTGGTCGGTCACGGTGACGCCGAGTGGCTCGAGGCGGAGATCGAAAGACGCGGCCCGGAAAAGGTCGCGGCGTTCTTCATGGAGCCGGTGATCGGCGCCGGTGGGGTCTACCCGCCGCCGCCGGGGTATATCGAGGCTGTCGCCAGGGTTTGTGAAGACACCGGCGTGCTGCTGATCGTCGATTCGGTCATTTGCGCATTTGGTCGCCTCGGCACCTGGTTCGGAATCGAGCGCTGGCCCGGGATCCAACCAGACATGATCACCTTTGCCAAGGGCGTGACCAGCGGCTACCTGCCGCTCGGCGGGGTGGTCATATCGCCGGAGATCGCCGAACCTTTCTGGGGCAGCGCCGACTCCCCGCCTT
>Ga0335397_10002994_pt1 | contig 22893 bp, 15 predicted proteins | sample MAT04_FD_205740 | JGI IMG/M metagenome (GOLD analysis project Ga0335397, IMG submission 205740) | Freshwater microbial communities from Lake Fryxell liftoff mats and glacier meltwater in Antarctica - MAT-04 (spades assembly) (version 2) ... | reverse complement strand
ACAACGACCCGCGCGCCTTCGATCGTGCCGCCCTCGCGCGCGACGAGGCCTCCGCTGTGGGTCGTCGGCCCGAGCCGCGCGCCGATACTGGCCACGCGTACATCCGCCAGGGTGATCGCCGCGCCTCTCGCAGCGGTGATCCCGCCTCCGAACCCACCATCGACGAGTACGCGGTCGATCGACACCGCGTGCGGACCGTCGACGAAGATCGGATCGTTCACGTCGCCTGCGCGCAGCGATAGATCCTCGATTCGCAGCGCGGTCGCGATCGAGAGACGCGCTCCTCCGGTGGCACTGAGGATCGTCTCAGCCGCGCACGCGCCACGCAAAGAGGCACCGAGATCGATCGTTCCGCTGATCGCGTGCGTACCGCGCGACAGCGCGATCGTCGCGCCCGGTCCCGCCGCTGTGAGCGCCTCCGCGAGCGTCGCGAACGGCAGCGCCAGCGAGCCGTCCCCACCCAAAGGGGCGCCGGCGAGGACGTAGAGCGCTCCCGCGGGCAGGTCCGCGGCGAAGTCACTCGACGGACAGCTCGGCGAGAGGGGCCGACACGCAGGCTCGCCCGGCACCCGCATCATCGCGCCGGAACACGTCGGCACGTCCGCCGCCCATGGCTCGCATCGATCGGCAATCGGCGTCCATCGCGCCGCGCAGCTGCGGGCGATCGGCGTGCGTCCCGCCATCCACGGAATATTCGGAGCGACGACCGGGGGCGTGTTCGCTGCCAACCACGCGATGGCAGGCGGTGTCACGACGAGAGGCTCGGGTGCGGGCGGAGTCGTCGACTCGCCACAGCCGAGCGCGATCGTCACGATCAGAGCGACGGCGATCCTCCCGAGAGCGCGGGGTTCGTTCGTTGTGCCCATCTACGGTCACACTATCGGAAACGAGCGGTGGTGTCAGCGCGGCGCAAGCGTCGGCGGCGCCTCACGCGCGCGCCGCAGCGCCAAGCGGATGGGCTCTTCGCTTTCGTCGCCGACCGACAGCGTCTCGCGTCGGTAACCGCGCAGTCTCAGCTCGACGATCAATGGCTGCGAGCTGACGTCGATCTGGCAGGGCGTCGTGCCGAGCGCGCGTCCAGCTGTCGAGAGCGTCGCGCCCGCCGGGTCCGTCACCACCAACCGCTGCCGGATCACCGTTGGCGTGATTGCTCCACGCGGCAGCACACGCTCGACCGAAGGCTCGCGATTCGCTTCTTCGACGATGCTCTCTGGCTCGCGCGCGATCGGGGCGAGCGCCGGTGTCTCTCCGAGCTGGCTCGCGCTGAACACCCATACGGTGAACCCAGCGACGACCAGCAACCCCACCCCCACCAGCGCCACCGTGCGCGGGTGTGTCGTCGGCGGCGCGCGCTTCGCGGATGGCGCGGTCTCCGCATCGCGCGGAGAAGTCGCAAGAGCTTCCGGTACGCGTGCCGACGGATTGGTTGCCGATGGTTCGACTCGCCAGGCTGACTCCCACGCCTCGCGCATGTGAGCGACGTCCGCGTAGCGATCGGCGGGCTGCTTCGCCATTGCGCGCTGGAGGACGTCGTCGATCGCAGCGGGGAGATCGGGCCGCACCAGCCGCGCGGGCGGTGGCGGCTCAGTCGCGTGTTTCACGATCATCTCGTAAATGCTCGTCGCGTGGAACGGCAGGCTCCCCGTCAAGAGCTCGTAGCAGACCACTCCGAGCGAATAGAGATCAGAGCGCGCGTCGACCATGGGTGCGCCCCGCGCCTGCTCCGGGGCCATGTAGAGCGGCGTGCCAATGATCTGACCGTCGCGTGTGAGTCCAAGGTCTTCGCTCTCCGACGAGCGCGAGATACCGAAGTCGACGATCTTCGCACGCGGCCGTCCGCTGTCCTCAACGACGAAGATGTTGTCGGGCTTCAGATCGCGGTGAACGATCCCCGCGGCGTGTGCCGCCTCGAGTCCGCTCATCACATCAGCGACGAGCGCGCGCACGAGCGCGTCCGGGAGCCAGCGTGCACCGCCCGCGCCGACCTGCTTTTGCATGAGGCTGCGCAGATCGGAGCCAGCGAGCAGCTCCATCACGATGAAGAGAGCCCCCGATGTGGTCTGCCCGAGATGTGTGACGTCGACGATATTCTCGTGCTGCAGACGGCTCGCGAGGCGCGCTTCGTTCTGTAGGCGCGACGCTCGCTCGGTGTTCTCGAGGTGATGTGTGGCGACGACCTTCGCTGCGAACTTGCGCCCGAGCCGTATGTGCTCGACGAGGTAGACGATGCCCATCGCGCCTCGCCCGATCTCGCGTTCCACTCGGTACGCGCCGTCGAGGATCGTGCCCGGAACGAGATCGGCCCGCGCTTCGCTCGGTGTAGAGAGCACCGTCGCGGCGATCGGCTCGGCGTCCGAGTCGCGGAGTGGAACGAAAGGTCCTTGAACGTCGCCGGTCCGTTCGAAGCGGGCGGATACATCCATCTCGGCCGCGGGCAGCGCGGCGTCTCCGTTCCGCTCGACGCCGGCCAGCGAGATCTGGTCTAGCGCGTCGACGAGTTCCACTACGGTCGCGAAGCGCTCGTTGGGGTCTTTGGCGAGACACCGATTCACGAGGGCGATCAGTGGGTCGGGCGCCTCCGAAGGGTCAATTGGCGGCAACGGATCGAGCGCCGCTGCAAGCAACGAGGCAAGCGCGCTTTTGCGCCGAAACGGCGAGACAGCGGTCAGCCCTTCGTAGAGCACGCAGCCAAGCGCCCAGATGTCCGCCCGCGCATCGACGGTGCGCCGTCCGCGCACCTGCTCCGGCGCGAGGTAGGCTGGCGTGCCCACGACGGCGCCCGTCGCCGTCAGCTTTGCACTGCCATCATTGAGCCCCGCGAGGCCGAGATCGAGCACCTTCACCACGCCGTCCCGGCAGCGAAAGAGGTTCTCTGGCTTGATGTCGCGGTGGACTACGTTGCGCGCATGGATAGCCGCGAGGCCCACCGCAGACTGGCGGAAGACGTCGACGACCTCGGCAACGGTCATTCCGTACCTGAGAGCCTCGCGAACAGACTGCCCTTCGAGCAGCTCCATCACGATGTATGGCGCACCTTCTGCGTCGATACCCGAGCCGAGCGTACGGACGACGTTTGGGTGTTCGAGACCGAGCGAGGCCTCTCGAAGCATCCGCGCGACTGACGTGCCGCCGAGGGCGCTCCGGTGCAATCGCTTGATCGCGACCTCGCGGCCGGCCGGGTCGAGCGCGCTATAGACCGTGCCAACGCCGCCTCGACCGATCTCGCCCGTCAACCGGTAGGGTCCGATGCGGCCGAGAGGCATGGCGCAGAAGAATACGCGCCCCAGCCGAATGAGCAGAGCAAATTCCCCAGCGCGGTTCGTGCGCACCGCAGGTGTCTCGCGATGCGGGCGCCGCCCGCCCGCCCGCCCGCCCGCCCGCCCTCCGGTCACGGTATCATCGCCCGGTGCAGAGTCTCCGGCGGGTCGTGCTCCTCCTCCTCATGGTCGCGCTCTCCGCGGCCGGCTGTTCTCTCATCGCGGCGACGCGCTCGCCGACGCCGGAACGGGGCGCCATTGCTTGCTCGAACTTGCTCGATGACGATCTCGATGGGGCACTCGACTGTGACGACGTCGAGTGTGACGGCGCCTGCGCCGAAGAGACGCTGCGTGCGTGTACCGACGGGCGTGACAACGATGGCGATGGCGTGCTCGACGGGGCCGACGCGCGCTGCTGGCACCACGTCGCGCCAGCGGCGAGCAGCTGCGCGACGGTGCGCGGGTCGCGCGTCGAGCCTCGGATCGACGAGGGCGCGCTCGTGTGGCGAGGCGTCGCTGCGAATATCCCGGATCCGCGCGGCGGAGGGGGCTCTGTCTTCGCTGCGCGCGACAATACGTTTGCGATCGCGCCGGTGGCTTCGAGTACGGGCGCGCTCGACGGCCTGCGCGTGCAGGCAACCTTGCGCGTCTCGCGCGACGTCGAGACGACGATCGAGCTCTTACCCTCCGGCGAGCTCGGTGATCTCCCGGACGCCGGCGGCAGAACACGTTTCGTTCGCCTCGTGCTCGGCAGGTCGATCGAGTTGCTCAGCAATCGAACAGCGAGCACGGAGATGTTCTACTCGCCCTTCACCGCGCCGACTTGGGTCGACGCCGAGCTCGTGATCCGCGGTAGAACGGTCGCGGCCTCGGTCGCGCTGAGCGGTGGTACGCTGACACCAGTGCGGACGATTGAGCTCCCTCCCGATATCGTCGATCCGATCGAGCTCGACGTGCTCGTACGGGCCGAGCGCGCGACCGTCGATGTGCCGATGCTGGGCTCGCTCGCGATCACGCGCGTCGCCCTGCCGAGTTGCGGTCGCGCCGAGGTGGTCCCCGAGATTCGCGAGGAGGGGTTCGATCTCGTGGTTGGCGTGGCGCGCGGAGGTCCAAGCGGCGCCCGACGGTGCGCGATCTCCACGGCCGACGGCGCGGGTCGCTCCCACTTCGCCGACGGCGACGGCGATTGGCAGCCATCGGCGCAGAATCTACCGTCGAGCGGCTTCATCGGGGCGGCGTTCGCATGGGATGCCGGCCGCCAGCGCTTCGTCGGAATCGCCGCGCGTGGGCCCGATCTCGTCGACGGTACGGCGACCTCGTTCGATCGGATCGAGAGCGACGACTGCGTCAGTTGGACAGCGGAGCCCCTGACCCTCCCCGAGGTCGACGGAGACCTCGGAGTATTCGGGCGCGGGTTCTACTACGCGGTGGACGCCGACGGAAGCCACGCAGTGTCTCTACTCGTCTCGCGAGACGGTGACTTCGGAATCCTCACGTTGCGATCTGCCGACGGAGATCCCGGGCTCTTCCGCGCAGACGACGAAGTCCAAGCCGTTGGTCCAGCGACAACCACGCTTTTCGCGGGAGGTGGTCTCGCTGCGATCGAGCGTATTGGCTCGCGCGATCTCGTATTGCTCGCGACGTCGAACGCGGGACTCATCGCGCTGACGCCGCGCGGAAGCGCGGCGCGATTCGAAGCGCTTTCCGAGCCGGTGCTCGCACAGTCCGACGTCCCCGGCACCTTCGATCGAGGTCGGCTCGTCGGGCCACCGCGTCTCCTCCACGCCAACGCGCTGCAACAGGCGCGGGTCTTCTACGGCGGGACGTCGTTCGGGAACTGCGTCGGCTGCTCGACGAGTGGCAGCGCCCTCTTTACGACACGGAGCGCGCCATGAGCCAGCGCTTCCGCCCGTCACTCGCGCTAGCTGCCGTGGTAGTTTTTGCGACGGTATTCGTCTCCGCGCGGGCACGCGCAGACGATGCCGAACAGGCGCGCTTTCACGACGCACTCGCACGTGAGCACTACGGTGCGCGTCGTTTCGAGCAGGCGATCCGCGAGTTCTTCATCGAACAGCGCCTCGCACCGAACCCACGGGTGCAATTCAACATTGCGCTGTGCTTCGATCAGCTGCGCCGAGAAGACGATGCCTATCTCTTCTTCCGCGAATACCTGGCACGAACTGACGACGATGCGGGGCGGCGCCAGCGCGCCGAGGCCGCGATCGCGCGCCTGGAGCCGCGCGTTGCACGCGTCTCCGTTGCGACCGAGCCAGTCGGCGCGACGATCTATGTCGACGGTCGCGACTACGGCAGCTACGGCACCTCGCCGCGCGTGCTCGTCTTGCCACCGGGGCCACACGCACTCTTCTTCCAGTTGGCTGGCCATCGCGACGCGCAGGTCGACGTCGAGGCAATCCGCGGACAGGCGGTGAATGCGGTGGCGACACTCACGCCGATCACCGGAGCGCTCGAGGTGATCTCGCCCGTTGCAGGGCGCGTGGTCGCACGGGATGCGGGCGGGCGCACGACCTTTGAAGGCGCGGTATCTGCGACCACCTCGAACACCGCCGCGCCGCTGCGCGTGCAGATGCCACCCGGTGACTACGAGGTCGCCCTCTTTGCCGAGGGCTACGACGATTGGCGCGGCCTAGTCCGGGTGGTCGCGCGCGAAAGCGCGCAAGTCGTCGCGAGCCCAACGCGCACGCCCGCGCCTACCGGCGATCTCACGGTCACCGCCAGCGCGGCAGGTGCGTTGATCGAGATCGATGGTGACGCGGTGGGTTTCGCGCCGAGCGTGATCGCGCGGCTACCGATCGGTCGACACGACGTGCGGCTCAGTCATCCGGGGCTCGAGCCGTGGAGCGGTGAGGTCACGATCGGCGGAGAAACGCGCTCCTGGCTCACGGTCTCGCTCGTCCGCCCGTCGGAGACGACGCGCTCGCCTGTGACCTGGCTGACGGGTGGGGTCGGCCTCGCTTCACTCACCGTCGGCGCGGTCCTCGGAGGGCTCGCGCTCGCGAGTCAGAGCAGGTTCGCGACGCTCGAAGCGGAGCAAGCCGCATTCGCGCGGGGAATGGGCCCGGAGCCGACCGGGTCGCTCGCCGAGTTGCGCGGTCAACAGCGGCTCTGGAGCGCCGTCGCCGACGTGCTGCTCAGCATCGGAGGGGCGGCGCTAGTCGCCGCGATCGTGCTCTTCTTCGCGACGGAAGAGACCGAAGCGCAGCGCTCGCAAGGCACGTTCACGGAAGGGGAGCAGTGACCACACGCGCAGCGACACTGTGGCTCATGGCGACGCTACTCGCGTTCGCACCTGCGCGTTCACCTGCGCGCGCCGACGATGCAGCGGAGGCGCGCTTCTTCGACGCATTGGGTCGACGCGCGTACGAACGTCGCCGGTGGGACGAGGCGCTCTCCGCGTTCCTCGCCGCCGAGCGAGCGGCCCCAAGCGCACGCACGCTCTACAATGTTGCGCTTGCGGCGCAGCTCGCGCACCGCGATGCGCTCGCGTTCTCGAGCTTCGAGGGCTACCTCGCGCATGCCGACGCCGACGATCCGCAGCGCCGCGAGAGCGCACGCACCCGACGTGATGCCCTCGCGCGAACACTGGCGTTGGCGCGGGTGACCTCGGATCCACCCGGCGCCGAGATCTGGGTCGACCGGCGCGAGCTCGGCTCATTCGGACGGGCCCCCCGGACCCTCGTACTCGAGCCGGGCGCTCACACGATCGAGCTCACGCAGCCAGATCACGAGCCCGTTCATCTCGAAGTCGTCGCGGTGCGCGCCCGACAACTGACGATCGCGGGCACACTTTCGCCCGTGCTCGGCGGCCTGCGTATCGATGTGAGCCCGCCGACCGCTAACGTCCGACTCACCCGGCACGGCGAAGAGCGCGGCGTCCCCGCCGGACAGGAAGTAGTCGTTCCCGTCGGCGCGTGGACCCTGCATGCGGCGGCCGACGGCCACGTCGAACGTTCCATCGATCTCAATGTCACACGCGATCACGTCGAGCGGCGTACGATCTCCCTCGTCCGAATCCCCACCCCCACGGCGCGGCTCCTCATCTCTACCGGTGCGGTCCACGCCCGGCTCTCTGTCGACGGCGTCGTTCGCGCCGAGACCCCCGCGCGCCTCGACGACCTGCGGGTCGGGACACGCCGACTCCGGCTGGTAGCCGACGGTTTCGTGGCTTGGGAACGCTCGCTCGATCTGACGTCGCTCCGCGCGACGCAACTCAACGTCACACTCGTGCCTGTGCGCTGATTTTTGCGACCGTGCGCGCCCGTGTGCACGCCCGCGTGCCCAGAGCGGTGGTCTGCCAGAATGCGCACCATCCGGCCGGCACACGCGTTGCTCTACGCCACCTCCTGCACGAACACAGGAAGGTCTCGGCCATGCAACCCATTTCGCGATCGCCGGTCTACGGCGTCATCCTGGCAGCGTTCGCTGCTTGCACACCCGCTTCCACGACGACGGAGGATGGTTCCGTCCCACGTGATGATGGCTTTGTAGCCCCTGATGACGCCTCGACCCCTCGCCCGGACGCGGGGCCGGGCGCGGACGCGGGCGCGGGCGGTGACGACGCCGGCGGAGACTCCGACGCTGGCTCGATCGGAGGTTGTCCGACGTTCGAGCCGGGCAATCCGCGGCACCGCGCGTACGGCCAAGAGACGAGCACACCGATCATCCGCGCTGACGAGGTGTGGACGAATGACAACGTCTATTTCGTTCTCTCGCTCTTCGAGGTCAGCAGCTGCACGCTGACGATTGAGGCAGGGACGCGGGTTTGTCTCGCGGCAGGCCTCGGAGTGCCTCCCACCATCAGCGTCTCTGGCAGCGGTGCCACCGAAGGCCGGGTGTTCGTCAATGGCACCGCAGAAGCCCCAGTGATCTTCGACCGCGCGGGCACCGATGAGCGGTATTCTGGCTTCTACTTCTCTGGTCCGTCAGACGCGCGGTTCGATCATGTGCGCTTCATCGGCGGCGGAGTGGGAGGCCTCGGTGCGCTTCGCTTCGGGGCAGGCCATTTGCACCCCGCGGTCTTGCGCGACGTGCACCTCGAGTCGTTCTACAAGACCGGCATTTCTCTGCAGAATCCGGATGGCCTATCTGCCGACTCCACGCTCTATCTGGACTCCCAGCAACCCCTGAGCACCGAGCCGATCATCACGACGATGCTCGCGTCGGCACGCACCATCACACCGACCACGACACACATCGCGGCGACCATTCCCGCGGAGACGCGCGTGATTCGGTTCATCGATCGCAACGTGCAGCGCGATCTGACGCTGTACGGGACGATTGGCGCGGACTACGCCGTCCAGACCGGGGACCTCGTCGTTCGTCGCTCTGGAACAGATCCGATTCCAACGCTGACCATGGAAGCGGGCGCCAGGCTGCGCTTCGGCGACGGCGAGCTCAGCGTAGGTTTTGTCGGCTCCGGCAACGAAGGAGCGCTGATCGTCGCCGGTACGCCCACCAACCCAGTCGTTCTCACGAGTGCAGCGTCGTCCGCCGCTCGCGGGCAGTGGAACGGAGTGACACTCTTCGTGGGCGCGCTCGGGCCCGGGACGGCGCTGCGAAATCTACGCATCGAGAACGCGGGCGGACCCGGCGGAGCGAGCTTGAACAACTGTCGCAGTGTTTCATCCCTCGCAGCGGGCTTGAAGTTGCGCCCGATCGTCAGCGCGCCGTACCTCGGGCCAACTCTGGCCGGGATCGAGATCGTTCGTTCTGGCGGTGACGGCCTCGCTTTCGGCTGTGTCACCGCTGGGTGCCTCACGACCGACTACGCTGCGGCCGTTACCGGCTCAGACAACGCCGGCACGCTGCTGCGAGCCCTCGGCTGTCCGTGAGCGCTCATCCGGCTCGGCATGCGCGTCGCTACAGGGAGCCAACACCCGGGCGGGGCATCCGCGTGGGCTGAGCAGCCTCGGCGCCGGGCCTGAATCGTAGGAGCCTTTGACGCCCGACTCGGCCCTCGGAGTAGACACAGATGCGCCTCCCTCTCATCGCGCAGTACGCCGTCGTCGCAGCGCTGTTCATCGCCTGCGATCGCCGCGCGTCGACCTCGAGGCCGGCGCGCGGTCCTGGCGGAGCGGCGAATGCACGTATGCCCGCGGAATCGGTGACGACGCGCGCCGCGGCGGCAGCGCCCCTCCGCCGATGGACCAGGCGCGCTGAACAGCGCGACGCCGACCGTAGTCGTCACGCCGGAGCCGACGCGGGCGGTGTTGTTGCCCGCGATCGTGGCCGACGCGGTGGACGACGACGGTGCACCGCGCGTCGATCCCGCCACCGTCGGCGCCGAGCGCATCGGTGCGGGCTGTAGGTCCCGGCGGCGCGGTGAACATGACGAACAACTTCCCCGAGTGCTCGACCTGCGCGACCATGACGAGCTCGGCACTCTCGAGATCGACCCAGCCGACGGTCGCACGTTGCGCTCGGCGAGAGGCAAGCACTCGCGATCCCGCAACGGGCCGCGCGCCCACCGCACGCGTGCACGCACGCGCTGGCGCGTCTATCGACGCGGGTTTCGACTGGTGCGCGAGTTGCTCTCACTGCGGCGGGCGAACGCTCGCCACAGGAGAACGATGACTCGAACGACGATGACTCGGACGGCTGGGAACGCTTCGTTGGTGCTGCTCGCCGGGACGCTGCTCGCCTTATTCGGTGCGGAGACGCAACTTGCGTCGACGGTGCAGGCGCAGCGGCCGGCGATCAACCTGGGTCAGGGGATCGGCATTCGCATCGAGAACTCGGCGAATCACGACTCGGGCTCGCCAGTGGGGCAAATCAAGCTGGTGGTGAACACACTGCTCGACACGAACTCGGCGGGCCCGTTCGTGGTGACGCTCGAGCAGGCGCGGCGGGTGCTCGCGACGGCGAGCTGCGAGGCGCAGCCGGTCGTCTATTCCGGAGAGGCGCAAGACGGCCAGGGCTATCTCAGCGAGTGTGTGACGAACAACATCCCCGCGGCCGCGCTGCGCACGAACGCTCCGGCGGACGTGGTCATTGCGGTCGTCGATGACGCGACCGATGCGCGCACCGAGATCTATCGCGGCACGTTTCCAGTCATCGCGTTCAGCGACTGGACTGGCAACGACAACGCGGGGCGTCCGGTGCACATCGAGCAGCGCGCGCTGCGTCAAGACTCGTTCTACGGAGTTGGCTTCGTGCGGCAGTACATCGCCGACGAGATCGGCTTCAGCTACGTCGACACACAGAATACCGGCGACCTGCCGCGCGAGAGCGCTATGCGCTGTCGCATCGGTACCGGCGAGTGGCGCGCTTACGAGGCGTCGCACGGCGCCCGATGGATGCAGACTGCGCGCAATCGCGCCTACGTCGGCGGCCGCGCGCACGAGGACGGCCCCGAGACGATCGTCACGCAGGTGGTGAGCTTCACCAGCCGCATGCCGATCGCCGTCGCCGGTCGCGACAGAACGCCTTCGGCCGGCTCCTCGATGGACGGCGCGTGGACCTGCGAGTTCCGCTGGGGTGGCGCGGGGACGCGCGTCGTTGCGCGCGAATTTCGCTTCGTGGTGCGCAGTGGCTACATCGTGCCGCACGCGATCGAGTCACAGATCGCGTCGGGGCGCGGCACCGTGCTGGTCGCGATCGGCATGAACTCCGGGGCGATGCCAGTGATCTTCGATCCGGCGCTGGTCCGCGACACCGTCGCAGGCCGCCGTCTGACGGGCGCGACTGCACCCCTGGTGTCGACGATGCCAGGGCGTGCGACGAATCCGTCGTTCACCGTGCCGCGGGGCGGACGCCGACGGCGGTAAGGGCCCGCGTATGAATAACCTGGCCATCCGACGCGGACGCACTCCCGCCCGCGGCGTTGCTCCTCGCTCAAATACTGTGAGTATTCTCGGTCGTCGCGCCTTGCGAGCGGGGCGCCTCCGCGCCGGATGACGATCAGGTTATTCATACGCGGGCCCTAACGGTCGCTGACCGCGGACGGCGGCCCCGCCGTCCCGAGAGGAGCGACCGGCGATCGAGGGCGTCGCTCGCACCGTGACCATCCACCGCGATGCTGGCCGTGTTTCGAAGCGCGGCGCGCGCGGCGACGCTGACCACGGCGCATAGCGACGCGGCTCAGCGCTTCAGTTCATTGTGAGGGGCGTCAGGCTCGGTCGCTCTCGACAGCGCGAGGGAACACGTCGCCGCGGCCTGTCCAGAACGCTCCTTCGCGCTAACAAGTGTTCAGAACGCTGCGCCGATCGACAGGCGCAGCGCGGGCGCGACCCCCGCCGCGCTTACGGTCGACCCGCCAGAGCCTGCGGTGATGTCGATGTACCTCGCGCCGCCGCCGATCGAGAGCACGAAGTGTCCCCAGACGAACGTGTAGCCGAGCAGTCCGCCCGCTGAGTAACCGACCGCCGAGGCGCTGCCGGAGCTCGCGTAGTAGAGGCCGACCTCCGGCGCGATCCAGAAGCCTTCGATCGCCTCGCCGATCATGAAGAAGCGCGCACCGGCGGTTGCACCGAAGGCGGTCACATTGCCCGACAGGACGAGCTCGGGACCAAAGAATACCGAGACCGCAGGCGCGACTCGCTTCTCGAACTCGATGTTGAAAACGGTGAAGATCATCGCTAGGGGGTTGATCGTGATGCCGAAGCCGGGTGTCTCTTCTTCGGGTTCGACCGCAGCCACTGGCGGCGGGGGCACATAGGCGGGCGCGTAGGTAGGTGCATAACCCGGAGGCGTTGCCTGTTGCGGCGGGGGCGCGGGTGGCACCTGTGCGGGCTGGGCTCCATCCGCTGGCGGCTGTTGCTGTTGCGGCGCCTGATCAGCGCCTGGCGGCACAGCACCACCCACAGGCGCTGCTTGCGCGGAGACAGACGACGCTACCGCGACCATGGCAAACACGCACAACGAGACGATGTATCGCATGAACGAGCCCTCCGCCGCTCGACTCGAGCGACCGGCGAGAGACTAGACGAAACAGGCGAGGACGTGAAGCGCGAACGCAGTGCCGATCACACAACTCCCGGGCCGGCTCGAGTCGCGCGAGTTTTGGGAGTGGCTGGGGAAATTCGATTTGCAGACGAATGCCGCGGGTTGTGCGGCGGCGGCGGCGGCGGCGGCGGCGACGGCGGCGACCGGCTCAGGGCGAGCTGCGGGGCTTACGCCGCAACGCATCGGCCAGATAGAGCCGTACCGTTGCGAGGTCCGGCGGCTTCGGCAGCACGGGACGTGGGCCGTGCTCGATCAGCGCGCGAGCGGCGTCGGTGAACGCGCCACCGGTGATGAACACGAATTGTTCGGCCAGCGCGGGATCGAGGGCTTCGGCTTGCGCGTACAGCTCCATGCCGCTGGTCCCGGGCATCATCAGATCGCAGAGCACCAGGTCGAACGGTTGCGCGCGCAGCAGCGTGACCGCGGCCGCGGCCGAGTTGGCGGTGGTGCAGGCGTGCCCCTCGCGCGTCAGGATGCGGGCGAGCGCGGACGCGACCATCGGTTCGTCATCGACGATCAACACCCGCGCCTGCGTGGCGCCGGCTGCAGCCACCGACGGGCGCGGAGCGCTCGCTTCGGGCGGCGCAGCCGGCAGCGTGACGACGAAGACGCTGCCCTTGCCGAGCTCGCTCGTCACGGTGATCGTGCCGCCGAGGTCATGGACCAAGCGGTGCGAGATACTGAGGCCGAGGCCCGTCCCCTCGTTCACCGGCTTGGTGGTGAAGAACGGATCGAAGATGCGCTGCAGGTGATGCGCGGCGATGCCGACGCCAGTGTCGTGGACCTCGACACGGATCCGGTCGCGGTCGTCGGTGCCGCTGACCACGCGGATCTTCCGCTCGGCGCGCAGATCTTCGGGCATCGCCTGCGCGGCGTTGATCAACAGATTGACCAAGACCTGAATCAGCGCTGACGGATCGGCAAGTACGGATGGCGTCGCGGCGAGCTCGACCTCGAGCGTCGCGCGATGGCGTAGCTCGTTCGCGCACATGGCCAGGGCCCGCTGGATCGCCTCGCGCGGATCGAGCCGTACCGGCGTCGCCACGGGCTCGATCCGCGAGAACGTGCGGAGCGAGGCCACGATGTCGCGGATCCGCCCTACGCCGTCGCGGACCTCGGCGAGCAGCGTGCGAAGCGCGGCGGGATCGACGGTCTCGCCGCGGGTGAGCGCAGCCAGCTCGTGGTCGAGCTCGTCGTGACCCGCCATGACGTAGGTCAGCGGGTTGTTGATCTCGTGCGCGACGCCAGCGGCCAACGTCCCCACCGACGCCATCCGCTCGGAGATCGCCAGCTGTCGCTCGGCCTTGCGCTGCGCGGTCAGGTCGCGGATCAACATCAACGCCTCGTCACCGCCGACCCGCGGCACGACGCGCACCTCGAACGTCCGCGGCACGTCGAGCTCCGCGGTCAGCTCGATGCGCTGCTCGGTGCCCGTCTCGAGCGCGCGGTCGAGGGCTCCGCGCACACGGGCGAGATGGTCGGCGGCCGCGCCGGACAGCACGCTGGCTGCCTGCCAATCGCGCGTCCCGATCAGCCCACGCAGCAGCCGGGCCTGCTCGGTCAGCTCGAGGCCGCCTTGCACGTCGAGGAGCCGGCCGTCGCTGGCGACCCGGATGACGAGATCCGGAAGCGAGGCGTGGAGGATGGTGAGCGTCTCCTCGACGCGGATGCGCTCGGTGACGTCGATCGCGATCACGCCGGCGGTGCGGACCCCACCGAAGTCGAACGGCGGCAACAGTGCGACCTCGACCGTTCGCGAGGTCGCGTCACCGATCAGCCGGACGGCGAGCAGCCCGCGTGGACCGGGACTCGCGAGCAGCTCGCAGGCGAACCGAGCGCGATCGTCGGGGTGGATCAGCTCGACGAGCGGGGTCCCGAGCAGCGCGCTCTCCGTCCGCTCGACCGCGCCGGCCAGGGCTGGGTTGGAGTAGACGATCGCGCCGTCGCGATGGAGAACGACGTACGTCGGCAACGCGTCGAGCGCAGCGCGGAAGCCGCCCTCGGTCCGGTGGAGGATCTCGATCGTGCTTGCCAGCTGCTGCTGCTGGAAGGCGAGCTCGTTGCTGACCGCGCGCGAAGACCGTAACGCGGCCCAGGTCTGGCGCACGCGCGAGCGCACGGTGCGGCGGCTGCTCTGGGAGGTGACCAACCACGTCGCTGCGGTCGACGAGATCGCCTCGACCTCGATCAGCATGTCGACCTGCCCGACCAGGCGCGGCAGGACGCGCAACCCACCCTGGACCATCTGAAACCACGCCAAGCACGGCCGGTATCCCGGCTTGAGCGCGGCCGTGAAGCGCAGCCGGCGGTCCGGCAGGTGCTCCAGGGCGAACGTGTGGCTGCGGTAGAGCGATGGGCCGCCCCAGCGGACCAAGACATCGAAAATGTCCTCGGTCGACGCGAACAGCGACGCGACCGGCGTCAGATAGCCTGCGAAGCCACGTTCGCCGGTGTCGTTCGCCAACTCGCCGCTGTCGGCGATCCGCACGGGGTCGTGATCGAATTGCTCGGCGGCGCGATCGCACAGCTGCGACCACAGCTCCCAGCTGACCCGACGGCTGGGGTCCTCGAGCTCGGCGCGCGTGACCGGAAGCCCGTCGAGCAGCCGGCGGAGATCGAGCACCCCACGTCGCTCGGCCGCCATGAAATACGAGAACGCGCGGCAGGAGACTTCGGTCATGGGCGACCGGACCGGCGCGCTGTGCGGCGCTCGTCAGCGCGCAGGATGTGGGCGTTCCCGTCTGAGTGGCTGGTCATCGGTCCGCGTGTTGGCTGACGAATCGACCGATCCGATGATGTGAACGTGCGAGTCGGAACTCGGTTGTGCTCCGGGTGCTCTTCGAGCTGAGCAGCGGCGTTTCGAATCTCCGGATCGCGGTGCTCATGTCCCCGGTCCGCCGACGGTACTCCGAGAGCCTCGCCTTTGGCTACGTTGGCTGCGCCTTCGAGCTCGAGGCGCTCTGCGGGCGGCACTGGCCTGAGCTGCTGTTCGACATGGACGTGTGGAGGGCGCGCAGCGCTGCAGGACCGCAACCCGTCGAGCGATGGCGACGAGCAGGCGCGCAGCGTGGTAGCGTCACCACGCGCCTCTCAATCTGGAGAATCGACAAATGTCCGTTACACACGCTTTTCATGCCATGTCGACAGTGTTGTGCCTCGTTTCTGCGTGCTTGCTTGGCGGCGCCTGTGGCAACGACCGCGAACCCACCCCTGCGACGCCGCTCACCGCCGACGAATATCCGCTCGCGCGGGCGGAAGCGACCTGCGACTACGAGTTCCGCTGCTGTACGCCGTCGGAGCGCGGCGAGAATCTGCCAGAGGGCGCGTCTCCCACCGATGCGGCGGCGTGTCCAGGCGTGACCGCGGCGGAGCTTCGGACCCTCCTCGACGGCCGCGTCTCGAGCGGGGACACCTACGACGATGCGTCCGCTGGCGAGTGCGTCGCCGCCATTCGCTCGCTCGCGTGTGGGCGCAGCTACGAGATCAAGGACATCCCCGCGTGTCGAGCGGTGACCCGCGGCGCAGGCACGACGGCGAACGGTGCGTCGTGCGGCGAAGACTCCGACTGCGTGTCGAACTACTGCAGCTACCCACCGACGGGCTTCCCGGAGTGCGCCCAACCGGTGTCGACGATTGGCACGGAGTGCATCCCAGGAGAGGGCTGCGCCGGCCCGGGCGAGTACTGCGACGAAGGCACGATGCGCTGCGCGGCAAGCAAGGAGCGCGGCGCCAGCTGCACCGGTATCGGTTTTGAGTGCCGCGGTTCACTCCGCTGCGAGGAGGGTCGCTGCGACTACCAGTCCCGTCCAGGCTGCGGCGGGGCCTGATCGTCGACCGCCACTCGGTCGGTGACGTGTGCTGCGTCGAGCGCGAGGCTCGCCGTCACTCACCGAGCAAGGCGTGAAGTCTTCGAGCGGCGTCGTGCACGGCGGGCCCGGTTGGTCGGGTCGCTCGCAGGTCCGTCACGAATCTCAAGGTGGGTCGGGTCGCTGTTCTTCCGTTGGGAAGATGAACTCCCGCTCCATGGTCGACTCCACGACGCCGCATTCGTCGTTGTCGTTCCTGTTCTCGACGCTCCTCGTGATCTGCAAATAACCAACACACGGACACGGGTTAACTGCTGCACGCCGAGGTCCGCCGGCAAAGGCGGCCACTCGCGGCGAAGCACTGAGGCGCCGGGCGTTCTTGGACGCGCAACGATGCAGACAGCCAGGGATGGGTCAGGCGTGGTGAGGTTGCGGGGGGGTCGGCCATGGTGGACACGTCAGCGTCGGCGTCGGCGTCAGGGACAGCGTCGGCTGTCGGCGACAGGGTCGGCGTCTGCGACAGCGTCGGGGTCGGCGTCGGCGTCGGCGTCGGCGTCGGCGTCCCCACATCGAGTCATTGCGTCGGAGGCTGCTGCCGCGGGTCGGTGGAGGCGTGGGGCTGCTCGAGTCGTTGATCGTACCGTCGTGCTCGTCGGCGTCGAGGACGAGGCTGCGCGCGACTGGCGAGGGCTCTGGGCCTCGAGCGCAGGGCTCAGGCGAAACACGGAGAACTCACATGCTCAGGATTCACTCGGTCGCTATCCAGTGCTGTGCGGAGGTGGGGACGATTGCGAGTCAGGTCTCTAGGAAGGATCCGGCGCTCGCGGATCAAATGCGGCGCGCCATGGCGAGTGTCGCGCTCAACATCAGCGAGGGGTGCGGCTCTCAGGGCAAGAATCGGAATGCTCGGTATTTCAACGCGCTCGGGAGCGCGAGGGAAATCGGCACTGCGCTCGAAGTGGCGGTCGCTTTCGGCTACGTGAGGAGCGTCGATGCGGCGCTCGCGCGCAAGCTCGATCGGATTCGCAACGACGAATGGGCCGCCCGTTCGATCATCGGCGTCGCTACCCACCCCGCGTCTCCTTCGCACGTCGAATCTCCGCCTGCGTCATCGGGCCGCGCAAATACGACATCGCGTATCGCGGATTGAGCAGCGTCGGCTTGTCGCTCTTCGCGGTGCGCACGACGAACCAGCGCGCGGAGAGCTTCTTCAGCAGCGCACCGATCGTGCTCTTCTTCTTGTCCTCGCCGAGTCCCTCGACGACGCGGGCGCGGTCGGCGTCGGTCTGTAGTCGGCCGAGCATCCACGTCCCCGCGTTCGACAGCGCTCGATAGTCCAAGTCCATTGGATTCTGTGTCGCGATGATGATGCCGACTCCGTACGCGCGCGCTTGCTTCATCAGGGCGACGAGCGGGCGCTTGGTCGGTGGGGATGCGGGGTGTGGCGGGATGAAGCCGTAGACCTCGTCGAAGACGACGAGTGCGCGCAATCGCGCGCTGCCGGACAGGCTGCGCACCCACGTGAGGACTTCTTCGAGCAGCACGCCGAGCACGAGCGCGCGCTCTTCGTCGTCGAGGTGCGCGACGCTGATGATGGTCGCAGGCGTCTTGCCGTCGACCTTCGCCATCCAGCCTGCGACATCGAGGTCTTGGCCTTGGCGCCACGCCGCGAACGCGGGTGAGGCGATGAGCGTGTTGAGATCGGCGGCGAGATCCGCGCGCTGGCGCATCGACAAGAACGCGTCGACCGGCAGTGCGCCGATGTCTGCGATCGGCGGCTCGAGGATCTCGGGCAGCAGCTCTTCGAGACTTGCCGTCACGCCGCGCTGCAGGCGCGCCTCGGCGAGGACGCACAGCAGCGCGTGCTCGCGGCTGCGACCGGGATCGGCGTCGCGACCGGTGAGCCGCAGCACCAGCGAGACTGCCGCGCTCAGCGTCGCGCGCGCGCTCGCGACGTCGCTATCCCAGCGCGCCGAGCGACGCTCGAGCGCAGAGAGCAGGTGCAGCGGCTCACCCGCATCGGAGCCTGGGGTGATGACGCGCACCAGCGTCTTCTGACCAAAGGCCGCGAGCTCCGCGTCGCCGATGAACCACTTCAGCAGCCCGGCCTTCCGCGCCGCGACGGCCTCTTGGACGACGGGCTCATCCGCAATCCCATCCTCGTCATTGGCATCCGCCTCCACCCACGGCGCCATGGTCGCGGAGTCGAACGACGCGAACGCGAGCATCAGATTCGGCAGATCGCCTTTGACGTCGATCATCAACACCGGCACCTCGGCGCGCAGCGCTTCTTCGACCGTCACCGTCAAGAGGCCAGTCTTTCCGCTCCCAGTCATGCCGACAATCACGGCGTGCGTCAGCAGATCTTGAGTGGACAGCTCGAACACACCGAGATCCTTGCGGCCATCCATCGAGTGACGCGCACCGAGATTGAGGCGAGCGGGCATGGCGAACTCCTACGTGAGAGTGCGAGTGGCACACGGGAAGTAGACGGATTCAAAAAGGCGCTCGCAGACACGCGAAGTGGAAACGGCGACGCGTGCCTGCGAGCTGGGTGAGATCGCCGTCATCCCTTCGGCGGAAGGGATGAGCGGCCGTAGGAGCGCGCGAGCGCTCACTCGGTGAACGGCGCGCCGCCGTTGTTCGGGCTCGGCGTCGCGGGCGATGCCGGTCCGTCGGTGTCGGTGTCGGTGTCGCGATCGGTGTCGGTGCCGTCGTCGTTCGAGCGCGCCTTACGGCCGCGATTCGCCCAGAGTGACGGGATGAGCGCGTCGACGTCGCCCTGATACCAGCGGAGGTACGACATCTTGCGGCGCAGCTCTTCATACGTGCGGACGAGCTTCGTGCCTGCGCGATGGCGCAGCTCGACCGCGGGGACGCGGACGACGCCGTTGTCGCGGATGTTGATCGCGCTCGAGAGCTTCTTCGCGACAGCCTCCGCGCGCTCGAGGTCCGCCTTGGTGAGCGGTGTGTACGCCTCGATCGCCGCCCAATGCTCGCGCAGCACGAAGATCAGAATGAGCAGGCTGCGCAGGACGTTTTGATAGCCCTGCACGTCACGCGCAGGCTCGAGGCGCTGCGGGTCGATGAGCTTCCGATTCGCGAGCGCGGTCGCGTCGATGAGGAGCAGCTGATGCTCCGTGCGCACCGCGTCGTGCATCGAGGAGAGATCGCTGCTGAGTGGCGTAGCGTGCACGGCGACGTCTGCCTGACGTGCCGCAGCCGCGATCGTCGGCAGCGCACCGACGAGCGCGCCGGCCTCCTCGCCCCACTCTGCGACGAGCGCGGCGCGATGCGCGACGAGCTTCGCCGCGGTGCCCTCGGCGGTGCCAGCGGCGACGGCGATGTCGAGCTTGAGGCCGCGATCGACCTCGCTCTCCGCCATGGACATGAGCTCGGCGTCGAGTGAAGCAAGCGCGTCCGTGAAGCCGGGCTCGCTCGTATTGTGGGTGACCTGTGTGCTCGTGGGATTGGACATGGCTTGACTCCTTCAAGGGTTCGCAGCGCGAGTGATTCGCGTCTACACGCCCCCCTTCTCGGAGTCGGTTCCGCCCGCTTGCGCAGAATTCGACGCGGCATGCCTTTCTGAGACGCCGCAGGAAGAAATTACCGTCAGGACATGGGTCCGACCCATCGAGGAGCGATTTCAAAATCGATCCGCCATGGGTCCGACCCATCGAGGAACGATTTCGAAATCGGGTCGGCGTGGGTCCGACCCATCGAGGAACGATTTCGAAATCGGGTCGGCATGGGTCCGACCCATCGGGAGACGATTTCGAAATCGGGTCGGCATGGGTCCGACCCATGGTCTTCGGCATCGAAGAGGCCAAGGACGAGACCGGCAAGAACGCCGGGGCGATCGCGCAACTCCGCGGGCTGCCCGGCTTCAACGTCGATGAGACCCAGCGACGGCTTGAAGCGATCATCCGCGATGGACTCGATCCTCGTTTTTTTTCGCTGCGCTTCCGTACATCGACGGCGGAAGCGATGGACCGTTCCTCGTGGTCCGGGTGGGCCGCAGCTTCATGATTCGCGCTGCGTTCCTTGAAGCGGACCAAGGGCTGCAGCGCGCACGGAGCTTTCGCCTCGATCGAATCGCCCGCATCCTCGCCGATGACACGCCTGTACGCACCGGCAATGGGCCCCGCTGGGCGCTGCATGTCGTACCCGTACGGCATGCATGGAACGCAGACGTCGCATTGGTTTCGGACGCACAGATGCAACGCGGGTTCAGGCCGATGCGAGCCAATAGCTGGTCGCTCCGGCACAATCTGGACGGGCTCGTTTCGGTCAGCGGCAGCAAGGATGCTCGCGAGTCCCACACCTACTCGATACTGTTCCGCGACGGCGCTGTCGAAGGCGTCGACGCAGGGCTCCTGGAGTGGAACGGCGAGGAAAGGGTGATTCCATCGGTTGCCATCGAAGAGTACGTGCAGGAGTCCGCGGACCTATACGTTCGATTGCTACGCCGACTCGGCGTGGACGCGCCGCTCGCTATCGGGTTGAGCTTTCTGAACGCGCTGGATTTCAAGATGGGCGTGAGCAGCGACACGATGTTGTTCCGCGACAAGCCACTCGGCTTCGACCGCCGCGAACTTCTAATGCCCGAGGTGATCGTCGAGACGGACTCGGTGAATTATTCCCAACTTCGTGGAGCGTTCGATGTGATGTGGCAGGCGGCAGGCTGGCCCGGTAGCCTCAACTTCGGCGAGGACGGTGCGTGGAAGCCGCAGCGCTGACGATCTGCGGCTCGCCGCGACAGCGTCATCCATTCCCCGCCGCGTCCTTTGCTGCCGATCCGCCCGCAGTGTCACTATCCGGTCCGCGCGGCTTTTGACTCCTCGATGCGGTCACGGAGGAACCCCGTGAGCGTCTTCGTAGCCAAGACGACGCCGGCGCCGAGAATCGGCGACGCACCCGCGATCTCGACGGCGAGTGCCGCGAGGTCGCCACGCCCCTTCGGCCAGCGCACGCGCGCCTTCGCTCTTCGCACCTTTCTTCTTCGCCATGTTCCCCTCCGCGCGATCGACGGACAGTAGCAGCAGACCAACGGCTGACGATGGCGGCGCACCGTCGCGCTTCGAGGTTGAGTTCGCCGCCGTGGCGCCATACGGTGGCGATGGTTCAGCGTGGCCGCGCGTTGCTCGTCCCATGCGCGCGACGCGGCACCGTCGCCCACCTTCGGAGCCACCTCACGCACATGGATCACGTCTCTCAACAAGGTCGTCTCGTTCATCTGGGGCATCGCCGACGATGTGCTGCGCGACCTCTTCGTTCGCGGGAAGTACCGCGACGTCATCTTGCCGATGTGCGTACTACGCCGCCTCGACGCTGTGCTCGAGCCGACCAAGCAGGACGTATTGGCGACGAAGGCGATGCTCGATCAAGCGGGCATCACCGAGCAAAGCGCGGCGCTTGGCGCCGCCGCGGGGCAGGCCTTTTACAACACGTCGAAGTTCAGCCTGCGCGACCTCAAGTCGCGCGGGAGCCAGCAGCAGCTCAAGGCAGACTTCGACGACTACCTCGACGGTTTTTCGCAGAACGTCCGGGACATCCTCGTCAACTTCGAGTTCCGCAACGTGCTCGTGCGGCTCTCGAAGAGCGACGCGCTCGGGACGCTGATCGAGAAGTTCCTCGACCCGGACAGAACATCAAGCAGTTCGCCCAAGTGGGAGCGATCGTCGGCGCCGTCACGGGCAGAGGCGGCTCGAAGACGCAGCAGCTGTCGAAGTTCCTCGAGGCCGGTAAGAAGATCATCATCAGCACGGTCCAGACCTTCCCGTATCTCCTGCGCGAGATCGGTGATGCGCACCCCGGCAAGCGCTTCGCGATCATCATCGACGAGGCGCACTCGAGCCAAGGCGGGAAGACCGCCTCCGCGATGAGCGAGGCGCTCGCGGACGTCAGCGAGGATCCCGAAGATATCGTCAACGACGAGCTGCAACGGCGTATGGACGCGCGCAAGATGCTGACGAACGCCAGCTACTCCTCGATGAGGGCTTCATCCTCGACGTCCTCAAGACGCACACGCCGGTAGCGCACGATGAACGATGAACTCGTTGTGACCGAGGCTAGGTCCCACTTGATCTTCGCGTCACCCCCCTCCCAAAGCTCCGAAAGCCCCCTTTCCAAGGGGGTTGGGGGTGCCTCACCTCTCCGCCCGCCGAGTGCAGTCCCGCAAAACTCCGCACCGCGGCAAACTCCCCCTCGCACGAGGGGGCTGGGGGGAGTCGCAGCGCGCAGCGCAAGAAGCCTCCCAGCGCCGCGCGCAGCGCAAACCCGCGCAAACCGTAAATCCCAAAGCCGCGCGCAGCGCAAACCCGCGCAAAGCGCACAGTCGCGCGCAGCGCAAAAGCCGCTCAGCGTCACCCCTTACGAAAAGACCCCGAGCGCTTCTCCATCAGCTTCAGCGCGACAGCCTCCGGCAGCAGCTTGCCGAGCGCCGCAATACCCTTGTTCACCGAGCCATTCACACAGACGATGTCGCCGCGCATCGTCGCCGCATAGCCGTCGACCGCGACGTCTTCGCTGGTCATCCACATGAATGACGGCAGCTTCGAGACCTGCGCGCGAATGCCAATCACGTCGTGGAACTCGGTGTAGGTGAAGCCCGGGCAGACGGCCGTCGCGGTGACGCCGGTGCCGCGCATCTCGAGCGCGACTGACTGCGAGGACTTGATCATGAACGCCTTCGCGGCAGCGTAGAGCGTGTGTCCGATGGTCCCCGGGAGCAGCCCTGCGATCGAGGCGATGTTGGCGATCCGGCCGAAGCCGCGCTCGCGCATGCGTGGGAGTACGAGATGCGTGAGGTGCGCGCAGCTGGTGACGAGCACCTGGATGAAGTCGGCCTGCTCGCGCCAGCTGGT